>Ga0307425_1000181_pt1 | contig 38908 bp, 28 predicted proteins | sample SalMarWE160330MG_FD_202152 | JGI IMG/M metagenome (GOLD analysis project Ga0307425, IMG submission 202152) | Salt marsh sediment microbial communities from the Plum Island Ecosystem LTER, Massachusetts, United States - WE1603-30 | ecosystem: Environmental > Aquatic > Marine > Intertidal zone >... | reverse complement strand
CTCCCTGATAAGCTTTATTCCATGGATCAAGGCCACATTTAACGAAATAATCGGTTACTTTCCGTAAAGCCTTTTGATGAGAATTAGCTTTATTTTCATCCAAAACATATGAGAATGCTTCTGAGCCAGCATAAATAGCATAATAACTCTGAATGGGAATCCATTGATTATTGATGCGCAAAATCTCGGGATCATCTGCGCCAACTGCTATTAGATATTCCGTGTTCCATGAAATCTTAAGAAAGCGTTCTACCCAGCTGGAATCAAACTTTTTTATGCCTTGTAGTTTAGATGAATGTTGGAAGGCTTCTAATGCGAAATTTTGCCAATTATGATATTTATCAATAAGATGTTGTTTATAACATTCTAAATAGAATCTGTAAGTTTCGAACTTAATCTCGGATTCAGAACTATATTTATAAGGTTGTTGAATATCCAGATTTTCTAAATCCATTCTAGAATTCATTCCAGTGTTGACTAAGATAAATGCGAATCCCTCTACCAGGCCTATAAAAAGGATCAAATTTTTGATATTCATTTACTGCGTTTTCATAAGAAGAATCATTAATAACATGAAGATTTTTCGATAAATGTAAAAGAGCCAATGATGGGGCTCGAGAATCGCCTTTATTACAATGAAATAGCAGTTTCTTGTCAGGCTTGCTGTAATCATTGCAAAAGCGTAAAGTTTCAACAAATAGAGGATTCATGAATAAAGGTTCATCTGGATCAATGATATTTAAATATAAATTCTGCCCTTTTCTGAGTACAAGATAATTTGGGTGGGTTGGTGATATTTTCTTTTCATAACCAACAACATTTCGATGGCAGGGATATTTACAAGCATGAATAACAGCCAAGTCGCCTTGACCTATTCTACAATCTTCTATTTTCCCAACAAAAATATTTCTATATATTTCTCTCATAGTTCCCTTTTCTTTATTTAATTACAGAAGTTGATTTATGCGCACTATATTGCCGAAATAATTTTTCAAACGCTTTCGGATTTTACAGAAAATCTTAATATTTGTTCACAGGATTTCTGGAGAAAAGCTGATTTTTTGCCTTCATTCCATAATTTTTCGAGCGTAGCGGTAACAATAAGAGGATGTTTTTGCTTCACACCATGAATTAATGAATGTTCCTTTCTAGAGTTGGATTCAGCTTCATTCCATAACTCAATGCCAAATTCGTTGATCACTTCATTTAGAATGTCTGTCTTCCATACAATAAAATTATCACCCCATATGTTCTTTGTCGGAATCGGATTTGAATCATATCCGCAAAGTCTTAACAAACAACCATTATCTCTTTCGTGTTGAATCTTCACATCTGGCTTAGTACATTTATCTCCATCTCCATCAAAAACTATGAAAATTGGGATATTTAAGCCCTGCGCAATTGCTAATGGGCGACTCATCCTGCTTTTCCCTTCACAGATTACAAAGTGGCATCCATATTTTCGGAAATCATCCCATTTTTGCATAAGACGTAAGTATGTAGCGATGAAAGCAACGTCTTCTGTTCCTTCAACAAGGATAGGGATACGGGAAAAAAATAATTCATTTTGAGATGGTTGCATAATTTGTTCAACTGCTGCCATCGTAGAAGTCGCTGTTCTTGGCGTTTCACCAAGAGCTTCAGCTAGTTTTTTTGACAATTCACTATGAGTATATTGCGTTATCTTTGATTTTTCTGGCCTATGATACTTACGAGTCATCCGAACACTTTCAAAACCCCTCCCTGAAATAAAATATGGACTGTGTGTTGTAATAATCATTTGAGAATTTTGTTTAGAAAGAGCCTCTAATACGGAAGCTAAATGTCTTGCTTGAGGGGGATGTTGGTATAACTCTGGTTCCTCAATTGCCAAAATTAAGGTTGGTTGGTGTTCGACATCAGACCTAACTAGTTCTTGGAGAATGGCCACAAGAAAGGAACGTTGTATACCATGACCTAGTCTCACTAATTCTCCAAGAAAATCCCCCTCACCAATTTTGACATGGGCGGCAGGGTCGGCAATACTAATTGATTTTTTCTCATCATAATGCCATTTTAGCTCTACTCTTGCACCTGGATGCGACCACTGCTGTAGACGTCTTTCTAATGACGAAGAAATATCACTTAGAACAAACTGTTCATTTGCAAGTATGTTTTTATATTTTTCTTCTACCTCAGATCTGATTTCTCTCAAAGATTCTTCAAAATCCACTTTAGCTCTAATTGTACGTTGAAGCAGTTTTCCAAGGGCTGTATTTTTCGATTCATCTTGCTCTTCAGAAGGATCCTTTATAGCTGGAATAAATACCCATTGGAAATATTTTTCCAGTTTATTAATTCCTCTGCTCCACCCATAGAATTGATCACTACTTTCCACTAATTCACATAGCTCAGGGTGTTCTTCTTCATATTCTCTTAAAGCTTCTCTCATACCCTCCTTAGTCAAAATTTCTTTTAATTCAGGTAATTCTGATTTTATTTCTTTATAGATATCTTTGAGTTCAGAAACTTTGCCTCCTTTATCAAATACTGCGAAGAATTTTGAAAACTTTCTTATCACCTGTCGGGAACCAACCTGAAAAACCTCAGCAAAGTTTGCCTCTGGATCCCATTTAGCAATTGCTGATATGACTAATTTATCCTGACGTATATAATCCTTAAGATCTTTTTTAGCTTCTGATGATAAATCTTCAAAAGTTACTGTTATCTTAATAGGATCATTTGTATTTTTATAGTGAAAGTCCTCTTCATGTAAACTACATACATCAGTTGGAGCTTCTGTATTTCTGAATAACACATTTAAGGCACATAATATTGATGATTTACCAGAACCATTTGGTCCTACAAAACATGTATAATCATCAAAGAGAATCTCTTCATCACTGAAAGACCGAAAATTCTGAATCCTTAAAGAAGTTAGATTCATATTAATCTTCCTTTTAAGACTTGGGGCACATTTTATTGAAATTACAATATTTACAAATTTGTTCGTTTTCTGTAAAAGGGAAACCGTCTTCTCTGGCAATGTTTTCTTTTGGGTCATCAAGCATACCAATCATCTCATCTATTGAATTCACAATTTGATCATGGATTTCATCTACTTCAAAATCTTCAAAATTGAATTCTTTTTGATTATCATTCGATAGATAAAAGTCCACTAGTTTTACTTTGTCAGCTTCGATATTCCACTTCTGAGTTGCGAATAAACCATAACATGCTAGCTGAAATTTATCCTTTTCTGGATCTTCTTTTCCAGTTTTCCAATCGTAAATAATGATTTCATCATTTCTTCGAAAAGCAAAATCAAGTACTGCGTATATTTTAAAATCCTCGAGATAGAAAAACGGGAATTGTTCTAATTCAAGCCATTGATTATCTAATAATTGAGTAATTTCCTTATATGCATCGGAATTAAAGAATTGTTTTAAACATTCGACAACATTGTCAGCATTAGATTGCCATTCCTCTTTTGATACTTCCAATCCATATTCATGTTCTAACAATGCACAGGTCTTTGGATCTATTTGGTATTTTTTATTTTTTGAACTCAAGAATTCTTTTCTCATTAAGTCCAAAGTAGTTTCGATTTTTTTTTCAGTGTCTATTTTTCCGATACCGGTCTTTATTTCATTTAGCGTACTCTCAATACACTCATGGACCTTGCTTCCTGCCCACATTTGCCTGTTTTGAAGCTGTTTTAATATATAAATTGTCCTGGTTCTTTTATCCGCGGTAAAATCCCAACCTCCCCAAAAACCATAATATTGAAAATAGTACATTCTGCGACATTTTCTAAAGATATCATAACGAGAAACTGACCATGAAAAAACGTTTTTAAACTCTTTCATTTCAACTACTTATATAATATTGAAAAAGTAGCCCCCCTCCCCTATTCATTATCTTGTCAGCACTTTGACAATTCTATCCTCATTCAGTAATCCGTTTCTCATGAGAAGCCTGACAGGAAATTCTTTGATAGTAGAATTTTTGAATCCATCAAGTATTTTCATCAATCCTTTCGAGGTGAGCAGGGATAGATTCAGTTCATAGCTGTATTCGCACTCTTCGATAAAGTCGTCCGAGAACTCATTTGCCACAATTATTGCTTTGGTTACATGATATTTTTTCTTCTCACAAAGATTCACGTAGGATTTCAATTGTCTGGATACGGAGGTGTAATGGTTATATTCTTGATCCTTTTTTGTTTTGCATTCGACCAACATGAGATCTTGATTTCCAAGATTGATTAATATATCAATCTTATGGCGACTGGAATTGAGGCTATTTTTCAATTTGTTGTCTGTATTGAATCCAAGTCTGTTGAATATTCTTTGTGTGACTTTTTCATACAACAGCCCCAATTCGATCTCTTTGACAAACAGCCCCTTATCGTGCAACGTTTTTAAGTCTCTTCGTCCGATAGCATCAAAATTTTCGATATAAAGATCATCGATATCTCTATAGTTTTCGATGATATTTTTGATCAAATTTCCTCTGGATTTAATGTTATGACCTTTGCAAAATTTTAGAAGCTCATCTCGGATAAAAAGATAGAGAATATCTCTAGGTTTGATGTTATATTTGTACAGCAATTCCGAAGACATCACGTTTTCATCTTGGAGCTCGAATTCTTCTTTTATTTTGTTGTTGATAATTGGAAAGGTTCCTATAAGATCTTTTAAAAGGCTGTTAAAGCCATCACGGGAAAGGCTAATCGTGTCTTCTTTTTCAAGCTCATTGAAGTATTTAATCAAATTCGCAACTTTCTCTTCAAAAGAACGTCCAAATTTATCGATATCCACCTCAAGGCCTTTCTCCATGAGTGCATGAAGTCTTTTGGATTTATCAGTTTTGGACGTTCCTGGCCGGAAAATAATTTCAGTAAGCAAATTTGTGGCGTTAATTCCTTGATTTAAAATCTCCTGAGTCTTCTTTTTTCTGCTCCATTTTCTATTGATATTATGTTTTTTCGTAATGAGGTTGATCTCTGGGTCGCTTAGATTTTTCAGAATCCGCCTAAGAAATTTATTGGGAAGCTCTATTCCAGCAATTTCTCTTAATAACCAAATAAACTCATCAGGAACGTATAAAGTATTTGTTTTTCTATTGAAAAAGATGATTCCGGATTCCTTCAATTCGTTCAATAAATCATCAACTTTAAATTTCTCTAAAGGGATTACACTATGGGAAATCCACCTGACCTCTTCATTTGACAATTCTAGATTTTTTTCCAGAGTTTGAAGAATGGATTTTTCTTCCCAGGAAAGATGTTTTTCCAGATTCCGGATGAGATCATTTTCATAAGCAGTTTGTACGCAGTTTTTATATATTTGGTAATCTCTTCTCCGGTGTTCTTCTAAATCTACGTCTCCATTCTCTAGAAGTCTTTTGAAATATTTGATGTTTGATTCTAATTTTGCATGTTCATTGTTATAGAGTTTAAGGAACCATTCCCTTGACATCATCGAGTTTCCGTCCCTGATAAGAATATCCACTAGAATGTCTAGCTGGTAATCACTGAATTTAATTTTTTCTTGAAGGTGCTTTTTATATTGAGGAGTGAGAAGTTCAAAAAGTTGGACGATATTTTCGTCATCCACATTTTTAAGCTGTCCATCCCCTTTTGATAATATTTTATCGATTTTTGGATTTGTTTTTCTTAGGTCACAACAAAAGCTGTCAAGAATTTTTAAAAAGGCGCTCTTTTCGATCTGATTGACTGTGTCAAGAACATCGATAAGTCTCATTATTTTCTCCTATATGCTGAAATCCTTATATATTATTGGCTCGAAATTTTTCTAATGTCAAATTTGACGAACGGGAGTAGATATGGATTTTAATGAAGCAAGTGCGTTCATGCAATTTGGTTCCGCATCAACCTCCTTTATAAAAAACAAATACACATCTTAAGTATTACGCAAATGATAATTCATGTAAATCACCGCTTAAGGTGATTTTGTGGGGGATATTGCATAAACAAAGATAGAAAGAATTGTTTGTGGCAACAGGATTTAGGGATTGATGACATAAAAAAACCTCTGGATCGTAACCCAGAGGCGGCTGGTGAGATTTTCTCACCAGGGGTGATTTGAGTAGTTAGATAATATAGCAACTTTTACTGTTTTGCAAACATTACTCATCCTTCAATCCGAATCGCTGTATCCGTAAAATGCTACCTTCATCCAAATATTTCTTGAAATATTCTTCGGTATGCTTCTTTTCTAACTTTTTCGTAATCCCGCTAGATTTTAAAAGCTTTTCGAATGACAATCCTTGCTCTCTTTTCCCTAAAAGTGCAATCACTTTGATTGCAGCCTTATCACAAGTACTCAAATAACAATCTTTCCTGTCATAGATGATTTTTAAAGCTTCCATTTCTCCTGAGTCGAGCTCTTCAACGATAAAGCGCTCAAATTTTTGCTTAAAGCTGGATAATTCTTCAACGGTTATGGATACTTCCGTAAAGGTCTTCCCTAATTCCTGAATTAAAGCGATGCTATGTCTGAAACCGAAGTCATCCTCATAATAATAAACCTCACGCCTTAGAACAGTAGAGGGAATCAGAATCTCATTTCGCGTGATGATTTGTTCCCAAATCCCGAATTTATGAAGGTCGATTATGACATCAGCATCAAGTAGTACGATAGGCAATAGAATAGTCCTCGTTTTCGTCGTACCCGTATTTTCTTAAGAACGGTGGGATCGCACTGTATTTCTCACCTACATATTCGGCTAATTTTCCCTTGGATATTTTCCCGAGGTGGAAGGCTCTGATAGCTAAAGAGACGTATTTTGTGGAAAGATAAGGTTTTTCTGTTTCTGCCCAATCTGTATGTCGGTGTTTTTTGTCAGTGTCTTTGATGGTCCCCTTCTCGAGTTCATCTTGGATGTTTTCTTTCTTCAGGAGGCCAAGGTTGAATAATCGCCAGAGTAAAGCTTCGATCGAAACATCGAAATCACGAGCGATTTCTACTAGGTTGAGAAAAGAGATAGATTTATCTTCGGTTCTTGTCTCAAATTCGTTTCGGACCTCTTCCTCAGGCAAGAGCAAAGAGGCAGCAAAGACATCAGCTAATTGTTCAATTCGACTTTTTCCTCTAGTAGCGTCTTGGTAGATCTCTTCTGGGGCGAAATCTTCCCAGGTTATCAGATGAAAGAATTCATGGGCAAGATCGAAATTACGCCGCCAGGGCGCGTCGTTTGCATTAACGAGAACAGCCATTCCGAAATTGGCATCTTTTGTGGAACCTCCTGAAATGCCGAAATCCATCGGTATGAAGATAATCTTGATTCCCATTTCATCCTCAAGGATTTTTGTTAAAGAACAGGCTGGATGACTTCCCAATTTTAATATGCGAATGTAACTTGAGGCCAAGTTTTCGACATATTTGAAGGCGTTCTGAGCAAGCAATTTATTTTTATCTGTAGTGAGTTTGAATGCTGAATTTATTGACAAAGGCTCGCCGAGAATATTCAAAAGCTTTTGATAGTGCGTGCATATTGAAATGAATTGCCTTTCTATGATTTTTTTTTGAGGACTTGTTTCCGGACTTCTCCACAGGATCCGGATATCTTTTTGAGGTGATTCGAGATTCAGAAAATAATCGATATCACGGCCGTAGATTGAAGCTAATTTGGCAAGTTCCCAGGCTCTGACATCCCTCTCCCCTGCCTCAATGCTGCTTAATGTCTGGTAATTGTTAAATCCCAATTTTTCTGATACCTCTTTTAAAGTAAAATCTAGGGATTCTCTCTCATTTTTCAGGCGATTTGCTAATTCTTTCTGAATATTCATTTTGTTGTCCCAAATAAAATATATATGATAATATTATATTTGTCAATATAATAAATCAATTTATATAATAATTTATTATATTTATTATACAATCCACAGAAGAAGGCATCAGCCTCGATCACCTTTAAAATTATCCTAATTTACAAAGTTTGATGTTTGTGATTTTGTCCTCGCGCAGTCCTTCGAGCTCATTGATCTCTACCCACCCTTCTTTCAACAATCTTGCGAAGATAAAAATAAGATGCCTCACTCCTCTTTATCAAAATCGGGTTTCTTTATTGGATATTCTTTATCTTCATATTTCTCAACAAGAGTTACTAAGAAATCTAATTCATCTCCTTCGGGAGTGCCGAGTTCTGCATCCATTAACTCCTCAATGCGAGAGAGTGCTTTCTGATGCTCTTCCTCAGTTTCAATTTCTTTTATCACCATCATATTCCCTCTTACAATAATATAAACAGTTTACGGAAGAATGTCAGGAAGAAAGTTTCTAGTTAGGGGAATTATCCCGTTTTGACGGCACTCATTTTTAATGCCTATTATTCATGCCGCAGGTAGTCAACGGGATTGGTTGTGACGGTTTTAATAACCTGATAGCTGATAGTCAAAAGCGCAATGGCAAGAACAATAAAACCGGTGAAGATAAAAACTCCTATCCCCAAGTTCACCCGGTAGGAAAAGTTCTGCAGCCATTTATTCACTACAAAATAGGCGACGGGCCAGGCAATTATACTCGAGATCAAAATCCATTTAATAAAATCTTTTATTAGGAGAGAAACAGTATCCGGTAATCTCGCTCCGTGTACTTTTCTGATCGCAATTTCCTTCGTCCGCTGCTCCGTCATATAGGAAGCTAAACCAAACAAACCGAAACATGCAACAAGGACTCCTATTAAGGTAAAAGCTCCTATTAATGTGCCTGTTTTTTCTTCGGAGCTGTATAGACGGTTAAAATCCTCATCAAGAAAATAATATTCATAGGGTATTCCGGGAAACAGATCCTCCCATTTATCCTGGATAAAAGAAAGCGTTTGAGAAATCTCTTCCGTCGAAAGAGTTAGTGTAAGAAATGAAAACATCCAGGTGAAGTTCGTTATTACGAGGGGTCTTATCTCCTGCTGAAGCCCCTGAAAATGAAAATCTTTCACAACACCTACTATTTTACCTCCTTTCCAACCTACCAACTTTTTCCCTATTGCATCTTGAGGAGAATGCAATCCTAAGGCTCTCACAGCCGTTTCGTTTATCAGAAATTCTGTTTCTCTGAGCGAATTTGTTTCTTTAAAGAATGATTTGCCGGCAGCAAGTCCAATGCCATATTCCGGAATAAAGTCTTTGTCGATAAACAAAGTTTTCATTTGCTGACCTTTATCTTCTGCTTCATTGAAAAGTCTATAAGTTTCTGAAGTTTGTATCCTTCCTGGTATGCCGCCTGAAACCGTTGCGCCGGTAATCTGGGAATGTTTTAAAAATTCACTTTTCATAGTCTCATAGTTTTCCGATATATCTGCCCCCCTCTGGACCGGAATAATCAACTTTTGTTCTTTTGCAAAACCGAGCTTTTCATTTTTCATAAAACGAAGTTGTTTATAAATAGTAAGTGTGCTTATAACTAAGATTATCGAGATAGCAAATTGCCCGATGACCATAATTTTTCGTAAAGTATTCCTTTTCGTTCCCAAGCGCAGTTTTCCTTTGAGAATAAGGGCCGGTTTAAAAGCAGAAAGGAAGACTGCCGGGTAGCTTCCCGCTATTACTCCCGAAAACAATATGATACATATCAACGCAATAAAAAACTCGAGCTTGAAGAAATCACTTACTGCGAATTGAATATCAACCAGTCTGTTAAAAAACGGTAATGAAAGGTCAACTATAACGAAAGCCGCTCCTACCGATAAAATTGTCGTAAATAACGATTCACCGATAAACTGCTTGGTAAGCTGATTTCTGAAGGCTCCCACCACTTTACGTATTCCTATCTCTTTTGCTCTGTTGGCAGAGCGGGCAGTGGTAAGGTTTATAAAATTAATACTTGCTATCATGAGGATGAGTACCGCTATTGTGGAAAAAATATAAAGATAGAACGGGTCACCTGGTGGTTTTAACTCAGCGATTAGATGAGAGTGAAGATGAATATCCTTTATCGGCTGGAGAAAAAAGTTGAGTGTTTCGCTGTCGACATGGCCTTCCAATGCTTTACTCATCATCCGCGTAAAGTCACTAGTGTCAGTATTGGAAGTAACTTTGAGATATGTATGCACAACTGAAGCAGTCCAGCTATTTTTTATCTCTTCTGGAAATGATGAATCATTCAGTGATGTGATGAAGCTGTATTTAAAATGAGTATTTGAATGAGGGTCTTCAACTATTCCCGTAATCTGAAAGTCATTTGAATCAACGGATAGTATTTTTCCAAGAGGATCTTCTTCACCGAAATATTTAATCGCCATACTCTGGGAAATGACAATCGACTCCGGATTTATGAGCGCCTGTTCCTCATTTCTCCTGATAAATGGAATGGTGAAAATGTTGAATATATCATTGTCTACATAGAAAAAGTCATTTTCATAAAAAACCTTATCTTCTTTTTTAATAAGCACATTACGGCGCTTTATTCTTCCTGCATATTCAACCCGGGGTAAATTCTTTTTCAAATGGGCTGCTAGAGGATAACCGACCATGGCACAGGTGTTTTTCTCCCAGGGTAAGTTTCTATCTAGCCCGATTCTGTATATTCTGTCCGCGTCTTCGTGATAGCTATCATAGCTTAGCTCAAAGCCGACATAGAAAATAATAAGCATACAGCATGCAATTCCTACAGCCAGACTCGCAATGTTAATAAAGGAATAACCTTTGTACTTCTTGATATTCCTGAATGCGATTTTAAAATAGTTTTTGAACATGATCGTGTTCTACGAAATATTAAACTTCAACAAATCTAATCTATATATCACCTTTGCCATGCTCGCCATCTCCGGTGCTGAAAAAGTAAACCTCCATACCCTCTATTATCAGCAATAAGCATGCCAATATTTCCTCTTGGGGTTTTCGAATGGTTGTTCAGCACTACATGTCCATTCCCGAACAAGTTATGTACACATCTGAACGAAATAATATTTTCCCCTCTGTCTTTTATCTAACCTTTCACTTTGCAGCAATCAAAATCTTCATGAGAATAGATTTGAATTCATAACGTCCTTTTATATAATGAGGAGGGAGAAAATGATGAAATTAAAGATTGTTATGGAACCCAGTGATGAAGGGGGCTATACAGTCACCGTCCCTTCTTTGCCCGGGTGTATCAGTGAAGGCAATACAAAAAAAGAGGCACTCAAGAATATCAAAGAAGCCATTCTTTTGTACCTGGAACCGGTAGAGGATGATTAATACAATACACGCTCGACGTTATCTCATATTATAAAACAAGCAAACCTAACGATTGATCAATTTAAGAAATTACTGTAAATCCCCCTCTGAATAAGCAAGCGACTGGGCGTGAGGCCATTTTAGGCCTTTCGATAAGACGCTTAGCGACTCGTCCCAGACGAATATTAATAATGATGTTGCGTCCAGACAATGTCCACAGCGCAGACCGATGGAATCCTGGATATACTCTTTTGTAAGGTTGATATGGGAAATATTTATTTCTGTTCAGATGCGTATTTAAATTGTTCGGGAATAGACATATAGTGTTAAATAAGCATTCGAAAATCCCAGGATGTGATATTATTTGCGTAACAAAATAGGGAATGTAGGTTAAATGCGTCGAAGAGGATTCCTCTGTCTTATAGCCGTTGTTTTGGGATGGATTGCCCCTGCTCAGATAACGCCCTCAGCAAGTGGCCCTGACAGATGGGTGTTCGGTGTTTATGCCGGATGGAGCCGGGGTCTGGGATGGGAATTCGATTGGCATTATCGATCTTCCATCTCCGATAGAACCTCGCTCCAGCTTCATTTCGGCGCCTACGCTAGATATGAGATCTCGCGCTCGCTGGGCGTTCAGCTGGATCTGAATTATCAATCTGGCCTCAATGAGTGGACGTTCAGCTACTGGAATTGGCCGAAAACATCCGGGGATGATCGTTTCGGCATCACCGCACTTAGCCTGCAGGGCGTGGTTCATGTTTGCCAGATTAAACGTCTGCGCGCCTATCTCCAGGGAGGAGGCGGATTGAGTGCCGGCTCATGGGGGGAATACGGGGGATTCTCCGGGGCGTATTATCACTTGCTGGCGGGAGCTGGGATTAAAATCGGTATATCTGCACAGGGTTCGTATCCGGCCCTCAATCTGGGCGGCTCGTTGCTCCACTTGATCAATCCGTTATACGGAGTGGTGCGGACCGCCGATTATGTGCGCCTCCAGGTGGGTTTTGAATTTTAGCGCCCATCTGAGGGGAAAACACTCGGGGATTCTCTTTCGCAGTCCCGCCCCATCAAGACCGTGGGTCTGGGGAAGTGTTTCCCCTAAGGGCATCAAACAGCATTAAAGGTATGAACAAAGTCACTCTTTTGCTTCCGGATAATATCACTCGTACTCTTGGCACTTCATTTGCGTCAAGAACAGATGAAGTCGATTGCACGGCCAGAAATATGCTTAATGCTTGCCGAGCGACCTCCTTCTCCTTTTTAGACCAAATAATGTCTTCCATCCATACATCCTCTTTAATCGAACAACTGTTTAACCTCTCCCCTACCAACAAACTGAGACAATATTTTATAATTGTTTTTTTCGAATCTGATTCTTCCAGCTACGACAACAGGATGGATCTTGAGTTGTTCTGACAAGTAGCGAACCTGTTGGTCCTTAGGTTCGCTCATTTCGACCGTTCGAACGAAAGGTATCCGCTGTGCATGAAGCTAAAATCCTGATCCGCTTCTTTCGAATGATAAGACGCATGGGCCATGAGGCAGCCGTAGATTTTATCTCCATCTCGCAAAGGTATATGCTTCAAGATACCGGGCACAGACCTTGAAGAAGATTAAGCTTCACGCTTCTGGCGGAATCACCTCTCGGATTGAGACCGGGGCGCGGGCATAGGCTTTCGAGGCAGCATCTTGTCGCGCATCGCCGTATGATACACGAAGGAAGCCATGAGTACAGCCGACTGCATGATGTCGCCTTTCTGTATGCGGTCGTAGACGTCCATGTTGGAGTGGTGGGTACGGGTTCCATAATCGATTCGATCTTGGATGAACTGAAATCCAGGCAGACCGACGCGGTCAAAGGATAGATGGTCGGTGCCGCCGGTATTCCGTATGGAGAGAGTTGTGGCGCCCATGTCCTCAAACGGTGCCAGCCAGGCTTCAAAAATCGGGCGCACCTCCTCATTACTCTGGAGATATATGCCCCGAATCTTGCCAGTGCCGTTGTCGTAGTTCCAATAGGCGGACAGCTTGTTATACTCCGGTTTTAGCGTAGGCGGCGTCTGCATCTGATCACGCATCCACTTCATGTATTCCTCGCTGTAAGGCTCTAGGTTTTCCGGAGGAGAAGGGCGAGAGGCAAAATGCTCATCCACATAGGCCCGGGATCCCAACAAACCTTCTTCTTCGCCGCCCCAGAGGGCAATGCGGATGGTTCGGCGGGGTTTCAGTCCTGCCGCTTTCAGAATGCGCACGGCTTCCATGGCGACAGCGCAACCGGCCGCGTTATCGGTGGCGCCGGTCGCTGCGTGCCATGAATCAAAATGTCCGCCAAGCATGACCAGCTCATCTTTTTTATCAGTACCAGGGAGGTCGGCCAGGATATTATAATCATTCAAATCCTGGCTGAGGAAATCAGCCTGTATTTCCATCTCCAGTGTGACTTTGATCTTCTTGTCAAGGATGCGGCAGATCCGGTTGTAGTGTTCCACTGCTAATGTGACCTGCGGAGGAACCGCCGGTGCATCTTCATCCCGGTCGCCCCCGCTGGAGACGAAAATAGTGCCGTCTTCGCCGCGGCTGGGATCCAGCACAACAGCCACTCCTTCGGAGACGTAGAACTCATTAATTTTTCTCCTCAGAGCCCGGCTCGGGAAGCCCCCGGGCCGTCTCATGAACCGCCTCTGTTGTCCTGGCTCCGGCATGAGAGCGATTTCCGCCAGTTCCTTATCTGTGTATCTTGTGGCATCGGGGGTGAAGTGCGTTTCCACCTCACGTTCCGGCTGCGTCAGAACGAACATCCCTTTAAGCTTGCCGCGGTATTTCTCGATATCGCTTTCGGAAGTGATATCGACGCGGACGGCTTCGCCACGAACGAGCCCGTTGGTACCAGGGGTCCATGCCTTAGGGTAAGCGAGAAGAGGAGAATAGACCGGCTCGATCATATGCGCCTGAAATTTTTTTAGCTCCCAACTGCGTCCGAAGTCATACTTCTCGGTATGAACGTTTTCGAGTCCCCATTCGTTGAGTTTTTGCAGGACCCAATCTGCTGCCTTTTGTTTATCGGGAGATCCGGACAACCTCGGTCCATACACATCCGTCATATAACTCAGGATCTCCATCACCTGAGAACGGTTCAGTCCCTCGTCTTTTATTTTGTAGATAGCAGCAAGATCAGCCTTTTCCTCGGTCAGAGCCAGACAGAACACAACCAGCAGCAGGGCAAGGCTGAAAACCGCGATTCGCTTTCCTAAGGGCGATCTAAAGCTGCGTGGTGAATCTTGGGCTCGTCGGTGAAAATTCATCTCAGTCATCTTAATTTGCCTCCTTAATTTCGTTTATCTCTATAACTCTAATAAGACATATTCTTATCTTTAATAATTGTCAACGGATTTAAAACTGACCGACGAGGTTTACACCGAGAACTCTTTTGAATAGGTCAAGAGCATTTAGGGAAATACAAGATCCTCTTGCAAAGCTAACTGGTATAAGGGTAATGGGCTATGATCGCTCAGGATTTGGCTAAAGCGAACTTGGGCCGAATAATTTCAATGCAACAGATGAAATGGATGCGCTGAATAAATTTTTAGAATTTCAAGGGTTCAAAAACAACTTTATTCTTGTGGGGCATTCATACGGAGGATTTTTAGTTCAATTTTTCACCCTACGATACCCTGAAATGATCAAAAGGATCAATTATTGTCGTCCTCATCCGCTACGAGAGTAACAGCCCAGGATGGATAAGGAACCTCACTTCCCTTGACCGCATGCCAAAGGATGCGGTTCAGAGTGTCTTCCGGACAGGCGTCGATTTGCCTGAAGTTCAGGCGCGCGGAAATGCGGGCATTGCGGCGGAGGAGGGTGTCTGCGATGTCCTTTGTCTTCGGGTTCATCTGGTCGAGTGGTATTTGATTAGGCACGGCCTCGAATGGCGTGAAATCCGGTGTGGCCGTAAAGCAGTCGAACATCGGCGTAGCCGTGGCATCGAATTGGTTCATCGGGGGGAGGCCGAGAATCTGTTCGATGGTGCGGAGGAGGCTTGTCGTGTTGAACTGGGTGCTGACAACAGCGCCCCGCTTGGTGTAGGGGCTGATGCAGTAGGCCGTGGTGCGGTACCCGCTCACGTGGTCGAATCCGTTCTGCGGATCGTCTTCGATGCCGAAGATGACCGTTTCTTTCCAGAAACGGCTGTGGCTGAAAGCTTCGACGATACGGCCGAAGGCCAGGTCATTGTCGGCGACACAGGCGGATGGTGTCGGCGATCCGGGCCGGGTCCCGCTGGTGTGGTCGATGGGTAAACATATCAGGATGAGCTGAGGCATCTGTCCTTCGCGCTCCCAGGTGGCGATCTGGTTTGCGATGTAACGTGCCCTCCAAACATCTGGCACTTCCATGATCCAACCCACTGTGTCTGTGGCGGTGAAAGGACGGATGGTCTCGATCGTGGGTTCGGATGCGATGATCACTTTTCCTTTACCGTGAAGATACTCCTCCCAGAAATCCTTCCACTGGGGCTCTCCTTCCCGGTTCAGGTTTTTCCAGCGGCATTCAGGCTGGGCGAACTCCCCAAAGTTCCAGATCGAGACTTTGTTCCGGAGGGCATTGTCCCAGATAAACCCGCTGGGCGCATAGGCCAGGGCATCGGCCTCGTCCGGCCCCATGCCGTCCGGATAGCTGCGGGGCCACCCGGCGAAGGATTTTTCCAGATAATCGGTACCGAAAGCGGTGGTCGACCACTGGTGACCATCGGCACTCAAGATGCCGCAGCAGTATGTGTTGTCGAGGAGGACGAATTGCCGCACAATTTTGTGCTGATTAGGAGTCACTTTCTCTCCGAAGAGGCAAAGGGCAGGGTCGCCGTTTCCTTCCGTGACATCGCCCAGAACCTGGTCATAGGTACGGTTTTCTTTGATGATATAGACGACATGCTTGAATAGGCTAGGCTCTCCGATGCGCTCGGGAACCGGCCGGGGTGCCTGCTCCGGTCGTGGATCCTCCAATGATTGGGCTATGCGTTCCCGATGATAGTTTTCGTAGACGGCTTCGGTGAATCGCTGCAGCTCTGTCTGGTCCGGGACCGGCACGAGGGATACCGAGCCGTGATAATGGTGGGTGTTGAACCCTTTTCCTCCGGTTTCCCGGTCCTTTTTCGGTTCGACGGGGAGGCCTTTGATGTTGGCTATGTACAGGGTTTGGGTATCGGGATTAAAAGAGATTGCCCCCGGAAACCATCCGACCGGGATGAGCCCGAGGAGAGCCGACTTGCGGTCTCCGGGATCGAATCGAACCACAGCGATGGCATTCTGTGTGCCGTTGGCCACATAGAGCTGCTTTCCATCTGGCGAAAAACAGAGGGCATTGGGCGATGCGCCGAAGAGGTCTGCCGGGCTGGCCTTGACCCAGATCGTCTCGACAACAGCATCTAATTCAGTATCGATGACGCTGAGATTGTCGCTGGCTGCATTAGCGCAGACGATGTAACGTCTGTCGGGAGAGACGGCAAGTGCTGAGGAGTGGAGATGAACGAGGATTTCCTTAATGGTTCCTGAGGCAAGATCGATAACGCTCACCGAGCCTTCGTTGGCGATGTGTTTGACGGGGTCGACCTTGACGGCTGTGCCCCGTCCGGCCGGTCCGGTGAGATCTCCGGGTTTTGGCCGGCGGCCGCCCCAGTTACTGACATAGGCCTTGCCGTCCAGCAGCCGGACATCGAATGGGGCAACGCCCACGTCGTATGTCCGGATGACTCGGCCGGTTTTGAGCTCAATCGCCAGGAGCTGGTTGGAAAGGTTGCCGCAGACATAGAGAGTCTGTCCGCCTGCGGAAAGAGCCAGTCCCGCTGGGATCTCATTTTCACGGCGGGGCGCATGGGCCGGAGGCAGAGGAATTGAATGGGAGGGAAGGACTTTTCCGTCCGGTTGGACGGAAAAGACTTTGATGCTGCCGTTGACATTGCTGAGATAGATTCGGCTTCCGTCGGGTGAAAAAACGAGGCCGGTGTAGCTCAGTTGTCCCCTTGGGTCGCGTTTAAGGATGTTGGCTGAAGGAGATTCGGGCGGCGGTTCCTTTTGCTCCTCCGTTGGAAGCGCAACACGCTGGGCGATCGTGCCGAGTGCAGGATCGATGATGACAAGCTCATGTGTTTTTCCTGAGGTTGCGAGGAGCTGGTTGTCAGGAGAGAGCGCAAGGGCCTGAGGTCGGAGCCCGGGCAGGGGGATCTGGGTGCCGGCCGGGACGAGAACCTGGTTTACGGGTAACACAGTTCTGTTCTCTCCAGGCGAGCCCATCTGCTCTATATCCGGCACATCTTCGCGGCATGAAGTCATCCCGACGAGCATGGCAAGCACCAAAGGAATAGACATCAAAGCATGTAAGAAACGAGTTATGTTGGGTCTTAAAATCTGCATGATGATTTTTCCTCCCGTCAGAATTTTACCTTAATTCATTATCTCAGGGTATGTCAAACTAGTTGGGCTATTTTCTCTCCTTTGTGACGGTCATCCCGGATCTGAAGGAACTCGAGATTAATCATACTGTGGAATGCGCTGAGCACTGTATAACTTATATACAACAGCTCGATAAGACGCTTAGCGACTCGTCCCGGACGCATAATAATGATAATGTGGAAAGATCACAGCTCATAGCCATTCGATTTCTATGAGGTTTTCTACTTTCTTGAAATCCGGATCTCCCGTCACCAAGACCGCATTTTCTTTCTTGGCCGTCATTGCAGCGAAACAATCGGCATAGGATATCGTGAATTCGGCTTTGATTTTTGCGGCTTCAATAACATCCTGAAATGAGTTCTCTACCCTATGAATCGATAAGCTGGGAAAAATAATCTGAGCGAAAAAATCTGCAGCGTCTATCCCCCTTTCTCTGGCCAAAATATAGTAAACTTCCCCAATATTTATATCATTGATGAATATTTGTGGATCTTTTTCTGAAAGAAGATTCTTGACTTTTTCGAAACGTGCTTCTTTTTTCAGATAAGACAGTAAGGCAAATGAATCAAAGACTCTTTTTGTCTTCACGGAGGGTATCCTTTTTTCTCTCTTTCAGAAGCGCATTCGTCAGAGACGAGCCTTTCTTGAAGATCCCGCAATAGAATTCAACAGGATTCTCCGGTAAAGGATGAATTTCAACGTGGCCGTCAACAGCCTTAACCATGACCTTTGATCCAGTGTTGATCCCGACTTTGTCTCTAACCTTTTTGGGGATCACCACCTGTCCTTTTGAGGAAGTAGTAACGATTGACATATAGTTAAACCTCCTACATTATGTTCAACAATGCAAAAATAGTTTAACCTTATTCATAGTTTATTGTCAAGTTTTTATTGTAAAACCCATTATATTTTTCATGCCGATAAATAGAAATGTATTTATAATGGAATATTCTATTCTTTCATTGTATCTGCATCCGTACTTTTAAGGCGGAAGAATCGCATTATTTTTCTCACATACCAATTCTAAAAATTTTCTATTGGATATCTTTCCAAGAGTGAAGGCTTTGAACACAGAAGAGATAATCTGCGAGTTGATTGTTAGTTTTTGTGGAGAAAACATCTTATGAGAATAGATTCAAATCATCACGTCCTTATAAATCATGAGGAGGGAGAAAATGATGAAACTCAAGAGAATTTTGGTCCCCAGTGATAAGGGTGGAGATTCAGTCACGGTCCCCTCTTTACCCTGGTGTATCAGTGAAGGCAATACAAAAAAAAGTCTTAAGCCCGATTATTTCGACCGCTCGAACGAAAGATACCCGCTGTGCATGATGTTAAAATCCTGATTCACTTTTTTCGAATGATAAGACGCGTGAGCCATAATGCAGCCGTATATTTTATCTCTATCGACTTTCAGCAGCAGGCTGCACTCGATCGGGGCCTCGGCTGTATCCGGCCGGAGAGTGAGCATTACAGTACCGGTGATCATGCCGTACTCCGTGCCTGTATTGGTCACAATAACGGCGCTACGATCTTGCTGCTGAATAATCACTTGACTGTCTTCCCTGAATTCCAGCTCGATCGCGCTGCTTCCGAAGTATGATTCCAACCTTCCGTTCCACTTGCCAATAAGTTTTGGGCCCGGAGTGAAATTAGAATAGTAGTTTTTTTCATATGTTCTGCGCAAATTTTCGAATTTTTCATTTACTCCCGGCAACAGGACATCAAGGATGGCGAAGGCAAATCTATCTGAGACACTGGGCTGTTTGGCAATGTTGGACATGCAGACAATCACCAGCTCCTTCTCCGGCTGAAGGATAAGTGTTGCGTTCGCTCCATTAACCTCTCCATTGCTGATGAGCAGTCTCATACTATCGCCGAGCGTTAAGCTTCCCCAACCCAATGCAAGAAAGCCCTGAGGAATTTTGGCATTACGGTAGAAGTGCAAAATGTCGAGGCTTTCGTCCGACAGAAGCGCTCGCCCTCCGTCTGGCTTGATATTCAAATGGAACCTTCCATAAGCCAGGAGGTCGTTGGCCGATGAATAAAGGCCGGCTCCGCCTGCGGGTCCGATCATCGTCTCCGGCGCCATCTTTTTGTCCATTGTGAAGTATCGGGACGCAAGGTGTTTCTTTTGTTTTTCGTTTAGGAATTCTCCGGAGTGCTCCATACCGAGGGGCCCGAACAGCTCTTTACGCAAGAAGCTATCGAAGGGTTGTGAAGATACATTCTCTATAACGCAAGCGGCTACGCCAAAGGCATGGTTAGAGTAAAGGAATTCCTCTCCCGGTTTGAATACGACGTATCCGTAGCGCTTGATGTACTCTGCCACCTCGATAAAGGAGGGCTTGTCCTCTTCGTGATAAGCAAACCACCCGTGGGGAATGCCTGCCGCACCGTTCATCAAGTGCCGAATGGTCACCTCTTCAGGACAGCCTTGCATCACTTTCAGCTTCGAGGGGGCAATATACCGATCCACGGGAGCATTGAGATCGACCAGTCCCCTCTCTTTGAGAATCATCATCGCCGTCGCTGTCATCGATTTTGACATCGAGCCGACGCAATAGATTGTGTCGGATGTTGCCGCAATCTTCTTTTCAATATCCGCCCAGCCGAACGCTTCCCTCCATAGAATCTCCTCTCCCCGCGCTGCCACGACGACGAAAGATGGAATCTCGCCGCCATCCACCATGGCGACAATCTGACTCCGCACCTCTGCAAAAAGGTCATCTCCAGATAAAAAATAGCCTGAATATCCCGCCTGATGGCAATTCCTCGGGTGCGACCGAACAACTAGAGTTGAAACAGCAAAGATTGCAAGCACTGTAATTATCAGAATACTGATTCTTTTATTACGTCGATCGCATTCGCTCATTTTCATTAATTAGCTCGGAGACGAAACAGTATCGTCCAACGCTTTAACCTTATAGCGCTAAAATATTATGACGTCAACTCATGAAAGGAAATACTTCTCCCCTACCCTCAAATTCAACAGGATTTTTATTCTTCCAGACTTTTTGAGCCAGTGTTGACTGTATGTCGCGGAATATTTATTTCTGTTCGAATGCGTGCGTAGATTGTTCATGAATGGACATATAGATTTGAATACACGTTGAAAAACCTCAAGAGATCATAGTGGCATATTATTTGCTGATCAAAAAAGGGAATATCCTCTAATATGGGATATGTGGGATAATGTGTATTAAAAAAAGAGGAAATTATGAGAGTACTAAAGCTTAGTTTAATTTTGATCTTGGTCACCCTATTCCAAGTAACTGCATCAGAAGTAAAACTCCTAACAACCGAACAATGGTTAGAAGATCTTGAATTTGTGGTATCAAAATTAAAATCAAATCATCCAAATCTTTACTATAAAATAAACAAAACAAAATTTGACTCGGTTATTGAGGAATCTCATGATGAAATTGCTCGATCAAAATCTGATATAGAATGCTACTTTGCGATTAAAAAAATAATTGCAGTCATTGAAGACGGACATACTGGTTTATTAGAAGACGGCATTTTCAATCTTCTTGATTTACGATTCCCTTTCCGAGTGGATGAATTTACAGATGGTGTCTATATCACCATAATCAGTAAAGATCATGAAATGTTTTTAGGCTCTCGTGTATTAGCAATTAATGGTAAGCCAATAGAAAATATTTTAACAACGATAGAAAAAGTAGCAAGTAACGACAATGAGTTTGGACGAAAATACTGGGCTTTGAATGGAATCTCTTTTGCCCGTATATTGTATGGCCTAAAAGTTATTGATAATACAGATCATATAGTATTGGAATTGATTACAAGAAAAGGAAAACATACGAAATTAATACTTCCGTCGATACTTGATGATATCAATATTGAGTATGGATGGAGTAATCGACTTAATATTGGTCCTACAAAAGGTGAGTACATTAGCCCTTCCGATAAACTTGATGATAAGTCACCCCTTTATTTTAAAAATCAAGGGAATAAGATTAAATTTTATTGGTTTGAACACCTCGTCGAAAAAAGAGCAATATATTTTCAATTCAATCAGGTTATGAATCAACCAAACAATAAGGAAACTTTTGCCCAATTCTCGCAGCGATTGTGGAATTATATTGACCAAAACGCCAATGACATTAATAAATTCATTATTGATCTGAGACAGAATAATGGTGGTAATGGTTTAATGATACTTCCATTTCTGAATCAAATCATAAAAAGAGATTATATCAATAAAGAAGGCAGTCTTTATGTTCTCTCTGGTAAGAGAACTCATAGTGCCGCTTCTATATTCATGAATGAATTAGCGGTTCATACTCATGCCATCTTTGTGGGAGAACCGGATGCTTGTGGCGCAGACTTGTTTTCAAATAACAGTCTAGCAGGTAATCTTCCTAATAGCGGCTTTCCTCTTTGGATTGCTAGTTTAGAATTTACAAGTAGATGGCCTGTAAACAACTCCGAATATTTTATGCCACATTTTCCTGCTCCTTTTTCGAGCCATGATTACTTTAATGGAATTGATCCTGCGATGGATTTGATCTTAAACGGAGATATGAGATCGGTTGAAGAATTCGCTGCAGATGAAGGAGCGGAAGCAGCATTAGTATATTATCAACAATTGAGGGAAAAATATAAAAATTTTGATTGGTGGACAGCATTTGATCCCGAAATCCTTGAAGGTAGTATCAACCGTAAAGGCTATACTTTAATGCAAAATGGGGATTTAGAGAGTGCATTTCAGGTTTTTACACTTAATACAATGCTTTTTCCAAATTCTTCCAATGTATGGGACAGTTTGGGAGAATTTAGCTACAACATGAAAAAATTTAATCTTTCACTTCAATACTATAAAAAATCTATTGAGTTGAATCCAGATAATGAAAATGGAAAACAAATGATCGAGCGCATTAAAGGGGAACAAAAAAAGAAGTAAACAAATTACCAGGAAATTCCGGCGGTAACCTAATATATCCCGATGCCTTCCTCACCATAAAAATGGTATTAACTTGTATTTGACATTTTCTGTGTATTCAGCGTATCCCGGCAGTTCTTTTCTCAATGTGGCATCTTCTAAACCGGTTCGGACAATTAATAGGATGCCGATAATTCCGGAAAAAACTGATCCCCAGAATGCACCCAAAGCAATCGGTGTTGCCAAAGTAAAAATAATATACCCAAGGTATCCAGGATGTCGGACGTACCTGTACGGACCTTCGGTTACAACCGTTTGGTGTCGATCGGTTTGCAATCTTACCAAGGTCGAAAAGAATTTATTGGAAACCATAGACCATGTGAATAGCATGGATCCAAGAAAGATTAATAGTAAACCTGCAATATTTATGATGACAGGGATATCTCCTGTCCAGTTGAATCTTCGATCGAGGCCGGAAAAAACATACATTAAAATTGTAGGAATGCTGATAATCGAAGTCAGTATTTTGTCCCATTTCTTTACATTTTCTTTTTTTCTTCCACGTTCCTCAACTAACTCAGCTGGCAGCACAATCAAATTGATGATTAGAAGGCCGAGTCCTAAAAGCAGTACATACCAGGCCCATTTCCAGGATAGTGTTCCTGCGGCAATAAATAAGACCGCACCTTGCAAAATGAGAATTGAAAAAGCCTGGATTAAACGGCGAACTATATCTTTATTCATATCCTATCTATCATATCAAATCTTTAGGTTTCATTCTCGAATATTTAATGTTCGCATCTGAAATGAAATAAAGTATCGGCTCAGAAATGAACTAAGTTTGGAATCTCAGAGCTCGAGGTCCGATGCTTCATATCTTTATAGCACCCCAATGTGAAAGGATCCTATGAAGCCCCTTGATCGCGGGTAAAAATCAGGTTCTGCGGCCTCCCAAGATGATTTCTGGAGGCTCCGGTTGACTTTCCTTCTCGGGCTCGGATACCACAGCAAGTACGGAACGACTTTTGCCATTGACGACAGGGATCTAAAGGAAAGTTTCGACTTTTTCAATAAGCTGGATCCCAAAGGGGAGAATATAAGGCAGCAAATAAATGACGGAGCGCAGTTATTCAGCGGTGCTCCTTTGATTAAAGTCGGCACATACATGGCGGAAAGGATAAAAGAGCGTCACGGTGAGAACAGGCTGGATGACTTGCGCAGAAACGGCTCCCTTCCTTTTTTCTAGACATATATCGACCTCTACAAAAGCGACGATGCCATACCTGAGGAGTACAAATTCACTGAGGATTTCGAGAGGATGGAAGAGGAATGGTATCATTCCTATCAAAAGACCTGGACTGAGGAAACACGGAAGTATTTTCTCATACCTCTCCTGGATTTCGGAAAATACATCAATGACACCAATGATAAATTTAAAGGTGAAATAGTCTATCCAAGGTTGAACACCCAATTCAATTCATATGCGTATTACCTGAAAGGAGAGAAGAAAGTGGATGAAGGGCTCTCCGTGCTTCTGAGTGCCGTCGAACTATTTCCCAGCGATGCCAATCTCTTCGATTCGGTCGGGGAGTTCTATCTGGCCAAAGAAAACAGAGAAAAAGCTGTCGAATATTACAAAAAAGCACTGGCAGTAGATCCGAATTTAAGATCGTCGATCCGGGCGCTTGAAAAGCTGGAGGGACACCGCTCGCTAGATTATTTGATCAAGCACACTCGAGTGAAATCCAAGGAGTAAATTAGGTTCATTCATACCGGATTGAATCGATGGGATTGGCCGATGCGGCCTTGAATACTTTGAAGGATACGGTTAAAAGAGAAAATAAAAGGGCAATTCCTGATGCCAGCAGAAAAGTATCCATCCCCGTTTGGATACGGTAAGCGAAATTCTGGAGCCATCTGTTCATCACATACCAGGCCACAGGCAGGGCTATGAAGTTGGCCAAAATCACCCATTTGGTGAACCTCCAAGACAGCATAGCCATAATATCCAATACCGAGGATCCAAGAATCTTTCGAATACCGATCTCTTTGGTTTTTTGCTCGGCAGTGAAAGACGCCAGGGCGAGGAGACCCAGGCAGGATATACCAATAGCTAACAGGGCAAAGATTCCGAAGATACGTCTGCTTTTCTCCTCGTTTATATAAAGCTGCGCAAAATCCTCATCGAGAAATGAATAAAGGAATGGCTGTTCCCCTCTGTAGGGCTGGAGTTTTTCTTCCAGGTACCCCAATGTTCGACTCATATCTTTAGCTCCAATTCTGACAGACATATTAAACAGCCAAGGTCGATAGATGTAAAAAGCGACCGGCTCAATTTTGTGATGGAGAGATCGGAAATTAAAATCCTTCACAATGCCGATCACTTTTCCCCAGTCTAAATCGCCAATTTTGAACTTTTGTCCGATGGGCTTCTCCCATCCTATCTGCTTTGCGAGGGTTTCATTGATGATATAAGACCGGCTGTTGCTGTCGTCGGCATACTCTGGAGAGAAATCTCTGCCTTCCAGCAGCTTGATCCCGTAAAAAGATAGGAAGTCATAATCCACTGTCATGTATGGGGAAATCCACTGCTCCTCGGGATTCTTGCCTTCAAAGAATATTTGATTTCTCCACAGGGGATTCCCCAATTTACGTGTCGATGCTGTGACTCCTTTTATTTCCGGATGCTTCAAAAGATCCTCTCTGATGGCGTCAAAATGCTGTTGCATCTGCTCTGTCATAGGCAGAACGACAACCTGGGCTTTATTAAAACCTGTGTTTTTATTCCTCATGTACCCGAACTGTTTAGAAACCACAGTAGTGCAGAAGATAAGCATGATGGAAACGGCAAACTGCACCATAACCAGGACTTTTCTCAGTTTGTCGGATTTTTTCTCTTGGGAAAAGGAACTTTTAAGAACAACCACGGGTCGAAAGGAAGAAAGAACGAAGGCGGGATAGATACCGGCTAATACTCCAGCCCCAACCAGAAAACAAAGTATCCCCACTACAAATATCCAATTATTCAGGTAATCGGATGACATGTTGACGCCCAGAGAGTTTTCAAGCAAAGGTTTGATCGTTTGTACGATTGCCATCGCAAGAAAAAATGCACACATAGAAAAAAACAAGGATTCACCCATAAACTGCCGGACCAGTTGTAATTTGTTTGCGCCGATAACCTTGCGGACTCCGACTTCTCGAGCACGGCTGACAGAGCGCGCTGTGGAAAGATTGATGAAATTGATGCAGGCGATCAGGAGGATAAAAACCATAATGATGGAAAAGAAATAGATATATATAATATCGCCTTTCAGCCAGTTGATTTCCCACATGATATGCTTAGAGCGAAGATGGATGTCTTTCAAAGGCTGAAGGAATAAAGACACATGCTCTGCATTTTGCCTGAAGTACTTCCTGGTATGTGCCGAGAGTTTACTCTCCAACGCTTTTGGGTCCGCATTTTCCTTGAGAAGAACATAGGTAGGTGAGTAATGATCATAATTATCCCATTCGACGGGCTGGCTCCTCATCTCCATGATCGAAACCAGCATATCGAATTGGATGTGAGAGTTTTCGGGCACATTTTCGGCTACACCAGTGATTTTATAAATCTTCGAATCCGGGTCCTGAAGGATTTTTCCCACAGGATCCTCCTCTTTGAATATACGCCGGGCGGTACCCTCTGTTATGACCGCTGTATTCGGCTCCAAAAGCGCAGTCTGAGGATCGCCCCGCAGCAGTTTAAAGGAGAAAACCTTAAAAACATCAGGATCGGCGATCAGAGCTCGTGGAACTTCAAATATCTCATCTTCGTACTTGGTCCAGATAGTCCCCATATTGACGAAATTGACGGCCATACTGACCTCTGGATATTCGACAAGAGTCTCTCCCATCCATGGAGTCGACTGACCAAGATTCGTCTCATCCTGTCCTTCAAAAAATTGCCTTTCTACCAAACGAAAGATGCGGTTTCCATTTTTATGAAAGTTGTCGAAAGAAAGCTCGAACTGGAGATATGAGGCAATCACTATGCAGCAGGCCATGCCAAGTGCAAGTCCGGCGATATTGATGAAGGAATACCCTTTATGCCTGATGATGTTCCTCCAGGTGGTCTTCAAATAGTTTTCAAACATGTTTGGTTCTCCTCATATCAACTCAAAGATATCGACTTCTCGATATGAGCGAAATTTTTTTTGAATTCTTGTTTTAAATATCTAAGCATATTTACTGTTTTAACCAGCAATAAATATGCCAATATGTTCTTTTCAGGTGGTTCAACGCGGATTCAACGCCATATGTCCATTTTCGAACAATCAATGTACGCATTTGAGCAAAAGCAGCTCAAGGTAATGTTGTTAGAAAAAAGAGTTTGCCTAGTGCATCTACAACATGATAAATAAGTTAAAAAAATGCTGGTGAGATAGCTTTTATTTAATCGCCACTCCTTTTCCTTTATTGCAATTTCTTTTATTGCAATCCTCTATTCTTCAACAAGGGTTCGATCCTGGGTTCGCGCCCGCGGAAGTTTAGGTACATGGATTTGTAATCGGCTGTTCCATTCTTCTCTAATATATTGGTTCTAAATGAATTGGCTGTTTTTTGGTCAAACAGGCTGGTCTCTTTGAACGCCTCGAAAGCATCACAGTCCAGAACTTCCGACCAGATATAGCTGTAGTAACCGGCGGCATATCCCCCTATGATGTGATTGAAATAGGTGCTCCTGTACCTGGAGACGATCTCCGGGATCAGGCCGATTTCATCGAAGTAGTCTTTTTCGAATTGATCGATATCCAGGTCCTGTGGTTCTGTGAGGGTGTGGTATTTCATGTCCAACAGAGATGCTGCCAGGTATTCCACTGTGATGAATCCCTGGTTGAACCAGCCGCTCTTTACGATCTTATCGATCAGATTATCACGTATGGATTCGCCTGTCTGATAATGCCTGGCATAGTGTTTGATGACAGTCGGTTCCATGGCCCAATGTTCCATGATCTGAGATGGGAGCTCGGAAAAATCCGAAGACCTGAAGGTAATTCCATAAGTCACATCAGACAGCAGGTTGTCCAACCCGTGTCCGAATTCATGGAATAATGTTTCCACTTCTTCGAGAGTGATCATAGCCGGGTTGTCTCCGATGGGTTTGGAGAAATTACAGACCAGGTTCACAATAGGATCGATTTCTTCTCCGTATTTCCGGCTCTGGCTCCTGTAGGTGCCGCACCAGGCTCCCGCACGTTTACTTGCTCTGGGAAAAAAATCCATGTAAAGAACTCCGCAATGGGATCCGTCTGCTTCCTTAACCTCGAAGACCTGGGCATCCGGATGCGGCAGAGGCATTCCCTCGAGTTCCTCAAAGGTCAATCCGTAGAGCTGGTTGGCCACCCAGAACGCCCCATCCCGCACATTGTTCAGTACAAAATAGGGCCGCAGTTCATTGTCGTCGAGTTCGTATTTTTCCTTTCTCAGCTTTTCCGCGTAATACCACCAATCCCAGGAGGCCAGCTTGAAGCCGCCGCCTTCTCTGTCGATAATGGCCTGCATTTCTTCTCTTTCTTTTTTTGCAACGGGAAGGGAGGCGTCCCACAGCCGGTTCAGCAGCTTATAAACGCTCTGAGGATTACCTGCCATCCGTGTTTCCAGCCTGTAGTCGGCGTAAGTCTTATAGCCTAGAAGATTTGCGCGTTCGACACGAAGCTTGATGATATCGGAGAGGATTTTTTTATTGTCATATTCGTTGTCGTTATCCCCTCTTTTTGTGTAGGCCCTGTAGAGCTTTTCTCTCAAGTCCCGCTTTTCAGAATACTGAAGAAACGGGATCATACTGGGTTTGTGGGTAGTGAAGACCCATTTGCCTTCTAATCCTGCTTCCCTGGCCGCTTCAGCAGCCTCTGTGATCGATGATTCCGGCAAACCCGCCAGATCTTCCTCACTTTCGATCACGAGTTTGAATGCATTGGTTTCTGTCAGGACATTTTGACCGAACTGGACGCCCAGCTTTGACAGCCTTTGATTTATCTCTTTGAGCTTGGCCTGGTCTTCATCGTTTAGTTCCGCTCCATTTCGAACATACCTTTTATAAAGATTTTCGAGCAAATACATCTGTTCATCGGTGTAATTTTGTTTGTCCCTCTGCTCGTAAACGGCCTTTATCTGCTCGAATAGTTTCTTATTCAGGTTGATCTCATCTCTATGGGCCGCTAATCGAGGGGCCATCTGTTTCTGAATCGCCTTTAGCTCATCATTGGTATTGGCTCCATTTAATCCGCCAAATACTCTGGACACTTCAGAAAGAAGCTTGCCTGCTCTGTCCAGAACAACGATCGTGTTGTCAAAAGTCGGAGCATCAGGATTGTTAATGAGGCGTTCAATTTCTGCTTTTTCCAGTTCCATCCCCTTTTCATAGGCCGGGATAAAATGCTCGGGTTTGATTTTGTCAAACGGCGGCACTTTAAACGGCGTGTCGTATTCGGCAAAGAATGGATTGTCTGTCGGGGGCGCTTCTGCGGGAGTTTTAGATTTTTTGGAACATACGGCGAATAGAAATACCGCCACCAGGATTAAGATAAGGGTTTTTTTCATTGCGGTTCCTCCTTTATCAACGGAATGACAATATCAAAACAGAATTTGAAGGTCAAACAGAAACTGGCCTGCCCTCAAATTTAAAGCGATTCAGGCCGCAAAAAACGTTTGTGGCCTCAATCAAATCGTTAGGGAAAGATTAACACAAGTTGAATTTACGTTTACGCTGTCAAAAAGTTCGAGACAGGCTTAATTTCTGATTTATTCTGAAAGTCAGCAACCTTCTCAACTTTCTTAAGTCTATTTCCTTAGAGTGTCTGAAAAATAGAAGTCAAACCGTGCAATTGTCTACAAAACTCAGGATGAATTTTCTGGCATCTCAGTATAAGCATATTGTCGATCGAAATGTGAATATTGATGGCAGATAGGTCAAACAATCCCCAGATTTATCAAAGAATTTTTCAGGTGGAGGATCACTATGTTAGCAAATTATTTCAAGATCGTTTTCCGGAACATGAAAAAACACAAAGGATACACCTTCATCAATATTGCCGGCCTGGCTATCGGCATTGCCTGTACAATTCTTATATTTTTATGGGTAAAGGATGAATTGAGTTTCGACCGGTTTCATGAAAAGGCAAACCGGATATGCAGAGTTGTTGCATCAACATCTGATGACGGATCGCCCACAAATGCGAATGGTTCATTTGGTGTGGGCCCGGCCCTTAAAAAGGATTTTCCCGAGGTTATCGAAATTGTGCGCATCCGCAAAATGGGGCAGGATGTCAAGAGGTATGTCGGGTACAAAGATAAAAAATTTTATGAGTCCAGGTTCTTTTTCGCTGAAGCCACTATTTTTTCGGTTTTTGATTTCCCGCTGGTCAAGGGCGATTCGACCACAGCTCTCGATGAGCCAAACTCTATCGTTCTGACCGAAGAAATGGCAAAAAAATATTTTGGGAACGAAGATCCTATCGGAAAGATTATCGAAGCCGATCCTTATAACGACGGAGAACTCATGCTCTTTCGAATTACAGGGATTGCAAAGAATGTTGCCCGCAATTCACACTTCCATTTTGATTTTCTTGCTTCTTACAGCAGCCTAAAAGACGATACCGATAATTTTTCCGGTTTCTATCAACACTTTACATACGTTCTTCTCAACAGAAAAGCTTCGGCCGCATCCCTGGACAATAAATTGCTGGACTTTCTTCATAGAAAGTGGCGAAATGATCCCTGGTATACCATCAGCCTCCAGCCTCTTTGCGATATCCGGCTCCACTCCAGGCTGAGATCGGAGATCGAACCTCCTGGAAATATTCTTTATGTCTATATATTCACGGCGATCGCCTTATTTGTGCTGATGATCGCCTGTATTAACTTCATGAATCTGACCACGGCACGAGCTGTCAAACGGGCCAAGGAGGTTGGAATTCGAAAAGTTGTGGGGGCTCGGAAAAACCAGTTGGTACAGCAATTCCTCGGAGAATCTCTTTTGCTCAGTATTTGTTCCGCATTGGCTGCGATTTGTATTGTCATTTTGGTCCTGCCGCTATTCAACAGTCTTACGGGTAAGACCATGACTCTTTTATCCCTGACAAATCCTGTGTTTGTTTTTAGCACTACAGCCATCGTCCTCTTTGTTGGATTCATCTCCGGAATCTATCCTGCTTTCTTTTTGTCTGCTTTTCAATCCACGGCTTCACTTAGATCCAAAACCGTCTATTGGGTCTCCGGAACCGTGTTACGCAAAGGACTGGTGATCTTTCAGTTTGCCCTATCTATCGGGATCATCTTTGCCACCCTGATCGTCCATAAACAAATGAGATACATACAGTCCCGGAACTTGGGATATGACAAGGAACAGGTTTTGGTGATTCCATTAAACAAAGACCTCCGACAAAATTATGAGGGCTTCAGAAACGAGCTGCTGACATATTCTGGGATTGAAAATATGACGACATCGTCCTATGTCCCGACCAGAGGAAGCGCTCATCTTGCCCTCCGGTTCGAAGGCCGTCAAGAATATCTCAGTCAGGTGATATATTTGGTCGATAAGGAATTCGTCAGTACATACGGGCTTAGGCTTCTGGCGGGAAAAAACATCCAAAACGCAATTTCAAAAGATGGAACCTCCGAATTTTTGGTCAGCGAGCTGACAACACAGGAAGCCGGTTATTCTTCCCCTCGAGAGTCTATCGGGAAAAGTGTGAGTTTCGAACAGTACAGAGGGCATATCGTCGGCGTCGTCAAAGATATAAACATCTATTCTCTTCATCAGGCCCCATACGCCATCAGTTACATGGTGACACCTATCGAAAATCATAACTATCTTTCCATACGAATACGACCTCAGAACATATCTGAAGCTATGGGTTTTATCCGAAAAACATGGGAGGCAATGATCCCCAACTATCCGTTGGACTATTTTTACCTGGATGCGAGTTTTGAACAAATGCATATATCTGATAAAAAAATGGGCGAGATATTTTCGATCTTTTCCATTCTGGCCATATTTGTGGCTTGCATGGGACTTTTCGGATTGGGCACTTACATTGCCGAACAAAAGACCAAAGAGATTGGAGTACGGAAAATTCTGGGGGCATCGGTATCGAGTATCTACTCGCTCTTGTCGCGAGAGTTTCTCAAATGGGTGGCATTTGCCAACATTTTAGCCTGGCCTGTGGCCTATTATGCCATGCACAAGTGGCTTCAGAATTTTGCCTTCAGGGTCGTGATCGGCTGGGAGATTTTTCTGGTATCCGGTGGCGTGGCTTTGGCCATTTCGATAGCGACTGTCTCATACCAATCCATCAGAGCCGCAGTCGCCAACCCGGTGGATTCCTTGCGGTATGAGTGAGTCCAGACTTTTTGAGTTAGCGTTGACAGGGTGTTTTGGCAACGGCACAATGGTGTTGTCAATTATTGAGAGGAGAATATCGATTATTCTGTTTGCCTTGAAGGCTGGTATGAGAAATGAAGGATGCAGAAAGCCACAAAGAATTATGGTGTAGCAAGATGAAAGAAAGGGACTGCGGATGAAATTAGCGTTATATTCACAAGAATTCCAGCTTTGTAAACTTTTTTCCTCAAGAATACGTCTTTATAAGATGAAAGATGCAATCGATAGGTTCAGAATTTTTAGGGGACCGACTATCAATAAAAGGAGAATACCATGAAAAAATCTTCCGCAATAATCCTTGTTTTTATGCTTCTTTCCCTTTCAGCTTTCGCACAGTCCCGGATCAATGCTAAAGACATACTAAAAAGTATTGATGAGGGGAAAACCGTCAGCTACAGGGGCGTGGAAATCGTCGGAGATCTGGATCTGACGTCTATTCAGGACAAAGTGCCGGACAAAGACAACAAGCGCTCCCGAAACAGTACAAAAGTCTTCTGGTACCATGTCCGGAGCCCGCTGATCTTTGTTGACTGCACTTTCAAAGAGAATGTTATCGCCTATTTTCACGATGACACGAAAAATGAGACGCACAACGCTGTTTTTCATGGCGACGTCAGCTTCCGGGGATGCGAGTTTCAAGGAGAGTCTGCATTTAAGTATTCCAAATTTTACGAGGGAGCGGATTTCACGAATGCGACCTACCGTAAGGAAGCACTCTTCAAATACACGGAATTTTCTTCTGAGGTTAGCTTTGCCGATTCGATTTTTGCTAACGACGCAAACTTCAAATACACGAAGTTTCCCAAAAAGGTCGACTTTGGAAAAGTGGAATTTCATGACCTGGCGAATTTTAAGTATACGAACTTTCCGCTGGGCGTGAGCTTTAAAAACGCCGTTTTCCAGGGCCATTCAGATTTCAAATACGCCAAATTTTATGAGCCTTTCGAGTTTGAGGGCACAGAATTCGAAGATTCGGCAGACTTCAAATACACCAAACTGGAAGACAAATCATTCACACTCTATCTGCTGAAGAATAAAAAATAGAGTGGTGCTTGTCGATAAGGATTAAGATCCAGGCTTCCCGTTGAATGAAATAACGGACGAGCCGGAACGAGCCTCCCGCTACATGCTTATCGTGACCGCGCGGACTGACTCGCCGGCGGTACGATTCCATTCATGCGAAGGTACACGACAAGCTGGCCGTAGTGATCCGACGCGTGCCAGATCGCAAGCGTGGTGATCCCCAGACGCGTGGACGAGCCGCCGTACGGTCCGCTCACCGGTTCGAGCGCGTTGTCCGGCGTCATTTTTCGGAGCACGCTCTGCGCATATGCGAACGACTCGCGCAGGTACGTCATGAGCTCGTCCTTCGTCTCGGCCGGACTTGGTCCGCCGCTAGCGCACCCGGCCGGAGGCTCCTTCTTTTCGATTTGGTTGAAGAATGCAAAGTTGGCGCACGCGACGTGTTTGACTTGTTCTCCGAAAGTCCGCACGCCCTTGAACTCGCCGTTCGTAGGCTTGAACCCGTATTTCTCGGCCGGCATGGCGTCTGCCAGGCTGATAAACGATCTCTCGATCATCGTGAACCATTGTGCAACGGTGGCCGCCATGGGGTCGCTACTCTCCTGCGCAATCCCGTGAGCGGTAAAGGGCAGAGACGCCACGACCACAAGCATCGTAATGATGCTTTGGCGAGCGTTCTTTCTTCGCCTGGAATGATTTGCTTTCATATCTTGAACCTCCTCCTCGGAAAAAGTGCAACTTTTTGGCTTGGCGACACTCTTAAGTCGCCAAACATATATTATCCAGTATTCCTCATATCAACTTCTCAAAAGAGAATATTGGATATCATATTGATTCAAAACCCATTCTTAATCATGTTTTTTTCATAATACGACTTTTTATCAGTATAGTGGAATCAAAAGATCACTTTTTCCTTCGATCATTACAATTTTCTTCCACAAATGCGAGAATTAGAGATACCTTTTTTATGAATAATTCAGATAAATTGTTTTTGTGCGGGAAATGGTGTATGTTCAGGTTTTTGAAAATATTTGTTGAGGAGGGTCAATTTGAAAACATTCGGCAGATTTCTTTTATTGGTGGTTTTGGGGATCCTGGTGCTGGCTGCCTTTAGCCGGGCAGCAGTGCAGCAGCAGCAGGACAAAAGGATTCTGACACTCGAAGATTACGCTCGCGCCGAGAAGTTTCTGAGCTCTCACACGGATCCACTCGTGTTCGGTGGCAGTGTGCGGCCTAACTGGGTCGATGAGAATTCTTTCTGGTACCGGAACACGATCGCGGAAGGACACGAGTTCGTGTTAGTGGACGTGAAAAAGAAACAAAAGAACAGAGTCTTCGACCATGAAAAACTGGCCTTAGCTTTGTCTAAGGCTGTGGGAAAATCGTACGAACCCTTCGAACTTCCTTTTGAGAGTTTTAAATTCTCCGGTGACCGGAATTCTCTGATTTTTACCGTCGAATCCCTCAAATGCACATATGATATTGGGAAAAACCAGTGCCGAACGGAAAAGTCTGAAGAAAAGATTGAAGAGAATATGATGGTATCTCCTGATGGGAGACTCGGGGCCTTTATCCGTGATCACAATCTCTGGGTCAGGGATCTGAAAACCAAGGCGGAAACGAAGCTCACCACCGATGGCGTAAAGGATTTCGGTTACGCCACAGACAATGCAGGATGGATAAAAAGTGACCGGCCTGTACTTCTCTGGTCGCCCGACTCAAAAAAGATCGCTACCTTTCAGCACGACGGCCGGGGCGTGGGAGAGATGTATCTTGTGACAACCGATGTGGGCCATCCCAAGCTGGAGGCATGGAAGTATCCCCTTCCAGAGGATAAGGAGATTTTCCGGGTACACCGGGTGGTGATCCATGTTGACGGACCCCGTGTCGTGCGGTTGCAGATGCCCCCAGACCAGCACCGTTCTACCGTCACCGATCACATCGCTTTGCGGACGGGAGAGCTGGCCGATGCCGAATGGAGCCAGGATTCCTCTCAATTGGCCTTTGTCTCTGTTTCCCGCGACCACAAACATGTTGTGCTCAGGATGGCCGATCCCGAAACCGGCACAGTCCGGGATGTGCTCGAGGAAAAAGTCGATACCTTTTTTGAATCAGGGTTCAATAAAGTGAATTGGCACGTCCTGCCCGAGTCCAAGGAGGTGATCTGGTTCTCGCAGCGTGACGACTGGGGCCATTTATACCTCTATGATCTTGAGACCGGGAAACTGAAAAAGCGCATAACCGGCGGAAGCTGGAATGTGCTTCAGGTGCTGCATGTGGACAGGAAGGAACGCAAGATTATCTTTACAGGTGCAGGCCGGGAGCAGGGCGATCCTTATTTCCAATATCTCTATCGCGTCGATATGGACGGATCCGATTTAGATCTGTTGACCCCGAATAATTCCAACCATACGATCTCTTTCTCCCCATCAGGGGCTTATTTTGTCGATAGTTATTCAACTCCAGTAGATCCGCCGGTCACTGAAGTCCATAACACAGACGGCCGGATTCTCCTCGCTCTTGAAAAAGCCGATATCTCCCGGCTCATCGAAGAGGTGAATTGGATTCCGCCTGTCCCTTTTACAGTCAAAGCCCGGGATGGCGTGACAGACCTCTACGGGCTAATGTTCAAACCCACACACTTCGATCCTGCTAAAAAATACCCTATCATCAACTACATTTACCCTGGTCCTCAGACGGGAAGTGTGCGGGGCCGAAGCTTTTCGGCGTCACGCGCTGACAAGCAGGCTCTGGCCGAGCTCGGTTTCATCGTGGTTTCCATCGACGCTATGGGAACGCCCATGCGCTCGAAATCGTTCCACGCCGTTTACTACGGAAACATGGGTGACAACGGGCTCCCGGATCAGATCAGCGGCATGAAACAGCTCGCCGAGCGATATCCCTGGATCGACATCGACCGGGCGGGCATTTACGGACATTCGGGTGGCGGATTTGCATCGACGGACGCCATCCTCCGTTATCCCGATTTTTTCAAGGTGGCTGTAAGCGGAGCAGGGAATCATGACAACCGGTGTTACGAAGACGACTGGGGAGAAAAGTGGCAGGGGCTCTTAGAGACATATCCGGACGGCATCACCAATTACGATAACCAGGCGAACCAGCTCCTGGCCAAGAACCTGAAAGGCAAGCTCCTGTTGGCACACGGAACCATGGACTCCAACGTACCCATGTACAATACGCTCCTTGTCGTGAACGAGCTGATCGCGGCCAATAAGGATTTCGATCTCATCCTTTTCCCTAACCGCGGCCATGGATTTGGCAATGAATCCTACATGACAAGGCGACGATGGGATTATTTCGTCAGACACCTTTTGGGCGCAGAACCGCCGAAGGAGTACAAGTTCCAGAAGGAAGAACGCTAGAATTTTATGCTGTAGAGCAATAATTCTTTGCGACGACCATGATTAGGATTTCCTGAAAAAAATCCTTATCAATTCTTCTCGAACACCCAGAGGTTGTCATACTGCAGACGCGGACCGCGATACATATGTTTGGTCTCCTTCTTGGGTTGTCACTTCTTTCCCGTCTGTGGTGAGCTCATATGTCAGTGAATCATCCTGACCTTTTGACGTAAATATTCGCCGGAAGCGAAATACAGGTTCTTTGTGGTCAATATAGACCACTCCTTTCTCCAGACTGTCCAGAATCTTCAACTGAAAGTGGCTTTTCTCTTTGCTCAATAGCCACTCTCCGGAAAAATCGATTGATTTCTGGTCGGAAGTTAACAAAGGATAGACTGACACGGCTAAAAACAGGAAGACGATGGAGTTTTTCATTAATTGATCAGCCTTATGTTTATTTATACCCAAAAAAGACTTTCAGTACAACTTTCCCCAAGGCGCATTATGTGACTGGTAACCGTACTGGCTCTATCGGGAGGGCTATGTTAGCGATACTGGACAAGTCCAACCTGGGTGTTGATGAGTCCTTCACTCGTATCTCAATGATTCTGCCGGATTCAACAGCGCTGATTTTATGGTCTGTGACGAGACAGTGATGAAGGCCACCAGCAATGAAAGGACTGCACAAATGATAAAAACACCGGCGCCGATCGATATCGGATAAGAATAAATAAAATTGATCAGCTTATTCATTGAAAAATACGCAATAGGGATGGCAATGAGGTTAGCGATGACAACCAATTTCATGAAGTCCTTGATGAGCATTTGAACAATTCCCGAGACCGAGGCGCCGAGCACTTTCCGGATCCCGATCTCCTTTATCCTTCGTTCGACGGCGTATGAAGAGAGCCCAAATAATCCCAGACAGGACAGAAATATCGCCATTAAACCCAGAGCCCCTGTCATTTCGACTGTTTTATCGCCACTTAGCGTTTCTGCGAAAGCCATTTCCAGAGTCTCGTACTCAAAGGGCATGTTCGGTACTAAAATATTCCATTGTTTCTTCATTTGGTCGATTTCACTGGCAGTTTTATCCGGAGAAGACACCTTCACATACACATAGTTGAGGCCTTCATGATCCAAATAGAGAACTGCCGGAGAGATTTTTTTCAAAAAAATCGATTTGAAATGAAAATCTTTGGTCACACCGATGACCGCACCCTTTTTTTGGCCGATCACCAATTGTTTTCCGATCGGGTTGGTCCATTGGAGTTGCTCGACCGCTGTTTCATTGATAATAAAACTGTTGACGTCCGCAAAATCTTCCGAAAAGTCTCTCCCCTGCCGGATCTCTATTCCCAGCATTTCAATAAAGCCATAATCGATGCCGTATGTATTCATGTTTAATGCATCATCTTCGCCCAATCCCTCGGGTACAACCTGTTGTTCTGTGTCCCATTCAATAGGCAATGCCGCTGCCGCCGAGACAGAGACAACATCAGTATGCCTGGCCAATTCTTTTTTTAAGACATCAAGCTTGCCCCTGGCCTCATGAGATATATTTGCAGTAATAATTCCTGTCCTGTCGAATCCCAAGTCAACTTTCAGGTTATGCTTGTTTTGTTTTAGGGTGATTATGGTCATTAAAATCAAAATAATGGAAAATGTGAATTGGGTAACGACCAGTATTTTGCGGAATCGGCTGCCTTTTTTGCCTTTGATAAGCCGGCCTTTGAAAACCTGGACCGCTTGAAAAGCCGATATGTAGAATGCAGGATAACTGCCCGCAAGAAAACCAGTGAGTATGGTTACACCGAAAGTCAGGAGTAAGACGCGAGGAAACGCCCATATCGAAGCAATATAGATCCCCCCTCCCATAAGTGCAATCAATCCAGGACGTAAGAGCTCTGAGAATAGGATTGCCACAGGCAATGAAATAAATGCCATGAGAATCGATTCTCCGAGGAACTGTTTGATCAAATGGATCCTTCTGGCGCCGATGACCTTGCGCATGCCCACCTCGTTGGCACGCAGTGCATACCGTGCGGTGGACAGGTTCATGAAGTTGATACAGGCGATTATTAATAACAGAACGGCTACGATCCAGATCGCGATTTGGCTCATTTGAGCCGTATCCCAATAACATTCGATCTCGGTTGAATTCAATAAAAAGTCCGGCAAGGGATGAAGATAGAGACGCTTGGGAGATTCAAAAGAATCGGGATAATATCGTTGGATAAGTGAGGATAACTTCGCATCAAGCGTTGTGGCATTGGTGCCATCAGATAGAAGCAGAAATGTCGCTTGATTATATTTGCTCCAGTCATCCATCCGCATGTTCATGGCTCCGGCTGTTTCGAAAGACACAAGAAAGTCAAACCCGATGCTTGAATTCTCGGGAATGTCTTTGAGGATTCCGGTAACAACAACATCAAAATCATTGTTTAATGTGAGTCTTTTATCGATGGGATCTTCATTACCGAAATATTTCAATGCCGAAGCCTCTGTAAGGACGACGGAATAGGGCTTTGCTAGCACCGACTCAACGTCGCCTCTTAAGAGATCAAAGGTAAATATGGATAGAAAATC
>Ga0307425_1000180_pt1 | contig 38938 bp, 31 predicted proteins | sample SalMarWE160330MG_FD_202152 | JGI IMG/M metagenome (GOLD analysis project Ga0307425, IMG submission 202152) | Salt marsh sediment microbial communities from the Plum Island Ecosystem LTER, Massachusetts, United States - WE1603-30 | ecosystem: Environmental > Aquatic > Marine > Intertidal zone >... | reverse complement strand
GAAGAAAGGGCTGTACGCAGCGGCACTGTGTGATTTCGATGTGCTTGACGGACAGGAGGAGTTTCTCGATGCCGGGCTGGTCCTTTCGCTTCGCACGACGGTGCATATTGAAACGCGGGCGTATATGCGCGAGTACGCAGACGTTGATATTAATTCACCCGGAGAAAACGGTATCGTCTATATAATGGGCGGCGGTTTTGCCAGGCAGTTTCCCGATGACTCTGAACAGGCACGGGGGCTTCTGTCCTTCAGACAGAAAGCCTGTGAAAGAAACAGGGAGCTCGTCGAGCGGATCAACGCGTATATTCCGGACATTGCAGTTGACTATGACCGGGACGTGATCCCTCTGACGCCGGCAGGGTCTCCGACTGAACGGCATATCGTGCGGGCGTACTTAAACAGGTCGAGGGAGGCCTTCGGTGGTGACGCTCAATTTGCACAGTACTGGTCGGGAATACTGAAGAAAGACAAATCGACGATCCGTTTGCTGTTCGAGGACCTCCCGTCATTTGAAGAGCAGGTGCGGGCAAAGCTCGTGAAGAGAGGCGGGCTCGGGTATAAAAAACCTTCTATCTATACCTTTCCGCTGGTCGATGATTTTCTAAAATGGGTCGCTTCATGCGATGCCGTGCCGATGGCGGCGTGGCTTGACGGTACGAGCGAGGGAGAAAAGGACCCGGGGCAATTTCTCGAATACATGCGGGAAAAGGGCGCCGCCGCTCTGAACATCATACCGGACAGAAACTGGAACCTATCAGATCCGGAAGAACGGAGAGTTAAACAGGAGAACCTGCGGCGTATCATCGAAATTGCCGATGGCATAGGCTTTCCGATCAATATCGGGACCGAGATGAACAAGCTCGGTCTTCCCTTTGTCGACAACCTGGATGTCGATGCTCTCAGGCCGTACAGAGAGGTGTTTCTTCGGGGCGCCCGCATAATGATCGGGCACACCCTGCTGCTCCGGTATGCGGGATACTCTTATATCGGGGAAGCGGCCGGCACTGATTTTCCGGAAGTTTCAGAAAAGAATGATTTCTTTGAAGCCGCCGGCGGTTTGCCTCCGCTGGACAGTGATATGGCAAAGAGACTCCAGGATATGGGAGAGGGGAAGGCTCTTTTATGGCTGAAGCGGAGGGCTCAAGCAGAATATTGAGTGGCTTCTGTGCGTCTACACACATCGTTTGAATCGGATAACCGGCGGTACAGGATGAAGGAAAAGTCGTCAATTGCTCTCTTTCTGGCAGTAACGTTTCTTTTCTGGGCTTCCCTCTATTTCTATGTTCCGACCCTGCCGACGTATATCAAGATGAAGACACCGCAGCTTTCGATGGTCGGTCTTGTGCTGTCGATGTACGGCCTCTGGATGGCCGTGGTCCGCCTTCCCATGGGACTGAGCGGGGATGTAATCGGATGGGGGAAACCCCTGATACTGCTCGGCGTGTTTTTTTCCGCATTCGGTGCATTCGTTATGGGAAAGGGGAGTACCATAGGATGGCTTGCTACAGGGAGGGCATTGACCGGACTTTCTGCAGGCACATGGGTGCTTTTGATCACTGTTTTCAGCACCTTTTTCGACCTCGACCAGTCGGTATTTGCAAGCTCCATGCTCACCCTTTCCGCCTCCCTGGGGAGAATGGTGGGGACCGGTTCGACCGGATTTTTGAACCAGATTGGAGGATACGCCCTCTCTTTTTACCTTGCTGCAGGGACGGGCTGCCTTGCGCTGGTTCTGGTTCTCTTTGTACATGAGAAGCGTCGAGCTCCAAGAAGGGTAACACCTGCATCGATCTTTCACCTTCTGACGAACAGATATGTGCTGATACCGACACTGATCAGTGTTGTTGTGCACTATGCGGACTGGTCTGTAACGTTCGGTTTTTTACCGGTCATGGTTAATGAAATGGGAGCAGGTGATATAACCAAAAGCCTGCTGATCGGCACCAATATTGCTTCTATTACAGCGGCCAATCTATTGAACACGCTCGTACTGCGGAAGATGAAGCACAACGCTCTTCTTATTCTCGGTGCTTTTCTCTTTTTTAGCGGTATGGTGATAATAATTTCAGCGCGGACAGTTGCGGCCGTGTTTCCCGGCACCATATGTATGGGTTTTGCATTCGGCATAGTGTATCCTATTCTTGTCGGTTTGAGTATACAGAAGGTCGCAAGGAACGAGCGTTCAACGGCAATGGGCATTCACCAGTCACTCTATGCGATCGGTATGTTTGCCGGGCCCTGGCTGAGCGGCATTCTGGCAGACCATATCGGTATACGGCCGATGTTCTCGATAACTGCAGGTTTTTACCTGTGTGCGGTCTACTGCCTGATTTTTTTACTCATGAGGGCAAGGAGAACAAAGTCTGCGGCTGTATTGTAAAAAAGTAATGCAGCTGTCAGGCGGCATTATTCGGATGCGAAGCGTATAAATAACGTCTTGAAACAACGCATTATTTGCGATAGAGTAAGACGTGTTCCGTGCAGTGAAGTTGTTCAGGCCGGTCTGAGATTTAACCTTTTTCATGACCGGTGTGCCGGGATGCAGGAACGTTGTATGGAGAGGAGATATAATGAAAAAGAACCTTATTAAATCCTTTTTTATTTTCTTTGCCGTTGTTCTTCTGCCCTCGTGGCAGCTGCTGCCGGGAGAAAACGGTCTTCCTTTTTCTCCTGGTGAAAAGCTTCAGTACTCAATACATGCGGCATCCTTTTATGTGGGCAGGCAGATTATTGAATTTGAAAAAACAAGCCAATACGGCGCAGTCGATGTATATAAGCTGATCGGACATTCAAAAACATCGCCATTCGTCAGTATTTTCTACAGGCTCGATGACAAATGGCTTGTATTTATGGAAAAAGAGAGCCTTCTTCCCCTGCGGGTTGAAAAAGACATGGTAGAGGGAAAGAGCAAGGGGTATGTCACCTACACGATAGACCAGGATACAGGTAGTGTTATCATCGAAAACGTGAACAACGGGACCAAAAAAACAGTCACGGCCGATAATATCGTTCTTGATCTCTTTTCCCTTATATACTACTACAGAAAAAATCCGGCTCTTTTCGATACGCTGTTTACTTTTGATTTTCTCGAGGCGAAGAACGTTCAAACGGTACAGTTTCAAAATGCGGGGGATGCGGAAATACTTGTGCCGAAAATATCGAAAATTAACAAAGTGCAGGCGGTGAAGCTTCAGCAGGTTGGCGGCATCGGTATTGAAATATATATCGGCAAGGATGCGCTCCGTCTGCCGCTGAAGCTCATCGTCCCTTCGAAGCTTCCGAGAAAAAAACGTATGATTATAGAATTTAATCTGGAAAAATATTCACCGGGGAAAAAACAGTCGGATATTCCATTCATGTATAAAAAGCTGAGTTTCTAAGTAACTTCGAGCAAGTTACTGTTTGATACCCGGTCCCGCCAGGGACATACGCTACTTTTAGGGCTAGGGTTGTCACATTACAACAAGACGAATAGCCTCCAATTGTGATATACTTAAATAGTACAGGAATGTCCTGAGTCTAAATATCTCAGGTAAAATGTCGATACAGGGAATAAGTGGAGAAGACAATTGGATATAGAAGCCTTTCGAATCACCACACCCACAACCTCACAGATAATTATTCTTATTGTCGTTGTATTCGTTATCGGATTGGGACTTTTTATTATGGCGCGGCGTTCAACGACGCGTGGAGAAAAGGGAAAAACGACGGGAGCCGGGTGGCATAATTTCTATCAGATAGCCAAAAACAGGGGCCTTAGCAAGGCAGAGACCGACATATTGAAACGGCTCGTTCTGATGTGCAAGCTTTCGAAACCGGTCCTCATTTTCACATCTATAAATATCCTGGATTCGTGTGTACAGCGTACCGTCAGAAAGCTCAGCCTGCAGGAGGTAAAAGGGGAGTCGAAGGACGATACGATCAACATGTATTACCGGCTCAGGAATAAGATCGCACGGACAAAATCCGCCGGCGGCATTACGACCACACGGGCAATCCCTGTCGGTGCACGCATCCGGGTTATGATGCCGAACTACGGGAATTTTAAAGTAACTGTAAACCAGAACGAGGAGAAGTATCTTGGCATCAGCATCCCGGTACTGCCGCCCGGTAAAGTAATGCCCTGGGACAAAAAGAAGGTCAAGTGCTCATACTGGAAGGAGGATGACGCCGCCTATGTATTTATGACTAAAGTGGAAGACGTTATCGTGAATGACGAGATACAGACAATATGTCTGAAACATGCCGACAAGATTACAAGAATTCAAAAGAGGTTGTACCCGAGAAAGAGTGTCAGGCTCCCTGTTTTTTTCTCCCGCGTCCGTGTAATAGAGGAGGGCGGTAAAAAGAAAGCAATTGTCGATAGAAAGGACACGCACTGGGGTACCGTCATTGACATTTCAGTCGGCGGCCTGTCTGTGGAGACCGCAATTCCGGTGAGCAAGAATAACTATATCAGGGTTGAGTTTGAATTGCGGGAGGATTACAAACTCATTGCATTCGGCAAAGTCAAGAGGATTGAGCAGAACAGCGCACGAAAAACATGGCTCATGCATATACAGTTTACGAAGATTGACAAAAAGCATAAAAATGAAATCTTCGCCCTCCTGTATAACTATCAAACGATCTAAGGCTGTAAAGGATGGATTTTGAAGTTTTTCCCTGTTGCATATGCCGCTGTAGTAAAAACAATTCAGAGATTCAGGCATGACAGGTGCGGGATCGAGGCCCGTTCCCTGAGTTATATTTCTCTTCTTTCCCTTATACCACTTCTTATTGTAATAATACTGCAGCTTAAAAATATTTATTTTCGTCCATCCGTCAGAGAACTTATGCTTGAAAGTATTTCAGCATATTTTCTACCGGAAACGGCAAAAGAAATTGTTACGTATATTGAAAGAATCCTGAAAAACAGCCGCTCAGCAGACGCTCTAAGCATCGGATTTTCGATTCTTATGTCCCTTTTTCTTGTTTTTTCTTTGAGCAGAACGATTAACCGGATCTGGGAAAAATACATAAAAAAATCCGTGATAAAATGCCTCATCAAGGCAGTTGTTGTCATCCTGTGTGCCCCTGTTTTTATAATCGTTACGCTCTATCTCCAAAACTATGTATCGCTCAGGAGCATCTCCTTCCTCGTTGTACTTTCCTTTTCACTCAATAGTGTTGCCATACAGTTCCTCTCCCTTGTCATAAACTGGTGCCTGCTCGCGTTTCTTTTCGGTATACTGCCGCATTACAGGGTAAAAACTGTCTACGCGATGGTAACGGGTGCTGTTTGCGGCACTCTCTGGTACCTGCTTCGGTTGGGATTGAACGTGTACGTTTCGATTATTCCGCAGTTCAGCTTACTGTACGGCTCTCTTGCCTTTTTTCCGATTCTACTGATCTGGATATACATTACGTGGCTGATTGTGCTTTTCGGTACGGAACTCAATTACACGTTTCATTTCGAGCTGAGATAAAATTGTATTATATTACGGATGCACGTCGGCAAACGTCATCGCCTCCTTCACCGGCGGTCCGATACTAGGTTTGAACTGGCCAAAAGCATGCGTAACGCGTCAATGATTGAACACATCTCGAAAAGCTATGAAGATACTGTTCAGTACGGCACCCGTATTGGAAAATCCCTCAACGGCGGCGAGGTACTGATATTGACGGGAGAACTCGGAAGCGGAAAAACCGCATTCACCAAGGGTATCGCAGCTGCTATCGGTATAGATGAGGTGGTAACAAGTCCTTCCTTTGCAATCATGAACGTGTACTGGGGGCGGTTAAACCTCTATCATTTTGATTTTTACAGGATCAATGATGCGGGTGAGATGGAACAGCTTCTGGAGGATTATATTTACAGGGAAGACGGGGTGGTTGTTATCGAGTGGGGCGAACGTGCTGAGGAGCTTCTCGATTTATATATACACATACACATTTCAATTGAGGGGAACTTGCGGCGGTTTAAAATTGAGAGGAGGAGCAATTGATACTGGCGGTGGAAACTGCAACAAGGGCCTTCTCAATCACCCTGTTCGAAGAGAGGGAACTTGCGCATTTTGAATTAAACTATGAAATTTCCCACTCTCAGCATATCGTACGTGTCGTTCAATTCTTGTTCGAGCGACTCAACGCCGGGCTGGATTCAATTACAGCCGCATATGCCGGTGTAGGTCCAGGCTCCTTTACAGGCCTGCGAATCGGGCTTTCCTTTGTAAATACCCTTGCCCAGGTTTTTCATATACCGCTTCTCGGTGTTTCGTCGCTCGATCTTCTTGCGTTTGAGAATTCCAGATGGTATAATTCTGTCATTCCCTTCATCCGTTCGAGAAAACACGAGGTATTCACTGCGTTGTACAGGGGTGCAGATCGCAAAACGGAGTATCTCGTGCTCGACAGGGACGGTTTTCTTCGTTTTATCCGACAGCATGAACCGGAGTGTATTGTCGCAGGCAATGAATTCGAAGACATTCTGCCGCAGTGTGAAAACCTGACTTTAAGCGGTGGTGTAGATGGCGTTCGGGTAGTGTCGTCGCCTCCGTGTTCACGTACTATAATCAAGCTCGCGCAAGAGAAGCGACTGGTTCCGGAACACAGGTACCTGAAACCGTTATATATTTATGGTTTTCTCCGCTAGTATTTTGGTACTTTGCACCAGATTTATTATATACAACTGATTTATTATGTTACAATTGTTCTTAATTACATTTAATAGGTAAAAACCATAGGCAAGTGTTTGTCCGTCGTCAGAACACTTGCCTATGGTATATGAGACATTTCCGTATGGCCTATCTCATTCGAACAGACACTAAAAACCTGCTTGAATCGATTCAGAATGAACGTATACGTATACCGCGCAGGCAAAAATATGAAGCAGACTTGAGGAGGATCAAACAGGGAGACTCGATTTTTTTATACGATTATGAAAGAAGGAGCATTCACGGCCCTGTTCTTTCCCGTTCTTCGAAGGTTATAGAAGAAAAAAATCCCGGCAGCGGCCCCTTTAACGGGTCAGCCGGCGGTGCACGATGCTTCGTATTTGACAGCATCGAAGTCGACTGTTCGAACATGTTCGACAATGGTTTTCCGATAGTGGATACGATGTTCAACCCGGACGGATTCTATATAATCGATGAAAATGAAGAATTGCTTATCTCGACGCTGAGCTATTTCAATACACGCACTCAACCTCTCATAATCAATATTTTACCTGTTGATGACAGTCTGCATGTAACGATTGTGGAATTGAATGAAGGAGCGGAGGTCTCAAACCGGGTGATAGGCGGATGGGGGCGCTTACGAGAACAGATACAGGATATGAAGCGCACAGGAGAAGACGCCCTGTGCAGGAATAACACCGCGTACCGGAACGGCACTTCGCACCGGAACGGCACTTCGCACCGTGACAGGGATGCCTTTGATGTTCTGACCGAGATAGGTATCAGTATTTACGAACGCTTCATTGCCCCTCTCGGTCTTGAAATGCTTCACGCAAAAGGGGGGTATCGAATATATATTTCGGGAACTGAAAACACCTTCGGAATTCCATTTGAGCTTTCCTGGGATAACGAATTTATGTTTGAAAAAAATATTATTTCCTACACTGCAGGAAAGGCAAGAAGCCGAAACACGGTCGAGTTGAAAAGAATTCTCATCATAGCCGATCCTTCGGGCAGTTGTGCATACGCATACAGGGAAGGAACAAGACTCTATAATTATTTTTTAAAGTCAGGATTTTACGTCGACTTACTTTCCAGACCACTTCAAAATTTTCTTCTTGCCGCCCTCCTTTCGGAGTACGACCTTGTACATTTTTGCGGGCATCACGGTTCCGGGAAAGCGGATGCCGGCTGGGAGCTGGGGTGTTCGACCTTTTCTGCAGGAGATCTCGGCATGGTTCGATTTCCACCGTCCCTTGTCTTTTCATCTGCCTGCGGGTGTTCTATGGGACTGGGATATGGCATGATACAGCAGGGTGTCGGCAATGCAATTTCCTCACGGTGGACGATACCCGACCGTGACATGGGTGATTTTTGCATCTCTTTTTACAAAACACTCTTTAATACGATGGATATCGGATATTCGTTCAACAGGGCGGTTCGGGATGCATTTAAACGGAGAGACCTCACTCCGCTTGCCTTTGTACTTCAGGGCGAGAGCAGGATGAAATATGAAAAAAAGGATAGTTGACGAAAACGTTAAATCACTTCTACGCCAGTATCATACAGGTGATACGCGTTGCTATTCTGAGATATTGGACATGGTTTCACCATATATGTATCATTTTCCCCGCATCGTATTTTGCGCCTCTGATGACCAATGCGGAGAGTTTTATGAGTATATGCTTGTACGGTTGCGCAATATTCTCAAAATATACAGGGAGTCTCAGGCACGGTTCGTCACCTGGTTTACCGTTGTGCTGAGGAACAGGTATTTTAACTATCTTCGTGAGAAAAAGAACAGAGATGCAGTCGAGCAGGGGTATGATCTTGTATCACTTGACTTCAGAAATGAACATGAGCAGAGTTTGTATAATCTTCTCGGCGACGGCAGAGAATACGTACATGAAGGGACCACACAGTACGGAGATTATGTAGACCGTATTGTTTCCAGCCTGAGAAAGAATCAGAGGGTTTTTTTTCATCTGTATTTTATTGAAAACCTCAAGCCTGAGGATGTAGGGTTTCTTGCCGTGACCCTTAACCGATCTGTGCGTGATGTGTTGAAGAATATCGATGTGGTGAGGAGCTCAATGCTGAAAAAATACGAGATGAAGCACGAACATCTCTCCCGGCTCAATGTGCTGCATCATGCGATACTGCAGGGTCAGCGTGACGGAGATAAATCGAAGGTGCATCTTCTGAAAGTAAAAAGAGAAAAGGTAATAGAGGAATACCGACGGGTAAAGCTGAACCCTTCATATGAAAGTATTGCCCGGTTTCTCGATGTGCCGATCGGGACGGTTTCTACGGGTATATCACGGATGAAGTCGGCGGTCAGGGGTATACTAAAGGAGCAGTATGATGAAAAAATGTCCGTTTTATGAATCAAACATAATTGCCGGCTATTTTGACGGGACGCTCGATGCTCAGACGGAAGAGGCTTTTTCCGAGCACCTTCTGGGCTGCAGCAAGTGTATGGATGCTCTTCTAAATCTCGAAAAAGATATGTTTCTCATGGAATCGATGAAACTCAGTCCAATTCCGAAAAAACTCAGGTCCGGTTTCGCACTGTTTCACATAGTACGCGGGCAGCTGAATCTTGTACAGAATCTTATCGGTGAAAACAGATTCAGGGCTATCCCGCTTGCCGTGGTGCGTGGCAGAGAAAGATCCGTGCATACATTCGAAAAAGACGGTATTGGTCTGCAGATTGAGGGAGAGGGGGATCATACATTCAGACTCGAGCTGGATGGTGTTGAAGGGAAGAGCATCCTGGTGCAAAGAAACGGAAGGGTGGTCGAGCGTCATTCGGCTGAACGTAAACAAAAAGTGGCCTTTCGATACCTTGAGAAAGGATCTTTTTCCCTGTACATAAACAATCATGAGTTTATACATTTCTTTGTCCAGTAGGGGGTTTCCAGATGGATTTAAAAACGGCGCTTGAAAAAGCCATGAAGGCTGAGATTGAGGGGAGAGAGTTGTACAAAGTCGCTGCCGAAAGGAGTGAGGATGACCAGGCCAAAGAGGTTTTTACATTTCTTGCGAGAGAAGAGGATTCGCATCTGGAAGCATTGATGGGGATGTACAGGTCGCTCATAAAAGAAGAGGATATACACATGCCCCGGCTGAAGAGGCTGGTAAGCTTTGAAAATGCACAGAGTCCGATTTTCTCAGAGGATTTCAAGAAGAGGCTCAAGGGGAAGCACTTTGAGATGTCTGCACTCTCCATTGCGATGAAGCTGGAGCAGGATTCCTTCCAGTATTATAAGAAGATGGCGGATGAAACGGAAAAAAGCGGGCTCAGGGAATTCTTTCTTAATCTATCGGATTGGGAAAAGGATCACTACAATGCGATACATCGGGAAATAGCATTCCTCGAGGATGAATATTTTACTGATAACAATTTTGCCCCTTTCTGAAAAAGATGTCATTCGATATACGCGCTGAAATTCAAGAACTCTACAGCGAAATAAGAGAGGAAATCGAGTATCGTTGCGCACGTTTCAGTGAAATAGGCAGAAACGGGAGTGACGCGGACCTCTTTTATGAGCTGGTATTCTGCCTGCTTACTCCTGCGTCTCGTGCACGTTCGGCGTGGACTGCATTGGAAATACTAAAGGGTGCCGGGTTTCTCAAACCGTCAGGGCGATGCCCTGTTGAAAGGATTGCAGGCACACTGAACATAGTTCGTTTCAGAAATACCAAGGCCCTCCGAGTCTGTGAGGCGGTCCACCTTTTTTCAGAGGGAGATTATTTTTCTGTCCGCAAAAAAATCACCCGGTTATCAGGACCACATGAAAAGAGAGAGTGGCTTGTGCGTACGGTAAACGGATTCGGATATAAGGAGGCGAGCCATTTCCTTCGGAATATCGGATGTTCCGGCAATACCGCAATACTTGATAGACACATATTGAGAAATCTGGCGCGTGCCGGTATTATTGAAAAGGCCCCTGAAAGTCTCGGCAGAAAAAGGTATCTGGCTATTGAAAAAAAGATGGTTAATTTTTCCCATGAAATGAACCTCCCGATAAACCACCTTGATTTTGTCCTCTGGTATATGGAAACAGGCGACATTTTCAAGTAAGCTCTACTGCACGTATCTTGCGATTTTCCGCTCAGCCAGAGAGACTAAGTCGATTAGCATTCCGGAGGCCTCATCCATTGCTGAATAAAGGGTGATTGAATTTTTAAGGGCGTCCTGTTTGTTTTCAAGCGCTTTATCGCCGAGGATTTTATGGATCGGTGACTGCAGTACCATGCTGATGATCCTGTTTTCTTCCCTGAAAGACAGAATGCCGGCGTCAATTGACGCCAGTCTTCTAAGTAACTTCGAACAAGTTAGGTTTTGATACTCGGCCGCGAAGCGGCTTTTCCCAAGAGGACTTACCCCAGGGGGACTTGCGCCGCTTTTATCTCCAGTCTGAATGCCAATGTTGTTTTTAAGCATGCGGCTGGCGATAGAGCAGGCTTCTCTGGCCAGACCCTGAAGGCTCTGGAGGTTTTTTTTGGCCCTATGCAGGTAGGCGGTAAACCGGGAGATGCCCGCGTTCGATATATCCGGTGGTTTCAGCTCTGCATTAATGATCTTCTTCCTGTCCTGTTTCTTTTCATGCCCGTTCGATACGAATCGACTGATTGCTTTGAATTCGACGTCCTGTATTCCTGGTATTGAAAGTCCGCCGCTGGTTGCATTGAGAATCGTACTGTCGTTGGAAAACGACTGATTTTCAAACCACGATTTATACAAAAGAAGCCTCTTATCGGTGAAAACCCTGCAGCCATTCCGATCGGTGACCGCAGTTGGCTTTCCGGAGCGGATGTACTCCGCATAAAATGACCCGGCGGTTTTGAACCTGTATGCTTTTGAGAGGATATAGTCTTCTATAAAAGAGCCGGACAGGTGAGTCTTACCTTTCGCATAGGAAAGGTCGAGACCAGCGACGATAATAGGATCGGCACCGGTTATTCGTGTAAAGTCAAACGCAGCAGTGGCAACGGACCCTCCCGCTGCAATACGCCCCTTGATCCCTGAAAACTCTTCAATGAGCTGTCCGGGGCTGAAAACGGAGGAGCTAATAGCCGTTATTCCGCTGTAGTTTCGTAATGTAGAAGGGTGCACAGCGGGGTCGGCAATAAGAATCGGAGCATCGCCTTCGTTCAGGGGTAGACCTGCTACATGAAAGCTGTTGATAAACTGCGGGTCCACAGTAACAACGAAATCCGGTATGATGCTGTGCCTGAGAAGTGGACGCAGGACACTGTCCGATGCGATGATAAAAATGTTTTGCTGAAGCTGCCTGATTTTTTCGATGTCCTCATCCAGAGAGGGGCCGGCTGCAAGCACCAGGGCAGCAAAACCCTTTAGAGAATTTCTAAGTACATCGACGCCATTGAGCGAAAAAAAATACTCGCAGTTCTTGAACGTGTTTCTTGTCCAGAGACGGTCGAATTTACTGAGGGTGGCAGTATTAATTATGGTTCTATTGCTGAATTTTAAAAAGGCCTGTTTCAGTTTATCCGTTTTTTCTGGAAAAAGCAGGGCATAGGGCCTGTGTATATAGAATTTAACCGTACCGGCTTCGGGGATAATTTCGTCAAAGGGCACGGTATCAGGTTCAACGAAGAGCATAAAGCGGTCTGATTCCAGTGCAAAGCGCAGGTCACGGACCTCCAGTGCCTTAGCAAAGATATTTGTGTCGGGTTCGATTACAACAAACCGTGTATGACCGTTTTTCCTGAGCATTTTTTCGAGATGGTATCCGAGGCCGAATCCGATGAGCACAATAACCTGCTCGGATCCATCCATAACTGAATCGGCGATCCTTCGAGCTTCTCGCACCGGATCTATCTTTGAATGGAGTGATATTAAGTTATGGTCTAATGTGGCTTCAATACCGGGAAGTCCGGTTTTTGTTTGGTGCGTCGTTATTGCAGCTGTATCCGCTCTATTTTCTGTAATTATTCTATACAACTCCGGATACTGTGTACGTAGAATGGCCGCATTTTTTTTGAATATACGGCTTCTGTCTTTCGCGTCGTCCATTCTTAAACTTTTCGAAGTATCCTCGTTGCGTTGAAGATGGCGATAAGCGCGACACCCATGTCGGCAAATACCGCTTCCCACATCGTTGCTGTACCGGCAATACCCATCCCTGCAAAGAGGGCTTTTACGGCAAATGAAAAAATAATATTTTCCCAGACAATTCGACGGGTTTTTCTGCTTATCCGTATTGCCTCAGCCACTTTCCTGGGGGAATCCGTCATCAATACCACATCGGCGGTGTCGATGGCGGCATCTGAACCGGTTTCACCCATGGCGATTCCAACATCGGCCTGGGCAATGACCGGTGCATCGTTTATTCCATCACCAACAAAGGCGACCTTTCCATCTTTTTCTTCGATAAGTTTTTCAATTGCCTTAACCTTTTCTTCCGGGAGAAGTTGAGCCTGAAAGGAATCAAGGCTCAATTTTTTACATACGTTCTGTGCTGCGTTACGGTTGTCTCCTGTCAGGAGTATGCATTTTTTAACGCCGAGTTTCCGTAAATCAGCAATCGCCTGGAACGAATCTTCCTTGATTTCATCACCGATAATCATATACCCTGCGTATGTCTTTTCGGAAACGAAATGTACGACGGTTCCTTCAACGTGGCAGACATCATTTTCATGGTCGATATTTTCTATGTGCAAAAGACGGTCGTTTCCCGCGAGAAACCTGTGTCCGTTGACGCTTCCCCTGATACCGAGCCCCGCAATTTCCTCATACTCTTCAAAAGTGGCGGTGGTGCCGGAAACCGCCTTGCCGGAAACCGCCTTGCCGGAAGCCGCGAACCTTTTTTCGTACGCTTCAAGAATGGATTGCGCGATAGGGTGATTTGAGTGGGATTCCACTTCTGCTGCAAACTGCAGAAGTTTTTGCCTGTCAAAACCGTTCTTCGGTACGATCTGGAGCACCTTGAAGACACCTCTGGTGAGAGTCCCTGTTTTATCGAATACGACCGTTGACACATTGCAGAGAATATCGAAGTAGTTTGCGCCCTTGACCAGGATGCCTCTTCGCGACGCTCCGCCTATTCCACCGAAGTAGCCGAGAGGTATACTGATGACAAGCGCACAGGGGCAGGAGATGACGAGGAGCACCAGGGCACGGTAAGTCCATTCGGAAAAGGTTGCCCTCAGAACGAGGGGAGGAATCACTGCTGTTGCGAGGGCTGCGGCAACAACCGCCGGGGTATAGTATGCGGCGAATCGAGTAATAAACTTTTCCGTTTTTGCCTTTTTCTGCAGCGCGTTTTGCACCATGTCCAGAATCAGAGATATGGATGATTCTTCAAACGGCTTTTCGACCTTTACTGTAAGTATCCCCATTTTGTTGATCATGCCCGCAAGAACCGTATCCCCTTTTCTTACAGAGCGCGGGACGGATTCTCCGGTCAGCGCAGATGTTTCAACAAGAGAGCTGCCATCGATTATTTCCCCGTCAAGGGGTACCTTTTCTCCAGGCTTTACAATAACCATATTGCCCACTGCCACTGTATCGGGTGCGACTCTTTTGATCCTGCCGTCAATTACTCTGTTTGCGTATTCGGGCCGGTTTGCTAAAAGAGATTTTATCGACCTTCTGGATCGATTGAGAGACATGTCCTGTACGAGCTCTCCGACCTGAAAAAAGATCATAACCGCCGCCGCTTCAGGCAGTTGGTGTATGACGATGGCGCCTGCTGTTGCAATAGTCATCAGAAAATTTTCATCGAATATCCTGCCGTGAATGATATTTTTGGCGGCTCGCAGCAGGACCATTCTGCCGCTCAGCAGGTATGCGGTGAGAAATACGGCATATTCCGCAAGAGCAAACGGTGTTTGATGCAGTTTCTCCTTGAAGACAACACCCAGCACGAGGAGCAAAATGGAAAAACCGATTAACAGAAACTCTCTTGTACTGTTTGCAGATTCTTCCTCATGAACCGCTGTATATGTCGATGCCTCGATGATTTCCACTTCGGGCTCTATGCGACTGATTTCCTTCATCACTTCATCGGGGTTTTCAGCTTCGAGATTCATGGTCGCCGACGCAAAGTTCACTGAAACCGAACGCACGGTTTCCATCTTTTCAAGAGTTTTTTCGATATTGACTGCGCATGTCGCGCAGTCGAGGTTTTTAAGGGTGTAGGTTTTCAAATATCTTCTTTCCTGTACTGATCATGATCGCCCTTGTCAGGATCGCCCAGGTCAGGGTCGTTTTCGTTACCCGGCTTTTCCGGTGAGGGGCGCTCCTCTTTCAGATGAATAAACCCCTGCTCAAAAATGTTTTCCACATGACGGTCCTTTAACGAGTAGTACACGACCTTTCCCTCTCTGCGGTGCTTTACGAGTCGAGCCTGTTTGAGAACCCTGAGTTGGTGCGAGACGGCAGATTGATTCATCTGCAGTAGAACCGACAGATCACAGACACATATTTCAGAGAAGAGCAGGGCGTACAGTATCTTTACCCTCGTTGTATCTCCGAACACCTTGAAAAAATCGGCCAGGTCGTACAGTAGTTCATCCCCGGGCATATGTTTCCTGACTTTATTTACCCGGTCTTCATGGATAATAAAGGATTTACAGATATTGCTGCCCCGATCCATGTGGTCTCCCAACGATTTTATATAGAAGTGAACATATGAGCATTTGTTCATATATAATATGTAATAAACTCTACCTGATGTCAAGGAAATTCAGGGGCATGTTGGAGGTAATTTATGCAATGGATGTATCCATCGTTAAGATGTATCCATCGTTAAGATGTATCCATCGTGAAGATGTATCCATCGTTAAGATATCCGGTTGAAATTTCATGCTGACGGTATTATTCAATAGAGTTAAACGTCGGTACGGTTGTTTCGACGAATACGCTGTATCCATTGAAGATATGTCCATCAAAAAACGCTGTTCCAAATCTACTCGAGCGGCTTATCGAGCCGGTACAGAACGATGTAGTCGTTGTCCCTGACAGGACTGTGGCAGGTAATGCAGCTCTCGATCTTACCCTCCTTCATGACTCTGTCATCCTTTGAATACGCCGCCCAGAACCAGTCGCCTGCTTCAGGATTATATCCCTTTACCTTTACCATTATCGTATAACTGAGTACATTTTTATTTTTAAACCGAACTCTCATATTATTATGAGAATAAAATAATTGGGAAGAATATCTCTACAAGAGAAATGAGTGGGAAAATGAAAACACCTCTAAAGGCTAAAATTAGTGTACCTGCTGCTGTATTTTGTGTAACTCTTGCTGGCCAGGTTTTTCATTCATCCGTTGTTTTTGAGGTGTTTGACGAATCGTACATCTCTTACTCTCTTATTATCGCACTTATAAGCTATTTTATCATCGATTTTATCACGGCTTCCGGACTGCTTCAAAGAAAGATACTGTTTATAAAGCTGCTGACAGTATATTTCGCTCTTCTTGTAATTACCAATCGATTTTTATTACCGCGTCTACATTTACCCGGATCCATATATGTACTGCAACTGATGACAACTGTACTGTTGATCGTTGTTGTTGTAATATGTGATAACTTACTCAAATCGAAAAATAATTTTAAGTTTATTCAAAATGTCATTCAGGTACCGCCAAAATATCTCAGGCCCAGGCCTATCCTTTTTATTCTGGAAACTGTATTCAGACTCTTCCCTGTGCCCGAACCTGTTGCCCTGTATAAAGTCGGTTCTCCACATAAATCCTCACCTGTGATCGTTACGGGCAATTATGAGCTTACCGTAAGACGGGTGGCAAAAAGTCTCCGAGGCTTGGATTGCTGGCTGCTTGTTTGCGACAGTCGGGGTATCAATGTGTGGTGCTCAACATTAAGCGGGCATTTTTCTGAACGAGATATTATTAATGCCTTTGAGTTGATGAATGTATCGGAATATGCATCCTCCGGCAGGTTTATTCTTCCGCAGTTATGCGCCCCGGGTGTTGATATACGGGAAATTAATCAAAAAACAGGATTGAGTGCAGTTTTTGGCCCCGTGTACAGTGAAAATATCCGGAAATTCATCTCACAGGCTCGAGATGTTTCCAAAATACGGAATGTTAAATTCGACCTCCGGGACAGGGTAGAGATGGCGATTGGCAGCCCAATGATCCTTACCGGAGTGCTCCTGTTTATTTATCTGTTTATCGATCTGTCGAGACTGTTTTACATTCTTCCGGGTTTGTATTCTATTTCTGTGCTGCTTGCTGTTCTCTATCCATACAGACCGTTGAAGAGGATACCTCTGTGGGCATCCCTATGGTTAATTATAATAACCGGCGGGATACTGGGTTTTACAATTTTTACCGGGTTGTTCCATCCCACTCCATCGATCGGTATAGCAGTTACAGTGGGCATAGGGACCTTCTATCTGATTAACGAGTTTGAAGGCTGGTCGCCTCTGGTAAAATATAATTTCAGATCGATGTATAGAGGTGTGGAAGTGCCGGAAATCAACATTAATGAGGAATTGTGCAGCGGGTGCGGATTATGCACCGACGTATGCCCAAAAGGTGTTTTTATTATCAAAGAAGGCACATCAAAAGTTATAAATGCTGCTGAATGTATCGAGTGTTCTGCCTGCTATAGTCGTTGCCCGAAAGAAGCAATCAAGCATTCCTCCGACAAGAGAGAGAAAGATGTTCGTTCAGGCGTGTATTGTAAAATGTAGGCCGGTTAACAGGATTAAACGGTCTGCGGCTGGGACAGCGCAGGAGTAGTATATATCGGTGATACCGGGTATTCCGCTTCTACTGAATGACGTATACGTCGGATGCAGCCGGTAGAATATTGAGGTAGGGGGCAATGCGTTCGACTATGTTTTTAAAAACGGGTGCTGCAGTCTGGCCGCCGTATACCTCTCCAACCGGTCTGTCGAGGGTCACCAGGATGACGATTTTCGGATTCGGAACCGGTATAAACCCGACGAAGGATGCGTAGAACTGATCTTCGAGATAACCTCCTTTCTTAGTATCCGCAATCTGCGAAGTGCCTGTTTTGCCTGCTATAGTATACCCCTCTATTCGTGCCTTATACCCGGTTCCTCTGTCCGAGAGAACACCGATGAGTATATCCAATATTTCAGAGGCGGTCTTTTCCTGAATAACCCTCCTGATTTTCAAAGGTTTGTACTCCTTCACCAAAGAACCGTCGGGACGCTCTATACGACGGACAATACGTGGCTGCATGAGTACGCCGCCGTTTGCTATGGCTGATGCCGCAGTTATCAGCTGCAGTGCCGTAACGGATACCTCCTGACCGATCGCCATCTCTGATTTCGATATTTTGCTCCATTCTTTCGGATTTCTTAAAATGCCGTGCGCCTCGCCGGACAGCATGATTCCGGTCGGTGTGCCGAAACCGAACGCCCGTAAATTCTCGAAAAGTCCGATGTCGCCTATCCTCCTTGCAGACTCGATCATTCCGACATTGCAGGAACGCTCCAGCACTCCCCTGAAATTGATCAGACCGTGAATACCGGTGTCGTGGATCGTTACACCGCCTATGTTGATGGAGCCGGTGCAAGTGAATGTATCGTCCTCATGAACCAGACCTTTATCCATGAGTATCGATGCGATAAATATTTTAAAGGTCGAGCCCGGTTCGAAGGTGTCGGTGATAGCCTTGTTCCGTATTATTTCTTCTGAATAGTTCCTGAAATGATTGAGATCGTACGCAGGTCTGTTCGCCATTGCCAGGATTCTTCCGGTTGCAGGCCGCATAACGATGGCGTTGATCAATTTTGCCCCCGTTTGTTTGTAGGCTTTTTCTATTTCTTCCTCGACGATTTCCTGTATGTACCGGTCGATCGTCAGTACAACGGTATACCCCCTCTTATAGCTGTTGAGCGAACCTGCAGCGGGCTCAGTTTTTGGATAAAGAACTCTGTCGAACTCGTATTCGACTCCTTCAAGCCCCTTCTGATCGATCCCGGAGAACCCTATTACATGTGCGGCAAGGGTGTTGAAAGGATAGTAACGTTTATATTCCTTCTGTGTGTACACGCCCTGTATATTCAGTTGTTCGAGCTGTTCACTATAAGCGATATCCACCTGTCGTTTTATCCAAACAAAGGATTTTTTTGTGTTCATGTTTCGGAGAATTTTTCTGTAGGGCAATTCAAGTGTTTGAGAAAGTGAGAGTGCAGCTTCTTTTTTATTCTCAATCTCGTTAGGCCTGACGTAGACCGAGTAGGTTTCGAGGCTTAATGCCAGCTTCTCCCCGTTTCTGTCGGTGATGAATCCCCGTTCAAGATTACCGGTAAGCTCGGGTGAGGTTGAAAATAGTTCTTTTTGAAAAAACATCAGTTTTGTAATTCTGATGACGAGAATACTGAATACAAGAGAGATGATAATGATAACTACGATAAAACGTCTTCGGATTCGATCCTGCATTATACAACCGCTTTCCTGTTTCGATTATTACTGCAAAAGGTACTATTCACCGCTACTGAAGTCTATCAATCCTGCCAGGGATCAATCCTGCCAGGGATCAATCCTGCCACTCGGCGAGGAGATGTCTAGGGCGCTTCTATATTCATGTATCGGGCTTGACATATATTTAATGAATGAATACATTAGTGCCGTATTATTCGGGGACTCCGGTATGGGAACCATGACATTTCAACAGCTCTTCTTTCATCTCGAGACCTTCTGGAGTGAGAGGGGGGCTCTCGCCGTGCAGCCATACGACATCGAGACGGGTGCTGGAACGTTTAACCCTGCTACCATGCTCCGTTCTTTAGGCCCCGAACCCTGGTATGTTTGTTACGTGGAGCCCTCCCGGAGACCTGCAGACGGCAGATACGGTGAAAACCCGAACAGGCTTCAGCTCTTCTATCAGTATCAGGTGCTGATCAAGCCGTCCCCCGAAGATGTTCAGGATATCTATTTGGAAAGCATCCGCACAATGGGTATCGATTTTACTGAGCATGATATCCGTTTCGTCCATGATGACTGGGAGTCGCCGACTCTCGGCGCGACCGGGCTTGGATGGGAGGTCTGGCTGGACGGTATGGAGGTTACCCAGTTTACGTATTTTCAGCAGGTGGGAGGAATTGAGCTCGAACCGATATCAGTTGAGCTGACGTACGGGCTTGAACGTCTGGCTATGTTCATCCAGAAAAAGGACGATGTTTTTGATATCATGTGGAACGATTCACTTACATACGGCGATGTGAGAAAACGGGAGGAGTTTGAATTCTCGACGTATAATTTTGAAACGGCAGACATAGAAAAACATGTCAGACTTTTCAATGATTATGAACAGGAATCACAGTTCTGCCTGAAAAAAAATCTCGTACTTCCTGCATATGACATGGTGATTAAATGTTCACATGCCTTTAATATCCTCGATGCCAGAGGGGCTCTGAGTGTCACTGAAAGAACATCATACATCGGCAGGGTACGTAACCTGGCAAAAGCTGTGGCTGAGGCATTTGTCGAATCGAGAAAAGCCCAGGGGTTTCCCCTCCTGAAAGGCAGATAGGATCCAGGGTATATGCATCAAGCGAAAGATCTTCTCGTTGAACTGGGGCTGGAAGAGCTCCCGCACGAAATCATTCCTGAAGCCATCCGTGATTTCAAGAATCTGTTTACCGGTCATCTGACCGAAGCGAGAATCGGGTTTTCCGGTGTTCAGGAATTCTCGACACCTCGAAGGATTGCCCTTCTCGTTGAAGTGGGAACCAGGCAGGATGATTTTACGGAAGAAAAAAAGGGACCGTCTCTCGAAAAGGCGTACCTCCCGGACGGCAGTCCGTCAAAAGCACTCGTGGGGTTTTTAAAAGGATACGGCGTCAGCCTGAATGATATAACTGAGAGAGAAACGAAGAATGGTGTATATGTTTTTGTTGTTCGTGAGATACGGGGGGAGGAGACCGCCGGGCTGCTTCCTGCTATTCTGGATAAAACGCTTAAATCCCTGCGATTCATAAAAACAATGCGGTGGGAAAAATCGGGATTTACTTTCGTCCGTCCCGTCAGATGGATCGTGTTTCTTTACGGGCATGATGTAATCCCCTATGAAATAGCCGGTGTACAATCGGACCGCCTTACGAGGGGTCATCGGACCTACCATCGTGATGCGGTGGAAATAAGCAGCACCGCTGAGTATGAATCGGTGCTTCTCGAAGTGGGTGTTATTTCAGGGCGGGAGAAGAGGATTGAAAGAATTTTCGAGCAGGTTGGTTCCCTCTGTGATGCAGAGAAGCTCAAAGTACCCAAAGCGGCTGAATCCCTGTATGAAATAAATGCGGACCTTACGGAACTTCCCCGGGCCGTTTTATGCGAATTTGACAAGAAGTTTTTAGGGCTGCCGTCCGAGGTGCTTATTTCCGAAATGGTTGAACATCAGCGCTACTTTCCGCTTGAGACAGAATCAGGCGGAGAGCTTTCAAACCGCTTTGTTGCGGTATCGAACATACGGGATAATTCGAGGACACGGTTCGGGTATGAACGGGTGCTGCGTGCCCGTCTTGACGATGGGAAATTTTTCTACAATGAGGATAAAAAGCACAATCTAAAAGACCTTCTGCAGCGGCTTAAATCCGTCACGTTCCATGAGAAGCTGGGAAGCATGTACGACAAGATTGAGAGAATTGCAAAAATCAGCAGTATTCTTGGTGATCTTCTCTCGCTTGATGAAAAACAAGCGCAGAACATCCGTGAAGTCTGTTACCTCTGCAAGAACGACCTCACCACCCTCATGGTCGAGGAATTTCCCCATCTTCAGGGGACTATGGGTTATTACTACGCGCTTTCATCAGGCTGCAGCAAGGTTATTGCAAAGGGCATACGGGAGCACTACGCCCCCAGATTTGCGAGTGATGCGCCTCCGGAAACAATTGAAGGGGCTGTTGTGGGCATTGCGGACAGGCTCGACACCATACTCGGTATCTTCTCGATCGGTTTGAAGCCGAAGGGCTCGAAGGACCCGTTTGCGCTCAGGCGTAAGGTGCTGGCAATAATCAGAATCATACTGCATCATAAGCTTAATTTTTCTCCGGATACGCTTTTAAGAAAGAGCATCGTATTGTTCAAAGATGGCGGGGATGAGCTCAGGCGTGACATTGAATCTTTTTTTACAACCAGGATCAGGACTATATTCACGGATATGGGCTTCAGCTACGATGAAATCGATGCCTCGCTTTCGGGCAGTTTTAAAAATCTATATGAAGCCTACAGACGGGTATCCGCGCTCCATGAAATGAGAGGCGATACAGATTTCGATGCCCTTCTAATCTCGTTTAGAAGGATGTGTAATATTATCAGAGGGCAAAAGGTCGCTGGCTTTTCAGAAGAGTTGCTTGTCCAGCCTGCGGAGCAGGCTCTGTACCGGTATTACATCGGTGTTCGCGAGGGTGTTAAAAAAAGCATTGCAGAAAGAAACTATTCGGAAGTGTACCGTACCCTTTCAACGTTCAAGCCGTATGCCGATGGTTTTTTTGATACTGTTCTGGTCATGGATAACGACAAAAAACTTCGCGAGAATCGAATCGGCCTGCTGAATGAAATTGTTTTTCTTTTTTCTGGTATTATCGATTTCTCTAAAATTGTTCAACCTGGAGAGTAAACCTTGACCCGTTTATACGTGAGTGCATATATTTGAGCAAAACTATACTGAATTGGAGGAAGGTGTTATGCAGAAGTTTGTATACTTCTTCGGAGGCGGCAAAGCCGAGGGCCGCGCTGATATGAAGGAAATACTCGGGGGGAAGGGCGCAAATCTTGCCGAAATGACCAATCTGGGTATACCCGTGCCTCCGGGTTTTACGATAAGTGCCGATGTCTGCGACATGTATTACAAGAAGAATAATCAGTATCCTCAGGGACTGAAGGAGGAAGTTGAGGAAAAACTCGCACGGCTTGAAAAAATCATGGAAAAGAAGCTCGGTGATCCCAAAAATCCCCTCCTCGTTTCCGTGCGTTCCGGTGCCGCCATCTCGATGCCCGGTATGATGGATACGGTCCTGAATCTCGGAACCAACGATGAAACGGTCAAGGGCCTCGAGGAAATGACCGGCAACAAGAGGTTTGCCTGGGATGCCTACAGAAGATTTATACAGATGTTCGGCAATGTGGTGATGGGAATAGACAGTGAAAATTTTGAGAAGGTTCTTGATAAACACAAAAAGAAAAACAGTGTTGAGCTCGACACAGAGTTGACTGCTGAAAACCTTATGGATATTGTAGCTGATTATAAAAAACTGTACGGGGACAAAACAGGCGAAGAATTTCCTCAGGATCCGAAAGAGCAGCTATGGAAGTCCATAGATGCTGTTTTTGGATCGTGGAACAATGAACGTGCAATCAAATACAGGGAGATAAATGAAATCAAGGGACTTTTAGGAACCGCTGTTAATGTACAGACAATGGTATTTGGTAATGCGGGAGAGGATTCGGGAACAGGTGTGTGTTTCTCGAGAGACCCGTCTACCGGAGAGAAGGTTTTTTACGGCGAGTATCTTATCAATGCCCAGGGCGAAGATGTGGTTGCAGGCACTAGAACACCCGAAACGCTCGAGGACATGGATCAAGAGATGCCCGAAATGTACAAACAACTCGTTGAAATCAAGGATAAGCTCGAGCAGCACTACAGGGATATGCAGGATATGGAGTTTACCATTGAAAAGGGGACACTCTATATGCTGCAGACGAGAACGGGAAAACGCACGGCCCAGTCAGCCATCAAGATTGCGGTTGATATGGTGAAAGAGAAACTCATCGATACAGAAGCCGCTGTTATGAGGATTTCGCCAAACCAGCTCGATCAGCTCCTCCACCCGACCATCGACCAGAAAGAGAAGATCAAGGCAATTGCGAAGGGGCTCCCCGCATCACCGGGTGCTGCCCTGGGACAGATCGTATTTACCGCGCAGAAGGCGGAGGAGGAGGCAGCCAAAGGAAAACAGGTGATTCTCGTACGGGTGGAGACATCTCCTGAAGATATCGGAGGTATGAATGTTGCACAGGGTATTCTCACTGCCCGCGGCGGTATGACTTCCCATGCAGCCGTAGTTGCACGTGGAATGGGAAAGTGCTGTGTCGCCGGATGTTCGGCGGTCCATATAATGAATGACAGTGAATGCGAAATAGCAGGTATCAAGCTCAAGGCCGGTGATTATATAACGTTGAACGGCACAACCGGCGAGGTTATCGAAGGCAAGGTTAAGCTTGTCGAGCCGGAGCCGACCGGAGATTTTGCCGTGCTTATGGAATGGGCGGATGAACTGAGAAAACTCGGTGTGCGCACCAATGCTGATACACCCGGCGATGCGGAAAATGCTCGGAAACTCGGGGCCGAAGGCATCGGCCTGTGCAGAACGGAGCATATGTTCTTTGAGGGGGACAGGATCGATTCCGTGCGGGAAATGATACTTGCGGAGGATGAAGCGGGGCGGCGCAAAGCGCTTCGCAAGCTTCTCCCGATGCAGCAGGGTGATTTCGAAGGCATATTTCAGGTTATGGAGGGCCTCCCGGTAACAATCAGACTCCTCGACCCACCGCTCCATGAGTTTCTCCCCCATAGCGGGGAGGAGATTGCAGCGCTTGCAAAAGACATGGGTGTGCCCAAGGATAAGCTTGCGCAGAAGGTAGAATCGCTCAAGGAGTTCAATCCGATGCTCGGGCACAGGGGATGCAGGTTGGGAATTACCTATCCCGAAATCTACGAGATGCAAGTCGAGGCTATTTTCCTTGCTGCGGCTAGTATGAAAAAAAAGGATATTTCTGTGATTCCCGAGGTTATGATTCCTCTGATCGGAACGGTGAAGGAACTCAGCATTCTCCGGGACCTCACCGTCAAAACTGCAGAGAGGATCATGAAAGAGCAGAAGGTCAAAATTGAGTATAAAGTCGGCACGATGATAGAGATTCCGCGCGCTGCGCTTGTTGCCGACAAGATCGCGGAGGAAGCCGAATTTTTCTCATTCGGTACAAACGATCTTACACAGATGACATTCGGGTATTCCCGTGATGATGCCGGTGTGTTCCTGCCGGAGTATATTAACAAGGGTATTTTAGAGAAAGATCCCTTTCAGGCGCTCGATCAGGAGGGCGTCGGGCAGCTCGTTGATATCGGCATACAGAGGGGAAGAAAGACAAAAAAAGATCTCAAAATCGGCATCTGCGGCGAACACGGTGGAGAACCGTCATCCGTTGAGTTCTGCCACCGTGTTGGTATGAATTACGTGAGCTGCTCTCCCTTCAGGGTCCCGATCGCGCGTCTTGCCGCTGCGCAGGCTGCAATAAAGGATCGATAGGTGTACATATAGAATGCCGGTGCTTTCTGGGTAAACCGTCGGATGAATAAATCCGATAGACTATGCAAAACTCCCGCTCGTATGCAGAGGGGAACTTGCCGTCTGACGTTAGCATTACATTATAAACCCGAATGCCGCAATAAACGGATATGATACAGCAATAACGGATGGGCCTGGCGTCCATCCGTTATTAATATGAGGCACGTTCCCGGTACGGGACTTTGCCTGTGCGGGACGTAGGCTGTACGGAAAAAGCCCTGAACAGGACTTTCCCTGTACGGGACTTTTCCCGGACTCAGCGGACATCTCTGTGGATAGAGAACGCATTATGAATGAAACAGCGTATATAAGAAACTTTTCTATCATTGCACACATCGATCACGGCAAGTCGACCCTTGCAGACAGGTTTCTGGAACTTTCGGGTATTCTCAATCCCGAAGCGCAAAACGAACAGTTTCTCGACAGTATGGAGATAGAGAAGGAGCGAGGGATCACCATCAAGTCTCACCCGGTCACAATTGAGTATGAGTATCGGCCAGGCCAGGTGTATACTCTGAACCTTCTCGACACACCGGGACATGTCGATTTTACCTATGAAGTCTCGAGGTCACTCGCTGCATGCGAGGGTGTTATTCTGCTTGTTGACGCATCGCAGGGCATCGAGGCTCAGACAATTTCTAATTTCTATATGGCTCTGGAGCATGATCTCGAGATAATCCCTGTTATCAACAAGATCGACCTCCCACAAGCCGACATTGATGGCACAAAACGACAGATTATAGATGAGCTCGGGTTCAAGGATGAAGAAATACTGTCCGTGAGCGCGAAGGAAGGTACCGGGATGCGCGAGGTCCTCGATGCCGTTGTCCAGAGGGTTCCGCCCCCGGAAGGGAGTGCCCAGGAGCCGCTCAAAGCGCTTATTTTCGATTCGCATTTCGACATGTACAGGGGCGTGGTGATCAATGTCCGGGTGTTTTCCGGATCGGTAAAAGGTGAGAACAGAATCATACTCATGTCAAACGACGCACGATACAAGGTTGAGGAAGTCGGTATATTCAGACCGGAACTGGTAGAGAGAGATAGGCTGAGTCCCGGGGAAGTAGGCTATATTATTGCCGGTATAAAAGAAATATCCAGAACAAGAGTCGGCGATACTATAACAACAGAGGAAAACGCAGCTTCGTCTCCACTGCCGGGCTACAAGGAAGTAAAGCCCATGGTATACGCGAGCATTTATCCGGTTGCGTCCGATGATTACGAAGAACTGTCACGGGCAATGGAGAAGCTCAAGCTCAACGATGCATCCTTGATATATGAACCGGAATCCTCAACGGCCCTGGGTTTTGGGTTCAGGTGCGGGTTTCTCGGACTCCTTCACCTCGAGGTCGTTCAGGAGCGCCTGGAGAGAGAGTTTTCTCTCTCCCTCGTCATCACTGCACCGAGTGTCGAGTACCACGTATACGATGGGGTGCGCAGGATCATTGACAATCCCGTGTATTTTCCCGATCAGGGCCAGTACGAGTATGCAGAGGAGCCGTTTGTCAGGGCTTCAATTATTACACCCGAGGAGTATATCGGGAATATTATGAAGATTGCTATTGAAAGAAACGGAATTCAAAAGGATATGAGCTACATAGGTGACAGAAGAGTTGAAGTTCAGTACGAGATGCCCCTTGCAGAAATCATCTATGATTTTCATGACAAATTAAAATCCGTAAGCAGAGGATATGCCTCGCTTGATTATGAACACCTCGATTACCGAAGAGCCGACCTTGTGAGACTGGATATACTTGTATCCGGGAAGCAGGTTGATGCACTTTCACAGATTGTGCGGCGGGATAAAGCGTTCACAAGGGGAAAGGAAACTGTAAAAGCGCTCAGGCAAGAGATACCTCCACATCTTTTCAAGATTCCTCTTCAGGCTGCCGTGGGGGGCCAGATTATTGCGAGGGAAACCATCAGCGCGGTCGGAAAGAATGTGCTTGCGAAGTGCTACGGCGGTGATATTACGAGAAAGAGAAAACTCATTGAGAAGCAGAAAGAGGGGAAAAAACGGATGAAGAGTGTTGGGAATGTAGATATACCACAGAGCGCATTCATGTCGGTGCTGAAAAGAAAATAAGGGTGTACTGCCTGATCGATTTCGGAACGTTCAGGTTCAGGAATATTACCGCCGGTAAGCGGTACCACGGCACTAATAGCATTTTCTCTGTGATATATATCAGCTGAAGTTATACCGGGTCGTGTTTGTTAACAAATACTAACGGGTATACCGGCGGTATAATAATAATTGCTTGATGATTGTGCCAAAAATTATTACACTTTATGGAATATTATTTATAACGGAGGGTATTGAATGTCTGTAAAGGTTGCAATCAATGGCTTTGGAAGAATAGGGAGAAATGTGTTTAGAATTGCGCAGGGAAGGGCCGAAGTGGATATAATTGCAATTAACGATATGTTCAGCCCCGATCAGCTCGCACTTCTTCTCAAATACGATTCGGTGTTCGGGAGGTTTGACGGTACTGTGGAGGCCCAGGGAAGCGCGTTAAAAGTTAACGGGAAAGTAATAAAGGTTTCGAGCGAAAAGGACCCATCAAAGCTGCCCTGGAAGACACTCGGTGTCGATTGTGTAATCGAGTCGACCGGTGTGTTCAGAAAGAGGCAGCAGGTTGCCATGCATCTTGAGGCGGGGGCAAAGAAGGCCATTCTTACCGTTCCTGCAAAGGATGAGATCGACAGGACGATTGTCCTCGGTGTTAACGAAGAAATGCTTACCCCGGAGGACAAAATCGTTTCGAACGCATCGTGTACAACGAACTGTCTCGCGCCGATTTCGAAGGTTCTGCACGATAACTTTACCATTGTTCGGGGATTAATGACGACTACACATGCATATACAAACGATCAGAAACTGGTTGATTCTCCTCACAGTGATATGAGAAGGGCGCGTTCGGCGGCAATCAATATTATTCCTACAACAACAGGTGCTGCAAAGGCAATCGGAAAAGTAATTCCTGACTTGAACGGCAAGCTTGACGGAATGGCGATGAGAGTGCCTGTGCCGACCGGCTCAATCGTCGACCTCGTCGCTGTTGTGGAAAAAGAGGCGAGTAAAGAGTCGGTGAACGAAGCGATGGCCAAAGCCTCTTCAGGGCCCATGAAAGGTATTCTCGAATACTGCACCGATCCGATTGTTTCCACTGATGTTATCCGGAACCCTCATTCCTCTGTTTTCGATTCTCTTGCAACGATGGTTATCGATAATAAACTCGTCAAGCTCGTATCCTGGTACGACAACGAATGGGGATATTCGAACAGGGTCGTGGATCTCATCGGGAAACTATTCTAACTCGGAGTAGACATTTATGCTCAACAAGAAAAGTGTGAGAGATGCTGACCTGGCCGGAAAGCGTGTCATTATGCGTGTGGATTTCAACGTGCCGCTTGATAAAGAGGGAAACATCACGGATGACACGAGAATAAGGGCTGCACTGCCTACGATTAATTATGTTCTAGAGCAGAATACAAGGCTTATTCTCATGAGCCATCTGGGAAGGCCGAAAGGCCAGGTCAAGGAGGAGTTGCGTCTTGCCCCGGTCGGAAAGCGCCTCTCCGAGCTTATCGGCAAGGATGTAATCTGCACCAGGGACTGTATTGGTGAAGAAACGGAAAAAATTATCTCTGGCATGCAGGGCGGTGATGTCGTTCTCCTTGAAAATGTGCGGTTTCACAAGGAGGAGGAGACGAATGACCCGAATTTTGCAAAGGCACTTGCGGCCTATGCAGATATCTATGTGAACGATGCGTTCGGCACGGCGCACCGGGCGCATGCGTCGACTGAGGGCGTTGCTCATTTACTCCCAGCAGTCGGCGGCTTTCTCATGGAAAAGGAGATCAACTTTTTAGGAAAACTCCTCTATCAGCCGGAAGAGCCGTATGTGGCGATTATCGGCGGCGCAAAGGTTTCAAGCAAAATCGGGATACTGGAAAAGCTTCTCGAAAAGGTCGATACGCTTATCATCGGCGGGGGAATGTGTTATACATTTCTCAAGGCAAAGGGCTTTGAAATCGGCAATTCACTCGTAGAGACCGAAAAGGTGAGCCTTGCCTTTGAGCTCATAAAAAAAGCTGATGAAAAGAGTGTCAATCTCATGCTTCCGTACGATCATATCGTGACGAACAGGGTTGAGGAGGGCTCGAAAACGAGGACGGTCGATACCAATGCAATACCTCCACAGATGATCGGGGTGGATATCGGACCGAAGACAATCAGGGCCTATAAAAAAGAAGTAAAGCGTGCACGAACGGTGTTCTGGAACGGACCGATGGGCGTGTTTGAAATAGATAAGTTTGCACGAGGGACAAATCAGATTGCGAAAGCCCTCGCATCGTGTAACGCGACGACTGTTATCGGCGGTGGGGATTCTGTTGCGGCGGTAAATAAAATAGGCGTCGCCCAAAAAATCGATCATGTGTCTACCGGGGGAGGAGCGTCTCTCGAGTTTCTCGAGGGAAAAGATCTCCCGGGGATTGAGGCACTGCAAGACAAGGAGCCGTAGATATTATTACGATTTAAGCCAATCCCATTAAAACCATTCTTCTAAGTCACTTCTCGCGAAGTTACTTTATGATATTTGGTTCCCGGGATGTATGTCACTTACAAGTCACTTCTCGTGAAGTTACTTTATGATATTTGGCCCCCCGGGGATACATCCCGCTAGGGACGTAGACCACTTTTAAGTAACTTCGTGAAAGTTACTGTTTGATACTCGGTCCTGTAAAGGATCGGTCCTGAAAGGACATACGCCGCTTTTAAAGGGGAAGGAAGCACAGAATGAGAAAAGCGTTGATTGCGGGAAACTGGAAAATGTATCTCGACAGAGATTCTGCCGTCGGTCTTGCAGAAGCACTTTCGCGGGAGGTTCGGGATACAGATGACCGGGATATACTCGTTTGCCCGTCATTTCCTCTCATCAGTGACGTAAAACGCGCACTTGAAAACAGCGTCGTGATGCTTGGCGCACAGAACATGTATTTCGAGGACAAGGGCGCTTTTACAGGAGAGATATCAGCCGATATGCTGATTTCAGTCGGCTGCAGTCATGTAATACTCGGGCACAGCGAGAGACGGCATATCTTTCATGAAGATAATGATACCGTCAACAAAAAGGTACTGCAGGCTCTCCGAAAGGGGCTCATACCGATCCTCTGTGTCGGGGAACTTTTGGAGGAGCGGGAAGCGGGGAAAACCGAAGACATTGTGAAAAGCCAGGTGGTAGGCGGGCTGCGGGATGTTTCAGTGGATGATATGCGTATTCTTGTAATTGCCTATGAGCCTGTGTGGGCGATCGGCACCGGGAAAACAGCGACGCCTGAAGATGCGGATGGGGTTCACGGTTTTATCAGGAGAACCGTTGCGGATTTATACAGCGCACAAACAGCCGAAGGATTGCGTATTCTTTACGGTGGTTCCGTCAAACCCGAGAATGTAGACGGGCTCATGGCAAAGGATAATATCGACGGAGCGCTTGTTGGCGGTGCATCTCTTAAATCGGATTCTTTTTTGAGGATCGTTGGTTTTCAGCAATGATGAAGTAAATCCGTCTGCAATTGAGGTGTTGTCATAATAGGTAATAATGTGTTGTATAAAGAGGGCAAGGATGCATCTGTTGATGCACGTAAGTGTATCTTATGGGTGCCATCCCCTGAAATGTTAAAATAGAAGGTGATGTGTTATGTTAATGGCTTTGACAGCTCTTTTTTTCTTTATAGCGCTTCTTTTGATGGTTATAATTCTTCTTCAGCCTGGAAGCAGTGGCGGACTTGGGTTTATTGGAGGCGGAAGTCAATCAGCTTTCGGTACACAGACTGGAAATGTGATGACGAAAATCACGACGACACTTGCCGCGCTTTTTCTGCTTGTAAGTTTTATTCTCGGATATCTCAATGCTCGCCAGGGTAGGGTGGAAACGAAGGACATAATGAAGCTCAACAAAGAAGCCCAGCAGGCTCCTGCCCAGCAGGCCCCGGAAGAGACACAGCGGGGTGATATCGGAGTTGATATTTCCGACACCAATAAATAGCATCGGTTTGACAGCTCGTTCTTCCGCCTTTTTATTACTCCGTATTAACCTCTGCTGATCGTTCATAATTCAGCCGAGTTGAGCTCGATTGCTTTATTACTGCCGACTGTGAGCGGTATGTTCTCCATTACTATTTTCAACATGTGTATCCCTGACAAACCACCGGTATTGAAACCATAGGTAAAGAATATGAAAATACTCCATACAGCAGATATTCATCTAAGGGCAATAGATGATGAACGCTGGAATGCACTCGTTAGCCTGATTGAACTGGGAAAAAGTGAACAGGTGGACGTTATTGCAGTTGCCGGAGATCTCTTTAACAGCGGGGCGGATGCAGATACAATACGTGCCGAATTAAGAGGGCTTTTTTCAAACAATTCCTTTAAGATACTGCTGCTTCCGGGTAATCATGATCAGGCGGTCTATGAAGGTGGGCGGTATTTCGGTGACGATGCGGTGGTAATGAATGATGTCAGCAAACCATTCACGTTTGAGGATGTGTGTATATGGGGTTTACCCTATATACCTGCTGGTTCTGAAGAGGTCCTGCGCACACTCCGTTCTTTTAAAGAACTTCTCGATACTAAAAATTCCCACATTCTTCTCTATCATGGTGAACTGATTGATGCCTTTTTTTCAAGGCTTGATTTCGGAGAAGAGGGTGCCGGGCGGTACATGCCCCTCAGACTTTCCTATTTTAACGGACTCGACTTTACATACGTTCTGGCTGGCCATTTTCATACTCGTTTCGATGTGCGGTCGTTGCCAAACGGAGGCTTTTTTATTTATCCGGGATCTCCTGTGTCTATTTCCAGCAGGGAAACGGGTAGACGGAAGGTAAATATATTCGAGGTCGGCAGGTCTCCCGAGGGAAGAACAATTGGTACATCCTTTTATGAAGAGGTCGTGGTTGCGCTCAATCCGTCTGACAAACAGAAGCCTGTTGAAAGAGTCTCAAGAATTCTTGATACGATGACTCCCGACCAGAAGCTTCTTCTCACGGTTAAAGGCTATTTTCACGGAGAAGAGTGTTCCACCAATGAAACACAACTCACAGAGGAGATACGGAGATTGATACGGGGAAAAATCGTAACCTTTACCCCTCTTTACAAAGATATACGAAATATTCTTGATGATGATCTTTTTTCCATGTTTCTTAAAAAGCTGAATAAGGGGAGGTTCGGCGAGAATAAAAAGGAACAGCTCTACAATACGGCAGTGCAGGCCATGATTAATGCGAGCCTGAGGCAGCAGGACCAAGGTTGATTACTTATGAGGATCAAAGAGTTTCACATTACACGGTACGGACCGCTTTCCTTTAAAAGTCCAATTACCCCCGGACCGTTCAGCGTCATTTTCGGGAAGAATGAAGAGGGTAAGAGTCTTACGATTGATGCGCTCGTTAAACTTCTCTTCGGTAGGAAGCTGACAGAATTTTCGCGTATCGACAGGGTGGCCCATTTGCCTGAAGGATACGTGCTCGTTGAAAGACAGGGCGGAGATGATCAAAAACTTCCGGAAAAAGGGTTTCTCACCGATGTAACAGGCCTCACACAACGGGAGTGCTCCAACTTATTTATCATACGGAACAGCAACCTGTCCATTTCAAAACAGGATGATTTTTTTACCGATATAACGGATAGGCTGACCGGCCTGAAAACAGCCGAGATCGCCCATATAAAGGCGGCCCTGTTCGAGATGGCTAGGTTGACGCCTGGAGAAACATTCAGAGATATAAAGGGTGAAAAACTTAAAACGAGGCTTGACAGAGCTTCCAGTCTAATGGAGCAGATAGAGTTACTGATAGAAGAAATGAAGTCATCAGGCTTTGATGAGCTCTATGAGAAGAAGGTACTGCTTGATGAGTACATAGCGGGGCTTTCTACCAACCTTGAAAACCTTGAAGACGCCCGTAGAAGAGAATTGTTTGAAAAGTGTTCGGGGGCCCTTGATACAATAGAGATAAATGAGCTGAGGCTTGCTGAACTGGCGCCCTTCACAGATAAAGATGAGCAGGAGTGGAGAAACTGTGAAAACAGTATCGTGCACCTGGAAAACGAGAAGGCCGATACAACCAGGATGATAGGTGAAAAAGAATCTGTTTTGATGGATGTGCGTGAAAAGTTCGAGGATAAGAGGCGCTCCCAGCAAATACTCGACGAGAAGCGTGAAATCATAAACAATGAAATTCGGCCACGGATACGATACATGAAGGCACGGTCTGCAGAGATTGCTGCTCAGGCTTCAAAGAGCAGGTTTATGACCGTTCTTTTTGCCGTCGTGGTTGTGCTTACCGGGTTGTCCCTCATGGGAGTCGTATTTACCAGAGAGGCCTATTTTTTTTACATTGGGGTATTTTTTCTGCTCGGTTTTATCGCTGTTTCTGCTTTCAAACTCATATTGTTACGAAAAAAAGGTAAACTGGACAGCGAGCTCAAAGAGGTGAATATGCTGCTCTCTACCAATGGTATGAACACGGGGAATCTGGAACAGGTGCTGGAAAATGTCCAGAAGTTTGAAGATAACTGTACATTTCTTTCAAATGAAGTGAACGATCTTCTCGGCGAGGTGAACGGATTAAAGGGAACCGTTCAAGCACTCAAAACGCAGAGGCTGCAGACCATTGAGAGCAGTATTATGGCTGAAAAAGACAGGATACGACAAATACAGGAATCAAGCGGTTTGACAACCCTTGACCAGTTTACGGACAAATTACAGCAGAAAAAGAAACTCTATGCTGAAATACAGGAACGACAGGCTCTTTTGAGGGAGTTGCTCGGAGAAGAAAGCAATTCAAAACGCGATGCGCGCACACGATATTGGAAAAGTCGGATTGAGGGTTTACGTCAATATAGAGAGAAGGCAGCTGGCATTACTTTCAATGAGGAGGAGCTTTTTCGGGTTAAAGACGAACTGAACCGAAAAAATGAGGCGCGTGAAAAGTATGTTGATGAGATTGTGCAATGTAGACGCAAACTGGAAGAGGTGGAGAGGGAGGTAAATTTCGTGCTGGACCAGGATGGCGAGCATTTGCCCTGTGCAACAACAGTGGATCTGGAAGCAGTGAAAAAACTACTTGCCGGGTTTATCGATGCATGGGAGACTATGCGTGAAAATGTTCTTGCCGTGTTGAATCTGTTTGAGCGGATTGAGAAGGAGGAAAAGGAGAAGGTGCAGGGGCTTTTCGGTCCTGCAAGCAGCGTAACAGGTTATTTCAAAGATATTACCGGAGGACGATACACCCAGGTGCTTTATAACCGGGAGGCTGCATCGATCGACGTTCGGAAAGAAAATGGCGAAGTATTGAGTGCGGAAAAGCTGTCTTCCGGTGCTTACGACCAGCTCTATCTCAGCGTCAGGCTCGCACTCGGCAGCAGCCTGCTGAAGGACAACCGCGGTTTCTTTATTTTTGATGACCCCTTTATAAAGGCAGACCCCGACAGACTCGAGAGCCAGTTCAGGACCCTGATGGATATTGCAGAGCACGGGTGGCAGATCCTTTTCTTCAGCGCCAAGGGCGAGATAGAAGAGCTTGTTGAAAGGATGAACAGGAAAAAAAAGATAATAGAGTTTATTGAACTTCATAAAAACCTGTCTTAGAAGCGGCGACTTTGCGGCCGATCCCTTGCGGGATGTATCCCTTGCGGGATGTATTCACGGGGGACCGAGTATCTGTAAGTAACTTCACGTGAAGTTACTAAAGGATATAATGGATGCATAGAGGTATTTGTCGGATAGTTTCGGCGCAGTCAGATTGCCAGGGCTGCTGCAGCTGAAGCATGAAGTTTTTTCATACTGGCAGTAATATTGTCTGTGAAAACGCTCGATCCGGCTATGAGGTAATTTGCGCCTGCTCTCACGATATCGGGTGCAGTGCTGCTGTTAACTGCCCCGTCTACACCAATATCAAAGGAAGCCTGTGCTTCTTCTCGCATGGCACATGCTCTTCTTATTTTCGGCACTGTTACGGGTGAAAACGGCTGACCTCCGTATCCTGGGTATACCGCCATGATAATGAGCAGGTCGATCTCCCGCAGGATTTCCGGGTTGGCCTCGAGTTTTTCAAATCCTCGGTCGGGATTGATTCCGATGCCTGCTTTTACCCCCATTTCTTTAATCGCGTTAATTGTATACGGAAGATGAGGACAGGTGTCTTCCTGAACCACAACCATGTTGCTTTCAGCGCGGGCGAAATCGCCAATAAATACATCCGGGTTGTCTATCTCCAGATGTGTGACGATCGGGATATGCACATGTTTTTTAAGGGCGGGTACGATATTTACACCGAATGAAAAGTTATGTACATAATGACCGTCCATGATGTCAATATGAATAGCGCATCCACCGTTTTTTTCCGCTGCAAGGGCATCATGGCGCAGGTTGCCGAAGTCTGCAGATAGTATGGATGGGCTGATCTTGATTGGATAATCCATCTTCTCTTACCTGTTGTAATGAGACTTGTACACTATGTTTGAAATGAACTACTGCATACTATGCCGCAGATAATCAAAATCGTTCAGTGAGAGTCCTCTTTTTTCGAGTTCATCGAGAATAAGCTCTGTAGTCCATGCCGAAGCATCCGCAACGACGGTCGTACATTTGTCGGCATGCGCTCCTGCTTCCTCGAATGCTACTTTCTCTTCCTTGTTCCAAAGGTCGAAGCTCCGTCCGAATATCTTATTATGGATATCCATACAAATGACACTCCCGTACTTTTCCATGTACCGTTCGTATAATGCAACTGCCATGTTATATGAACAGTACTTGTCTTCTCGATCGTCGTCGAACTTTTGGCGTGTTCTGCCAAAGTACGAGCTCATGACCATGACTCCTCCAGAATAGCCTCCACAAAGACCAACGCGAAGCAGCCCTCCGCCTGTTGCAAGCCCGCTCCCTGCCTTGAAAATAAAATCATTGCGAGTACCGAGTGCATCCTGTATCGCAGCGATCGCGCACTGGGAACACCCTCTGTACTTTTTCTCATAATCGAATCCGAGTTTGAACGCCTGCTTAACAATAGATTCCCTGTCCATTTTTCGTCCCCCTCTGGTATACGGTCTTCTAAGTAACTTCTCAAGAAGTAACTTTTTGATACACAGCCTGTTAAGGGTCAGTCCCCCTGGGATACATCCCAGGGGGATACATCCTGTAAGGGATACATCCCGCCAGGGACATGCGCTATTTTTAATCAGTAACCCCGCACAATTGAGTCTTTAATATAATAAGAAAGGGGTGATTGTTGAATCATTTTTCATGCAGGCGGGATATAGGGCACACTATAGTATTCGCTTGACTTCTAAGTAACTTCGATTAAGTTACTTTTAAAACTTGACCGCGAAGTGGCTATCCCCTTGTGGGACTATCCCTGGCGGGACTATCCCCTTGTGGGACTTGCGCCACTTTCATAGTATTTCATTTACTTTGAGAGGAAGTATCTCCATTGAGCGGTGTTTCAGTGAAATTGCGCAGCTGTATTTCCATAATTTCAGCACTTGTTGTATTTTCGTGCAGTTTATTTTTTAGTCAGTATGCTTCGGCTGGAACCGGTGTTGACTCCATCGGCAGCAGAGTCACGGTACCGGGAAATCTGACGAAAATCGTCTCGCTCTCGCCAGGCGCAACGGAAACGCTTTTTGCAATCGGTATTCGTGATACTGTTGTCGGAATTTCAGATTTTTGCAATTACCCGCCTGATTTTGTCCGGTCGAAGCAGAGGATGGGCGGATTTTCCAGCCCGAACATTGAAAAGATACAGGCTGCATCGCCGGATGTTGTCATAATAGGTACCGTTGTTCCCCTCAAGATAAAGAGGCAGCTTGACAGTCTCGGTATACAGGTGTTTGTTTACAATCCCAAAACATACTCCGCTCTTCTCGATTCTGTGTATCAGTTCGGCAGGATGTTTTCCCACGAAGAGGGGGCCGGGGAGCTGATACAATCTCTGCAAAACGGCGCGGCTGATGTGGTACAACATGTGCAAAAAAAAAGTGTTCGTCCAGTAACTACTTTTATTGAAATATTTGATAATCCACTTTATGGAGCAGGCAGAACCAGCCTGCCCGGAGATCTTATTACCATGGCCGGTGGAAGAGTAGTGCCTGAAGGAGAGCTGGAGTATCCGAGACTGAACGAAGAGCAGCTTCTTGTACTGAATCCCGAGGCAATTGTGCTGGGTCACGAGGCGGACTTGAAGCAGTTTCTTTCAATACACGAGCACGTTGCGGATATCAGGGCCATTAAAAATCGTAAGATTCTCATTCCAGATCCCGATCAATTTCTGCGTCCGGGACCCAGGGTGTTGAATGCCCTCAAAGAAATCGCTCAGTTTCTTCATCCAGAGGCTTTTTAATGAAAAAATACTTTCACATACTTCTTTTGATCGTTGTTCTTTTTATCAGTTTTATCGTGAGCACCTCCCTCGGTTCGGTAAATGTGCCGCTTAAAGACACGTTTCGAATACTTACCTCTTTTTTCTTTGACACGAGTGGAATTACCACTGTATCCCGCGATATTATTGTGAAGATACGTATACCGCGGGTTTTTCTCGGCATGTTTGTCGGTGCGGCGCTTTCTGTCTCGGGTCTCGTGTTTCAGGCATTGCTGAAAAACCCTCTTGCGGATCCATATACACTCGGTATATCGGCTGGTGCATCTTTCGGTGCTGCGCTTGCCATCTTTTTATCCTATGTTATCGATGCGTACTTTAAAACCCTTCTTCCGGTATTTGCATTCGGCGGTGCTGTTTCTACGATGTTCTTCGTGTACTTTCTCGCGCGCACGAAAGGAAGGGTGCAGATGCTCACCATTATTCTATCCGGGGTAATTGTAAGCTATCTTTTTTCATCAGGGCTTGTGCTGATCATGTCTCTTGCCGGTGACAGATCCCATGAGATCATTTACTGGCTGATGGGAAGCCTCGCCGGTTTCCATCGATATATGATACCCGCTGCCGCCACGATTCTCGTTTTAAGCGGATTTACCTTTTTGTTCAACAAAGACCTTGATCTGATTGCCCTCGGCGATGAGCGAGCTATAAGCCTTGGAGTGAATACCGACAGCATCCGGCTTATTCTTTTTTCAACTACCTCGCTCATCACTGCAACGGCAGTGTCGCTTACAGGCACAATCGGATTTGTCGGTCTCATTATTCCCCACTCAATGAGGCTCGTATTCGGACCGAAACACCGGGTGCTGATTCCTGTAAGCATTATATCCGGTGCTGCTTTTTTGCCCCTATCGGATATGATAGGTCGGGTTCTGCCGGGAATACTTTTCGGAAGCGGATTGGAAATACCGGTAGGGGTTATTACATCATTATTCGGTTCACCCTTTTTTATTTTCCTTCTTTTAAAGGGCAAGAAGAAACTATGGTTCTGATGGCGGTATGAGATAGAGAACAGGGTCGGAGAGGATATTTTGAGTTTTGTGATTGAAACACGCAATCTTTTTGTCGAGTATGACGGCACTGCCGTTCTTCAGGATATTTCGCTCGATGTTGCTGAGGGGGAATTCCTGTCAATACTCGGACCGAACGGGGCCGGGAAAACTACTCTCATAAAAGCGCTGACCGGTGTAATCAGAGATATGCGGGGGCATATTTACCTTTACGGAAGGCCCCTTAATGCGTACAAAAAAAAAGAATTTGCGCGACACGTTGCATTCCTTCCTCAGGACCTCCCTTCATCCCTTCCATACCTGGTACGGGATATTGTAATGATGGGCAGATTTCCCTACCTGAAGAGATTCGAAATGGAAAAGCCCAGAGATACCCGCATCGTGCGGGAGTCGATGCAAATGCTTGGGCTTGAAAAGTTTGCTGGCAGGCATCTTTCAGAGCTGTCCGGAGGGGAGCTGAAACGAGTCTTTATCGCCCAGGCTATTGCTCAGGAGTCGAATGTCCTGTTTCTTGA
>Ga0307425_1000179_pt1 | contig 39036 bp, 65 predicted proteins | sample SalMarWE160330MG_FD_202152 | JGI IMG/M metagenome (GOLD analysis project Ga0307425, IMG submission 202152) | Salt marsh sediment microbial communities from the Plum Island Ecosystem LTER, Massachusetts, United States - WE1603-30 | ecosystem: Environmental > Aquatic > Marine > Intertidal zone >... | reverse complement strand
TCATCTTACAATTACACATCTTTGGCAGATGCAGTAGCAGCAGCACAGAACAACGATTGTATCTTTATCGAACCGGGGACTTACACATTAACGGCACCTTTGGAAATTACAAAGCCGTTAACTCTTAAAGGTCTTGGTGGGCCTAACACAGCAGTTATCACAAGTGCTTTGGCAACTTACACAATTCTATGTACTTGTCCAGCAACCGGAGCGGTAACAACTTACAACTACTTTGAAAACTTATCTATTCAGAACAGCTCAACAGGCGACTGTATTGAACTGGACAATGATGCAGGATCAACAGGCGACATGGTTGTTAAGTTTGATGATTGCTCTATCATTAATTCAGGTGGTGGGTTAGCTATCGACCTAGACCAAACAACAGCAACACAAGATATGTTTGTTTATGTATCAGGACAGAAATGTTTTCATACATTATCAGCGTCTAATTTAGGACTTACTAAGGCAGATTCTACAGTGGCTATTGAAAACATGATGATTAGTGATGCTCTTGTTTACTCAGCAACTAACGTAGCTTACATTATCACACTTGATAATTGTAACGTAGTTAGTGCAGCTTCTACAACAGGCGGGTCAGCAAGTGCGATTTGTAACTATGTATCTTGTACTACTATGGCGACACCTTGGGGTGGTGTTGCAGCAGCCAGCGCTGGAGGGGACTTCGATGCAACGGCTGGTTCAGAGACCTTGTTAAGTCTAAGTTAATTGTTAACTAGGGGCGGGGAAACTCGCCCTTTTTAAAGGAGGGTATATGTCTTGTGGGTCAAAGAAGAAAAAGGGTAAAAAAGGCAAAATGGGTAAGTGAACGTATTAAGGGTTATTATACATTGTTCTGCAAGTGATAGGGAACGTGATGATAGTTTTGAAGCTATTAAGTCATTACATATGGCTCCTTTATCAGAAGAGATACAATGGGGTGAATATAAGACTCATGGTAAGGAGTTTAACGATATTGGTTATCATTACGTAATAACTAAAGATGGTGTGTTACATAAGGGCAGACCGGATAATATAAAAGGTGCGCATGTTAGGGGTTTTAATGATAATTGTTTGGGTGTTTGTGTTTGTGGAAATACTGAGTTTACAGTCAAGCAATTTATTACACTAAGCGGATTAAAGACTTATTTAAGGTATAAGTATGGTAATATAGAATTTATGGGGCATTGCGATTTAGATCCTGATAAGACATGCCCTAATTTTAACGTAAAGGAGTTATTATGAAGTATTTACTACAGAAATTAACAGAGAAAACAACATGGTTGGGTATTTTGAACGCATTATCGGCAATGGGCGTTGTAATGACAGAGGGAACTATCCAGGCTATTGCAGGGGCCGGCGTTGGTATTATTACTTTAATCTTAGTATTTATGAACGAAAAAAAGTAATGTGGGATAAAATTTTACAGTTAATTGACAGACTTGTTGCTATGTGGTTAGTCCGTAGGGCGACAAAATCAGAGGTATTACAAAAGGCCCAGGAGAAAATACTTGATGATGTTAAGAAAGCTAACGATATTCGTGATAGGAATAATGACACTGATTTTGATGAGTTGCTCAACAACACAGGTTCAATCGGATAGTTTTTGCATAGTAAGTAAAGATATACCTTTTGATCGCGAACTATTCAGGGAGGCATGTAAAAGCTATCCTAAGCTAGAACCCACATTTAGAGGCGTTATTAACCATAACGATGTAAGAGAGGGTATTTGTAATGAGCGAACTACAGATAATTGATAATAAAATAGAGCGGGTACTTGATACACAGAGCGAGATATTCAAAGAGATAAAAGATTTTCGTAGTGATTTTTCAGACCAAAAAATATCTTGTGAAAATCGTTTTACAAAAATAGAAATTAAAGCCAAAGTAGACAGTGGATGGAAAAAGAAAATATATAATGTTTTTTACGTTATTATCGGTGGCTTAATTACCTACTTAGGAAATTGGTTATTTAAATAAAATATTATGTTTTACTGTTTGTCAAATGTTTTTTTATTTATTTCTTACAGCCTTTGTGATTTCTTCATATTTTTCTTGTACTTTTTCTTTTTCTTGTTTCGAAAAGCTTGACTGAACATAGTTATCTCCACCAACCCTTATAATATCACCTGTTATCAGTTTAACATCGAATCCTAGATAAGAAGCACCATAGCCACTTGTTTTATCCTCTATATCGGAAACCCAACAAATACTTTTTACAACAACAGTTTTATTGTTCATTTTAACCTCTCTAAGCGTAACCTCGTCAGGGATTGCTTGTCTTTCTTTTACGATAGCCTTAGTTTTTTTAATATCTAAGTAGCTCAGTCTCCACATAAGCCTACCGATTAGTTCAGGAACTTTGCAATCTTTATCTTTGAACGTTGCTACTTCTTTTTCTATCCATTTTTTTACATCATTAATTTCCACATATTCCTTAACGCTCATAAGTCCCCCTTTTTCATTTCTTTTTTGGTAAATATACCGTTACGTTTCCATTCTTTGATATATTCAATATATTTTGGAGTTAGGATAGTGCCTATTTCTTGTAGTTCGGGCATTTCACAAGAACATATAATACCTATTCTATTACCTTTTAAGTCATATAATTCGTGTTCATTAAATGTATTACAATAAGGGTCAGAATTATAGTATTCAGTTACAACCTTGCCATTGTATAAATATATGGGTTCTTTTTCCGTGAAATATTCGTATTTATACTCAGTCATAAGCCCCCCTTTAGTGTTCTATCTATTTCCCTTGAAATTCTTTTTAAATGTGTAAGATAAGCTTTTAGCACACCTTCAGGAGTCCTATAGCATTTACTTAAAGTTTTTACGTCATCTATGTTGGTATATTTTGAATATGATAAATACCACATGGTTTTTAGTGTCATAGTATCATATTCACTTATTTCACCAATTTCTTTACCATTATCAAGAATGATATAATAATCTAGTCCACTAGAATCTTTATATTTTTTTGACAGTTTCATAAGTCCCCCTTAATTAGTGCCTGTTCTGCAAGTTCTTTTGTACGGTAAATATGTTTTTCTTGTCTTGTTGAAATATCCCCAATGGGCAAACTTAAAACATATGCATTTATTCTTTTTTCTATTTTTGTTTTTCTTACAATAAGTTCTTCTCTATCAAACAAATCTGCTATATCAGATATAACCCAAACCTCATCACCAACAGAGAACCCCTCGTCTATTGTCTTGGTTTCGAGGTTGTTGATTGCGTGTCTAACTTCGTATCTGACACCTGTTTGTGTACCTTTAACCCATGAATTATGTTCTATTGCTAGCTTTACGTCTTTCTTTTTTACCCATTCCATTACTCACTCTCCTTCTCTTTATTACAGTTACAACAGTTATTACAAATATGATCTGTGTCTCCCCAACCTCCACATGTTCCCCAACAAAAAACGGAATTACAAGTTTTGCAAAATCCATGATCTCCGCAATCTAAAGGTTTGCCACAAACACAACAGTCTCCTACATAATCAAAATCTTCTGTATATTCCATTACTCACTCTCCTTAACAATCTTTTCTATTCTTGAAATTTTATCTTTTAGTATTTTATTATGCATCTCTAATGCTTCTATTTTATTTTTACATCCTTTTGGAACCCACCACCTAAGTTCTCCGTATTCATTTTGGTTTCCAATAATTACTTTATCAAATTTGTTCCCCATATAATACCCATTACATAAACCTAATTGTACAGCATATAGATACCATATCCATTCGTCCTTTTCTTCTGTAGACATATTATCCACAGCGTTTTTGATTTCTTTCTTTTTGTCGGTTGTAAATTTATCTTCTATGTAATACACTTACTCACTCTCCTTTGCCTTTCTTATAATCAATATCTTTTCAATGCTTTCAGTATCTTTTATATAAACTTCTGGTACACAACAAACCATGTAATCTATACTATCTTTGTCTGTAATTACCTCAACCTCTTTCAATAGGCAGGAGGGGTGTATTTTGTTAATGTCTACTTTTGGGAACGTGCCGTTGTCAGTCATAGGCAAATTACTACATTCGGGAAATTTATAATCCTCTGGTGTTATGCCAAAAGGTTTATCGTATTCACCACTAAACGCATCAAAGCAATGTTCACAATCCCCGCATTTATCAATTACAACTTTATCACTTAGTCTTTTCATTCAATACCTCGTGTTTTAAAATATAAATTTTATTGTTCATTATCTTGTAAGTTATCTTGCAAGCAAAATCACCGTTTTTTGAAGCTGGATCACATGCTATAAGACTCCTTTTAAATATTAGCTTACAATGGTCAAGCATAGTTATTTTGGGTATTTCATAACTGAAAGGGCAAGTGCTATTCATTAGTCTTTTCATCTTGTAGCTCCTTTAATAACTCTGGGTTTTCGTATTTGTTGCCTATTATTTTCTGCTCGTTAAGACGTAGTACAAAAGATAGAAGTAAATCTCCACTCATTAACCCAAATTTATGTTCAGCCCAAACATTAGTTACACACCAAGTTCCTCTTGTTTCTGACCAAAAAACTTTTACTATAAGTTTTCCATAAACATTTGTTTCTTCCAATAAATCGTCTTGGTATATCTTTTTGCCGTTCTTGTCTTTGAATCCGGTGTATCTTACCAATATGTGATCTTTGTTAGATATTTTATGAGTTTTCAAGTCAATTAAGTCACCGCTTGGCAACAATGCCATTTCGTGAATTTCCCAAGTTTTATGATAATTGCACCATATTTTAAATTCACTCACCGCACACCTCCTTAAATTCTTATTTAAATAAGTTGAATATACAAACACCTAAAAAAACAATTATAACTATTACTAATTGTGTAACCAGTAACTTTGTATCTTTTTTAAATTTTTTATAGATTAGATTACTCACCGCAGACCTCTGATAAATCCGTGAGCCACTGTTCAGCATTTTCTCTGGCATGAACATTAACAACTCCATCTAAACTGTTAATAAGTTCTGCCATCTCCTTCGCCCTACCAAGCAAATTACGCATGGAGGCAAGCTCTGGTTTTGATATTATTACAGGTTTGTTCCAGAATAACCAATAATTAGTCTCCATATAATCAGGATTATCAATCATTTCTTGCGTAATAGTTACTTCATATATATTCATTTCATTTATCGATGACGTTTCACAAATTACAGAATAAACCGTCTTTCCAATATCTTCCTTATTAGCTGGCCTGTCTGCCAGTGATTGAAGTTTAGTCACTTAGTCCTCCCTGTATTATGTCTGTGTCCCAATTAAGCGGAGAATCCATAAAAATACAACCAGAACACAAAGCTGTGCTGCATTCTGTAAACGGACAATTCTCTGGTTCGTTAATATGTTTGTTACAAATATCTTTAATTTTATTTACTCCATATAAACTTCCAGCCATAAAAGCTTTTAGTCCAAATTTATGACTTCCACATTTTGGTTTATATTTTCCATCTGTTTCCCCATAAGTTTTTTTAAGCCATTCTTGAAATTGTGGTTCAACTGATTTTTTTGCTTTTTCTAGTTCTGTTAAGTGGTTATTTAGCTTACTCAATCTCTCACCCCCTGCTTATTTCTTTTATGAAGTCAGCCTCAAAATAATTACGTCTTATTTTAAGTGCTTCATGAGCTATAGACTTGATAATTTTACCTTTGGGTTTAAGTGGTTTTGTCCAGTCTGTTAGCTTTAAAAATTTTTCTCTTAGCTTTATCGCATCTTCTTTATTGTCGATATTGTTCATAACACACCATCCAGACTCTACATGCGTTATTGTGTAATTTAATTTAGATAAACTAAATTGTTTCTTTAAAACATGGTAAAGAACAGTTCTGTGGATAGCTAATCCGTCTTTTATTTCTGCATTTACTTTTCTTTTTACTTTGTCAGAAATAGAAACCTGTATTTTACTCATACATCCCCCAACGCTTGCTTGATTTTGTCGTGTAATTCTTTTGCTGATTTTCTATAGTTATCTGTAAATAAATCATCTTCTATTGATATGTATTCTACCTCTCTGTCAGCTTCCCTCAGCAACCCCTCAAGCTCTTTGATTCTGTCCTTTGCTTTCTGTAATTTTATGTCTTGAACCTTTTGAACTTCCTCTTTTGTCAATGCAAGTTCTTTCCACTGATTACGCTCATAGTCCAAGTCCTTACACCGCTGGCACTCTCCCATGTCCTGCCTAGCCTTTGTAAGTCCATCTTGAAATCCATTATTGTACTGCTGATCACAGCTCTGGCACTTCTCCTCAAGCTCTTTATTTTTTTCAATTAGTTCATGGTATGTGGGTGTCCTATCAAAGTTTTTCTCAAGCTCTTTCAGAAAGTGAAGAAACTTACTTGTTGTCATATTATATTTCTCAGCTTCTTTACACCGCTGGCACTCGCTGGCTGGCTCGTTGTCTATGGCTTCACTTGAGCTATCTAAAAAATCTTTGACTTTAAATGAGGTACTAATATTTGAACGTTTCTGAAACTCATCAATAATTATCTCCTTAACCCTTTCAACGCTTATTTGCTTACTCATCCCATTCCTCCCTTATTCTGTCTGTATATTCTTCCATCTCTTTATCAATAGCGTCTTGCATCTCATCGTAGTCGTCTGATTCCGGAGCCACATAGTAATCGTCGGGTATTCTAATCATTTTAAGCCTCCCCGTTCAAGTGGTCTATTATCTCGTGTTGTTTTTCGTAGAGTTCGCCTATTGCTTCTATACAGGCATATAAACCGCCATTCTGTAACTGTATATTAACAAAGTCATGTTTAAAAGAAGTTAAAGGCTTTATCTTCTTGGGCTGTTCCTTAATGTCTTCACCAACTAAAGAGTCTATGTATTTAGAAAATTCTAAATTATCAAATAATAAACTGGGTGGCGAAGGTCTATAATCTATACTAGACAAAGATCTCCAGCTTAAAAGCTCTCTCGCCTTTTCCTTTATCTTCTCAGCCTCTTGTCTAGTCATTGTCCACCTCACAATCTATGTAAATACGGTGCGTGTCCGGGCAGACTTTAGTATCATATGCTGTAGAAACATCTAAATCCGACTTTGCAAATAATATTTGCCTTTTGTCGTTTTTAAAGAAGATATAGCCTTCTCCGTCTTTGTTAACGCATGCTCTTTGGTAATAGCGTACAACCTTCTTTTTCTTCTTGTAGTCAGGGCAGTTACGACAACCATGGTTAAGCCCGTGCTTTTCGCAAGACATAATCGACCTAAATAACTTTTTAGCTTTTTCTGTCTGTGCTAGATAACTTTTGTCTAATAATTTGTAATGAGTACAGTCTTTCTTAATTTCAACAGGCAGCACGTCCGCTATCTTTTCAGCTTTCAAAAAGTCTAAAATGTTGGCTTCTGGTATGCCTTCGTCGTCTTCGGTTTTTGTTCCTGTAGTCAATACCTTCTCTCGAATTCCATGTCTATCCTCGTCGAAATAATTATACCATATATTATCAGGAGTTTCTAAATCTAAAATCTGAGTTGCTTTTTTACCAGTACTCCACCGAACACCCCACGACTCAAACTTACCCAATACTGCCCACTTTTCTACTTCGTTATTTACTCTTACAAAAAATTTCATTGTTTATTCTCCTTTTATTTTACCTTTAGCTAATAATACAGCTCTTTTATGACCTTCGATAGCTTCTTCATAAGTTGAATATCTTTCTTGATACAGATCGTGTTTACCGCCAAAGATCATAGTTTCAAAAACTAATGGTTTCCCACCTCCAAAATTATGATCTATCCCAAGAAAAATTGTAGAGACAAATACTTTTCCAAAAAACCAATAACGGTAGACATACTCTTGTTTTATTTTGTCGTGAGTAAATTCTATTGCAGAATTAACTTTAATAACCTTTTTGCCTTCTAATCTGTAATAGTTCATTGCGTTATTTACTATATTAGCGATACTATTTTCCATCGCCTTTGCCGAACCATTAGACCATAGCGTTTTATAATGGGTAAACATATCAATAGCTTTATAAATATTTACTAGCAATAGATGTTTGTAGCACTTACGGCAGATAACCCCGTTAGCTGTATACACAGCGATTATCTTGCCGTTATTAATAACCGGTTCCGAATCTTTCATCTCAAACTTACACCCGGATAAATCAATTTCTTTTTGGCATTCTAAACATTTGCTATTCACCGCTCACCCCCTTTTATAAAATATCGTGCTGCTTGTAATTTGCAACTTCTACGCAACAATCATCTTTAATTTTAGTAGACATTACGTCACTATCTGTTGTTTTGTTCTTACCGCATCTTCTACATTTATACACGTTAATACCTCTCAATTTGCCTATATGTTCAAACGTATCGTGTGAACAATTACTACAATATAACTGAACCATCTGTTCGTATGTGTCATATAATGTAGTGTCGTAAACTGTTGTATCTGTAACAACCACCTGTAACCTGTAAATAGAATCCATCATACTCATAAACACCCCCATGTTTAAATTTTATAAAAACATATTAAATTATAAAACAATATATTGCAATCTTTTTTTATATAAAAAAAAATATTATTTTTGCTTGCATTTATGAATTTATCTATATATAAAGTAAATATGAAGATACTCAAAAAAGAAAAAAAAGTTGGTATTAGTTTTAGGCTACCTAAAACTAAAAAGAGGTTACTTAAACAAAAATGTAAAAGACAAGGACATAAACAGCAAGATGTTTTAGAATATCTTGTAGACTTGTTTTTAAATGATGAAAAGAGGAGTTGAGGGATGGTTAAAAAATTCAACTTATCTGATATAAAGGATAAAAAGAAAGTTATTTTGTTATACGGTTCTCCCGGAACGGGAAAAACAACAGCTATAGGAAAGCTGAAAGGAAAAACGTTAATTATAGATGTTGACGAAGGGGCTTATGTTCTTGATAAAAAAAATAAAAACATAGAAATCTGGACACTTGAAAAAGATCTAAGTGACCTAAAGAATGTTTTTGAAGATTTAGAAAAAAAATGCCCTTATGATAACATTTGTCTTGACAGTATTTCTACATTAGAAAAGAAAATGCTTACATTGTATGGTAGAAGTGGAAGGAATGACGGAGCACCTGAAATGCTACATTATAGTAGAACTGGTTTTAAACTTGCTGATTATTTTAATAGACTAATTGATTTGCCAGCTAATATTATAATTACAGCATGGGAGAGAAAAGAGGAAATAATTAAAAAGAACGGAACTAAATTTAATAGAGTTATGCCTTTACTTTCTGGAAAAACCCCAGAATATATTATGGGTATTTGTGGCTTAGTTGGTCATGTAGAAATTTCAGAAAAAGAAGAAACAGCAGGAGAAAGATATATCCGGCTTGACAAAACAGAAGAAATTGACGCAAAAGATAGGTACGATAAGCGTATTTATTGTAAAGTAGAAGATTTAATTTTATAAAAAAGGAGTGGAGGATTTATTATGACATACTATGAATGCAATGATTGTTGTTATAAAGGAGAAAACGCAGAAAACGCAGAAAATGGAATCTGCCCCCAATGTGGCAGTGGAGATTTAATACTATATAAAGGAGAAGAATTATGATTGAATTTGAATTTGACGAAACGCAAGTAGAGGAAATTAGCTATAAACCAATACCGGCAGGATCACATAGGATCAGGGTTGATAACATTACATTAGAGGAAAGCAAAGCAGACGATCCAATGTATAAGATTGTTTTTGATGTGTCTGGAGAGAAAAGCAAGCTATTCCATTATATAGTATTCTTTAAAGACCCTGCAAAACGTAAATACACACATACTAAGCTGTCTTATATCTTTAAGAGCTTTGACGGTATTACAAAGGATAACTTTAAAAATCTTGAAGTATGGCTTGGTAAAGTTGGGGCTGGAATGGTTGTTCATGAAGAATATAACGGCAACCTAAATGCTAAAATTAAATATTTTATTAGTAAAGAAGATGCAAAGGAATTACCAGAATGGGTTGAAGGTAAACAACCAGAAATAAAAAAGATAATGAATAATAAAACAAACGAAGATATACCGTTCTAAAATGAACATTAATAAACTTGAGCAAGCCGAAAACTATATATTTACCAAGGGAAAACACAAAGGCAAAAAGCTTGCTCAAGTTATTAAAGACGATTATAAGTATATTGAAAATATACTCTACAGCAACGATTACAGCAAATCAGAAATAAAAAAACATATTCAAACAATAATGTATCAGGGATTATTTAGATGAGCGAACAACACGAACAGTTTAAAACAGCAACATTCTTAAGAGAAGAATATCCCGATGTGTTATTTACTTCTTCTATAGCAGGATTAAAACTACCTAAGCATAAAGGTGCAAACCTAACTGCTTGTGGTTATTTAGTAGGAACACCTGATTTAATGATATTTGAGGCTAGAAAAAACTATCATGCTTTATTTATTGAGATGAAAACAACAAAAGGTAAACAATCAAAAGCACAAAAGGACTTTGAAGCAATAGCAACTAGCAAAGGTTATTTATATAAACTTGCTTATGGACACGAACAAGCAATAGAAATAATAAAGGATTATCTATAGTGAGAATGTTTAATAATGATCCAAAAACTATGTGTAGAAAACACTTACTAGGCGAACATGGAGAAATTCATAAATTCAGACATAATTTTATAAAAAAACATAACATGAATAAACGAATACAGTTAGGACAAATTAAACCATCACAAATGAAACAACGCCATGATTTACTTTCAAAAGAAATGCTTTCAAGAGGATATAACCACAATAGTTCTTATGAACAACCTGATATAAATTATCTTACAGAAAAAGAAAAAGAACTAATGAATAGTTTTGATAAATGCAAGGAGTGTTTAGATGTCTATAACAAGATATTATACTAATAATAAGTACGATGTTGTAATGTTTCCGATTAAAGACAAAACAGTTATAGAGCGTAAAGACCATACAGGGGAAACTATCAGAGTTACATTCAACAAACAGTATCAAGCGTTTAATTTCTTAGCACAAAAGAAGTATAAATTATATCGTTTGACATTGGATTAAACAAGGGTATTATCTTAATATATGTGGGAAAATCAAAATAAATTAATTATAGCAACGTTGCACTAATGGGGCGGTGATAGTATCCTATCCCACATAGGCTATCACTGTCCCTATATTCTGGTGGTGGAATTATGTCTGACATTTTTCAAGAAATAAAAAATCAAATTACATGCATACAATACGCAAAGCAATTAGGCTGGGATATTAACAAGTCAGGTGATAGGACTTATTCTTTAGATAAAGGCTCTAACAAGACCTGTTTAGTTATTAATGATGATTGCTGGTATGATTATAAAACTCTTAAAGGTGGTGACGTGATTGACTTATCTGCCCAAGTTAATCATGGTGGCGATAAGGCAGGAGCATTAAAAGAATTAAAGTTTTTATTAAATATATCTTCCAATACGCAAGAATATGAAATCTGGAAAGACTATACACAAAATCTTTGTAATACTATTCAGAAATGGCATAAACAGTTAGAACAAGAACATTATACATATTTACAAGACAGAAAAATAACAGAAGAAACAATTAATAAACTTAAAATAGGATATAATAAAGGTCGTATAATCGTACCATATTTTAAAAATAGTTATGTAGCTTACTGGATTGGTAGAGCTTATAATAATCAAGATCCAAAATATTTTAAACCCAAAAAAGATGGATTAAATGAAAATATAATTTGGGGCCTTAATACATTAGATATTAATAAGCCTTTAGTTATTACCGAAGGGGTGTTTGATGCAATATCAGCATATCAAGAGGGTTATTCTGTATTATCTAGTATGGGCGGTCATTTTTCAAAAGCTCAATTAAAGAATCTTATACAGATATGTAAAAACCATGATGATATTATAATCTGTTTTGATGCAGACGAAGCGGGCCAGTCTTTTAATTTAAAACTGGCAAGTATATTTTTAAGTAATAGAATCAAGTTTAATGTAGCAATTCCAGAGCATGCAAAGGATATAAACGAATATTATATTAAGAACTCACATTTAAACTTTATGCAAAACAAAATAGATGGAATACAATATATTTGTGAGAAAACCCAAGACCAGGCAGAATTTAAAAAAGTAATCAAAAAGATAGGTAGATTCATTAGTAAGACTGATTTAGTCTTGATATTTGAAAAGGTAAAAGAGAAATATCCGAAAGCATGGTTGAACGAACTTAAGAAACAAGCTTTATCACCTCCAACAGAATATTATATAACAGAAGAAATAAAGAATAAATATAATATAAAATATCATCCACAGTTAGGCTTTTATGAGTATCAAGATGGTTACTGGCAGAAAAAAGAAAAGGAAGAAATCAAAAGTAAGATTAAAAAGGAATTAGGTTATTATTCTACAAGTAACAAGGTTAATGCAATTACTAATTTATTATCAATAGAAACTGTTACAACTAAGATATTTAATCAAGAGCCTGTTATTAATTTTAAAAACGGTTTATTGTTAATAGAGACAGGAGAATTTATCAAACACGATCCGTCATATAATACATCAATTCAATTAGATTATAATTACATTCCTTCTTTATATTCTGATAAATGGCAGAAGTTTTTACAAGATATAACAATGAACGATACGCAAAAGATAAACCTTATTCAAGAGATGTTCGGGTATGTATTATTTAATGATTGTAGTTTGCAAAAATGTTTTATCTTAATGGGTGAAGGGTCAGACGGTAAGTCAAAGTTATTAGATATATTAAGTTATATGTGCGGACTTGAAAATATTACAGCTATTGAAATGAGTTGTCTTTCTGAACCATTTCAAAGGATTAGTTTAATTAATTCTATGGTTAATATAAGTTCTGAAACTAATACGGAAGTTAATCAAGCATCACAGATATTTAAGCAAATAGTAACAGGTGATTATATTAATGCTTGTTATAAGGGATTAGACTTTGTTACTTTTAAATCAAGGGCCAAAATGATAATGGCATCAAATAATTATCTAAGGTCCAATGATATATCACATGGACTTGACCGGAGAATAATATTTATTAAATTTCCTGTAAAGTTTTGCGAGAAACCTATTTTTGACAATGAAAAGGAAGCAGATCCATATATTACAGAAAAGATACTTCCAGAGTTACCAGCAATATTCAATTGGGCCTATGATGGATACAGACGGCTTTTAAAAGAAAAAAAGTTTACTAGTATTAATGATGAAGAAGAAGTAAGAGAGGAGTTCAGAGAGCTTAATAACCCTATATATGTATTTATTAATGAATTAGAGTTAAACGCCTTTGAATCCGAACAGGATTTTATCGAAACAAAAGTATTGTATGATAAATACAAAGATTGGTGTAGAGATGTTGGAAGGAAACAAAAGAGTTATACTAAATTTTCAAGAGATTTTAAATCAACTGCATATTCATATTTTCGAGATAGATTAGAGTTTAAACGTACTGAAAACACAAGGGGATATGTCCTTAAAGAAATTTTTTAATGACACATCCTGACGCATTAATAATTCCTTAATAATCATGATTGTAAAAAGTTTAGTAAAATTTTATATAGTATGTAAAAAGTATCCGTCAGAATGCGTCAGGAAGCGTCAGGTAAGAGTCAGGAACTTTTTTAATGATATTATATATTTATATTATACTGACTCTTATGACGGATATAAAATTAAAATATAAATATAAAAAAAATAACAAAAAATACGTTAAAAATATAATATATAGAAGGAATAGGGAAAACGGTTAAAATGCGTCATATCCGTCATGAGACATTTTTAGGGTTGATTGGCATAAATATTGCATACAAAAATATTGGGCTTGAAATATTTATTTTATGGATTGACAAGTTTAGTAAGTTTTGATATTAATATTTAAGTGAGACATTTTTGATACTCCATTCCCATCGAGAAAACAAAAAGTTTAAGCCCCTGGATAAGCTGGGGGCTTTTTTATTGACATTTACGTTACGCTATAATAATATAAACGCATGGAAACACTAGAAAAAGTAAATAATATCTCCCGGGTTCTCAGAGAAATACAAAGTATTAAATATGATTTCTCTAAAAACGGGTGCGATCATTGCAAAGCAGACGAACCGTACTTTGATGGCACGATGGTTATTTGTAAGTGCAAATTGTGTGATGCGATACTTGCAGCGCAAAGGGTTGAATTATATCATAGCTCAGAAGCCGTGATTTCAATTCTGAGGGGTTTTAATTAAAAAATGGTATCCTAGTATACCTTGAGCAAAAAACGTCTCACAGAACGTACTACAGGCTTTTTACAGGATTTGCTTGTATGAGTCTTTCGTTAAGTCATTATTCTTGATAGTATACCACCATTTACCGTTATCCGGTTCTAAGATTGCTATGTAGCCGACAGATATGTAAGTCTCTATTCCGTTATTGTCGAATCGTTCAAATCCTAAATTATTAAGGCTCTCTCTTAACCTTTCCGCTTGCCATTTATCAACTTTTGTACGTTCGTTCATTTTATACCTCCTATGTAAATAGTTATAATTATTATACTTATAGTGTATAATAAGACGACTAAGCAGGTAACTATTATTTCCGATACTTTCATCTTCATACCTCCATTTAAAAAAGAGACTGAGCCGAAGCCCAGTCTCTTAGTCTAGTTATTTCCAAGTTTTATCAAGTCTTAACCCGAAAAATGTTCTTAAATAAAAATCCTGGTATTTATCCCAAAAATAAGCAGCTAATAAACAATTTTTACTGCTCATAAGCGATAAAGGCATCATAAGAGGTTGTGTATATTCTGTAATCGGTTCAGGAGAATCAACAGTATATACAACATCTTCGATGTGTTGGTTTGAGATCTCATCAGCTACAGCGTGCCTGAACTCATGTAGGATAATAATAAGTCGTTCCGTATCTGTAGCGTAATCGTTGAAATTATCAGAGTTAATGACTATCACTCGCTCTGTACCTACCGGAAAAGTTAATCCGGCTTCGGCCATAGGCTCACCGTTAAGTAAAGCCTGCCCCTGTTCGCTATCAGACCAAGTAACATCAACATACTGCATTCTTTCGTAAAATAGTTCGGCTCCGTATTCCATGGACAAATTTGCAACGCTATTAACGTAAATGTGAAGTTTCGGATCAACTACACCGGGTGTCTTGTCGTTAAATCCGATTTTGCTACCACAACCGATAAAAAAAGAAAGGCTACAAGCTATTATTATAAATTGTTTTTTAATGCTTATTTTACCTCTCTTTTTGATGTTTTCTGCAAGTTTGGGGATGCCATCAATAACCCCTGCGATTGTTAGATTTTCCATTTTTTTACCTCCATAAAGTTTTTAGAGTTTTAATTACTCCATAAGCAGGCCGTGAAGCCTGCCTAGTAATAATTAAAGTTCAATATTTTTCCAATAAGATTTCTTGTGACCATATTCATTCTTAAACTTGTAAGCAACTGCCTTTTTTGCCAGTATTTCCGGATTTTTTTCTTCTTGCAAATTTTTAAGCTGTTCTTTTGTCAAGAAGATACACCAACCACCTATATTAAGTTTACCAGTACTTGTTAAGTGTCCCTTGCCGTGCTTACCTGCGTCAAAGTGTTTTACTAATTTTTCCATTTCTTCACCTTCCTTTTTTTTAATTAATTTCTGTAAGTACATAAGCTGGTTTCATTTCAATTGTATCAAAGCAGCTATCACCTCTTCTTTTTTGTCTTTTCATTGATTCCAAATAATTTCTTGCAGGATTCAAAGCAGAAAATCTTGCGACTTCTTGTTCACCGTCAAAGTACCTAGCAATTACTAAATAACCTTTCTGTTCTTTTTTAAATTCTTTTCCATTTCTTGTTACTTTTTCCATCCCTTTTCCTCCCTTTATTCGTTTCACACTTAATATATAAGCAATCTGCGTGCCAACTACAACACAACTTGTTACAATTAGTCAAAGACCAATACTGCAAAGGGCTACAAGGGAAAACAAACAAGTATCTGATAATATTTTGGTTAGTCAAAGTAACACATAATGTCACCGATTTCTTAACAATATTTTAATACTCGACAGCTTAATCAATACTATAAAGGATTACATCAAGTGACAATATTTGTCTTAACAATATGACAAAATGCGGCATAGAGTTGTATATATTTTTTCTTGACATAATTGTATTATAGCATTAATATATAGTCATGCCGATATACAATTATACTTGCCAGGATTGCGGTTATAAACAGGAAGTAATAACTTACAAAATTGAGGATAAAAAATACAACTGTAAAAAGTGTGGTTCTGTAATGAAAAAAGACATCGCAATTCCTGCTATATCCCGGCTAGGTAACAGTTTGTATGATAACAGCCGAGATATACAAAGGGGACTTGAAGGGAAGCCATATAAAGGCAGATACTTTGACGAAGATAACACATCAAACATGGGATGAAAATAATGACTGACTTAAATGAAGCAAAAGAAAAAATAGACAATAATTTAAAGAACTTGCACCAAAAACTTGTAAATCATAAAGCCGGTAAAGAGCAGATGTCAGTTGTAGACTTGCTAGAAGCCGCGGATAAACTCATCACGCATCTTGCACAAAAGGTAAGGGTATACGAAAAGAATATGTTAGTCGCAGATAGAGAGATAAAGAAACTCAGGAAGAAAAAAGAAATCGAGGTAGTAAAATAATGTCAACCGGTGGGATACCAATCTATAAAACAGCCAAAGAACTACAAGAAAAGATAGACGAATACATTAAACTGCACCCGATGGTAACAATCACAGGTCTTTGTTATTATTTGGGTTTTTCTAGCAGGCAGTCATTCTACGACATGGAGAAAAGAAAAGAACTAGCTTACACTATAAAAAGAGCCAGGTTGATGATAGAGAATTCATATGAGGAATCACTAAGGCTAACAGGTAAATCAAGTGACATCTTTGCACTTAAAAACTTCGGGTGGAAAGACAAACAGGAAATAGACCAGACAAACAATAACATCAACATGACATACGAAGAATACCGGGATAAACTAGAACAAGAGAAGAAGAAAGCCAGGGAAACTAAGACTACAGAGGAAGAAGAGATATGAGTGTATTAGATATACTTAACAGGATGTTTAAGAAGAAACCACACCAGTGTGAAGTGTGCAAGACTATCAAGAGTTACGACAAACAGGGCAATGCACAGTATTTTACCCCTCTTGGATATGAAAGATGCGTTAAATGTGTTGAGGACGTGAAAAGTCAACTTAACGGAATAGCGACTAAAACGGTCACAATCGCTCACGGGCTGGATAAAAAGGATTTATCGTATAATGATAAGTAAAGAAGATGCAAGGGAGATAAGGCATTGTATATCCTATTTATTTGGGATAGCATTTCCCAAGGTCGGTACTCCTGGTTGGTGTGCAAACGTTGATTACTATCGGAGTGTTATGGATTTAGTAAACTCCATTACCGAACCGGAGAAAATAAATATTAAAACAGCCGAATGGATGCCGGAAGATGCAGCTTACTTAGTTGGAAAAGACAAAGAACATTCTTATATCCTTAAAAACATGGGCAAAGTGACAGGTGAAGTTGATATTGAAAACAATAAAATACTTTTTACCAAAGATGCCACTTATCAAGAGAAACAACCCGAACCAGAGAAGGCAATAGAACAAATAACAGGGGAAAATGAGGTTGTGGAAGATTTGAAAGAGAGAATAGCAGAAAAGAAACCAGAGAAGATAGAGCCTTTGGAAGACATACTAGAACCAGATCAAAAACATGACAAGACCCCAGAGTATGAGATTACAAGAGGTTTAAAAAAGATAAACGAAATAATAAAAAATATAAATGATAGACTATAATTTCTTATATTCCCAGGGTGAGATCGCAGACTGGTATCTAAGAGACAATCAATTCCGGTTATATAACTTACTAACAGACAAGATAGATGTTGTTACCAGTTGTCATAGAAGATATGGTAAAGACTCGGTTGTATTAACATACGCAAGTGAAGAAGCAGTTAAGCATAAGGACTTTATCATTCGTTATGGCGCACCTACTGTTAAGCAGGCTTATGAGATAACGGACTTTCTATTTACTAAGATATATAAATACGATCCTACACAAAGACCACAGTACAAAGATAAGGGCAGTTATTGGGAATGGTATAACGGTTCTAAGATGTACCTGTTTGGAGGTAAGGATAGGGTTGAGGTAGAGAAGGGCCGTGGTGTTGAAGCTAATATTATTATACTATCTGAATTCGGGTTCTTTAAGTATAGGCCGGAGTATTTATTAACAGATGTCTTAGGTCCACAGTTAGATACAACTAAAGGTCAGTTGATAATAGTTAGTACTATACCGGATGATATCACTCATGTTTATATCACAAAGCTAAAAGAAGCGGTAAAAGAACGTAGGGCGTTTGAGTGGAACTTGTTAGATAGTTACAGGACTGGTACAAGAACAATGTCCCAGATGAAGCGGATTATTAAAAGATGCGGGGGGACAAAGAGTGATAGTTTCTTGCGTGAGTATATGTGTAAGCTTGTACCAAGTAAGGGTAGGTTGATTATTCCGGAAGCACAGGATGAAAAGCTATGGGTTGGAAAGCAGGAAAGACCAGAGCATTTTGATGGTTACGAAGTAGCGGACTTAGGGTTTAGGGATCATACAAGTGTAGTCTTTGGATATCTTGACTTTATGAAAGCCTGTGTTATAGTAGAGGATGAGTTATGGTTTAATTACTCATCTACTAAGCAGGTTGTAGAGAAGTGGAAACCCAAGAGTAAAGAGATAAAGTATAATAATCCTAGGAAGTTAGCAGATAACGAAATGCAGCAGTTAGCGGACATGAATAGAGATCATCAATGGGCGGTAAGTCCTATTGTTAAGCGTAAGGACAATCAGACGGACAGGAACTTTCTGGATAGTGTTATTAATAATTTAAGGGTAAAGATGTCTCAGGGTAAGTTGTTGGTAGATAAGGACAAATGCCCCAATTTATATAGTCAGTTGAAGTTTGGGATATGGAATGAGAGAAGGACGGACTTTGAACGCTCAGATGAAATGGGTCATTGGGACGCAGGTATGGCGTTGTGTTACCTAGTGGACAATATCAACTGGACAAAGAACCCATATCCTTTGTTGCCAGATGGTGTCAATCCCTGGTCGCATTTCATAGAGCCGGAGTTATTGAACAAGCCGTCAGGCGGTTATGATAAGTTAGCTAAGATATTGAAGAAGAGGTAAGACATGAAGATACCAAAAGAGTTTGCAGACTTAATAAAAAATCAGATAAAAAAGGAGAGAAACCCAGTTGAAGACGCTAGTTTTTTTGATTATTTAGATTTTATAACAGTGGATAGGAATTGTGATAATTGCGGTAATTGGATGACGACTCAGGATGATAAAGGTACGCAATGCAAATATCACAAAACGTGTCTGTCTTGGAGTTTTGGTTATCGACCAGGTTGGGTAGCTAAAGAAGATGTGACTTGTGAACGATAGCAAAAAGAAAAGATTTTATGATAAAATGAATAACAAAAAGCATGTTCATAGTGGTATATCTAACGAGACGTGGGAGGCAGGCTTGTCTGTATATGATAAACTAGAGATTCACATAAGAGAAAACTTACCGATGTACACAGAGGGTTTAGCTATCGCAAGTGGTATTACGAAAAAAGAAATCCTAAAGAAAAAATAAAATAACTGTTGCAATTAAGTTACAGTGTGGTATTATTGATACATGTGTCACAGATGATACACATGGGGGTCTTAGTTGCCAACTGTAGAATACCGTTTTAGCAAAAAGGGTGAAGAACTATCACAAGAAGTATTAGACGCTGTATCATCATTTCAAGACCATGTAATTGACAAAGGTTACGCACGGTCATGGCTTAAAAATCAGGATTATATCGAAGGTAAGTATTTTGAAGTCTATCCAGGGGATGACATTCTTGATGTAGGCGAGCAGGGAGAATTCAAAGCTACTTTCTTTAATCATTTCAGAAATTTCTATACACATATGTACAATCAGGTAACGGCTAACACTCCGGCATTTTCCTGTTCAAGTGCCAATACGGACTTAGAGTCTAAGCGTGCCACGCAGGTTGGTAAAAGGATTGTAGATCATTACCATAAAGTCAAGCGATATGAAGACAAGATAAACGGTACCACTAAGAAAGGAATATGTCACGGTGATGGTTATTTAAGTCTTGAGTGGAACCCGTTCGCAGGTGAAAAAAAGGGTAAAGACAAAGATAAGTATATTTATAATGGGGATTTTGAAGCTAATATAAGGACTGTATGGGATGTGTTCTTTGATTATAACAAAGAAAATAAAGACGATTGGCTATGGTGTATCTTTAGAACACGCAAAAACAGGTATGATGTAGCTGCCACGTTTCCTAACAAGAAAGATGAGATACTAGCGATTAATGACTACAGGAACGGTGACAGGTATTGGGAATTTAAGAACGGTAAGATAACAGACAGGGATGATGAAAGTGACGACATATGGGTTTATAGTTTTTATCATAAACCAACACCAGCAATGCCAGAGGGTAAGTATGCTCTTGTAGCAGGTGATAGTAATAGTAAGTCTGTTAATCTATACGAAAGTAACAAATATTTATATTTAGATAGACTACCTTTATTTAATTTAAGTCCAGATGAGTACATGACGGAATGTTTTGGTTTTACTGACATGAACTCTATCCGTGGGCCACAGCAGTTAATGAATATTGTATTGAGTACGATAACAAGTAACGTAATAGCCGCAGGTGCGCAGAATGTATATGCAGGGCCTAGCGGTAGTAATGTTGATATAGAGTCTACGGTTAATGGCCTTAACTTCTTTTACGGTGATGTAAAGCCGGAGGTTATTGATTTCTATAGGGATAATACCGGCCTTGATAGTTTAATACAATTCTGTAAGTCTAACATGGAGACTTTAACAGGGCAGAATAGCGTTGTAAGGGGTGATGTAGCCGGTGCACCTAATTTAAAGTCAGGTGTTGCCATTGCAACAGTTATCAACATGGCGTTTCAATATTCTATGGGGCTAGTCAAGTCTTATAACAAGATGTTTGAAGATGTTTATACTTTTATTATTGATGTCTTAAAAGTAGTCGCAGATAGTGAAAGGTTGCTTGAAATAGTAGGTAAACGTAGGGAAAACGATGTCGAAAGTTTTACTCGTGATGACATAAGGCAAATATCCCGTGTTGTAGTTGAAAGGGTAAACCCTATCAGCAAATCATATGCCGGTAGTATAGAAATAGGCATGGAGTTATTAAAGATAGGGCATATAACCCCGGATCAGTTCTTTGATTTAATTAATAACGGAAACATAGACTTTGCAACTGAGAACAAAGAAAGGATGATGGACTTAATCACAGCGTATAAAGATGCGTTGTTAGAAGGTGTGCAGGTTCCTGCGGTTCCTGGTATTAATCATAGATTATTCATGCAGGAGATACAGAGTTTATTATTTGACATGAATATACTAACCAATCCGGAGAAAGCTCCTATATTACAGAATATATTAAGATTACTAAATGAACAGATGCAATTTGTCAGGAATGGCGATGAGGTTGCAGAGTATATATACGCAGGTCAAATCCCGCCCCCACCAGGGCAGCTAAATAATAGCGGCGGGTTACCGCCAGCAATGCAAGCACCCCCACCACAGGGTGCGCAAGGAGCACAACAATGACAAAAGAAGTACAGGCAACCATACCTGAACAAGAGACACAGGAAACACAAGAAGAAACACAAGAGACAGAAGAGACTGTCGAAGCCACACCAGCATCGGCAGAAGAAACAACGCAAATTAACTTAGTTGAATCATTACAGAAGAGCGGAGATATCCCAAAAGGTGTAGAGCCGTTCCAGGATGAAAACGGTAAGTTAAAGTTTGTAATGCCTATTAACGGGCAGAAGTATATTGTTAATTTTAATCAATTATTAAGTGGATTTAATTTAAACACAGCGGGGGAGATGAAATTAAGAGAAGGTAAAGAAATGGAAAAGCGTTTCAATGCCTTACTTGATGACATACACTCTGGAAATCCTAACGGTAAGAAGAACTTAAAGAAGTTTCTTAAGCAGTTAGATTATGACTATGGTTCTTTGGGAGAAGAGTTACTTAATGAAGTTATCGAAGAAAGCCAGATGTCCGATGCAGAAAAGAAACTAGTAGCCAGAGAAAGAGAGATAGCGGAAAGAGAAGCTAAATTAAAAGCCAAAGAGGAAGAGGAAGAGGACAAGAAACAGCTAACAGAAATACAGCAAAAACAGCAGGACTATTCAACCCAAGGTATTAATGCAATGAAGAGTAGAAACCTTGATGATGTTGACCCGGAGGTTAAGACTATCTTAATGAAGGGTATGTTTAACAAGATGTTTGAGGCAAAACGAGTAGAGTATGACATAAGTGCTTTAGATGCTCTTGATGATACTTTAGCTGAGTATGTTTTATTGCTTAATAATTTAAGTAAGCTGTATTCTAAGGAACAACTTAAGAGGACTTTACCGGAAGGGTTTAAAAAGCTCGTTATGGAATTATCACTTAATGAAGACATACCGCCAGTTGGCGGGTCTATTCAACCAGGAAAGGTTGAAGTAGAACACACAGAAAGGAAGAAACCCAAAGCTAAAAAGATATTACTTAGCGAATGGAAACCGACATTATAAAGGAGAAAATAAATGCCAGCACCAACAAGTTCAAATAGTTTGACTACATTATCGGGTTGGTTTAAAACGGCGTATGCCGATGAAATATTAAACCTTATCCCTGATAATGTACATTATGCAAGGGAAGCAAAACCCGTTTCTAAATCAGCAAAAACAGGTGGAGATTATTCTCATCCTGTAACATTAACAAGTGAACAGGGCATAACAAAAGCACCCTCAGGTAGTGGAACGTTTCCGCTTAACCCTCCGATTGCTATGGCTACACGTCAGGCGATACTTGCACCTTCTAACTTTATCTTAAGGTCAGGTTTTGACTATGAGACATTAACAAGACTAGAAGGTAAAAATGCTTTCGTATCAGAGACAACAGAACCGGTTAAGAATATGATAGATAGTGCTTATTTCTATCAGGAAGCGGATATCATGTGGGGTAAGTCAGGAGTTGCAACAATACTAGCAGCCGGTGGAGCGCCTACATATACAATTACAGTAGCAGAGTTTGCACCTGGTTTATGGTGGGGTTCTGAAAACAGAATGGTAACAATATATTCAGCAGCAGGAGTTTTAAGAGGAACTGACTGGATATCAAGTTATGTAATGACACCGGGAGCGCCTAGTTTTACAACCACAGCAGCTATACCAGGAGTTGCAGCAGGTGACGTTGTTTATTTCGGTAATGGTGGAGCAGTAGCGGAAATGAACGGATTGCATCAGTACATGACAGCCGCTGGTATATTTTTAGGAATTAACCCTGCTACTTATCAGTTATGGGCCGCCGGTGCAGCTACACCAGTAGCTGGAGCATGTTCTTTTAACATTATTCAGACTGCTATAACAACAGCTTATCAAAGAGGTTTGGGAATAAAAGAGAAGGGCGTTGAAGTTGTACTTAACCCAAGAACTTGGACGACATTATCTAATGATGAAGCAGCTTTAAGAGAATATGACGCATCGTTTAAACCTTCAATGTATGAGAACGGCGCAGAGGATATTAAATTTTATAGTGTTGCTGGCCCTGTTAGAATTATAAGTCATCCAATTATGAAACAGGGGTACGGTTTTATTCACCCGCCAGCAAGTAAATGTATGTACAAAGTAGGTTCAAGAACAGAGCCGACTTTTGACATACCAGGAGCAAACAAAGGACAAGAGTATTTACAGACAATGCCTAATAACGCAGGTGTTGAGACAAGATTATTTTGGAATAATGCTCTATTCTCAGGAAAGAGAAGTCAATTCCAGTTAATGACAGGTATCGTTAACCCGTAAGGTTTTAATGTTGTGGGGGGTGTTAATTCATCCCCCGCAGTTTAAGGGGGTTTAAATGACAGTTGCTGTAGCAGTTAAAGGTGTAGCTTACACACTAGCTCAAGACGGAGATCAGGATTACGGTGCTTATATGACATCGCTTATTAATGCGATGATAAACGCTATCAATAATGCTCCATTACAAACGAATGTTCCGCAATATGACGCTGTTGTAAGTAATGATGCTACAAGACGGACACACTCTGATATCGAGGCGGTAATTGCAGACGGTGCAGTAGCAGCGGGTAGTAACGTACTGGTAGATGGAGTTACATTTACACAGAATACAACATTGAATATAAGCAAGAAATTATATATATACGGATTAGGGAATAGTACGTTTGAAGCAGGGGCTGGATTAGGAGCTAATCCTATAATACAGTTTTCAGTAAGTGGGAGTAGGTTCCAGGGTATCGCCTTAGATGCTAACGGTAATAATCCGACATATGCTGTGCAGGTAGACGCAGCGGTTATGGATATATGTATTGATATAGAAATAATCGGAGCTTTTTCAACAGGAGATATAGACAATCAAAGTGTTGCGACTTCTTTAGGTGGATTTGTAAAGTCTTTAGGTGGGAACTATACATTGCCTCCGGTGATAGTCGGAGATGTAAGTTACGAGGTACAGGATTTCAGAGCGGTTGATGCAGTAGGTACAGCATTGCAGCAACAGGCGGGTCATGTATGGGATTATACAGATTTAGATAGTGAGTTTGTGGCTTGGATTACGTTAGCTTATTATCGTTTTGCCAACGGTGCATTAACCACAGATGATGTGGGCGCTTTCGGATTAACACAAGTAGGTGCTCCGGTGAATACTAACGGAATAATGGGTACGGCATATGCTGTAGATTTAGACGGAGCAGGTGACTATTTTCATGTTGATGGTTTATTAGATTCACCAAGTACCTTAGTCAATGGTATTGTAATCTCTTTTTGGTTCAAGGCAGACGACGGACATCCGGCAGCTACACAGTACATATTTGAAAAAGTTAATATACCAGGTACTGATTTGATGAACTTTGTTATAAATACTGATGGAACGATGGAATTTGCGGTAACGATAGGTGGCTCAAGTTTTAGTTTAATATCCAATTCTGTATTACCTAACGGAGTTACAGACTGGTATTATGTAGCAATACCTATTTCGTTATTCGGCTATTCATTATATATAAATGGAGGGCAAGAAGGTTCACATCCTTTCGGTGGATTTATTGCTGACGATGCTGGTGCAGGGACAGATTTTTTTATAGGTGATACTTCTGCTACTGGTAGTGAATTTGCTGGACTGATAGCTCAGTTTATCGTAGCAGATGCGATGATGTTACAAGATGAAGTTGACTTTATGGCTTCTACATTAATATTAGAGCCTTTAGCTATCAGAGGTACAGAGTACTTGGCTGTTGAGAAAAAACATCCAGGAGGTCTGCCATATTGCGAACATCAAGACATATTGCCTATAGTCGCCAAGTATAATAATTATATATACAGACAGGGTTTTGTTTATGATCCGGCCGATGAAATCAAAATTGTAGCAAAGAGGGGTGGATGATGAAAAGACCTTTTTATAAATATGCTTACTTGACTTCTACGTGGTCAGTCACGGCTGGTTGGGGTACTACAACAAGTTTAACTTTAAGTATTCCGAAAGAAGGGTTCTATGAAGTAAAAGCAGAAGGTACGGCTTTTGCAAACGCAGCAAACTCAGACGTAGATTTAAGATTGAATTATGGCGGAGGGTTTGGAACAGGTGTTCCTAATTCAAAGAGGACAATAGACATGGTAACTCAAAATGTTCGTGTTCCTTTTAGTATTTCTACTATTGTTTATCTTAAAGCAGGAGAGAATTTATTTTTAGAGGCTGACGAAAACGGCGGTGATGTACAGATAGAACAGCCAACTTATATAATGATAAAAGAACTATGGGAGTAGTTATGGAAGACAAATTATTTAGAATATTAGCAGATAACGCAAATAACACAAAAGTATGTTACGCAAAGGTATCTGAGTATATAACAGATTTACTTGATAGATTAAAAGAGAAAAAAACAGTCAAAAAGACTGTAAAGAAAAAGGAGGAATAATATGGCAACTCATTATGCAAGTAAAGAGTTTACACGGAATCAGGGTGCATATGACCGAAAGCAGTTTGCTACGTATGATTTAACAACTACTTCTACCATACATGGCGGGGTAGATGGAGTTTGGGATTGTGCAACAGCATCAGCAGCATGGACTTTGACTGTTGAAAATTATGACGAGAGTAGGTTTGCTGAATATCCAAAGTACAGAAATAAACCGTATATTGTTATAAAATGTTCTTGTGATACATCTGTTTTCAACATCACAGTACAAGACGAGGCTGGGACAGGACTTTATACATTCGCGGCAAATTATAGTGTTACTCCTATTTATATAGTCCTAACACTTGATACAGCAACAACAGGCATACATACTTGGAAATTAGCATAAAGGATAAATAATGGCTGATTACTATGCAAGAAAAGAATTTACTCGTAATCAGGGTAGTTACGATAGAAAGCAATTTGCCAGTTACGAGGTTGATAGCGATTGTCATATACACGGAGGTATTGATGGTATCTGGGTATTGGGGCATTCAAAAGTAGGGTATACAATTACTGTTGAGAATTACGACAGTGGTTTATTTGCGGATTATGTTAAATATCCTAACAAGCCGTATATATTCTTTAAATGCGAACACGATGCCTCTTTTTTTGGAAACATAGTAATACAGGATGAAAACGGTAATATTATTTATACAATTACGAATAACTGCTTAGTAATTCCGCAGTATGTTGTTTTGACATTAGATACATCGGCAGGCGGTTTTCATACATGGAAAGCTGCATAAGGGGAGTTTATGAATACAGATGCACAGGCATTAAAGGGTTTAATTAATTTTTTGGTAAAGGGTTCTATCGAAAACAAGAAGAAGAAAACAGAAAAAAAAGAGGACAAGAAGGTAGAGAAGAAAGAGCCTGATATCATTAAATCAGATATATTGGAAGATAAAGAAAGTCCAAAAGCGATAATGATGAGTTTAAGTGCTTTATCTGCAAAATCCAAGAAACCAATAAGAGAGGAAAATAAAGAAGAAGAAGAAAGATTACACAATAAAAAAAGAATAAATAAAAAATGGTATAAGAAATGACAACAGACCAAATTATAGATCACATAAAAAGAAGGATAAGCGTTCCGGCATCGCAGATTAAATACGGCAATACGGATTTTATTGCTTTTATAAATAATGCACAATCGTCAAAGATAGTACCTAAACTAATTGACGTTGATGAGAAGTTTTTTGTGCATTATGAAGATATACCTCTTGTAGCAAGTAAGACACGGTATAGAATTCCAAAATTAGCGGTATGTTGGTCTATGCAGGAAGTAGGTTATCTTGATGCTAACGGTAATTACGGTGTGTTGCCTAAGATGACAAGAGGCACGGAAATGGTCGGAGATACCAATAACATGCCTTACGGGTTTTATATAGAAGACGGTTATATTGTAACCGCTCCCCCGATGGGTACTACCGTAACGGGGAGTCTAAGAGTATATTTCTACCGGACGTTAAATGATCTTACTTTGGTTACTAATTGCGGACGTGTAACGGTTGTGACACCTGTTGGAATTAATTATCAGCTAACAGTAGATAATGCGCCGGTTGGTTTAGCAGCAGGGGCAGCAGTTATTAACGGTAATTCTCCTTATGAACTGATAGCTACGGAGGCAACGGCCGTAGTTGTTGGATTAAACGTAACAATAGCGCAGAGTGAATTTAACACAACACCTGTCGTTGGTGATTGGGTATGCCAGACAGGATATACTCCTGTGCCGCATTTACCTGATGCGTGGCACTATATTTTAGCTGATTTAGCAGCCAGGAAGTGCTTGATAGGCAACACAGACCAGAGAACATTGCAACTGCTAGATTCGGACATATCGGACGATTTAGAGGGAATTAAAAGGGTTTCACAAACAAGAACAAAAGGAAGTCCACGCAAAAGGGTTGCTCGTAATCCAATAAGGGCGGCGCATAGATGATCTATCCTATCTTTAATGAAGTTATAGGCAAAAAGACACATGCAAACCCTATGAGTCAACCTAAAGGGTCATGCAGGATTGTCAAAAACTGGGAGACCGTACGGGATAATACCTATAGAAAACCCAGGGGAAGAGATACTTATAGTAACGATACGACATTGCCTAATTCAACAGTAGATATGCCAATGAAGTATCAGGATGTTTTATATCTTCACTATGCTAATAATACCATATATTACGATGATACGGGTACTCCTGGGGATTTCATTCAAGCGACAGACATAGCAGCCGGTACAGCTTTTACACCTCCTGCAGGATATAGTATGGGGTGGTTAGAGAATAACAATAATTTATATATTACTACAGATGATGGCATATTAAAACTAGACGCCTATGCAGGGGATTTTTATGCTGCAGGCATTCCTAAAGGTTTAGGTTGTGACATAAGGGTGACGTTTCCGGTAGCAGGAACATGGTTACCTATTAACGAATATGTCGCATACCGTCATGTGTGGTCATATACAGATGCGAATAATAAGAAGAACGTAGGTGCACCAAGTGAAAGGCAAGAGATACAAAATGGTGCGGTAGGTGTAGCTGCGGTTGAATTAAGGATATATATTCCGGATGGCATTACGACAGACCATTTATTAGAATTATACAGGACGACAAACGGAGCAGTATCACAACCGGAAAACGAGCAATTAGTTTATCAGATAAATCCTACTGCTGCAGACATTGTTAATGGATATATGTTAATTGATGACATTACTCCTACAGATTTCAGGGATGCGTATTTATATACTAATACAACGCGAGAGGGAATTAACCAATCAAACGATGTACCGCCTCTTGCTAGATCTATTGATAAATATAAGACGTTTAATTTTTATGCAAATATTAACAACTTACATAGGTTATATACTGCTTTAATAAGTGTAACTAACTTGACAGCGGGTGTGTCAAGTTTGACTATTACAGACGGAGTAAGTCCGTTTACTATGGGGTGTTATGCTCCTGTAACCGGGGGGGCCGTCACAGGAACAGCAAATGCAGCAGGTTTAATTCGTGTTTCAGTAGGTGCAGGTCATGGTTTAACCACAGGAGACTATTGCAGAATTACAGATGTAACCGGTACGGTTGAAGCTAACGGAGTATGGGAAGTTACAGTTATCAACCCGAATGATATTGATCTTGTAGGGTCTGCCTACGCTAATGCTTGGACAGGCGGGGGAAATGTCGATAGATATGAGGACATAGGAGCAACACCGAGGTTTATATTATATACAGCACTTGCAACAACAGCTTTAAATATAGATGCCACTGCAAGGAGTATTGTAAGATGTTTAAACCAGACGACGGCAAATACTTATTTATACGGATATATTGTAAGTAATGTTGATGACCCTCCGGGTAAGATGATGTTTACAAATAGGACATTAAGAGATGTTGCTTTTAGTGTTACGGTAAACTCAGATGCAACCGGTAGTAATTTCAGCCCGATAATACCAACGGCAGGAACAACGTATATTTCAACGAATGATAGGCTTGTTAATGCCTATATGTGGAGTAAATCTAATGAACAAGAAGCAGTACCGCTTGTTAATATAGGTTATGTAGGGTCAAGTAATGACAGGATATTAAGGGTTATAGGGTTGAGAGACTCTGTATTTTTCATAAAGGAGACAGAGGGTGTTTATCAGTTGACAGGCGATGCACCGCCATGGAATGTTGATGAATTTGACGGAACGGTTAGATGTTTACAAGCAGACAGTATTGACAAAGGGCAAAATGCCATATTTATGATGAGTAATTTAGGATATGTAAAGATTTCAAACTCAGGCGTTGAGGTTATAGGAAGAGACAACGAATATCAAGATTTAAAACCGATATTGAATGTCGATTATGAGACTAATGGGTTTGGGTGGTTTTATGAGGATGAAAAGAGTTATAAACACGCGACTATGCTTGATGAAAATTCCGCTGCAAAAGATATTGTAAAAGTATATAATACATTCAATCAAAGTTGGAGAGACAGCGAGCATGGAATATATACAAATGATGGTAACATTGGTTGTGGTATTATCGTTGGTAGCAGGGAATATACATTCGGGGTTGTAGGACGTACTGTATACCAGGAGAGAAAATCTTTTACGGCAAATGATCATTGTACTCCGGATATAACTAATAATATAACGGCTATTGACGCAATAACAAATACTGTTACGTTAAATACGGCAATTACAATACCAGCAGAGAGTATCTTATCTCAGATAGTAGGCCCTAACATATATAATAAAATAATCATAGAAGTAGTTGATACAACTCACTATGTTTTAAATAATGTTAATAACTTGGCTATTGCAGCTTGTACGATTATACCCGGGATCGTATCTGAATTAGAATATAATCCGATACATTGCGGTAGTCCTTTTGTTGAGAAGTTTATTAAGCAGATTATTTTACAATTTGACGGCGAAGAGACAAGTATTGAAAATATTAATATAGATGTAAGAACAGATAAGTCTCCAACTCCTTTAGAAATAGCCATGACTGAATTACCTACTAATTACTGGGGTTTGGTATGGGGCGAGATATGGGGAGCTTTTAACCAGAATGACAAGTTTTTAACATGGTCTACTAAAGAGCATTCACAAGCTACTATTATTTATGTAAAGGTACGGCATTTGTCATCACGTAGGCAAGTGGCTTTATCGGGTTTGGGAATAGATTTTGAGAGTATAAGTGAAGGGAGAAATAAGGACAGATGAGTATAATTAAGGGTGCTAGAGCTATAAAAAGAGAAGACATACCCGGTGACGTACCGGATTGGATTAATTATATCTTAGAGCCATTAAATAGTTTTATGGATACAACAATTACTGCGTTAAGAAACGGCATTAATTACCAGGATAATATTAAATCGAGTTTAAAAAAATTCGTATTTAATGACGGTGAGGAATTGATAATAAGGCATAAGTTTAACGGTCGTGTAGGTGTCCATGTTTTGTACTGTGAAGATTTTTTTACAATCAAGACAAGACAGGTAAATAATGATTCTATTGGAATTACTTTTCTATTTCGTAATAGTGGCAGCCAGGAGGTTTTATTTTCTATAATTGCAGATGCTAGTGTAGATACTGCTTTTGCATCAGTATCTGATACACCATTATATAATATAGGAAAAAGCTATCCTATCGGTGGATTAAGAATAAGCGGCTGTGATGATATATGTGAGAATGAAGCATATCCTGACGGGTCTGCTATCTCCCGTACTACTTATGCGGCTTTATTTGCAAAATATGGCGTTACATGGGGAGCAGGTGACGGTACTACAACATTTAATATTCTTGATTTAAGATCAGCAACATTAAGATGTGTTGGAACTCCTACTATTTACACAAGTAATGATGCTGTTGCTTTGGCTCAGTTAATAGATGATCAGTTACAAGGTCACTGGCATACTTTTAATAGATCTATTACGACGGTAGGTAACTCAGGTGTTAATAGAGATATTTTTAACAATAATACTGATAATGTGATCGATGTTAAAAATCCAGTTACAGACGGAGTAAACGGAGTTCCGCGAACCGGTACAGAGACAACTGGAAAAGCAAGGGGCATACATATTTTTATGAGGTTATATTAATGAAAGGGTATTTATACAGCGAAATAACAAAAGAATATTTAACAGAATATACTCTGCAAAAAGATAAATTAGAGTCTAAAATATTAGGCAAAGATGTTTATATGATGCCTAATAATTGCACATTAAAAGAACCGTTGCCTTTTGAGAAAGACGAAAAGCTTATTTTTAACGGCGAAGAATGGATCATCATGCCTAAAGCAGAGAAAGAAGAAAAAGAAAAAATTGAAGAAACGCCAGAGAGCACAGTAATGATGAAAGAAGAACAGATGATATATAAAGAAATGCGTAGACTTGCTATAGATAGTTTAGGTGACAAACTAAGCATAATTAAGGAGTAATCATATGGCATATCTAAGAAAGTACAGTCAGGGTATGGAAATACCAGGATATAATACTGGATCGGCTTTATTAGGGACAGGGCAACAGACAGGAATAGCTCAACCTACAGACGCAGGCAAACCAGGTGGATGGACTAATATACAAGATTACCTTAATGCCAACCAGGGGGATAATACCAATATAAATACAGCTAAACAGCAAACGCAGGAAAAGATGCAAACAGGAGCAGGAGAAGTATCTAAGCAACAGCAGAATTTATCGGAGTTACCTTCTGCGGTTCCTTATAGTGAGGATAGTTTGAGTAAATCTTTAGCTTCTGATGACTACGGATCCTTATCTCAAAATTTGAGTCAGAGTAATGCCATGAACCAATACCAGATGTTACCAGACGTTAGTCAGGAGATTTCCGGGTATGCGCCGTTAGAGCAGCAATATAACACGGTGGCTAATTTAGAGCCTAATAATTTTTACAAAACTATGGAATTTACCGGAAGTTTAGCTCCTAACCAGCCTAATTATAGTACGGGCATGAAAGCTTTTGATACCATGTTATTACAGGGAAGCCCTGAGTTCAGGAATGAATTTATACCACAGGTTAAAGAGCAGTATCAAAATCAATACCTTCAACCGTTAGAGCAAGCAAGACAGGACAGAACAGCGCAGAGGGAAGCTGTATTACCACAAATAGAACAGGCAAAGCAAGCATGGCAACAGGGACTTGGAGATTATATTACTGGCCAAGAGGGACAAATAAAGAATAATCTATCGGATCAACAGCAGCATTGGTCTAATATGCAAAATGACGCTAACATGGATATTGAACAAAGGAAATCTCAGTATTTAGCTTCAACAGGTAATTCTGCCCCTCCTGAATTGGTAAATATGTGGACTAATGCAAAAATGCAGGCACAGAATTTTATTAACACACAGTTGGCCCCTAGTAGTGCAACTGCCACTAATCAGTGGATGCAGCAAAACCAAGACCAGACAGCTATGCAAGACTTAATGGCATTATATGGGCTTTTAGGGAAAGATGCTACGTACACAATGCCTAATCCAGAAGATGTATATAATTATACTAATTTTGTATAAAGGAGTTAGGACATGGGTATATTTGATTATTATGCAAAAAAAAGAGCCTTAGAAGATGCAAACAGACGGTCCGATGAGGCAATGAAATATTATAATGATTTGCCTGAGTATGAGTATATCCAAGCTCCGGAAGCTATACTTGAGGGATTACCGCCGGAATTACAGGCACAGATAATAAAAGAGGATCCTACTCTTAGAAGTACGGAAATGGCAGCCTTACAGAATATGCAAGAGTTGGCAGATAAGGGGATGTCTGCACAAGATGCCTATAATTATATGCAGAGCCAGCAAAGAACAGGGCAGGAGTCCAGAGGTCAGCAAGAGGCTATCATTAATGAAATGTTACGAAAGGGCATGGGTGGTAGTGGTATAGAGTATGCTTTAAGAACTCAAGCGGCGCAAAATGCAGTAGATAGGTTTTCTCAGGAACAGGCCGCACAAGCAGCTAAGAACGCAGAGATGAGGGCACTAGCTAATTTGCAACAGGGGGAAATGGCCGGTAATTTAAGAGGACAAGATTATACCGTAAACAGTACAAATGCTAATATTTTAAACCAGTTTGCACAGGATAATGCAAGAAATAGACAGGATACAATGCAACGAAATATAGACAGACAGAATTTATACAACCAGGGTGAGACAGCAGAACGAAGAAACGTACAAAGTGGTAATGTAAATCTTGCTAAACAGATAGCACAGAGTAAAGCCAATACAAAGACAGGTCAGGCAGCTTATGACTTGGCACAAGGGGAGAATAAAGCCGGTTTATATAACGATATAGGGGAAGCAGCAGGGAAACTCGGCGGTTATGTTTGGAACAAAGTATTTTAAGGGGTTGTTATGGACTATAAAACAGAGATGAAAGCACTAGAGAAGCTAAAAGAACAAGACGAAGCCAAAAAGATGGCAGCCCAGGACAAATATTATACCGGTCAAACCATTTCTGGTATAATTTCCCCTTTGATAACCGGAAAAGAGGGTAGAAAGGGGATAGAAAAAGCTTTTACAACACCATCAACTATGGAGATGCAGAATATTGCAGATAGAAGAAAAGAATTACTTAACAAATACAAGACAGTTCAGGGTTTACAGTTAGGACAAAACAAAGAGGATAGGGATTTTGAAAAACAAAAGAAATTAATAGGACTGAAAGCACAATATGATAAAGCAAAAGAAATGAGAAAACCGCCCAAGCTGACAAAGGGGCAAGAGGCTATTGATGTTACTTTTGGCAAAGACGTATCGCTATATAATGCTGCTGGTGGATTCTCAGGCATTAAGTCTAAAATTAACTCTTTAGACAAAGTAATTGGCAAGATGGATAAAGGTGATGTTGTGACTGGCCCATTTACAGGTATGGCTCAAACATTTGATACAACAAGTGCATTATTTACGCCTAAGACAAGAGCAGCAGGTCAAAATATAGCTAGAACCGTAGTAGAAACTCTAAGACCTATATTGGGCGCTCAGTTCACAGAAAAAGAAGGACAAACAATTGTACAACAGACATTTGATTTTAGTCTTCCAATAGAAGTAAACAAAGAAAGAGCGATAGCATTAAAAGATGTATTGTTAGATCAGTTAAAAGCAAAAGATGAGGCGATCAAATACTGGAACAGTGCTGGCGGGACTCTTTCTGGTTTTGTTAGTTCTAATTATAGAAAAAGCGCTGATGATATTATTAACGAAGTAAAATCAAAAGTTCCAGGGTCAAAAAATATGACAGATGAACCAGGTATCGCAGGTGCTATTGACAAGGGTGCTGGCGCAGTAGGTGAAGCACTTTTGCCTAGTGCAGAAGCAGCAGAAGGGCCACAACCAGGAATGGTAGAGGATGGTTACAGGTTTAAAGGTGGTGATCCTTCCAAACAAGAGAATTGGGAGAAAATATAAATGCCTAAACCTTGGGAAAAATACCAAACAACTACAACTGGTAAACCGTGGGAAAAGTATTCTCAGAAAGAAAAGTCTTGGCTTGAAGCTGATATACCTATTGTCGGTGGCAAAGTAGGGGAGAACCTTGTTAGACCTGTATTACAAGGGGCAGGCGCAATAGGTGGTGGTGTTGCTGGCGCTTCGTTAGGGCCAGTTGGTGCAGTAGCCGGCGGTGGTTTGGGATATGCAGCAGCAGAAGAATTATATAAAATGCTAGGTGGTCGTGAAAGCGGAACCCTGGGGGAAGAGCTTGTAAAGGCAGGTAAAAATGTTGCAACAGGTGCAGCAATGGAAGCAGGGGGACAGGCGTTACCGGTCGCTTTAAGTGCGGCAAGAAAAGTACCTGGACTTGCAAAATCCGGTATTAAGAAAGTATTATCTAAACCAAGAGTAGTAGGTAGTCAGGTAAAAGATGCCGGGGATATATTAAATGTTTTAAAGTCTGAAAAAGACGCATTTAAGCCAACTATGGGAACAGAGCTTGAAAACTTAAAGTATACAGAAGAAGGGCTGGAACCTTTGACACCTACTCAGATGCAGCCCAAAGCAGGGGGAGAACCAACACCGGCACAATATACAGAAACATTACTTAAATCAAGAGATAAAGGACTATACGATCAGCAACAAAGACAATTACAAAAGTATCGTGATATTTTAGAACAGTATCAGAACAAGGGATCTGCAAATCCTGAGATAGCAGGGCAGAAGGTTAAGGAAGGATTAAAAGCAGGAAAGAAAGCAACAGGTGAAGTGATAGGCGAATTCAAACAAGCTGGTAAAGATATACCTTTAGGCAAAAAAGATAAAATAACGTACATAGAAGAAGGTTATGGTAAATACAAAGGGTTGGACGAAAACAAGATGTTAATACCAGACGAAAAAACAAAACAATTTTCAGTTTATAATATAAAAACTGGCAAAGAAAAGATATTCAAAACAAAAGAAGATGCTATAAAATTTGCAGATAAAATAGAAAATTCTGAGTTTCCATTGTCAAATATACTAAAAAAGTATGACAGGACAGGAACTTATTATGCAGATTATGGAGGGAAAAAAATAAGAGTATCTAATCATCCATCCGGACATGAAGGGTATTTAACAGAAGGAAAAGGATTTGATAGATCTGAAATCTTAGAAAATAATTATATTAAACACGAAAAAAACGGTGTTGTTTATTATACAGAAATAACAGATCCATATAACATAGTGATCCCAAGTGGTCATCATATACAAAAGTTTAAAAAAATAGAAAAAGAAATATTAAAAAACATAAAAACAGCTGATAATTTACCTATTGAAGACATAGACAAATTTACGCTTGGAAGCAACTACAACAAGCTTTTAAACATAGAGGATATGTATCGTCAAGCCGGAACCGTAGAGCAGTTAGATGCGCTATCAAGCAACATAGGCAGTCAGATAAGCGAGGCATCAAGGGCTGGTAACAACAATTATGCAAGAAAGCTTAAAGAGATAAAGACTTTTCTTGAAGACAGGGTAGCTCAGTCAATAGAAGGTGCTGGAATTACAAAACCTAAAGAAGCATACGAAGCATATACAGCAGTTAATAAGTTATACAATGAAACATTAAGCGGAACTACAAAAACCGGAGCTTCTAGGAATGTTATTAAAAAGATAACATCAAGCGGAGAGAATATAAAACAGTTTAAAGATACTGTCAAAAAGCTTAATACACCTGAATTAATGACCACAGTAAAAGAAAACTGGTTAAGTGAGTTATTTAATGAGGCTACAGAGAGAAATCCTGGTAAATGGATAACTAAATGGGCCAAGTACAAAAAAGAGGGTATAGCACAGAATTTATTAAACAAAGAAGACATTAAAAAGATAGACCTTCTAGCGGATTATTATAACAAGTATACCTCTACTACTACCGGGGCGGTAAACCCTTCCAGAACGGGCGTTATAGGCTTTGTAGAACGTGTTGCGAGTCAACCCGTGAAAAGCATTGTTAATTATGTTTTAGGTGATGAGCTTAAATACGCAAAGGCATTAAGACAGTATAAAAATATATCTAAATCAACACCAGGTATAACAGGTAAAGGACAGAAAAGCGTACTACCTTATATGGTAGGGAGGGATAAAGAATGATTTATTTTCTTGTCCTATTTTCTTCTACAAAACGGATAGTATTGACCTTATTTGTAAGGTCGTTAAGTCTTTTTTCAAAGTCGTCTTTCGGTTTGGGTTTTATTAATTCTGAGAAGAATTCACCGAATAATCCGGAGATCACAAGGCATAACGGATATATGAATATGTTATCTACGTACGTTAATGTGGATAATCCTACTAACAAGACTGATATATATATTAATTTCATAGATGTAATTTTACACGGAATAACTAAAAAGTCAAGGGGGGAATTATAATGGCTATAAATCCTAACACTGCCAGTACATTGATATGGCAGGCAGAAGATGTAAACAGCACAGTACAGGACATTTTTAGAACACCTTATCATGTGCAGAAAGTAATACTTAACAATAACGATAATGCTGCAAGATATGTCCAGTTTTTCAACACAGCAGCAGCAACAGTTGTGTTAGGGACAACAGTAGGGGTGTGGTTTAAGGTTCCTGCTAATGGGACTGTGATACTAGGTAAAGACTCAGGTGTTTTCTATAATGGTGAATATCTAAGTGTAGCAGCAACAACAACAGCAACGGGTGCTGTAAGCGTAACTAACAATATGCAAGTTACAGTATTTTACGCAAAATAGGGGGATACTATGAGTGGTGATGCAGTATGGGGAGAAAATAATTTTTTTAGTGTAAAAGCAACAAAGACAGTTACTTTTGATAATGACGCTAATCCTATAAGTCTTTTTACAGTAACGGGTGACGTTATTGTAAAGATTATAGCGGTATGTACTACCAATGTAGCCAGTGGCGCAGCAGGCAATGTAGAGGTAGGAATAGCAGCCGATCCAGATGCTATTATAGCAACAACAGTGGCAACAGCATTAGACGCAAGGGAGATATGGCATGATAACAGTCCTGATGCAGAAATAGAAGCATATAGCACAGTAAGGGAATACATAATAACAGATGGGAACGATATTATACTGACACCTTCTGCACAGATAGATTCCGGTGTGTTGGTGCTTTATTGCGACTGGACACCTTTGTCAACTAACGGTGCAGTGGTAGCAGCTTAAATGTGTTGCAAAAATACAACAGTGTGTCATAATATACACACATAAAAGGGAGGAATTTAAAAATGAGTGAAGTTAAAACGTATACATGCGAAAGGGCAAATGGAGATATAGCTCAGACAGGGTTGTTGTCTTTGTTTACTGTTACTGACTACATAAGGGTTCATTCAATCACAGGGGTAGTAGAAAATGAAGCAATAGGAGCAGGGGCTAACAACGCTAAAATTGTAGCAAATCCTACAACAGGTGCAGATGTCGATATGTGCGCAGTTTTGGACATTGATGCTGATGTAGTTGGTACTATGTATAACATTACAGGTACATTGGCAGATGCAATGATTGCAACTACCAGTGGAGCAATGATAGCGCAAGTCGCTCCGATAGTAGTAGCACCTGGAACTATTGACATGCATTGTGCCGCCTCTAAAGACGGTAAAGTTACATGGACACTAGTTTGGAGTCCTGTAAACGCAAGTGCAAGTGTATCAGCAGCTTAAAGGCTGAGTACATATTATCGTAAAAGTCAGGGCAGGTAGGGCGAAAGTTTTACCTGTCCTCTCCTAACGGTGAAAAACTAAAAGGAGGTCATTATTATGGCAAACGCAGCAGGAGGTTTCAGGCATTACGCAGGTTTGGCTGGAACAAAACAAATTTATGTCGGTTCAGACGGTTCATCTTACAATTACACATCTTTGGCAGATGCAGTAGCAGCAGCACAGAACAACGATTGTATCTTTATCGAACCGGGGACTTACACATTAACGGCACCTTTGGAAATTACAAAGACGTTAACTCTTAAAGGTCT
>Ga0307425_1000178_pt1 | contig 39201 bp, 31 predicted proteins | sample SalMarWE160330MG_FD_202152 | JGI IMG/M metagenome (GOLD analysis project Ga0307425, IMG submission 202152) | Salt marsh sediment microbial communities from the Plum Island Ecosystem LTER, Massachusetts, United States - WE1603-30 | ecosystem: Environmental > Aquatic > Marine > Intertidal zone >... | reverse complement strand
CAGGAGAGCGAGCTCTTCGGCCACGAGAAGGGCGCCTTCACCGGTGCCATCGCGGCCCACCCGGGCAAGTTCGAGCAGGCCCAGAACGGTACCGTGTTACTGGACGAAGTGGGTGAGATGGCGCCATCCTCGCAGGCCCGCCTTCTCAGGGTGCTCCAGGAGCGCTGTCTGCAGCGGATCGGCGGCACCCGCCGCATCGATCTCAACGTGCGCGTGATCTCGGCCTCGAACAGAGACCTCGCAGAGATGGTGCGGGACGGAGGCTTCCGGCGCGATCTGTACTACCGGCTGGTGGTCTTCCCGATCCATCTTCCCCCGCTGAGTGAGCGTCCTGAGGACGTGCCGCTGCTGGTGGAGCACTTCCTCGCCAAGCACGGCTCCGACGCCCGGCGCCGGGTCGAGCGGGTGTCACCGGCGGCGATGGAGCGGCTCGTTCGCCACTCCTGGCCGGGAAACGTGCGCGAGCTCGAGAACGTCGTTCACCGCACGCTGCTCGTAGCCTCCGGAGTCGAGATCAAGGCTGAAGACCTGCCGCCGGAGCTTGGCGGTACCAACGTCCGCGAGCCTGACGATGCCGCAGGGGCGTTTCTCACCCTCGACGAAATGGAGGGGCGGACGATCCGTCGGGTGGTCAAGGCCTGCCGCGGCAACCTGTCCGAGGTCGCTCGCCGGCTCGGGATCGGCCGCTCGACCCTCTACCGCAAGCTCGATCAGTACGGCATCCCGCGCAAGTAGAGCAATTCACTGCGCGAATTGCTAGAGAATGTCGTCCCAGCCGAGCTCCTGGAGACGGGAGACGACCTCCTTGACCCGCTGTCCGGAGGCGGCTGGGAAGACCAGGACCGCGTCGGCAGTGGCGACGACGATGACCCCCTCGATATCGACGGCGGTAATGACAGGACCCTCGCTGATGAGGACGTTGTGGCGGGCGTCGATTGGGAGCACGCGTCCCTGCAACACGTTGCCGTGGGGGTCGCGCGCCAGGATTTCGGCCAGGGCCGGCCACGAGCCGACATCGGACCAGCAAAAGTCGAGCGGGATCGTCCATGCGTCCTTCGCACCCTCCATGATTCCGAAGTCGAGGGAGGTGCGAGGGAGGTGCGGGTAGACTTCGCGCAGGGTCGAGGCCTCGTTTGGCAGGCCAATGGCATCGGCGATCAGCTGCAGGCCGTCGGCGAGGAGCGGCAGTTGGCGGCGGATCTCGTCCAGCAGGTCGCCCGCCCGCCATGCGAACATGCCGGAGTTCCACAGGTAGCCGTCCGATGCCACATAGGTGCGCGCCGTGGCGACGTCCGGCTTCTCGACGAAACGTTCGAGCCGATGGACCTGCCAGCCGCCGAGCTCGGAGTAAGCGTCACCTATCTTGAGGTAGCCGTACCCGGTCTCGGGCCGTGTCGGGCGCACGCCGAAGGTCAACAGACCTCCCTCGCTGGCAACGTGGCGGGCGCCGGCCGTGAGCGCCGAGCGCAGGCGTTCGGCGTCGTCAATGACGTGGTCCGCGGGAAGGACGACGCACACGCCGTCGGGGTCGCGGCTCAGCACCACCTGTGCGGCATACCCGGCACAGGCGGCGGTGTCACGCCCGCTGGGCTCGCCGAGCACGTTGTCGCGCGGCAGCTCGGGCAGCAGCAGACGGGTTGCCTCGATGGTCCGCTGACCGCTCACCACCCAGATCCTGTCAGCCGGGATGATCGGCGCCACGCGCTCGAACGTTGCTCTCAAGAGCGGCCTGCCGTCGGCAAGCTCGAGGAACTGCTTGGGCCGATCGCGCCGCGAAGCAGGCCAGAACCTGGTCCCCGCGCCCCCGGCCATGATCACGGCATGGATCATGAACGGGCGTCCAGTGGTCCGGCGGCGATGGACTCGACCTCAGTGAGGTTCGCGACCCGTCGGTAGGGGGAGCTCTCGAACAGGCCTGGACGGTCTATCAGGACGGCCTCTAGTCCGGCCGAGCGCGCTCCCTCGTAGTCCTCGCGCGGGCTGTCGCCAACGTGCAGGACCTGTCCAGGCTGGACGCCGAGTCGCGTTGCCACCCGGTGGAAGATCTCCGGCGACGGCTTCTCGACTCCCTCGAGGCTGGACACGGCGACGGTGTGGAAACGGGAAGTGAGTCCGAGGCCGTCGAGAATTCTCGGCAGGCGAGTGTCCCAGTTGGAGATCACCGCGAGCAGGACGCCTCTCTTACGAAGACGGTCGAGCACTCCCTCGACCTCGGGGAACACTTTCCAGGCCTCGGGCCGTGTGAAGGCGGCGTAAAGCCGCTCCAGCGCCTCCTGCCATGATGCATCGTGGTCGAGGTGCGACAGCACCTCCCGTAGAAAACCGCCCCACCAGGCCCGCTCCCCCCCAGTGGCCGCCTGGTAGCGGTCGCGACCGCCACGGGCGTCGCGCTGGGCGTCGGCCCAGACCTCGGCGAAGACCGGGCCGACCTCTTCCGGGGTCACCTCCCGACCCAGGTGACTGAGCACGCGCGCGTAGAGGACAGGCGGTGGCGGGTCGGCAGCGAGCAGCGTGTTCCCGGCATCGAATGTGACAGCGGCGAATCCGTTCCGGAGCATCGGCCCATTGTAGTCGAAGCACTGCGGGGCGACGGCTGCGGGCGACACTCGGTCTCGCCTGACGGAGCCGAATCTGCGATACTGACCGCCATGAGACGAGTCGGATTCGTTACCGTCGCAGTGTTGCTGGTGGTGGGTGGCGTGGGGGTGTCGGCGGCCCAGTCGACCGTGGCCCTGCGCCGCAACGCCGTGGTGCGGGTGGTCGAGAAGGTGCGACCCTCCGTTGTCAACATCAAGGCGCTCAGCCTGGTCCAGGTTCCCCGCCGCTCTCTCTTCGATCAGCTGTTCTCGGGCACCTGGGGGATGGACCCTACGCTCCAGAGGGCGCAGTCCCTTGGCTCCGGGGTGATCATCTCGGCGAAGGGCTACGTGGTCACCAACGAGCATGTGGTCGAGGGCGCCTCACAGATCAGCGTCACGCTGGTCGACGGGCGCGAGCTCGGTGCGAGCGTGGTCGGCTCCGATCTCGAGAACGATCTCGCGTTGCTCCACCTGGAGATCGAGGACAAGCACGGTCCCCTCCCGTACCTGGCGCTGACACCACGTTCCGACCTGATGGTGGGTGAGGAGGCGGTAGCCATCGGTAACCCGTTCGGCCTCCAGTCGACGGTGACCGCGGGGGTGATCTCCGCCCTCAACCGAACCGTCACCTCTCCCCGGTCGGGGCGGACTTACACCGACTTCATCCAGACCGATGCCTCGATCAACCCGGGTAACTCTGGGGGGGCCTTGGTTGACATCGCCGGCGATCTGGTCGGTATCAACAGCGCCATCATCGAATCCGCTCAGGGCATTGGCTTTGCCATTCCGGCCTCGCGGGCGCGCCGGGTCGTGGACGACCTGCTGCGGTTCGGCCACGTGCGGCCGCTCTGGATGGGCGTCGTCTTCCGCTCCGTCTCCGCCCATGGCAAGGACGTACTGCCGGGTAGTGTACAGAGAGGAATTCTGGTGCGGAACGTGCTGACGGACTCACCGGCGGGACACGCCGGCCTGCGTCCAGGGGATCTCGTCATCGAGGTCGACGACAAGCCGGTACGGTCGGTGGCACAGCTGCGCACCAGGGTCGCGTCTATGAGTGCCGGAGGCAGCCTGCGGCTGACCGTGGTTGGGGCGCAAGGCCAGTCTGCGGTTACCCTGACTCCGACGCGCCCACCGAGCGACATCGGCCGGCGCGTGCTGGATCACTACCTGGGTGTGATCGTGGGCGACAGTCGCGGCGGCGTCGTGGTTCGCCAGGTCCGGTCGGGGAGCCCGGCAGACGAAACCGGTCTGCGTCCCGGCGACCTGGTGCTTGCCGTGCACGGTCAGCAGGTCAACACGATATCTGATGTTGACCGGGTCGTGGCCAGCGACCCGGACGCGTCGTCGATCCTGATGGCGGTCGGCCGCGGGGGCTACGCCTATAACCTGACCTTCCCACTCGATGAGTAGACGGGCGCTCTTCAATCGTGTGGCGGTGCCGCTGCTGGCGGTGACCGTCGCCGCAGCCGCGTTCGCGAGCGATCTTGACCGCCGCGTCGAGCAGCACGTCGCCGCCGCCGTCGAAGGCGGCCTGCAGCCTGCCGATCTGCACCACCTGGTGCTGTTGTACGCTTTCCGCGAGGGGCTGTCGGACTGGGGCATTCTCGATCGCGACCTCGACCGCTTGGCTGCCGCGCGGCCCGCCGACCCGCTGATGACCGACGAGCTGCGCGCGTTGCGCGCCCGTGTAGCCGCCGCGGAAGGTCATCCTGAGGCCGCGCGCGAGCTGTTCCGGGCGATGGGCGGCCTCGAGCTGTGGTGGGCGCAGGGTCCGCAGCCGCTGCAGGAGCTGACCGACTTCTCGGGGGTGGCACTGCCGCCGGCGGATGGCGCCTGGCGGCACGCGGCAGGGGTGGATCCCCTCGGCTGGGTGAGGATTGCTGGGCTGGCGTGGCCGACGGAACGGCAGCTGATCTACCTCGCGACGACCGTGAACAGCACACGCGAGCAGGCGGTCGCTGTCCGGCTCGGCGCGGCGCAGGCCGCACGCGTGTGGCTCAACGGGCGCCAGTGCCTGACCACGCCGCAGCCGCTCGTCCGTGGCGAGGATCAGGCGGTGGCCGGTGGCTGGCTCGAGAAGGGCCCCAACGTGCTGGTGGTGGCGGTAGCCACGGAGCGTGATGACTGGTGGTTGCGCGTCCGCCTGACCGCTCCAGACGGCGCTGCGCTGCAAGGCGTTCACGAGATCGATGACAGGCCGGCGTCTGTCACTGCCGCAGACAGGAAGCCACCCCCGGTTCGTGATCTTCTCGGTGAGATCGAGCGCAGCCGGCGGCAGGGGGAACCGGAAGCGGCCATGGCGAGGGCCGCGTTCTTCGTTGTCCATCACCCCGGAGCGGCCGGCTCCGGCGCGGCTGCGGCCGCCTGTCGGGACGCCCGCGCGGAAGATCCCGCAGAGGCACGGCTTCTGGAATCGATGGTGACTACCGAGGCGGGTGCGGTGCGGAGCGTGCTCGAGGGAGCCCTGCAGAGCGACCCCGGGCTGACCCCGGCGCGAGTACTGCTCGCCCGTTGGTACAACGCGCGCGACCTCGACCAGCAGGCGCACGACCTGCTTGCGACGCACACCGGTGATCCCGAGGTGGCCGCGACCGACCTCGACATCGCCGCTGATCAGTGGGGATCGGCGATCTACCCCGACCTGGAGCGGCTCGCCGCGACCTGGCCGCGTTGCGTGGAGGTCCAGCAGCTGTGGGCGAGGCGAGCGCTTCAAGCCCGCCTCGACGGTGCGGCTGCGACGGTCCTGACCCGCCTCGAGAAGCTGGTTCCCGGGGCGGAAACGACGCGCCAGCTCGGGGAGCAGCTTGCCGCCGCGCGGGGCGACGGCCGGTGGTTGCGCAAGACCGCCGAGCAAGAGCTCGAGAGTGATCCGAATCAGCCCGAGCTGCGTATCCGCCTGTCCAGGCTGCTGACGGCCTCCGGCGCTGCCGAGAAGGCGCAGAATGTGCTGGCCCAGGGCGTCGAGCGGTGTCCCACCCAGGTCGATCTTCTGCTCGAGGAGGCACGAGTCGAGCACGAGCGCGGTCGCGATGAGCAGGCGGCGGAGCTCGCCCACCGTTTGCTGAAGCTACGCCCACAAAGCCGGCCCGCCAGCCGCCTTCTGAAGCTGTTGGGACAGGAGACCGAGAACGAGGCGTGGCGCCGATCGGCGGCCGACCTGCTGCGAATGGCCGCCGAGACACACCCCACGGAGGGAACGCAGACGCTTCTCGACCATCATGAGGTGCGGTTCCTGCCCGGCAACCTCACCGAGGAGCGCGTGCAGCGCGTGGTGTTGGTGGGCAATCCCAAGCAGGCTGACAGTGTGCGACAGGACACCATTCCCTACGTGCCGGAGAGACAGCGGCTGCGGGTGCTGGCGGCGCGGGTGCTGCGTACCGGCGGCGCCGAGATGAGCGCTCAGCAAGACGACACACCGCGTCTCACGGATCCAGCGGTCAACATGTTTTACGACACCCGGCTGAGGGTGATCAGCTTTCCCGAGCCTGAACGCGGCGACCTGCTCGAGGTGACTTATGTCCTCAGCGAGACGGCCGAATCGAACGAGTCCGGGCCGTATGACGGCGGCGTGGTAGCGATCCGCAACGATGCACCGGTGCGCACGGCGGAGATCGAGCTCACGGCCCCCGAAGCGCTGATGCCCAAGTGGGAGCTGGCGAACCTCGATGGCCAGCCGAAGCGGCTCGAGGACGCGGACAAGACGGTGCACCTGAGCTGGCAGTGGCACGACATCCCGGCGGCCCCGGCGGATGCCCCGCCGGCGCCGATGCTGCTCACCACCCCACATCTTGCCTACTCGAACCATCCGGGTTGGGGCGAGCTCGCCGACTGGTACCGGCGCGACGTGGCCCCGAGGGTCGTGACCTCCCGCTCGGTGGCGGACACGGCGCACAGGCTCGTTGACGGGATCACGGATCATCGGGGGAGGGTGGCGGCCATCTACCACTTCGTCACCGACGAGATCCGATACGTGGCTCTGGAGTTCGGTGAGCACCGGTTCCGGCCATTCTCCGCCGACTGGGTACTGAGTCACAAGCTGGGTGACTGCAAGGATAAGGCCGCGCTCATGGTGGCACTGTTCCGAGCGGTCGGGATTGAGGCGCGCATGGTCCTCGTCAGAACCGCTGACGAGGGACCGCCCGCCGTTCACCTTGCCCTGATGGAGGACTTCAACCACGCCATCGCGTACCTTCCCGAGGACGGGCTGTGGCTGGACGGAACCGCGACCGGCCATGACCCCTTCCTGCCGCCGGGACCCGATCAGGGGGCCTGGGCGCTCGTCATCAACGGTCTGGACAGCCGGCCAACGACGACCCCGGAGGTCGGCTCGGGAGTCTTCCAGAGCTCGACCGAGCTGCGGCGCGATGCCGGCGGCACGGTGCGTGTCCACCTCGCGGTCACGGCAACAGGCGACGCGGCGGGCGCGATGCGCGGCCGTTTCGGCGGCACCCACGATCCACTCCGTTTCGCCCAGTGGCTGCGCCAGCTGTACCCGGGCGCGGAGCTGGTCGGCGACCCGGTGACGCAGGTCGAGCCCGGGACCGACCCGGTCAAGGTGGAGCTGGTGGGTAGCCTGCCCGAGAGCGCACTCGGCGCTGCCGGCGGGGTCCGGGTGCGGCCGGGCAAGTTCGAGCTGGCGTCGCAGCTGACGCCGACCGAGAATCGGCGTTCGCCGCTGATGGTCTCCATGCGACCGGACCTGCGCTGGACGCTCGAGGTCGACCTCGGGCGGCCGCCGGGCGAGCTGCCGGATCCAGTGCATGCCGACGGACCCTGCGGGCGCCTCGATGTCGTGGTCGAGGCGCGACCCAACGGTTACCGTGTACAGGGCTTCTTCCACCTCCAACCGGGGCTGGTGCCGGCCGCGCGAGCGCCTGAGCTGCGGCGTTTCCTGGTCCTGGCACAACGCACCCTCGAGCGGCGACTGGAGGCACCATGATGAGACGCCGGTCACCGTGGGTGTCAGCCATCGTCGTGGTCATCGCGTTGTCGGCGACGACCGCGCGAGCGGGCTGGATGGAGGTCTTCAGCAATGATGCCAAGCTGAACCTCGCTGCCGCTCGAGAAGAGGCGCTGCGGACGATTCGTTCGGATTCGACCTCGGCCGAAGCGGTCGCGGCCGCGGGATGGTGGCTCGAGAACATCCAGGCGGTACCGGAGCCGGAAGCGATTCTGGGTGTGGCCGGCGCCAAGGAGGACCCGGAGCTGGCCTTCATCCTGGCTCGCGTCGAGTCGACTCTCGACCATCGGCCGCCGCGCGGCGTCCTCGGCAAGGTCGAGCTTGCGGGGCCGTTCGGTGTGTTCGACACGCTCGATCTCGAGCGCAACGTGGTGCCGGACGATGCCGACCTGCCTCCCCTCGGCTCGCCCTGGCGGGCTGCGGCAACGCCGTTTCGTCTCGTCCTCCGTCCTGCCTACGGCACCGTCAGGCCGCCGGAGGAGCTCGCGGCAAGCGGTGTCTACCTGGCCGCGTGGACGCTGACGGTCCCATCCGCGGTGAACGGTTGGATGGCGGTCGAGGCGCAGGGCGGCTACAACCTCGAGCTGGACGGCAAGCAGGTGGCGCAAGAGCGGGAGTGTGGGGACATGGGCGCGGGGGTGCACTGGTACCGCCTCCGCCTCGATCCGGGAAGCCACCGGTTACGCGCGAGCTTCGCATCGGTCACTGTTCCCCAGCTCCGCGTCTCGATCTTGTCCCATGACGGTGATGCGCCCCGCCTCGGAGTCAACGAGCCGGGAGCGGGCCGGCCGTGGGCGCCATCGAGCATAGTTGCTGCGAGACCTCCAGCCGAGGAGGAGACGGTCGCCGGCGCCGGTCACAGCCCATCGGTTGCCACGGCGCTGCTCGCCGCCCAGCTCGCCCACCTGCGGCACGACCCGGTCGAGCAGCAGAAGTGGCTTGAGGCGGCCGTAGCCACGGGTTCCGACCCGAAGCTGGTCCACCTGGCCTATGCCAGGTTCTTTCTCACCGAGCGCACCGGTGAGGCTGCCGAGGTCGACTACCGCCACGCTCGAGAGCACCTCGATCGCTGCAGCGGGCTCGGGTTTGCGTTGCTGGTGGGGCGGCTGCTCGCCGAGCGTCAGCAAAGGCAGCAGGATGCGGAGACGGCGCTCGACCAGCTTGTCGACAGCTACCCGGACGATCCGCGAGTGCTGCAGATGTCCGTGCATGATGCGATCAAACGGGGTTGGGCGCGGGAGGCCGAGAGTGGGATCGCCCGCTTGCGGGCCGAGCTACCCGGCTCTCCCTGGGTGACGCGTCTGCGTCTGGTGGTGCTCAGGGCATTGGAACGTTGGGGGGAGAGAAAGAGGCTGCTCGAGGCGTTGGCCGAGAGTGAGCCCCTCGCCCCGGACACCGTCGACCTCGTCGCCTCGGCAGCGCTCAAGGAGCTGGCGATCAAGGTCGTCAACGAGCGGCGGCGCGAGATCGACGATCCAGCGCTGGACCTCGGGCTCATCCGGCTGCTGTACGAGACTGGAGAGCTGGATCAGGCTCGTCAGGAGCTTGCTAGGGCGCGGCAACGGTGGGGTGACCTGCGAGGGCTCGACGAGCTGGAGATCGCGCTGGCGGCCCAGGACGGGCACCAGGCGCTGGCGACTGCCGTCAACCGGGTCCTCCATCACGCGCCGTCGGACCTGGGCCTACGCACGTTGGCCTGGCGCTTCGGGGCCGAGCCGTTCTTCTCCTCGTTCCGTGTCGATGCAGGGTCCCTCGCGGCGGCTCAGGGGAGTGGTCCGAAGGACGTCGACTCGGAGCTCATCCTCGACCAGGCAGTCGAGCGCGTGTACCAGGACGGCTCAAGCATCTACTACTACCACGGCCTCACTCGCGCCCTGACCTCGGCCGGCGTTCAGCAGGCGGCGGCCCTGCAGCTCCTGCCGGGTTCGGTTCTACTGCAAGTCCGTATCTTCAAGGCCGACGGGACCATCGTCGTGCCGCCGGACCTCGACTCCGGGCAGGCCGGACAGGTTCTGGACGGCGTCAAGCCGGGCGATATGGTCGAGAGCGAGTACATCGCTGCGGTGGCGCCGACGGGCGCCTCACGCCGGGGGCACCTGTCGCCGTACGTGTATAGGTTCGCCGATGCCGGCCGCCCATTCGATCGCTCGGAGTATGTGCTCCTGGTTCCGCGCGACGTCGCTCTCAAAGTGGACGGTAACGTCGCCGGCCTCGAGCACCAGGACCGGGACTGGAACGACTTGCGTCTCATCAGCTGGAGCGCGAAGAATGTTCCTCCGGTGCAGGAAGAACCCCTGTGTCCGCCAACGCAGGAGCTGGTGCCGTGGGTCAGCTACGGCTTCGGCGTGACGTGGCAGGATGTCGGTGATGCCCTGCGGAACCGGCTCTTGCCGAGCCTTCAGGGCAGTCCGGAGCTGTGGGCGTGGGGTGATCAACACGCCGCGAGCACCAGCTCCCTCGACGTCGTGCGCGCCCTCGTCACAGCCATCGACGACGAAGTAGAGCAGGGCCAGGGGCCGCTCGATCCGAGGTCGACCGCCGGTGAGAGCTTCTCGCTGCGCAAGGGCAACCGCCTCGGCATCCTGGCCTCGCTGCTGCAGCACCTCGGGTGGCGAGTTGACCTCGTCCTGGCGCGGCCGCGCGAGCTCGCTGGAACTCACCTCGAGGTGCCGACTCTCGACAGCTTCACGGTGCCGTTGCTCCGCGTCGCGCATGGAGGCGAGACGGTGTGGATCGATCCCGCGGAGCAACGCCGTGGCGTCGACCACATTCGACCGATCCTGCAGGGGAGTGACGCGTTGTTGGTGCCGCTCAGCGTTCCGCAGGAGCCGGTGTCACGTCTCGCGCGGTTGCCGGAGTTCCCCAACCCGGACCTCGAGCAACAGGTTCGGCTCGAAGCTCGGATAGACACCTCCGGTGCCGCCGATCTCAACTACCGGCTGGTGGTCCACGGGGCCCAGGGCGAACGACTTCTTGACGTTTCTCAAACCGTGTCCGCAGAGCGTCTTCAGGTCATGTACCAGCAGCTTGCCGCGGGGCTGTTTTCGGGCGCCGAAGGGGTCAGCGGCGCGGTAAAGCGGACCGACGACGGCGTCCTGCTCAGCCTCGACCTCCGCCTGCCCGATGCCTGCACGGCGGAGGCGGGAGCGTTGGTGTGTCGCAACCTCGTGCTGCTGCGGCCGATCTCACCCGCGCTCGCCTCGCTGTCGAAGCGAACCATGCCGCTGGTCCTGCAGCTGCCGCTCGAGCAGCGGTTCGACATGACGCTGCACCTGCCCGCCGGCCGACGTATCGAGGGTGATCCGCGCCGCCTCGACTCACCGTGGGGCAAGGTGTCGGAAGAGCTGTCGACAAACGGCAACGTGTACCACTCGATCCTCCACCTCAGTATCCCGGCACAGACGGTCTCGCCTGCCTCCTACCCCGAGTTCGCACGCTTCTGTCATGCCGTCGACGAGCTGCTGGCGAGGCCGGCGCGGCTGACCGGGGCCGCTCGGTGAGCGACGGTATACTGTGGCGATGACGCAGACGGTGGAGGGCACCATCATCGCCACCCATGGACCGCTGGTTCGGGTGCAGGCCGGTGGCGAGACCATGGTCGTGGCCGCGCGTCGCAAGCTGCGGTGGGAAGGCGGCACCCCGGATGCTCCTCGTCTGGTTGTCGGCGACAGGGTCGATGTCGAGGTTCGCAGTGACGATGGCGTCGTGGTGGCCGTTCACCCGCGGCAGACGGCGCTGCTGCGGCGGGCGGCTCACGGGCGGCGTGCGCAGGTCCTCGCGTCTAACGTCGACCAGGCACTGATCGTCCTTGCCGCACGCACGCCCGAGCCGAAGCGCCGCCTCCTGGATCGCTTCCTGGTAGCGTGCTTCCACGCCGGCATCGAGCCCGTCATCACGATTAACAAGGTCGACCAGGGGCTCGATGTCGTGAATCCATGGCTCGGCATCTACTCGGGGCTCGGCTACCCGGTGCTGCAAGCCGCGGCCCGTACGGGCCGCGGGCTTGGGCAGGTCAAGCGGCGGCTCGCGGACCGGACAACCCTGTTCTGCGGACCCTCCGGGGTCGGCAAGTCTTCCCTGCTGAACGCGGTCTACCCTGGGTTTCGTCTACGGGTGGGCTCGATCTCCGAAGTCACCGGCAAGGGGCGGCACACGACGACCACGGCGGAGCTGATGCCGCTGCCCTACGGCGGATTCGTGGTCGACACTCCCGGTCTCAAGGAGTTCGGGCTGTGGAACCTGACCCAGCCGGAGCTCGTTCTCGCCTTTCCAGAGCTGTCCAAGGCGGCAGCCGGCTGCCGTTTTGCCGACTGCTCCCACGTTCACGAGCCGGACTGCTCGGTGCGTGGGGCGGTGGAGGAGGCCCTGATCGACGCCGAGCGCTACGGCAGCTACCTCAGCCTTCTCGAAGAAGCCTAACCCGGGTGATTCACGGACGATCGGAGCGAGACCAGCGCGAAGAGCACGGCGATGCCCGGCGTCTAGCTGGTCGCAGTCAGTTGCAATTGGATGGCCCGGGTTCCGGCAGATCCGCGGCCTGCGGCCGCACCCCTCGGGGTCCGTCAGTCCGGCCTCGAGGAGGACCTCGGTCCGGTCTTGCCGCCCCGAGGGGCCTCTGCGCTCGGATCTGCCTCCCGCGTTTTCCGACAGATGAGTGAGGCCCCTGCATCTTGGGAAGCGATCCGAGGGGGTGCGAGGACTGTTTGAGGAGTCATCGCAACGAGACCGATGAGGGTGTCATCAGAGGCACGGCCTCGGCCAGAGACCAGGGCGTTGCGGCAGCCCCGATCTTGTCGTTCAGAGTCTCGGGAGGTCCGGGCGGAGAGTCCGTTCGGAGCGAAATGCGCGAGGCGGGTGTCAGATGCGCGTTTTCTCGCGCCGGAACACGTCGCAGGCGTACCTGCAGGTACGTTGGAGACGTGCGACAAGCGAAAAACGCGCAGATGGCCCCGGATCGCGGATTGCAGCCGAACGGACTCTCCGCCCGGACCTCTATCTAGCCCTGCTGTCGGTAGATCTCCGGGAACAGAGCGTAGAAGGCCATTGCAGGCTGCAGCTGAACGAGCGGGATCTGGTCGGTGACGGAGTGGGAGTGGATCTCATCGGCGGGGCCGAAGCCGATGGTCGGGATGCCGAACATGCCGGCGGTGGTGCAGCCGTTCGAGGAGAAGTTGGAACGGTGGAGGCGTGGCTCGCGGCCGAGCACCTTGGCGGCGGTTGAGAGCGCCGCAGCAACGGCCGGGCTGTCCGCAGGCGTGACCCATGCCGGGAAGAACTTGTCAGTCGGATAGCTGAGGCCGCGCCAGCTCGGCTGATCGTAGTGCAGCAGCCGCGGCTCGGCGCCGACGGCCTGCGCTTCGGTCAGCTCGGCGAGCTGTGCCAGGGCCTGCTCCTTGGTTTCGCCGATGGTGACTCGGCGATCGATGTAGATCGTGCACTCGTCCGGTACCGCCGTCAGCGACGGCGATCGCGAGCTGATGCCGGTGACTGCGAGCGAGCCGCGGCCGAGAAGGGGGTGCTCGGTGGGGAGCTCGCCGTGGAGGCGTGCTATGCCGAGCGCGATCGGCGCCATCGAGTAGATGGCGTTGGAGCCCCGGTCGGGCTGCGAGCCGTGAACGGCGACCCCGAGGGCGGTCAGCTCGATCTCCATGCGACCGCGCTGGCCGCGGCAGACGCCGAGGTGGGAGGGCATTCCGATGACCACGATCTCCGGGCGCAGGCCTTCGTCGTGGATCAGGTACTGCCAGGCAAGGCCCACGCAGTCCTCACCGTTGACGGTAGCGGTGACCCAAATCGTGAAGTCGTCGGGCACGCCGATGCGAGTCAGGATAGCGATTCCGTGAACGATCGCCGCTAGCCCACCCTTCTGATCGGAGGCGCCGCGACCGAACAGAACGCCGCCGGAGAGGACGCCCCGGAAGGGGTCGAACTTCCACTTCGACGGGTTCGAGATTCCCACGGTATCGACGTGGGCGTCAAACGCCAGGGTGCGCGGACCGGAGCCGAGGCGACCGAGGACGTTGCCCATGGCGTCGATGTGAACATCCTCGTAACCCAACCGCTCCATCTCGTGCAGAACGCGCTCGCACGCGAGACGCTCGCCGCGGGACGGCGACGGGATGGTCACCAGATCGCGCAAGAACTCGATGCACGCGGGGGCTGCTTCGCTGCTGAGACGAAGAAGGTCGGGCTCGAGCTCGGGGGAAACCAGCGGCTTCTGCTCCATGATACAGCTCCTACTGTGAGAATTTTTTCACGAGTGTAGGAAAAACACAAACCTGGAAGGGAAATCACCGAGCCCGGCTCACTGGTGAAAGGTGGTAGCAGATCGGGGCTGGATGGTCCTCGCAGCGGCAGATCCGCGGCCTGCGGCCGCACCCCCCGGGGACCGTCAGGCCGGTCTCGAGGAGGACCTCGGTCCGGTCTTCCCGCCCCGAGGGGCCGCTGCGCTCGGAGCTGCCTCCCGCGTTCTCCGAGAGGTGAGCGGCCCCCCCTCTTCTTGTGCCGATACTCGTCGTTGAGAGTCTCGGGAGGCGCGGGCGGAGAGTCCGTTCGCAGCGAGACCCCTAAAACGGATTTTAGATGTGCACAACTTCTCGAGCCCGGGTTATCCGGGCGCGATCGTAGCGAGAGCGGCGAGACGCTTGTCAGGGCTGGGTTCTGAGCGTCGAGCTGCCGCAGGCATACTCCCGGTATGTTGAGGACAACGAGACGTGAAGAGCACGGCCATGGCTGGCGTATCGTCGCTCGCAGTAGATCGGGACCGGATGACCCGGGCTAAAAGAACAGCGCTCGGCCGAGCTCTGACAGGAACACGCGCAGCATGTAGATGATAAGAATCGCGAATAGCGGCGACAGATCGAGCGCCATCGGGCGGCGGAATACGCGCCACTGAAGCCGCTGAAACGGACGCAGGAGGGGATCCGTCAGGACGCGGAGGGTGCGAACGATAGGGTTGTAGGGGTTCGGCTCGACCCACGAGATGAGGGCGCGAACAATGATGACCCACATCGTCAGCATGAGCAGGACGTCAAGCACCGAGAAGAGCGGCATCAGTACGACGCGCAGGGCGGTCATCATGTCCTCCTGGGGCCGAAGATCGCGGTTCCGACCCTGATCAGAGTCGCTCCCTCCTCAATGGCGATCTCGAAGTCATGGCTCATCCCCATCGACAGCTGAGGAAGTGCGACACCCATGTCGTCCTGCAGGCGTTCCCTCGCCGCCGCCAGGGCCCGGAAGTAGCGCCGGGAGGTCCCGGGGTCGGAGTCGAAAGGCGGGATCGCCATCAGGCCCTGGAGCTCGAGGCTGCCGGCCATGACGATCTCCCGCGCCAGCTTGGCAACTGCGGCGGGCTGCACGCCGGCCTTCTGCGGCTCATCGCCCACATTGACCTCCATCAGGACCGCAAGGCGCCTGCCCGGCCAGTGCTGTTGGAGGAGCAGCTGCAGCCGTTCCACGAGCCGGGCGCGGTCGATCGTGTGAATGGTATCGAACACCTCGAGCGCGGTCTGTGCCTTGTTGCGCTGCAGGGGCCCGATGAGGTGCCAGCGAGCGCCGGGTAGTGCGCCGTGCTTCGCGACTGCCTCCTGTACCCGATTCTCCCCGAGATCCGTGGCGCCTGCGGCGACCGCCGCTTGCAGCGCCGCAACCGGCTGTGTCTTGCCGACTACAACCAGCGAGATATCGGAACAGCTGCGACCGGACCGGGCGGCCGCAGCCTCCATTCGCCGTCGAACATCGTCCAGCCTGTCAGCGATCGTGGGCAGCATTCCAAGCGGCTCCCCTCGCGTCCTCCGGCCCCGTGCCTGCCGGCGGTGCTCAGTCCTCCTCTCCCGCGAGCTCGGGGAGGTAGAGGATGCGGTGGCAATGCTCGCACGTGATGATCTCCTGGGCCCGTCGCACCCGCTGCTGGAGATGGGGCCGGAGCTCAAAGTGACAGAGCGAGCAGGACCCCTCGATGACCGGGGCCATCGCCTTGCCCTGCTTGTTCTTGAGCAGACGGAGGAAGCGGGACCGGTTCGCCGGTTGAAGCTGCTGCTCGGTCTCGCGGGTTCCGCTGGCGAGCTGGTGGATGGCTTCGGTCAGCTCCTGCTTGCGAGCATCCCATCGCTGGGCGACCTCGCGGTGCGAGGCCTCCTCCTCCGGGCGCGCCTCGCGTCGTGAGGCGATGTCGGCGGTCAGGGCCTCGATGTCGGCCGTCAGCTCGTTGTGCCTGGCGCCGGCGTCGCTGAGGGCTTTGGTTGCGAAGTCGATTTCGTTGATGACCGCCGTGAACTCGCGCTCATTGGTGACGAGAGCTTTCTGCTTCTGGAAATGCTCGAGCTCCAGGCGGGACTCCTCCTCGCGCTTGGTGATTTCGGCAAGCTCCGCATTCTTAGCCTCTATGGCTCGCTCCAGCTCCTCGAGCTCCTCCTGACGACGGAGGTTCTCCTCCTGCAGCTCGCGCACATCGTTCGGCGGTGTACGCTGCTCGACGATGGCATCTCCAATTCGGTCGTAGATTTCCTGCAGACGAATCATCAGCTTGAGATCTTTGCGTGCGCTTTCCACCGGCTCTCCTCATCATGTGACGGCGCGAGGCGTCAGCACCCCGAGCCATGGGCCCACCAGGATTCGAACCTGGGACCGACCGGTTATGAGCCGGCGGCTCTGACCGCTGAGCTATGGGCCCCCGTCATGGTAACGCGTTGGACCACGGGCAGCAACCGCGGGCAACGCCGCAGCTGGGGTTGCATCTCCAACGGAAGGCTGTACAATGCAGGTTCCCGCGTGCGCGGGAGAACATCAACTCCTTGCTCCGGGCTCGGACCCGGGGCCGAAGGCCAAGAGGAGAGTCAACATGCCTCTGTACGAGCTGGGGGTCATCCTCGACCCCGAAGCAACCCCCGACCAGGAGAGCGGAGCGCTCGAGCGTCTGGAGAAGATCATCACCGACGCCGGCGGCGACGTGGTGAACAAGGACGCGCGCGGCCGTCGCAAGCTGGCCTTCCCGATCCAGAAGAGAACCATGGGTGTCTATCACTTCTGGCGCTTCAACGCGGAGGGGGCAGTCCAGGAGCCGCTCGGCTTCGAACTGCGCACGAACGACGTTGTCCTGCGCTCCCTGGTGCTCAACCTCGACCGCGAGATGAGAAACCAGCGCAAGCTGGATCGGGTGCAACAGGCCAAGATCGCAAAGAAGGCCGCCCGCGGCGCGGCCGCGGTCGACGCCGAGGAAGAGAGCTGACGATTATGGTGATGGCACGGAAGAAGCGGTTTCGGCGTCGCGCCAAGGTGTGCCGATTCACGGTCGAGAAAATCGGCTACATCGACTACAAGGACCTGGATCTGCTGCGGGACTTCGTGCCCGTGAACGGCAAGATCCTGCCGCGTCGGGTTACCGGCACCAGCCCTGCCTACCAGCACAAGCTGGCGCGGGCGATCAAGAGGGCCCGTTACATGGCGCTGTTGCCCTACGCGGGCGACTGACAAACCCGGGTTCTGCCACCCGATGGCTGAAGGCGGGGTGCGAAGGATGTCGCTCTTTGCGTGCGGCGGCCTCCTGCAGGTGAGGATTGTCTCCGGACCGACCGCGATGAGCGACGGGCGGATCTCTCAAGCCGAGGCCCCGTCGCCATGAGTGCCGGCGGTCTGCCGGATATGGCGCAGGGGGGAGCGCTCCAGCGCGTCGGGTTCGGGCCGCTGGGCAGCGGCCTGGTGTCGCTGCTTCTGTACAGCGGCCTGTTCGTGCTTCCGTTCCTCGGCATCGTGGTGGCGCCGTTCGGTATCATCCCGGTGCTCCATTTGGCGGCGCGGCGCCGCAGCGGCATCACGGCCTGGGGCTGGGTGGCGGTCCTCCTTGCCGGGGCGGCGGTGGCGGGCGGCGGCGTGGCGGCGGTGGTCTTTCTCTGCGGCTACCTGCTGCTCATCGCTGTTCCGAGCCTGTCGGTGGACCTTCGCGTTCGCTCGCGGTGGACGGACGGCCGATGGGTGGCGGTCACGACCGTGGCGGCGACGCTGCTCGCCCTGGGCGTCGTCGCAGCGCTGTCATGGCCGAAGGCGCCGGTTGCGGCGACCGGTGAGTGGCTGCGCACCACGGGTCAGCAGGCCATCGAGCTGTACCGGAAGGCCGGCGTGGCCAGCGGCAACCTCGAGCTGGCGCTGGATGCGAGCGAGCGCGTCCTGGCCTGGGTGCTGCCCTCGCTCCCGGTGGCCTACCTCGTCGCGGTGCTGTTCTGGATGCGCCCGCGGCTGCCGGTCCTCGGCTTCGAGATCGAGGCGGTACATTTTGAGGAGTACCGGGGCGACGAGTGGCTTCCGGTGCTGTTTGCGGTGGCTGGCCTCGGCGTCCTCGTCCTTGGCGGCACTCCGCGCTGGGTGGCCATCAACCTGCTGGCCGTTACCCTCATCTTGTATTTTGTGCACGGCTTGGCTATCATCCGAGCCCATCTCGTCCGCTTCGTGGGGCGTGGATGGTTGGTGCGCTGGGGGGTGGCGCTATTGTGTTTGCAGGTGCCGCTGCCCATCTTCGTCGCGGGTCTGGGAATCGTGGACAGCTTCCATTCCCTGCGGCCCCGGCCGCCGGCTGACGACAGGAGGCCAGAATGAAAGTGATCTTGAACGACTATGTGGAGAATCTCGGGGAACGGGGCCAAACCGTGGTGGTGAAGCCTGGTTATGCTCGGAACTACCTGCTTCCGAAACGCCTCGCGTACCTCGATACGCCCGGCAACCGGAGGCAGTTCCAGCAAGAGCAGAAGACCTGGGAGGAGATGGACCTCACGCGCCGGTCGGCGGCCGAGCAGCTGGCGGCGGAGCTCGACGGGGTCGAGCTGATCTTTGACCGCCGTGCGGGCGAGAACGATGTCCTGTTCGGATCGGTGACGGTCAATGACATTGCGGGCCAGCTGGCCGAGCGCGGAATCGAGGTCGACAAGCGGCGGGTGGTCCTGGAGAGTCCGCTCAAAGAGCTGGGGAGCTTCCAAGTGACGCTCCAGGTACATCGTGACATCGCCGTTACCCTTCCCGTGCACGTCGTGCGCCCGGGTGAGCAGCCCGGGAAGACGGCCGGCCAGGGGCCGGTCGTGGAGGAGACCGTAGAGGCGACCGCGCAGGACGCCGAGGCTTAGGCGTTCCGCGGGAGCCGGCGTGAGCTCCGACCCCCCGCGCGATCGTCCGGATCCGGCCGCCGGCCGGCGACCGAGTTGGCTCAAGCTGAGCGGTGTGCGACGGCTGCTGGGCAAGGCGCTCTTCGCCATCGACCCGGTCGACGTCAAGGCACGGCTCGGTGGTCTCGAGGAGCGCGTCGAGTCCGAGGCCCGCTTCGTTCGAGCACTGCAAAGGGAGCTCGAGCTGATGAGGGACGAGCGGGTTCCGGCGGTCGAGGCGCGGCTGGACACGGCCGAGGAGACTCTGCGGGTGCTCCAGGGGCTGCTGGAGACCGTACGCGACCAGCGCCTACCCGGCCTCGATGTCAGGGTGGACATGGCGGAGGCGGCCGCCGGCGAGGCCAGCGCCAGCATCGCGGAGATCCGCGACGAACGTCTCCCCGCGGTTGCAGAGCGCGCCGACGTTCTCGTCGAACGGCTGGCGGAGGAGCTCGAGGAGGTGGCGTCGCTGACCGAGCGCATCCTGCGTCGCGAGCCGTTGCCGGTACCTCAACCGAGTGACGCGGAGTCTGATCTCGCCGAGGCGCTGGCGGAGGTTCAGCCGCGGCTGGTGGAGGCTTTCCGGGGCAGCGAGCAGGAGATCCGGCACCGCATGGGCGCCTACCTGCCGATCCTCGAAGGCCACGGCCCGGTCCTCGACCTCGGCTGTGGGCGGGGAGAGCTTCTGCTGCTGCTGGGCGAGGCAGGCGTGGCCGCCACCGGGGTGGAGGGCGATCCGGCCCTTGCACAGGCGGCTCGCCGCCGCGGGCTGCGGCTGGTCGAAGGAGATGTGCTCACGGTGCTGCGCGAGCAGGCCGGCGGGGCATGGGGCGCCGTCACCGCAAGCCACCTTTTCGAGCATCTTCCCCCCGGAGTGCTCCTGAACGTGTTACACGAGGTTCATCGCATCCTTCGACCCGGCGGAGTGCTGGTGGCAGAGTGCCCCAACCCTCACAGCCTGAGGGTCGGGGCGAGTCTCTTTTGGCTCGATCCGACCCACAGGAGGCCGTTGCCGCCGGAGACGCTATCCGTTCTTCTCGAGGCCTGCGGTTTCGTGGTCGAGGGCAGCGACCTGATCCACCCCTTCCCCGACGAGCAGAGGCTGGCCCGGACGGTCGCGGATGACGGCAGCGATCTGGCGCGGCGCCTGGCCGACCTGGAGAGGAGCCTGGACGAGGTGATCAACGGTCCGCGGGATTACCGGTTGCGTGCGATCAAACCCGCGGCGGACGAAGACTGAAGAGGAGCCTTCGATGCGAGTCAGCACTCTCGTGGTCTGGGCCGCCCTCATGATAGGGCTGGCGGCGTGCGTTCCCGGCTCCACTTCCAAGACGCAGTCGGGCAATCTCTCTGTGGCGCCGGACATCGTCGCGCGGCGCGCCCAGTTCCAGCCCCACACCCTGACGGCGGACATGAAAGCGCTGGCGGCCGGGGACCGAGAGGCCCTCGAGCATCTGGTGGCGGCGGCACGCGAGATCGACGACGTTTTCAAGCTGCAGGTGTGGCGGGGCAACCCCCAGCTGGCGCCGCAGGTCGCGGCGTTGACCGGGCCGGATGCGCAGGCGGCGCAGGACTACTACCGGATCATGTATGGGCCGTGGGACCGCCTGAAGGACTTCAAGCCGTTCCTCGGTCGGACGCCGCACCCGGCAGGCGCGGGTTTCTACCCGGAGGACATGACGAAGCAGGAGCTCGAGAGCTGGGTCAAGGAGCACCCGGGCGAGCGTGAGGCCCTCACCTCGCTGGTGACGGTCGTGCAGCGAGGCGATGTGGGCCTGGTGGCGGTGCCTTACAGCGAGGCGTATCGGCCGCAGCTCGAGCGCGCCGCGACGGAGCTCAGAGCCGCCGCCGATGCCACCGACAACCAGAGCCTGAAGAGGTTCCTCCAGCTTCGGGCTGACGCGTTCGCCTCGGACGACTACTACCAGTCCGACCTGGCGTGGATGGACCTCGATTCGCCGCTCGAGGTTGTGATCGGACCGTACGAGACGTACGAGGACGGCCTCTTCGGCTACAAGGCAGCGTTCGAAGCGTTCCTGTGCGTCGTGGAGCCGGAGGACTCGAAACGGCTTGCCGTCTACAAGAGCGAGCTGCCGCTCTTGGAGCGCGAGCTGCCGATTCCGGATGAGCACAAGAACCTCGACCGCGGCACCGCGTCCCCGATTCGGGTAGCGGACGAGGTCTTCACCGCCGGCGACGCACGCGCGGGGGTGCAGACGCTGGCCTTCAACCTGCCAAACGACGAGCGGGTGAGGGAGGCGAAGGGCTCGAAGAAGGTGCTGCTGAAGAACATGATGAAGGCGAAGTATGAAGCCATTCTCGAGCCCATCGCGGCCCGGGTGCTGCCCGAGAAGGAGGCGGCGGAGATTGACTTTGACTCGTACTACCACTTCATTCTCTTCCACGAGCTTGCGCACGGCCTCGGCCCCGGCCGGATCACCGTTGACGGGCGCCGCACCGAGGTGAGACTCGAGCTGAAGGACCTCTACTCGGCGTTCGAGGAGGCCAAGGCCGATGTCGTCGGCGTCTACAACCTGTACGAGCTGGCGGATCGTGGCGTGGTTCCGATGGAGGTTGTCGAGCACCTGCCGTGGACCTATGTTGCGGGCCTGTTCCGAGCGGCTCGCTTCGGTACCTCCGAAGCCCACGGCTTGGGCGTTGTGATGCAGGCGAACTACCTGCTCTCCAAGGGGGCGATCGAGGTGACGCCGGCCGGCCGGTTCCGGCCCCACGTGGACCGCTTCCGGGGTGCGATCCGTGACCTCGCTCACGAGCTCCTGATGGTGGAGGCGCTCGGCTCTCACGACCGCGCACGCGACTTCGTGTCGCGCTATGGAACGGTTCCGGAGGCGATGACAACGGCACTCAACGGGCTCACCGGCATTCCGGTAGACGTCGACCCGGTATACCCGTTGACGGGGCTGCAGTGAGCTCCACCGTGTCGGGGCCGGCCGCTGCGGAATGCCCCGCCGACGGCGTTCCCTGCAGGGTCGGGCGGAGCTGCCGTCCGGGGCCGCAAGAAGCAGCGAATATGTCTCATTCTGAATTCACATCGTTGCATGGACATTGAGTGTGAAAGGGTTCACAATCGCGGCGTGCGCGGTACCGCGCCGAGGGAGGTAGCTGAGATGCCGAGGAGTGATCTGTCAATCGCCATGGTCGGCTCCGGCGGCGACGGCGTCGTCACCATGGGCGATATGATTGCGCAGGCCGGTGCGAGGGAGGGTCTGAACGTCATCAAGGTCGAGGCCTACGGGCCGCAGATCCGGGGTGGCGAGTCGTCGACTACGGTTCGCATGGCCGCGAGTGAAATCTATGCCCAGGCCGACTACGTCGACATCCTCGTGGTGTTCAACTGGAAGGACTTCGCACGCTTCAAGGGAGAGATCATGGTGGCGCCGGACGCCATCATCCTCTCCGAGGCGAAGGACGAGACCGAGGTCGACGGCGCCGATCTTGGGGCGGGCCAGGACGCCACCTGGGTCAAGGTGCCGTTCATCGACCTTGCCAAGGAGTCGGCCGGGACCACGCTGGCGAAGAACATTGTGACTCTCGGCCTTCTCAGCGAGCTCTTCAATCTGCCGAGAAAGCCGCTGAAGCGGGCCATCGAGAAGAAGTTCTCGAAGAAGAAGGCTGCCGTGCTGGAGGCCAACATCAAAGGTTTCAGTGCCGGCGTTGAGTTCGCCAAGGGCCTCGGTGACCGGTTCAACGACCGGCGTCTCGAGTACGAGCCGGGTGAGCCCAGGCTCCTGATGTCGGGCAACGAGGCGGCCGCAGTCGGCGCCATTCATGCCGGCTGCCGGTTCTTTGCCGGCTACCCGATCACTCCGTCGTCGGAGGTCTTGCACTTTCTCTCCGAGTGGCTGCCCAGGGCCGGCGGCTCGGTGGTGCAGACCGAGGACGAGCTCGCCGCAATCGGCGCGGTGATCGGCGGCTCCTTCGCCGGCGTCAAGTCGATGACCGCCACCTCCGGACCTGGTCTGGCGCTGATGACCGAGATGCTGGGCCTCGCTTCGATGGCCGAGATCCCGGCCGTGATCTTCGACGTCCAGAGGGGTGGCCCGTCGACGGGGCTGCCAACCAAAAGCGAGCAGTCGGATCTGTGGCAAGCGCTGTACGGCTCGCACGGTGATGCACCGCGCGTTGTCCTCGCCCCGGCCGACGTCGAGGACTGCTTCCACACCACGGTCGACGCCTTCAACATCGCCGAGGAGTACCAGATCCCGGTGGTGGTGCTGTCCGACCAGAACATCGCCCAGCGCCGTGAGACGTTGTCGATGCTCACCCTCGACCACGAGGTCAAGGAGCGCCTGGCGCCGACGCCCGAGCAGCTTGACGGCTATAAGAGGTACGAGATTACGCCGAATGGCGTTTCCCCGATTTCGTGGCCCGGGATCGAGGGCGGCCAGTACCAGACCAACGGTCTCGAGCACGACGAGTACGGGCGGCCGACCTCGATGTTCCTGACGCACGAGAAGATGAACGAGAAGCGCTACCGCAAGCTGCGCCCGATCCGTGACGAGTACCACTTCATCCGCCGCTACGGTCCCGATGACGCGGATGTTGGCATTCTCTGCTGGGGCTCCTCCAAGGGCCCGGTGAAGGAGGCCGTGCTCAAGGCCAACGCCCGCGGCATCAAGGTGGCGGCGTTCGTGCCGCAGGTGCTGTACCCGTTTCCCAAGCACGAGTTCGAGGAGTTTCTGAAGGCCATCAAGGAGTTCATCGTCATCGAGCTGAGCTTCTCGGCACAGTTCTACAAGTACCTCAGGACATTCCTCGAGCTTCCGGAGGGACACACCCACATCTTCAAGCGGTCCGGCGGCAAGAACCTGACGGTTGCCGAGGTGGAGGAGCAGATTGCGGCGGTCCTGCCCCGTGCGATGACGAAAAGGGAGGTGCTGGTATGAGCGCCCCGGACGTGACCTTCAAGCCCGGCGACTTCAAGACCGATCTCAAGCCCGTGTGGTGCCCCGGCTGCGGCGACTTCGGCGTCCTCAACGCCCTCTACCGGGCCATGGCGAACCTCGGCCTCAAGCCGTGGAACACGGTGATCCTGTCCGGAATCGGCTGTTCGTCCCGCCTGCCCGGCTACGTGGCCACCTACGGCTTCAACTCGGTGCACGGCCGTGCCCTGGCGCTGGCGACCGGCGTCAAGGTGGCCCGTCCCGACCTGGCGGTCATAGCCGTCGGCGGCGACGGTGACGGGATGGCCATCGGCGGCAACCATCTGATGCACTCTTGCCGGCGCAACCTCGACGTGGCCTACATCCTGATGGACAACGAGATCTACGGGCTGACCAAGGGCCAGACGGCGCCCACGACGCCCCTGGGAGACAAGACGAAGTCGTCCTACTGGGGCAACCCGGAGCCCGCAGTCGATCCCGTCGAGCTCGCCATCTCAACCGGTGCAACCTTCGTCGCGCGCGGCTTCGCCGGCGACCTGAAGAGCCTCACCGGCATCATCCAGAGGGGCATCGAGCACCGAGGGTTCTCGTTCATCAACGTCATGTCGCCGTGCGTCACGTGGCGTGGCGACTCCCAGTACCAGCTACTCAAGGAGAAGCTGCGGCAGCTGCCCGAGGACTACGATCCCACCAATCGTGGTTCGGCGCTCAGGTACACCCGCGAGACCGAGGTGCTGACCACGGGCGTCCTGTACGAGGTGGAGGGGCCAACCATCGGCGATCGTATTGAACACATCAGAATGATGGCCCAGGAGGGCGGACACGTGCCGACGACGCGGGAGATCCTGGAACGGTTCATGCCAACGGTATGATCGGCGGGAGCCTCGATCTCTTCGACGGCGGGCGCTTGCGCCCGCCGTTCTTGTCTTGCGAGCCTGGTTGCAAAGGGGACTGTCGGCAGGCTCTCTCGGGCCGTCCCCGAATTTGCGTCTCAGTTCATTTGTTATGATGATGAGGTTGCCGGAGGTGCGCCATGATGACAGAAGAAAGGGCCGGCAGCGGCCTCGGAATCATAGGTTACGACAGCTACGAGTTCATCGTCGCGGACCTTGAAAGGAGCCGCCGTTTCTACACCACGATGATGGACGTGCCGCAGACCGGCCGGCTCGCCGAGCGGGTCTCGGCAGAGCACGGCGAGAGCGGGATCCTGTTCGCAGTCGGTAAAGCGTCCGTCGCGTGCATCACCTCAAGGGAGCGGGGATCGAGGGCCGACCGCTGGCTACAACGACATCCCGACGGTGTGGCTGTCGTCGGGCTGCGGGTCCGGGACCTCGAGCAGGCGCACCGGGTAGTGGTGGAGCGCGGGGGCACCGTGTGTACGCCACCCACGGCCACGACCGATCATCATGGGAGCCCCTACCGGCTGTTCGAGATTGCGACCCCGCTGGGCGACGTGCGGTTTCGTTTCGTCGAGCGTTCCTCGGGTGCGCTGCCGCCGGGTTTCGAGCCGATCGAGGGCGCGGATGAGCACAATAGTAACGGTTTTCAGGTCATCGACCACGTCACGTCGAACTTCGTGACCCTCGAGCCGCACGTGACCTGGCTGCGCGACGTGATGGGGTTCGAGGAGTACTGGCGCGTGCACTTCCACACCTCCGATCTTCACGGCGGCACGGGCGGCTCCGGCTTGGCCTCGATCGTGATGTGGGACCCGGAGTCGGGGATCAAGCTCGCCAACAACGAGCCGGTGACGCCGAACTATGAGGCGAGCCAGATCTATGCCTTCGTGGAGTCCAACCAGGGTGCCGGCGTCCAGCACGTCGCCTTTCACGTGCCGAAGATCATCCCCGCGGTCGAAAACCTGCGCAGCGCCGGGATCGAGTTTCTCGACACCCCGGCGACGTATTACGACATGCTGCCGTCGCGTCTCGCCGAGCACCGGGTGACGGGCTTCAGCGAGCGCATCGACGACCTGCGGAGGCTCGGCATTCTGGTCGATGGCGATGACGATCGTTACCTGCTGCAGATCTTCATGGTGGAGGGCGGCCTCCTGTACGGCGACGCGCAGGCGGGCCCGTTCTTCTACGAGGTCATCCAGCGCTGCGGCGCCCGCGGTTTCGGGGAGGGCAACTTCCGCGCCCTGTTCGAGGCGATCGAGCGTGACCAGCTGAGGCGGGACGCCGTCGACAGGCAGCTGCAGGCGGGGGCGGGCTCCTGATGCGTCTGGCGACCGTGCGAGCCGCGGGGGGACTTCGCGTTGCGGTGCTGTGGCGGCGACCAGAAGGCGGGCTGTGGATCGACGTCGCGGAGGCGGCGCTCGAGCTGCTGGGCGAAGACGGCTGCCCGTCGAGCCTGCGGCTGCTGCTGGCGCGCGAGGGAACGGGGCTGGCGACGCCGCACCGGATCCTCAGCGAGCTTGAGCGAGGAGCCCTTTCCGACACGGTTGCGACCTGGCCGCAGCGCGGCGTCCACCTGGCGCCGCCGGTACCGGATCCGGGGGTGCTGATCGACTTCTACGCCTTCGAGGAGCATGTTCGGCAGGCACGGGCGCGGAGAGGGCTCGAGATCGTCCCCGAGTGGTACCAGTACCCGGTGTACTACCGCTCCAACCAGCGGGCCCTGCTCGGAGACGGAGCCGAGGTCTGGTTCCCGGCCGGCGAGGGCCGGATGGACTACGAGCTCGAGCTGGCGGCGGTTCTCGGCAGCCGGCTCGAGAGTCCCACACCGGCCGAGGCCGAGGCGGCGATCGCCGGCTACTGTCTGTTCAACGACTGGAGCGCGCGCGCCATCCAGGCCGAGGTCATGAAGGTCGGGCTGGGGCCCGCCAAGGGCAAGGACTTCGCCTCGTCGCTGGGCCCGTGGATGGTCACGCCGGATGAGGTCGGTGACCTCGGCGCGCTGCCACTGTCGGCACGGGTCAACGGCAAGGTGTGGTCCCAGGGCACGCCGGGGGCGATGCGGTGGACCTGGGGCGAGCTCCTCGCTTTCGCCGGCGAGGGGGTCCACCTGGAGCCGGGCGACGTTTTCGGGTCTGGCACCATTGGCGGCGGCTGCGGTCTCGAGCAGGACCGCTACCTGCAGCCGGGAGACGTGGTCGCGCTGGATGGCGGCGACGCCCTCGGGGTGCTGACCGGCACCGTCCGCCGCCGGGAACGAGATGTCTAGCGTGGTGGTTGCACCAAGCGGGCCGGCTCGACGTCCGCGGCCGAGGCGTGGGCTCGAGGCGGCTTCGCAAGGAGGAACGAAATGATCCACCGAATGGTCCGAGGCAACGTTCCCGACAACCCGCACACCGCCTTCCGGCCCGACGGCAGCCTCGCCTTCGAGCACTGCTTCACGAGACGCGGGTTCGATGGCACCTACACCATCCTCTACCACCGCCGGCCACCGCACTGGGTTATGGCCGAGGAGGATCTTGGGCTCCATTCGGGATGGGCCGAGCCGGAATGGGACGGGCCGCTGCGCCGGCGGCACTTTGTCAGCGGCCGCGCCGCCGAGGGCGGCACGCCGTTCCTCGGCCGCCGACTCCTTCTTGCAAACGCAGATATCGGCGTCTGGCTAGCCCGGCCGACCGAGGCCGAGCCGACCCTCGTCGCGAACGCGGACGGTGACGAGCTCACCTTTGTTTACCGCGGGGCGGGCGCGGTGGACTGCCCGCTCGGCCGCCTCCACTACCAGGCGGGGGACTACGTCTTCGTCCCGCGCGGCCTGCCACACCGCTGGCTCGTAGAGGACACCGCTGAGCTGCTGGTGATGGAGGGGCTGTCTTTCATGGATCTGCCCAGACAGTACCGAAACCCGGGCGGCCAGCTGACCATGTTCGCCCCGTACAGCCACCGCGACTTCCGACCGCCCGCCTGGCCTGAAGGCGGCCCCGCAGCGCTGGATGCCCCATCCCGTCTCCTGGTCAAGCGAGGACAGCGCCTGACCGCGTTCGAGATGACGCATGACCCCTTCGACGTGGTCGGCTGGGACGGTCAGGTGTGGCCGTTCGCCTTTCCGATCCGCGCCTTCAAGCCGCACACCGGCCGCGTTCACCTGCCGCCGACGATCCACACGACATTCGCGGGTGGCGGCTTCGTGGTGTGCTCGTTCGTGCCACGGCTGGTCGACTACGACGCCGAGGCGATCCCCTGCCCGTACCCACACTCGTCGCCAGACTGCGACGAGGTGCTTTTTTACGTCGAGGGCAATTTCACGAGCCGCAAGGGCGTCGGCCCCGGCTCGATCAGCCTGCACCCGACCGGGCTGCCGCACGGCCCCCACCCGGGCACCTACGAAGCATCGATCGGGACCACCCGCACGGATGAGCTAGCGGTGATGATCGATACCTTTAAGACCCTGCTACCAACCACATACGCCGTCGAGATTGAGGATCCGGGCTATAACCTGAGCTGGGTAGCCGGCGGAGAGTGACCGGCGCCGAGCCCGCGCGCTTGACTCTCCCCCGCTACCACATGACATTTACCGTCTACCGTTCTTCTTCTCCGTATGATTCTCCGGGAGGTCACATGTCTGAGAGCCCACTCACGATCGACACCGCCGACACCCCGTGGGTCGACGTCTACCGCCGCCTGGTGGAGATCGTCGTGCCACGGCCGATCGCCCTGGCGTCTACGGTCGACGCCGAGGGCCGGACCAACCTGGCGCCGTTCTCGTTCTTCAACGCGGTGTCGGCGAACCCTCCCCTGATCGTCTTCTCGCCCGCCCTCGCGGGCCGCACCGGCGCCAAAAAGGACACCCTCTGCAACATCGAGGAGGTTGGCCAGTTCGTGGTGGCGACGGTGACGGAGGAGATCGCCGACAGGGTCAACGCCTGCGCGGCGGCCCTTCCCCGCGGCGAGAGCGAGTTCGCTCATAGCGGTCTGACCCCGGTCCCGGCCATCCGCGTCGCGGCGAGCCTGGTCGCGGAGTCGCCGGTCAACATGGAGTGCGAGCTGGTCGAGATCCACCGCTACGGATCAGAGGGCGGCGCCGGCAACCTGATCGTCGGGCGGATCGTTCTCCTCCACCTCGATCCGGCGGTTCTCGACGAGGAGGGCAGGGTGCTGTCCGACCGCCTTCGCGCTGTCGGCCGCATGGGTGGGACCGACTGGGTCCGTACTCGCGACACATTCGCCATGCCCAGGCCCTAGCCTGGTGTGGCCCACAGGTGGATGATGCCCGCCACGGCAGATCCGCGGCCTGCGGCCGTTCCCCCAAGTTCTGCGTTGCTCCGGCGGCCGCCGGAGCTACGCAGAAGCTCGCGGTGCAGTTCAGGAGGGAAGAAGCCTGCAGGGCCCTACCAGCTCTGCTGGCGGCGGACGAGGGCCAGGAACTCCTCGCGCACCTTGCGGTCCGAGAAGCACCCGCGCAGCGCGGAGGTGGCGGTCAGCGCGCCGGGCTTCTTGACCCCGCGCATCTCGACGCACAGGTGGCGGGCCTCGATGACAACCATGACGCCGAGCGGCTCGAGCTTGTTCCACAGGAACTGCGCCACCTGCTCGGTCAGGCGTTCCTGCAGCTGCGGGCGCTTGGCGTAGAACTCGAGAATGCGCGGCAGCTTTGAGAGGCCGACAATGCGTGAGTCGGGAATGTAGGCGATGTGGGCATGACCGTAGAACGGTACAAAGTGGTGCGCGCACATCGAGTAGAACGGGATCTCCCGCTCGATCACCATGTGGCGGTAACCCTCCTCGTTGGGGAAGCAGGTGACCTTCGGCTCGGCACCCTCGAAGATCCCGTGGAACATCTCGAGATACATCCTCGCCACCCGTGTCGGTGTGTGGCGGAAGTTGGGATCCTCCAGATCCAGGTTGAGCTCACCCATCAGACCCGCGATGTGGTGCGAGATACGCTCCACGAGCGCCTCCTCGCTTCCCTTCGGGACGAGGTTCCCGTTGCGCTCCTCGAGCGGCCCTGCTTTCGGTCCTTCAACGGGCTTGACTTGTCTCATGATCGGTGACCTCCTGTCGTGGTCATCCCTGAGAATACGCCCGCCAGAGGTGGTATTCCAAGTCTGTTACCATCGCCGTCGGGCAACGAGCCGCTCAGGAGGTCTATACCGTGCGACGTGTCTTGGTCACAGGGGGCTGTGGCTTCATTGGCTCCAACTTCGTGCGCCGCTTGCTGGCAGAGCGCCCCGGTCTCGAGGTTGTCAACCTGGACGTTCTGACCTATGCCGGGCGACTCGAGAACCTGCGCGAAGTCGAGGATGATCCGCGCTACACCTTCATCCGCGGTGACATCTGCGATGCCGAGGTGGTGGCGGCCGCCATGGCCGGGTGCGACGCGGTCGTCAACTTCGCGGCCGAGACCCACGTCGACCGTTCCCTCCTCGGCGCCGGCCACTTCATCCAGACCGACTGCTACGGTGTCTGGGTGCTGCTGGAGGAGGCACGTCGCAGAAAGGTGGAGCGCTTCGTTCAGATCTCCACCGACGAGGTCTACGGGACCATCGACATCGGCTCCTTCGACGAGACGGCGCCGCTGATGCCGCGCAACCCGTACTCGGCCTCGAAGGCGGGCGGTGACCGCATCGCCTACTCGTTCTGGGCTTCCTTCGGGGTACCGGTGATCATTACTCGGGCCTCCAACAACTTCGGGCCATACCAGTTTCCGGAGAAGCTGGTGCCGCTGTTCGTGACCAATGCGCTTGCCGACCGTCCGCTGCCGTTGTACGGGGATGGTGGCAACGTGCGAGACTGGCTGTTCGTCGCCGATCACTGCCGTGCGATCGACTTTCTGCTCGATCGCGGCGAGCCGGGCGAGGTGTACAACATCGCCGGCGGCAACGAGCGCCCCAACGTGGAGGTGACCCGGCTGCTGCTCGACGTCCTCGGCAAGCCGCACGATCTCATCCGTTTCGTAACGGACAGACCGGGCCACGACCGCCGCTACTCGCTCGATGCCTCGAAGCTAGGCCGGCTCGGCTTCAGGCCCGAGGCCGAGTTCGAGAGCGCGCTCGAGAAAACTGTGCGCTGGTACGTGGACAACGCGTGGTGGTGGCAGCCGATCCGCGAGCAGGATGCCGAGTTCGCGGCGTACTACGCCCGCCAGTATGACGAGCGCTTGCGGGGCTCGACGCCGTGACCGACCTCATGGTCACGGGCTCGGAAGGTCAGCTCGGGCGGGCTCTCGTCAATGCCGCGGCGACGCGAGGGATGTCGGTGGAGGGTTTCGACATCGATACGCTCGACATCACCGATGCCGGCGCGGTACGAGAGGTCGTGGGTTGGCTGCGGCCTCGGATCCTGATCAACTGCGCTGCGTTCACGGCGGTGGACGACTGTGAGAAGCGCGAGCCAGAGGCGACCGCCGTCAACGGCAGGGCGGTGGCTCACCTGGCTGCGGCCAGCGACCTTGCCGGGGCGCTGCTGGTGCAGGTTTCCACCGACTATGTGTTCTCGGGAACGGCGGCACGGCCATACGTGGAGGACGACCCACCCGACCCGATCAGCGCCTACGGCCGTAGCAAGCTCGCCGGCGAAAAGGCGGCGGCCAGCGCGCGCGAGCACCTGCTGCTGCGCACGGCTTGGCTGTTCGGGCACGGCGGCAACAACTTCATCGAGGCGATCCGGCGGCAGCTCGAAGAGGGCGCGGACGAGCTGCGGGTGGTTTCGGACCAGTCGGGCAACCCCACCTACTGCAGCGACCTGGCGGAAGCGGTCCTGGAGCTCGTGGAGCGGCGGGCGCGCGGTATTGTGCACGTCGTCAACGCGGGCTCCACGACCTGGCACGGGCTGGCGGAGGAGATCGTGAGGCGGCTCGGCAGCGAGGTCCCGGTGCGGGCAACCCGCAGCGAAACGCTCGGCCAGGCGGCGCCGCGGCCGGCATGCTCCGAGCTGTCCACGGCGAAGTTGGAGGCACTCCTGGGGCGTCGGCTTCCCGACTGGCGCGATGCTCTGAACCGGTACCTGGAGAGCGCGTGCGCGCACTGATTACCGGTGCGGCTGGCTTCGTCGGCGCCCACCTCGCCGCCCACCTTATCGAAGCCGAGCCGGGCGCAGCAGTTTGGGGCATGGTGTGGCCGAGCGCTGGCCGCGAGAGCGTAGCTGCCCTGCCGTCGTCCGTACACATCGAGAACGGCGAGCTGAGGGATGCCGGCTCGCTACAGCGTGTACTTCGGGTTGCGCGGCCGGAGGTGATCTTCCACCTCGCCGCAGCGTCGACCGTCGCCTCCTCGTGGGCCGCGCCGACCGAGGCCATGGAGGTCAACGCGGTCGGCCAGATCAACCTCCTCGAGGGCATTCGTGCGCTCGGCCTGGAGCCGACCGTGGTCGTGGCCTGCTCGGCCGAGGCCTACGGCCGTGCCGCGCACTGCCCGGTGACCGAGGACGCACCGCTCGCGCCGCTGTCGCCGTACGCCGTCAGCAAGGCGGCGCAGGACCTGATCGCGGCGCAGTACCATGCGGCATACGGCCTGAGAACGATCCGCCTGCGCCTCTTCAACCACACCGGACCCGGACGCCCCGGGCACTTCGTCGCCTCCTCGTTTGCGCGCCAGATCGCCGAGATCGAGCGCGGCATGAGGCCGCCGGTGCTGCGGGTCGGCAACCTCGACGCCGTTCGCGACTTCACCGATGTGCGAGACGTCGTCCGTGCCTACCGGCTGGTGGCGGCAAACGGACGGCCGGGGGCGGCCTACAACGTCTGCTCGGGTGCCAAGGTCAGCGTTCGCGAGTTGCTCGACATCCTGCTGGCGGTGGCCGGCGTCGAGGCGGAGGTGAAGGTCGACCCGGAGCTGCTGCGGCCCGCCGACATCCCCGCACTGTGGGGCGACCAGAGCCGCCTCACCGCCGATACCGGCTGGCAGCCGCTGATCCCGCTCGAGCGGACGCTGGCGGACCTCCTTGCCTGGTGGCGGGGCCGCCTCGATGACGGGGTCGTCGGGTGAGCCGTTCCATCCCGAATGGTGCCGGAGCGGGCGGTGAGCGGTAGGCTGCTGCGGGCCGTTGCCGGCAGGCCGCTGCCGTCCGGCGAGCTGCCACGCAAGGCTGTTCACCTGTCGATGGGTGGGTTCGCCCTCGCCCTGCGCTGGCTGACGTGGCAGCAGGCGGTGCTGTGCGCGCTGGCCGCCTTCGCCTTCAACCTGCTGGTGCTGCCGGCCCTGCTCGGTCACCGCCTGAGGAGCGAGCGCGACGACGTCTCCGACCGTGGCGTGCTCCTCTACCCGCTGGTCGTACTGGCGCTCATCGTCCTCTTCCACCGGCCGGATGGGGGCGGCGACGGCATGTACCTGGCGGCCTTCGGCTGGGGGTTGCTGGCCGGAGGGGATGCGGTGGCAGGGCTGGTCGGCATGAAGTGGGGCCGGCATCCGCTGCCCTGGAATCCGAGGAAGACCTGGGAAGGGCTGGCCGGCTACACCGCTGGCGGCGCGCTGGTTGGAACTGCTCTGATGGTCTGGAATGCCCCCGGGCTCGTCCACCTTGCCTCGAGGCCGGCGCCGCTGTGGGCGCTGCACGCGACGGCGGTGCTGCTGGCGGCCGGCACGGCGGCGGTGCTCGAGGGCGTACCACACGGGCTCGACGACAACGTCCTGCCGCCGCTTCTCGGCACCTACGTCCTCTTCACCCTCCACGCCCTGCACGGCGGCGTCGCGGCGCTGCCGCTGTCCGCCGTCTTTGTCAAGACACTGGCCCTGGCGGCGGTCGTCAACGGCGTCATCGCCGGCGCCGCGCTCGCGGTGCGCCTGCTGGAGCCGGCCGGGGTCGCGGCTGCGTGGGTGCTGGGCGTTGCAACCTGGGGCTTCGGGACCTGGCGCGCCTACCTGCTGCTGTGGGTGTTCCTGGCCGTCGGCACCGTCGCGACTCGGTTGCGCCGCGCTCACAAGCGAGCGGCCGGGCTCGAGGATGAGGCGCGGAGGGGCGTCCGCCACGTGCTCGCCAACGGCCTCCTGTGCCTGCTCGGCTCCCTGCTGTACTGGCTGACCGGCGGTGCGTCGGCGGCAGCCGTGATGGTCGCGGCGGGGCTGGCCGCAGCGCTCGCGGACACCATGGGGTCGGAGGTCGGCAAGGCGCTCGGGCGAAGGGCGTACTCGTTACCGTGGCTGCGCCGGGTGCCGCCCGGCACCGACGGTGCGGTGTCGGTGCCGGGAACGGCGGCGGCGTTGGCCGGGGCGGCGCTGGTTGCGGCCACAGCCGTCGGCACCGGGTATCTGGGTCGCTCGTGGCTGCTACCGGTGGCCGCGGCCGGCTTTCTGGCCATGCTCGCCGAGGGCTTCCTGCCCCGGCTCGGCGATCACTCGAACGAGGGCACCAACCTCGCCAACACCGTGATCGGCGTCATTCTCGCCTACGCCCTGTGGCGACTGCTGTGATCGGCCGCTCGTCATCCGCCAACGCCGGTGCATCGCGCACTGCAGCCGGGTGGTGGTGAGAAGTGCGGGTAAACTGACTCCTGATGACCCTCAAAGACCTCAAGGATCTCTCCCGTCCCTTCACGCTGCTGCCACCGCTGCTCGGGATCGTGTCGGGCGCGGTGTGCGCGTTCGGCTCGGTCCACAACCCGGACCCGGCGCACCGGCTCACCTGGGCGGTGCTGCTGACGATCGTGCTCGGTTCGGTGTGCGCGTCTCTGATGAACGCCGCCTCCAACATCCTCAATCAAATCGCCGATTTGGAGATCGACCGCGTCAACAAGCCACGGCGACCGCTACCGTCGGGACGCGTGTCGGCGGCCGGCGCGTGGACCGCGACCGCGCTCATGTACGCGCTCGCCCTGCTGCCGACCTGGCTGGTCGTTCCCCACCCCTACGACACCCTGGCCGCGAAGCTCGGCGCGCCTGTTTCTGCACACATTTGCTTCTTCATCTACCTCGCCGGGCTACTCTTCACGCTCGTCTACTCGCTGCCGCTGTTCGGCCGGACCAAGCGCCTCGGCTGGCTCGCCAACCTGACGATCGCCGTGCCGCGCGGCACCCAGCTGAAGGTGGCGGGGTGGTCGATGGTGGCGCCGGTGTGGTCGGCCGAACCGTGGTGGATCGGCGCCATCTTCGGTTTCTTTCTACTCGGCGCGAGCTCGACCAAGGACTTCTCGGACATGGACGGCGACCGGCGCGGCGGCTGCCGGACGCTACCGATTGTCTATGGGACGCGGCGTGCGGTGACGCTGATGGCACCGTCGTTCATCCTTCCCTGGCTGTTGATGCCACTCGGGGCGCTGCTGCCGGATCCCGGCAACCCCGCCCACCCGATCCTGACCGGTCACGGCGCGATCCTGGTCGTCCTCGGCCTGCTGCTGTGCGCGTGGGGGATCTACACCGTACGTCTGATGGCGCGCGACCCCAACGCCCTCGCCACGGTCGAGAACCATCCCTCGTGGACGCACATGTACCTGATGATGATGGCAGCGCAGATCGGCTTTGCGATCGCGTATCTCTAGCTATTCGCGCAGCGAATTGCTTGAGTGCTACCGCGTTTCATGGCAGAGTCTCAACAGCAGGAGGTGGCCTCATGGACATGGGACGTCACAACCGGGTGGCGCAGTGGGTCTTTGACACCCGGGCGATCCTGGGGCGGTTCCATCTCTGGCTGGAGGACGTGGAGGAGCGGTGGGCGCCGGCTCGGCCTGCCGATGGGTTGTCGTTCGTGGGTCAGGCGCTGGAGCGGGGCTTCGTGATGAGCGTCGCGGTGACCGCGCTGGGGACGAAGCTGTTCGGGCGTTACGGCGAGGGCGAGGGCAAGGAGAAAGCCGAGATCAACCGCGTCAAGAAGGATGCCGATGCGGTGTCGGCATACGCCCTCAGCGAGGCTCTCTGGTACCTCACCCGTGCTCTGCCCGAGAACCACGCGGTGATGGTCAGCCTTGGCGAGGGGCTGATGCCGAAGGCCGGCGAGACGCCGGAGATGGGCTCGAACCCGTTGCTGGGCTTCGGGCGCGTCTACGCCCGGCCGCAGGTGGCGCGCTTTCTCGACCGCCGCGTCCACCAGCTGATCAACAGGCAGGGTTACGAGTGGCAAGAGTTCTGGCGGGACGTGCAGGCGGCCGGCATCACCGTGTGGGGTGCAGCCGTCGACACCCTGGAGAATACCTCCCGTTTCGCCAAGGGCGCCGAGACCGGCGCCATGACTGTGCTCCACCTCTTCGATCAGCCCCTCAAGGTGGCGCGCCCATACGAGGGCTACATGGGCACACTGGTGCTTCCGGAGGAGGTTGTGCGGCAGGCGGCGGAGCGTTCGGTGCTGATCGACTTCCTGACCCCGCGTGAGCGCGTCCTGGAGGCGATCCGAGCGACCTACCCCGGCATCACCCCCGACCGGGTGCACGTGTGGACACTCGGCGGGCCCTCCCGCGAGGGCCGGATCGGGAACCTGTGGGAGACCTGGCGCAGCCTTGGCGTGCACCTGGTGGAGGACGGTTGGACCCTACCCGTGACCGGCCTCGAAGCGTTCACCGAGTCCGGCACTTACGCGCCCACGGTACTCGTCGGCTCGTTCGACGACGCCGACGGCAAGCCGAGCCTGTTCCTGTGCGACGGCTACGCGGCCTCGGCGGAGGCGATGCAGGCGGCGAGCCTCGACCCCGCTCTCGGCCTCCACACCTCGATGTGCCTGTTTTCTTCCAAGTTCAAGGTCTCCTACGACCGCGAGCGATACGTGATGCTGCTCGACCCCGAAGCCGCCGACTTCGCCGACGGGCTGGCCGAGGCGCTCGAGCGCGACGTTGATGCGGAGGAGGTCGAGGAGTACGCCGTCATCATCCGCAATGCCCGCGACGCCGGCATGCCGGTGGGGCGGCGCACGATGGTGGTCGATGACCTGTTCCCCAACAAGCAGTGGAAGATGCTGGCGCTCACCTCTGCCATGGTGCCCGAGCCGTACAGCGGCACGCCGGGGGTCGAGGAGATGGGCGACGGATTGTACCGGGTGACGGCACGGGCGGCGACCCGCCTCGGCACCCTCGAGGCCACCCTCTCCCTGCGTCTGATGGAGCCGCTCGACGAGATGCGGCTCGTCTTCTCGCCGTTGCTCGACCGTTTCTACGCCGGCCAGGACTACCGCTCGCGGGCGGTGAAGATCTCCGACTCCGGCCGTATCCGCAACGAGCTGCAGACCCTCGCCTCGGAGGCCCTCGAGTACCTTCCCGACGACCGCATCCGGGTCAGCTTCGACGACATCGATGACGCCGTGCTGCCGCCAGACAAGAAGGCGCTCATCCGCGAAGTGCTCGCCTGGTACAAGGAGAACCACCCGATGTGGTTCAGGTGGCTGGAGCTCTCGTGAGCCATAGCGGCTGCTGATGAGCTGGCCTCTGTCCTACGTCGAGCCCGTGTTCCGGCCGCCGTCAGAGGCGGGCTCGTTGATCCTCCAGCTCACCGTGGGGTGCTCGTGGAACCGCTGTACCTACTGCGGCATGTACCGCATGAAGCAGTACCGGGTGCGCCCGGTCGAGGAGATCGTCGCCGAGGTGCGGGCGGCGGCGCCGTTGGCATCGCGGGTGCGCCGCGTTTTTCTTGGCGACGGTGACGCCCTGGCAGCACCGCCCGAGGTCCTGCAGGCCGTTCTCCTGGCCATCCGCGAGCACCTGCCCTGGATCCAGCGGGTCGGCATCTACGCCGACTCCCGCGCCATTCGGCGGCGCGCCGAGCATCTGCCGCGGCTGCGCGAGCTGGGGCTGGGCATCGTCTACTTCGGCGCCGAGAGCGGCGACGACGAGACGCTGCACGCTGTGCGGAAGGGCGCCACCGCAGCCGGCCAGCTCGAGGCCTGCCGGATCGTGCTCGAAGCCGAGATGAAGCTGTCGGTGATGGTGCTGCTGGGCCTTGCCGGCGCCCTGGGCTCGCGCCGACACGCCGAGGCCACCGGCCGCTTTCTGGTGGAGGCTGCGCCGACGTACGCTGCCGCCTTGGTGGTGACGCCGGTGCCGGGAACCGAGATGGCCGGCGCCATCGCCTCCGGTCGGCTCGAGGAGCTGGACCGTTGGGGCTCGCTCCAGGAGCTGGTGTGGATGCTCGAGGCGATGGAGGGCTACCGCGGCCCATTCCACGCCAACCACGCCTCCAACTGGCTGCCGCTGAAGCTGCGCCTGCCGCGCGACCGGGGGCCGGCACTGAAGCGCCTGCGCGAGGTGCTGCGCACCCGGGACGAGAGCGACCTGGTACCGGCCTTCGCGCGTGGCCTGTAGGGCTCGCAACCAGATCCTGCTCCCGGGCGTTTTCCGTGACTCTGGGTGGAGGTCGCCGAGATCGGCGTTGCAGGGATGACTGGGACCCGCTCGCTGTTCTGTCCGTGTTAGCCTGGATAGTCGGTAACGGTGTACCAGGGGCACAGTCATGGCTCGAGTCTCGACAGCTTCAGTTCGGCAATCCCTTGTGCAGAGGGTTCGGCGTCGCCTGCATCTGCTCGGCTGGTCGCGGTCGAGAGAGCCTGTGCGGCGAGCCCGCCCCGGAGGGGACGCCATCGAGGTCAGCAGACTCCATGTCGGCTGTGGCACCGAGATCCTGGAGGGGTGGTACAACCTCGACCTTCAGGACCTTCCCGGCGTTGACATGGTCGTCGACGTGACCCAGGAGTTTCCCTTCAGGGACGTCGAGTACATCTTCAGCGAGCACTTCATCGAGCATCTGGGCTTCGAGGCCGCGGTTCGGTTTCTCCAGGACTGCCTCCGGGCTCTGAGACCGGGGGGCGTGCTCCGCCTGACGACCCCCAACCTGGACTGGGTGTGGTCGACGCACTACTCGGTGAACGACGACGGTGAAGAGAAGCGCCGGCAGACCTACATGTTGAACCGGGCGTTCTACGCCTGGGGTCACCGGTTTCTCTTCAGCCCGCAGCTGCTGGAGTCCCTGCTGCGAGCCGTTGGGTTCGAGGAGACCTCGAGGCGAGCCTACGGCAAGAGCCCGCACGATGCCCTCCGCGGTATCGAGCGGCATCAGCAGTACGGCGGCAGCCCGGAGCTGCCGGATCTCTTGGTCTACGAGGCAGTCAAAGGCCAAGCCCCACGATCTCCGGCTGATCCCGCCTTCGACGAGCTCCTGGCCTCTGCACAGGGTGAGTTCCTCGACCACCTTGAGTGGCGTCTCGATCGCTGAGAAGTTGCGGGGGTTGGTTGGCGTGGGCTATTCACCAACGATCGCAGAAAGGCGGGAGAGACGAGAGGGGGCGGTGACGGCTGGTGGATTGCCGGTCGCAGTAGATCGCGAACGGATGATCCGGGCTCACGCAGATCCGCGTCCGCACCCTGAAGTTCTGGGTTGCTCCGGCGGCCGTCTGGGGCTGCCGCCCCAGCCGTCTCGCAGCTCCGGCGGCCACCAGGCAGCAGGTAGGGATGAGCGGCCTCGCGGCGGCCGCCGGAGCGTGCTCGAGCCGCCTCAACCAATCGTGAGGCTGTTCTCCAATCGACAAGGGCCGAGGGAGCCCGGCATCAGCTTTTCCCTCCCATCGCGATAGGCCGCCCATCGCGGATTGGGAACAAGCTGTGCCCGGCACGCCCGGTGTGACGCACCCTGCTCCGGGGCGTGCTGCGCTCGGATCTGCCTTCCGTGTACTTTGAGAGGTGAGTGAGCCTCCGTCCACGGCGGGAATGTGGCTGCAGCGCGCCTCAGAGAATGGTGCGTTCAAACGGGCGTACCGTCCTTGATGTTTCTCTGAAGAGCGTTCACGAGCGATACGCGTTGGCGAGAAACGTCAAGAGGCAATCTCGGCCCTTGGCGC
>Ga0307425_1000173_pt1 | contig 39410 bp, 38 predicted proteins | sample SalMarWE160330MG_FD_202152 | JGI IMG/M metagenome (GOLD analysis project Ga0307425, IMG submission 202152) | Salt marsh sediment microbial communities from the Plum Island Ecosystem LTER, Massachusetts, United States - WE1603-30 | ecosystem: Environmental > Aquatic > Marine > Intertidal zone >... | reverse complement strand
AACAAAAAGGCACGAACGTCCGCATTGGCGAGATAGGCCTCATGCACGAGGTCGAACAACGCGCTGTCGACCGCGCCGGTGGTCTCGGCGAAATCGACCAGGCGATCGACCGTCTCGGCAAGTTCGGCGGCGCCGCGCGCGCCGTGACGCATCATGCCTTCGATGAATCGCGGATTGGCGGCGCGGCCGCGCACGATCCTGGCAAGCGCTGCTTGAAGCGGGCGTGCGCGGGGACGCATCGGATCGGTCGTGTCGAGCACGACGAGATCGGCGTCGCGCCCGAGCGAGGCCGCTGCCGCGGCAAAGCCGCCGATATGGGCGGCGTCTTCGGCGCCCTCCAGAAGGTCGCGGGACGGGTCGTCGCTTCCGTGCAGAAGAAGATCGGCCGAGGCGACCCGGTCGGCAAAGGCCTCCGGCGCCGCCAAGCCCTCGCCTTCCGCGCCGCCATAAGCGTGAGAGGCCGCGGCAAGATAGGCCGCGCCGATCGCGCGCCTGTCGCTCTCTCCGCCGAGCAGCTCTTCGATGCCAGCGCCGTAAGCGCCAGGGGCCGTACCGAAGATCCGCGGCACGTTTTCCTCTCCGTTGCGGCGCGCGGCGCGCGCGGCGGCGCCAAGCGGATTTTCGCTCTCGTCTTCGTCACGTTCGGCGAGAAGCTTGACCGCCGCGTCGATCAAGGCGATCTGCGCCGGGAACAGATCGCGGAACAGCCCCGAGATCCGCCAAGTCACATCGACGCGCGGACGCCCCATGACCGCGGTAGGCTGGACTTCAATGCCGGTGACGCGGCCGGTCGCCTTGTCCCAGGTCGGGCGGCAGCCCATGAGCGCGAGACCTTGCGCGATCTCCTCGCCGCCGGTCCTGAGCGTCGCGCTCCCCCACAGATCGATCACCAGCGAGCGCGGCATTTCGCCGTGCGTTTGCAAATAAAGCCTGATCACGTCGTCAGCGGCAAGCCGCCCAAGCTCCATCGCGGTCGGCGTCGGCAAAGCCCTCGGATCGGCGGTGAACAGATTGCGGCCTGTCGGCAGCACGTCGCGGCGCCCTCTTTGTGGTGCGCCGGCAGGACCAGGCGGGATGTGCAAGCCGTCGAGCGCGGCAATGAGAGCGTTGCGCTCGGCTTCCGCGCTTGCTTGCCACGCCGGATCGCGCACCTCAGTTGCAGCCGCGCGCCCATAGACATGCACGCCGTCCTTGACGGCGAGGTCCTTGAGGTCACACAGCCAAGCGTCGATCTTGCGCAGCGCTTCGTCGGGATCACCATCACCGGCGATGCCGGCTTCACGTGCCAGCCCCGTCCTTTGCGCAGTCTCGACGATGAGCCGCGCCAGACGTTCGCGCCGCCGCCGGTCGAGCCCGTCGGCAATCGCATATTCGTCGACCAGCCGCTCGAGCTCTTGCGCCGCGCCCGAAAGGGGCGTCTTCGCCAAAGGCGGCGGCAGATGGCCGATGGTGACGGCGGCGATGCGGCGCTTGGCCTGGGCCGCCTCGCCGGGATTGCTGACGATGAAGGGGTAGACCACCGGAAGCGGCCCGACCACGGCCTCGGGGAAACAGGCGCTGGTGAGCGCCACCGCCTTTCCGGGCAGCCATTCGAGCGTGCCATGCGCCCCCATGTGAACGATCGCGTCCGCCTTTGCGCTGTGCTGCAGCCAAAGCCCGAAGGCGAGCACGGCGTGCCGCGGCGGCAGCGTCGCGTCGTGATAGGTCTCGCGCCGGTCGCTCACGCGGCCGCGTTCGGGCGGCAGCGCGACCAGCACGTTGCCGAACTCAGCCGCGCGGAACCTGAACGCGCCGTCGCGACAATCCTCGTCCAATTCCCGCGCACCCCAAGCCGCTTCGATCTGGTTCGAAATCGCCTCGGGCATTGAGGCGAGATAACGCCGGTAGTCTTCGAGAGAGATTCCTGGCTGGGTCACACCCGCTTCGAGCGCTCGGAGCAGTGCCGGGCCGTCCGGCGGCGCATCGGCGATTGCGTATCCCGCGTCAGCGAGGTCCGACAGAAGCGCAATCACGCTGGCCGGCACGTCGAGCCCTACGGCATAGCCGGCCCGGCCGCCGGCCGCCGGATAGTCGGGCATGAGCACGGCGACGCGGCGATCCTCCCGTGGCGTCTCCTTGAGCCGCACCAGCGCCGCGATGCGCTCCGCCACCATGGCGATGCGGTCAGGCTCGGGCCGACTGGCGAAAGCCGTGAAGCAAAGCGCATCGTCCTTCGGGAGCGCGTCCTTGAAGGCGATGGCACCGGCCAGAACACGGCCGTCGAGTTCGGGCAGCACCACATGCATGGCAAGGTCGGCAGGCCCGAGCCCGCGCGGGCTCTCCTGCCACGCAGGCCGCCGTGTGGTGGCGATCACCGCCTGCAACACCGGCGCGTCCGTGCCATCGAGCGGCGATGCGCCGCTCTCGCCGCCAGCGGCCTCGCCGCAAGCGGCAAAGGCGGTCGTCGTGACGATGACCGCAGGCGCAAGCCGCCCCAGAGCATCTCGTATGAACGCACTCGCTTCAGGGTCCTTCAAGCTCGTGATCATCAGCGGCGCCGGAGCGAGACCCTTCGCTTCAAGTGCGCCGTAAAGCCCATCGATCGGCGCGGTGTCGGCTGCGAGCAGCGCCGCGCGGTAGAAGATAATGGGGACCACGGCCCGGCCCGGCGCAAGGTTTGCGGCGAGCGCATCGAGCGTTATAGCGCCTTCTCCCGGAACATAGCCGCCCGCGCGCGGTACGGGTTTCGCGTTTGGAAAACCGCGAGAGCCCCCCGCATGCCCGGCAAGGCGGCGAAGCAGCGCTTGCAAATTTTCGCGGCCGCCTTCGCGGAAGAAAGCTAGCAGCGCCGCAAGCTCTTCGGGTGGCAGGGTCGAGGTCGCAGAGAGCCGCGGGTCGTCACGATCCTCTCCCGGCAGCACTGCAAATTTGATGTTCTGCTCTTGCGCCAAAGCGCTCAGCGCCTCGACGCCGTAGCGCCACCAATCGAGCCCGCCGAGCAGCCTCACCACGACGATCTTGGCATGGCGCGCGACCGTGTCGATCCACAGGTCGATCGACATCGGATGACGGAGATCGCGTAGATGCGCCAGGCGTACGCTGGGGACATGGTCCTTCTCCGCCGCGTAAGCCGCCGCAAGACCGGCAAGATCGCTATCCGCGAAGGAAAGAATAACGATATCGCCCGGTGTTTGACCCAAATCGCACGGCTCGGCGATGTCGTCGAGGCTCGCGGATGTGGTCTGGAGAAGATGCATTTGCCTACCCGAGCAGCGTTTTCGCGACGGCGTCGCGGTCGAGACCTTTCAGCCCGATGACCACGAGGTTCCCTTGGCGGGTCTCGACCTCGCCCCAGGGACGGTCGTAGTAATGAGTGACGCGAGGACCCACCGCCTGGATCAAGAGGCGCATCGGCTTTCCTGCGACCGCGGCGAAGCCCTTCATCCGCAACACGTTGTGAGTCTCCGCGAGGTCGGCGAGACGCGCAGCGAGTGAGCCCGGATCGTCGACTTCCGGCAGCGCCACCACGAAGCTGTCGAAATCGTCGTGATCGTGCTCCGGCTCGGAATCGTGGCGGGTGATGCGATTCTCGATATCGTCCTCGGTGCCGACGCCAAGACCGAGAAGGGCGGCCGGGTCGACTTTACCGTCAGCTACCGTGACGATCCGCACCGCGCGCGACAGCGCACCTTCGATTGCCGCCACTGCCGTGCCGATACGGCCCGCGTCGATCAGGTCGCGTTTGTTCAGCACCACGAGATCGGCGCAAGCGATCTGATCCTCGAACACTTCTTCGATAGGATCGTCATGATCGAGCGCAGCATCGGCCGCGCGCTGCGCCGACAGCGCGGCGAGATCGGCAGCGACCTGGCCATCTGCTAGAGCCGCGCCGTCGACCACCGCGATCACGCCGTCAACCGTCACGCGGCTTTTAATGGCAGGCCAATGAAAGGCCTGGACGAGGGGCTTAGGCAAAGCGAGCCCGGACGTCTCGATGACGATGTGCTCGATCCGAGGCTCGCGGGCGAGAATCTGATCAAGCGCCGGAACGAACTCGTCGGCCACGGTGCAACATAAGCATCCATTGGCAAGCTCAACGACGTCATCTTCCGAACAAGCGGCGTCGCCGCACCCTTTCAAGATCTCGCCGTCAATGCCGACATCGCCGAACTCGTTCACGATCACGGCGAGCCGCCGTCCATTGGCGTTGGCGAGCACGTGGCGGATCAGCGTCGTCTTGCCCGAACCGAGGAAACCGGTGACGATGGTGCACGGAATACGCTGAAGGGAAGCGCTCATTCGCTGTCCTCCTGGAAATCGATCGGCGGGACGCGGGCGATCAGCCCGCGCTTGAGCGCCTCGGGGCGGCCGCGCCAGGGCATGAGTCCATCATGTGACTCCGAAAAAAGCTGTGCCCCTTCGACCAGGGCGGAAGCATCCCGGTCGGGGTCAAGCTCGCCGAACACGTAAGTCCAGGCGCCGTCGCGCCTGATTGCGGCGCTTGAGCTCCGGCTGCAATTGGCAAGACAGCGCACTTGCCGCACGGCAACGTCCGTTCCTTCGGCCGCGCGCGCGGTTGCGCGTGCAAGACGAAGACCGGGGGTTACGTCCTCTTCCGGCTCGCCCGCACGGCGGCAGGTGATGCAGACATAGATCGTGGTCGCGGCGCGCGCCGCGGTCTCTCGATCGTCGTCTTCTGCGATGAGGGTCACCCTAAGCCGCTCCTTGCACGTCGCCGCGACTAAAGGGTGCAGGCGGTGGCCGCTCAATCGGCCGCCAGAACCAGCTGCTCCGAGGCACCCCGCCCGGGACGCGGCTAGACCCGACGGTAGGTCTCCTGGCTTGCGGGTCTCAGCCTTTGCCGCCTTCCCGGGTTTTCTCCCAGTGGCTTTTTGGCTCGGGCTCGCCGCCTACAGTTGCGGGGGCAGCCGCGGATTTGGGAATGGCCCGTACCGCGTTCCCTGTTCCTCTCATTGAGAGAGACCGTCGAATTGCCGCACTTAACGGGAAGGCCGCTTGCTTTGTCAATGCACGTTCCGGCCGCTCTTGCTAAGCGCGGCAACGCGGCTATAGTCCGGAGCATCGTCGGTTCCCGCGCGGTGCGGGAAGCAAAAGGGAACGCGGTGAGGGCATAGGCCCTAAGCCGTGGCTGCCCCCGCAACTGTAAGCGGCGAGCAGCCCTCAGTCAGCCACTGGAGGTGACGAAACTCCGGGAAGGCCGAGGGCAGGCTTTGACCCGCAAGCCAGGAGACCTGCCGGCGGCATCAACTCTAGCCGGCGCCCTCGGGTGGAGGGCGCATGGGGGATCAAGATGAGCAGTTTACCGGCCAAATCCGCTAGCGGCGCCCTTGCCGCGCTGACGCTTTCGCGCGTTATCCCGGCCTTCGCCGCGCTTCTGCTCGGCGCTTTCATTGTCGGCGGCGTCGGTTTTTCCAATATCGCGGCCGTGCATAACGCCGCGCACGACTACCGCCATTCCATGGGCTTTCCCTGCCACTAGGGAGGGCTAAGCCATGGATTATTTCCGCAACATCGTTGTCGTTGCCGCTTTGGCTGGCGCAATCGCCGGCCTCGGCATGACCGTCGCCCAGCAGCTTTCGACCGTCCCGCTCATTCTCAAGGCCGAGACCTATGAAGGGCAAGGCGCGGCTCCGGCCCATAGTCACGCCGATGAGACCGCAGCACACGAGCATGACGATGAGGCTTGGGCGCCGGCCGATGGCTTCGAGCGCATGGCTTTCACGGCGGGCGCCAATATCGTGACCGGCATCGGTTTTGCGCTTCTGCTCGTTGCCGCAAGCGAACTGTTCGGCGGCATCGGCAATTGGCGCCAAGGCCTCTTTTGGGGACTTGCCGGGTTCGCCGTGTTCGCGCTCGCCCCGGGACTCGGTCTTCCGCCGGAGCTTCCGGCAATGCCCGCCGCCGACCTTGCCGAGCGGCAGCTTTGGTGGGTCGCCACGGTGCTCTGCACGGCGATCGCGCTTGGACTTTTGGTCTACCAGCGCTCGCTTGTTACCGTTCTTGCCGCGATTGCGCTTCTCGTCGCGCCACATCTGATCGGGGCGCCGCAGCCGGGAACCCACGAAACGCTCATCCCCGAAGGCCTTTATCACAGCTTCGTTGTCGCCGTTGCGCTGACCACGCTGCTGTTCTGGCTTCTGCTCGGCGGGCTGGCCGGGCTTTTCCGGGAACGCTTCATCAGCCCGCGTTGAGCAATGGCACAAGGTAAAGCCGCGGCGGGGGCAGTGTTGACTCTCGTTCTCGGCGGCGCGCGGTCCGGGAAGAGCCGCTACGCCGAGTGGCTGATCAAGACCTATCCGCCGCCCTGGATTTATATCGCCACGGCGGAAGCGAAGGACGAAGAGATGGCCGAGCGTATCGCGGCCCATAAGGCAAGGCGCGGTGCCGACTGGCATACCGTCGAAGCGCCGCACGCCTTGGTCGAGGCCCTGACCGCCGCGCCGGCGGGCTCGGCCGTGTTGGTCGATTGCTTGACGCTTTGGCTGTCGAATTTGATGGAGCAGGACGCGGATATCGAAGCCCAAACCACGGCCCTGAAAGAGACCCTCTCTAACAGGACCGGCCCGACCGTTCTGGTATCGAACGAAGTCGGGCTCGGCATTGTGCCCAACAATGCGCTCGCCCGCCGCTTCCGCGACCTTCAAGGGACGCTCAATCAAGCCTTGGCGGCTCAGGCGGCACGGGTGGTGATGATGGTCGCCGGCGTGCCGGTTCCGGTGAAAAGCCCATGACCAAAGCAACCGACGACAAGGACGCCGAACGCCATCGCGCCAAGATGGCGAAGCGTAAAGAGGTGCAGGACAAAGAGGTTGCCGGGAAAACCATCGAGAAGGGTCTTCTCATCGTTCACACCGGCACCGGCAAAGGGAAATCGACCGCCGCCTTCGGGCTTGCGCTGCGCATGATCGGGCGGGGACGGCGCGTCGGCGTAGTGCAATTCATCAAAGGCGCATGGCAAACGGCTGAGCGCGATGCGCTCGCCAAGTTCGGCGATCAAGTGTCCTGGCACAGCATGGGCGAAGGTTTCACCTGGGAGACGCAGGATCGTGCGCGTGACGTCGCCGCGGCCGAGCGCGCTTGGGAGAAGGCGCAAGAGTTGATGGCCGATCCGAGCTTCGGTCTCGTCATTCTCGATGAGTTGAATATCGCGCTCCGTTACGACTATCTGGATCTCAACCAAGTCGTCGATGCGCTCAAGGCGCGCCGTCCCGATCTTCATGTCATCGTAACGGGGCGGAACGCCAAGCCCGAACTGATCGCGGCGGCAGACCTCGTCACCGAGATGACGCTGGTCAAGCATCACTTCGCCGCCGGCGTGAAGGCCCAAGAAGGAATCGAGTTCTAAGCCGTGACGGCGCGTGTGCTCATGTTTCAAGGCACCGGTTCCGATGTCGGCAAGTCGCTGATCGTGGCCGGTCTGGCACGGGCGCTCGCCTTGCGCGGTCTCAAGGTGCTGCCGTTCAAGCCGCAGAATATGTCGAATAACGCAGCCGTCACGGACGACGGCGGCGAGATTGGTAGGGCGCAGGCGCTGCAAGCGCGCGCCGCGCGCGCAAGCCCGAGCGTGCATATGAACCCGGTGCTGCTCAAACCGCAAAGCGAGGTCGGCGCGCAGATCGTAGTGCAAGGCCGCGTCCATGGCCGGGCGGCGGCTTCCGAGTTTCAAACGATTAAGCCCGAGCTGTTGCCGTTCGTGATGGAAAGCTTCGCCTGGGTGAAGAGCCGCGCCGACATCGTTCTGGTCGAGGGCGCGGGCAGCGCGTCTGAAATCAATCTCCGCGCCAACGACATCGCCAATATGGGCTTTGCCCGCGCGGCCAATGCGCCGGTGATCCTGATCGGCGACATCGACAGAGGCGGCGTGATCGCGAGCCTGGCCGGCACCAAAGCCGTGATCGACGCCGAGGATGCCAAACTCGTTCGCGGCTTCATCGTCAACAAGTTCCGCGGCGATCCGGCGCTGTTTGCCGATGGCATGGCGAAAATCACCGCCGCGACCGGCTGGGACGCGCTCGGGCTGGTGCCGTTTTTCGGCGAGGCGCGGCTCCTGCCGGCCGAGGATGCTCTGGCGCTTGACGGCGCGCGCCCCGCGAAGCCCGAAGCGCGCATCAGGATCGCCGTGCCCATCCTGCCGCATATCGCCAATTTCGACGATCTCGACCCTCTCGACGCCGAGCCCGCGGTCGAGCTCTTGCGCGTTCGCCCAGGCCAGGCGCTTCCCGGCGATGCCGATCTCGTCATTCTCCCTGGCTCGAAAGCGACCGTCGCCGACCTTGCTGCGCTCAGGGCCGCGGGCTTCGACATCGACATTGCCGCGCACCTTCGCCGCGGCGGCTTAGTGCTCGGGCTTTGCGGCGGCTATCAGATGCTGGGGCGCGCCGTTCACGATCCCCAAGGGATCGAGGGAGATGCGGGGAGCAGCGCGCCCGGTCTCGGTCTGCTCGACGTGGAGACGACGCTATCAGGAGACAAGCGGCTCGAACCGGCGAGCGGCACGACGGCGGATGACATCCCCTTCACCGGCTACGAAATGCATATCGGCGTGACCGAGGGCCCCGATCTTAAGCGCCCGTTCGCTCGCCTTGCCGGCGGCTCGTCCGAAGGGGCGATCTCAGCCGATGGGCGCGTATTCGGAACCTATATCCACGGCCTGTTTGCCGACGACCGTCAGCGCGCCGCCTGGCTCAAGCGCCTAGCCTCGGGCGAAGCCGCTGCCGTCGCTTACGATGACCTCGTCGACGCGACGCTCGACAAGCTCGCCGCTCATCTTGCCGCTCATATCTCGATCGACCGGCTTCTCACGCTAGCACGGTGATCGCCGCGAGCACGAACACGATGGCGATGAGAAGCCCGTCGGCGCTGGTGTACAATCTAAGCGCGTCATGGATATCGTGCGCATTGAGGTCACTCCGTCCATCGCCCATCCAGGCGCCGTCGTGCTCCGCCCCCTCATAGGAACGGGGCCCGCCGAGGGCGAATCCGAGAGCGCCGGCCATAGCCGCTTCCGGATACCCGGCATTGGGCGAAGCGTGCCGCGAAGCATCACGCCGCATCGCCTTCCATGCCGACGAGGCCGAAGCCCCTCTGGTGAGGTAAGCAGAAGCAACGATCAGAAGAGCCGAAAGCCGGGAGGGTGGAAGATTGACGATATCGTCCAGCTTCGCTGCGGTCTGGCCGAAATCGCGATAACGCTCATTGCGATAACCGATCATACTGTCGGCGGTGTTGATGGCCTTGTAAAAGGCCGCGCCAGGAAGCCCCACGACGATCATCCACAAAGAGGGCGCCACGACACCGTCGGAGAAATTTTCGGCGAGAGACTCGATCGCCGCCCGCGCGATACCGGCTTCGTCCAGGTCCGTCGTGTCGCGTCCGACGACACGCGCAACCGCTTCACGCGCCGCGTTGATGTTGCCTTCCTCAAGTACGTCGGCGACGTCGGCGATATGGACGAAGAGGCTTCGCTGCGCCAGAAGTGTGCTGGCGACAAGGGCAACAGCAAGGATCCCGAAAGGAAGAACGATGAGGCATAGCTCGATGGCGATGGAGACCGCGCCGACAATCGCGAGCAACGCCAGTACTGCTACGGCGCCAGCTCTGCGGCGCGTCTCAGGGGCGTCGCCGTCACGGTTCAAGCGGCGGTCGAACCATGAGATAAGGCACCCCATCCAGGTGACAGGATGGCCAATCGAACGCGATAGCCACTTGGGGTAGCCAATCGTGAGCTCGATCAACAAGGCCAAAAGCGTGAGCGGCGCAGCCATGGAAGGGTCCCTCGATTTGGCGCGGCTCGCCCATGGCGGCGACCTTGACGCGGCGCTGAGGCTGTTCCCCGGCGCGCCTCAACCCTTTCTCGACCTGTCGACCGGGGTCAACCCACATTCCTATCCCTTCGCGCTCTCGTCGGATGCCTTCACCAGATTGCCGCAAGCCGAGGCCGCGGCGCGGCTTGCCGAGATTGCCGCGGTCACCTATGGCGCGCCGCATGCCGGCACGGTGACCATCGCGCCATCATCGCAGATTGTGATGATGCTCGTTGCCGGCCTTGTGCCGGGCGCCCGCGCCGCCGTTCTCGGTCCGACCTATGGCGAGCATGCGCGCGTGGCGAGACTTGCCGGGCATGACGTTGCCGAAGTTTCCGCTATCGAGGAGATCGGGGATGCAGCGCTTGCCATCGTCGTCAATCCGAACAGCCCTGACGGACGGATCGTCTCGCGGGATGCGCTGCTCGATCTCGCTGCGCGTCTGCAAGACCGGCGCGGACTTCTCGTAGTCGATGAGGCGTTCATGGAAGCGGGGCCTGAGGCGGCAAGCCTAAGCGACCAGGTCGAGCGCGCGAACATCGTGGTGTTGCGCTCGTTCGGCAAGTTCTACGGCCTTCCCGGGCTCAGACTCAGCTTCGCGCTTGCCGAGTCAAACATCGCCAAGCGGCTCAACGCAGCGCTTGGGCCGTGGCCCGTGTCCGGAGCAGCGCTTGCCATCGGCGCAAAGGCGCTGGCCGATACGGCTTGGCGCAGAAGAACCCGCAAAGCTCTCGACGAAGCGGCGCAACGTCTCGATGACTTGCTCCAAGCCGCAAGGCTCACGATTGTGGGCGGCACGGCTCTGTTCCGGTTGGTGCGCGACGATGAGGCGGAGACGTTGTTCGCTCAACTCGGACGGAAGGGCATTTTCGTGCGGCACTTCCCCGAGCGGAAGTCTTGGCTACGCTTCGGCCTTCCCGGCGGCGAAGACGAGTGGCAGCGCCTTAGCGCAAGCCTTGCTGCGCTGCGGGATCAATGAGCCCAGCGGCGGGCGTGCTGCTGCGCCGCTTCGAGATTGCCTTGCGCCTCTTCCGGCAACAATCTGGCAATCACGCCCATGGCAAGCTCGACCGAGATCTCGCTTGCGCCGCACTCCCTGAGTTGATCGCGCAGCCAGCCATAGGTCTCTTCGTCACCTGCCTTAAGGCCGACGGCGATCTCTTCAAGCATTTGCACCAACGATTCTGCCGCCATCGTGCCCCTCCATTTGCCGGTGGCTTCGCTCTTTTTTCGCCCCTGGTGCGATTCTCCCTTTGCCGATCATACTTGATTTCGCGCCGCAGAACGTGGCGATCCTGCCACAGTGGGCAGCTAATTGCGTCAGTTCGCGCCCCGGCCCCCAAAGGATAGGGGCTTGAACCAGGGGGCGCCGCCCCGATTTTGGCCGGCGCCGGCCACCGGCACGTCTTGGCGGATGGAGGGCTGGCAAAAATGCCGCCCGTTCTTGGCATTGGTGAGCAAGAGATCGAGGTGGAAGTGGTTGTAATGGTGGCGGTCGCTGCCGGGCCCCAGCACCGTGTAAAACTCGGCGCAGGCGCCGCTAAACACCGCCCGCAGGAAGGCGCGCTCGCGGGCGTCCCCTCTCCAGCCCCGGACCACGGTGACCTCATAGCCGCCGGCCAGGCGGAAGCCGGCGACGTCCAGGGCGTTGCCGAAGGCGTGCTCTGAGGGCGCGCCGAACCGGTTGCTGTTGCGGCCCCGGCACCCGTAAGAGGCGATCTGTTTGATTTCGACCACCGGACGCCCAAAATAGCGGTAAGACGCCGGCTGGACCGAGTCTCTGACCCAGCGGTCGAGCCCTGCCGTCATCGGGCAACCGATCGTGGCCGCCGGCGTGATCACCACCCTGCCGCCGCCGAGCCCCGAGACGCGTAAGGGTTTTATCAGCCCGCAGATACCGGGCCCGTCGATCCCGCTCAACGGCCGCACAAAGGTGGAGGCGTGGACGGCCCCCCCGGCAAGGCAGGCCTGCTCCTTCTCAGCGCGCCAGGGCGCCCGCTGGCCTGAATTGAACGTCCCGCGGCTGGCGCAGCCGACGAGCGCCGCCACGAACGCGGCCATGGTCAGACCCGCTACCAGGAAAAAGAGCCGTGCCCTCATGGCCGGTAAGATGCAGCCAAGGGTCTGAAAAATGTTTCAATAGGCTCTTAACTGTTTGTATCTCCAGGGGCCGTCACGCGGCCAGCAGAAGCCACAGACCCATGCCGATCAAAAGCGCGGTCCAGATCAGGTCGAGATTGATCCAGCCGCGCTTGAGGAAATCGAGCCCCACCCACTCATAGACGACGAGCGCGACCGCGCCGGTCGTGACCAGCATGGCCAAGCTGTGCAGCAGGACGGCGAGGCTCGCGACCTCAAGCGAGCCCGTCACCGGCATGTGGTGCGCATGTCCTGCGGCCTGGGTCAGCGGCATCAGCACCGGAATGAGCATGATGCCTGCGCCGTGGGCCATCGCCATGGTGAAGGACCACGCCCCAAGCCCGGCCATTCCGGTCGTCAGCCCAATGCGCAAACCGTGCCGGTGCCCGCGGAAGCTATGATAGAGGCCCCATGCGATCAGAAGCAGGCCGGCAACGATACGAAACCTGGCCTGATCTATCGTCATGCCGAGCCCGATCACGGCATAGACCACGACGGCGATGGCGAGCGCGTGGCCGAGCGCGATGGGAATGAGCGAGACCAGCACGACGTTGCGGCTGTGCCGGTAAAGTCCGAGCGCCACGGCGAACAGCCAGCCCATGGCGGGGTTCAGTCCGTGAAAGGCGCCGAGCCCGATCAGGACGGCCCAAGGCCACAAACCGCCCGCGCTCATTCAAGCTCACGGATAGCAGTAAGAGTCGGATGAGCAGTCGCCACCCTGGAGCCGAACCTGATGCGGCCGATGACTTTTCGGCCACGTGACAAAGAAGTTTGGATCGAAGGCGATGCCGCCAGTCTCATTGGCGTCGAGCTTCACCATCCACCCGTCGATGCCGTCTGGATAGAATTGTGTATCGACCGCGCTATAGAGCGAATTGGTGAAATAGACGCGCTTTCCGTCCCGGCTGATCTCGACCATCTGCGGGCCGCCGTTGAGCTGCCCGTTGGCGCCCGGGTGAGGCGCGCGGGCGACGATACCGCCAATCCTCACCGTGCCGGTAAGCTTGGGATCGAACGGGTCGCTCACGTCGTATTGGCGCAAGTCGCCGGTCCCCCAGCAGGCCACGTAAAGAAAACGGTCATCCATCGACAGGTCGATATCGGTGACGAGCGGGGGCACGGCTTTGAAGCCCTTCAGCATCGGCGGCAGAAGATCGGGATCAGCCGGCTCGGCCGGGATCTCGATCACCTTCTTGACCGCCCATTTGTCACCGTCGCGATACCAGGTCCAAATCGACGCCGACAAATCCTTCAGGCTGATGACGCTATTGACGAAGCCATAGGCCTTGGTCGGGTCGTGCGCCGGGCGGAGCTCGAACACGAGCTGATAATCGGCGCCGAAATCGATCTCTTGCAGATGCTTGCGTTTGTGCAGGTCCCAGAAATGGAGCCGCCGCCCGTATTGAGCGCCGAGCAGAATTTCCGGAACCAAACCGTTCTCGAAGGTATTGGGCGTGCCCCACTCGCTGGTCACCATGGTGTCGTAGCCGAGATGCCACCACGCGTCATAAGCGAGACGCTGCGGGCCGCGATCGACCTCCCAGCGGCCGAGCACGTCGAACGATTCGGGGTCCATGAGAAAGATGCCGCCGGGCGCCTCGCCTTTGGCGTCGCCCAGTGCCGAGACATAGATCCCCTCGGGCCCGCAATGGACGGTGTGCGGACGGCTATAGCCGGTGGTCTCGATCAGCTCTTCAGGCTCGATCACCCGGACGATGCTTGGCTTTGCCGGATCCGGTTTGGTGTCGATGATGTGGATGCGGGAGGACCGCAAGCCCGGTACCACGAGATAGCGCCGTTCGGTATGGGGATGAGGCGCGTTAGGGCAGAGGCAGGAGCTGCACGCGTTCCAGCCATAGTGGTGAAGTTCGTCGCCGGTATTCGGCATGTCGACGCCGCCCACGATTTTTCCATAGCGCGGCGAGGCGGGATCGACATCGACCACGGCGATCGAGTCGGGAACATCGCGCTCCGGCGCGAACGCAGCGACGTAAGCGAGCGTCTCGGCCGGCGCTTTGGCGGCAAGCCGCGGTGAGGGATAAAAAGTCGGATCTGGCGTCCATCTGGCCATGGCGGTGCTCCTTGTCGTCCCCGCATGATTTTCGCCTTGCGCCGCGGCCGTGGCAAGGCACCGGATTACACAGCCACCAATTTTAGAGACCGAGCGCTTTCAGCGCCTTTGCGGTGATCGACTGGCGGGTCGAGAAGAACCCCTGCCACGGATCGCGCTTCAGCGCTCTGAGCCGGGCCGGCAGCGTCTTCGCCGTGTAGGGCGCGGCGCGCTTAAGCCCTTTGAGTTCGTCCCAGCGGAGCGGACAGGCGACGGGCGCCCCTTCCCTGGCCCGGGTCGAGTAATTGACGATGGCCGAGCCGCCGCGCTGATTGCGGAGATAATCGATGAAGATCTTGCCCTCGCGCGTCTTCTTCAGCGGGTTCGCCGTGTATCGGTCGGGACGCACGCTGACAATCGCATCGGCAACCGCTTTGGAGAACGCCTTGACCTCCGGCCAGCCGCGTTTCGGCGTGAGCGGGGCTACGACATGCAAGCCTTTCCCGCCGGTCGATCTGAGGAAACTCTTGAGGCCGAGATCGGCGAGGAAGTCGCGGACTTCGATCGCCGCCGCTTTCAGGATCGCAAGCTCCAGACCTTCGTCGGGATCGAGATCGAAAATAATCCGGTCGGGTTTGGCGATGTGATCGAGCGAAACGCCCCAATCGTGAATTTCGAGCACGCCGATCTGCACCAGTCCGAACAGCCCCGGCTCGCCGTCGATATAGAGATATTTCTTTTTGCTCTCGCCGCCGGCAATCGCAATCTCCTTGATGGTGCCGCTCATGCCCTTCATGGCGTGACGCTGGAAGAAGCACTCCTTGGTGTAGCCCTCGGGACAGCGGACGAGGCTGATCGGCCGCCGCACCACGTAAGGCAGCATGGAGGGCGCGACCGTCTGGTAATAGCGGGCCAGGTCGAGCTTGGTCAGGTCGATATCCGGATAAAGCACCCGGTCGGGATTGGTCAGGCTGACGCCGCCAAAGCTGACGCCATGTTCTGCCTTGCTCGACTTGCCCATGCTTGCCGCCTCGTCTTCGGCCGGCTCGCTGCGGACGGCGCGGGCGGGCTTGTCCTCACGCAGTCCTTGATAGCTCGGATGTCTTAAGAGTCCATCCCGGGTCTTCTCGGTGTAGGCAACCTGACACACGAGCTTCGGGGTCAGCCATACCGCGCGCTTGCGTTCGGTTTTGGGCACTTCGGCGAAGGCAGACGTCGCGCGTTCGAGCGATTTGAACTTTCGCGACAGGTCCTTGAAGTCGCCGGAATCGAAACCGGTGCCGACTTTGCCGGCATAGATGAGCTTGCCGTCAGCGAATGCGCCGAGCAGCAGCGATGAGAACGGCCTGCCCCTCGCTTCCGATCGGCTATAGCCGCCGATGACGAATTCCTCGCGGCGTAAGCATTTGATCTTGAGCCAGTCCTTACCGCGCCCTGAGATGTAAGGCCGGTCCGCGCGCTTCGATACGATGCCCTCCAAGCCCTTGGCGCAGGCTTGCGCCAGGAACTCAGGCCCTGAGCCTTCGACATGGTCCGCATAGACGAGAAAATTGGACACGCCTTTCGCACGCATCAGCTGGGCGAGCTTGGCGCTGCGTTGTTTCAACGGCTTCTTGCGCCAGTCCTTCCCGTCGAGGGAAAGCAGGTCGAAGATAAAGTAGCGGATCGAGCCGTGCGGACTGTCGATGTGCTCTTGCAGCGATTTGAAGTCGGTGAGACCTGAGGGAAGGACGAAGGCGACTTCGCCGTCGAGCAGCGCAGCTTCGGCCGGAAACGTAAGCAGCGCCTTGGCGATTGCCGGAAACCGCACCGTCCAGTCGAGCCCGCTCCGGCTGAACAGCGTGATGTCGTCGCCGGCCTTACGGCCCTGGATGCGATAGCCGTCGTATTTGATCTCGTGAAACCAATTCGCCCCGGTCGGCGGCTCGCCTTCGAGCGTGGCGAGTTCGGGCTCGACAAAGCCGGGACCTACCGCGCGCTCCTTTTTCGCGCGACTGCCTTTGTGCGCTTTGCCGGCGTTTTTTTTTGAGCCTTCGATGTCCAGACCGGAACGTCTCCGGACTCGATCTGGTCCATGGTGCGACCGCTTTTGACGCTCGTGTCGAACTCCTCGGTGGGCTCGACACCATCGCCGGCATAGGCGTCACGCTTTTTGATGAGAAGCCAGTTCTGGCGGCCGCGGTCTTCTTTGCGCGGCTTCATCCGCACGAGCACGAAGTCGCCTTTCAACCTCTTGCCGTGCAGCCGGAATTTGAGGTCGCCTTTGGCGAGCCCCTCGTCGGGATCGGCGAGCGGCTCCCAGGTGCCCTCGTCCCAGATCATCACCGGGCCTCCGCCGTACTCGCCCTTGGGGATAACGCCCTCGAACTTGCCGTATTCGAGCGGATGGTCCTCGGTCATCACCGCCAGACGCTTCTGGCTCGGATCCAGACTCGGGCCTTTCGTCACGGCCCAGCTCTTCAACACTCCGTCATGTTCGAGCCTGAAGTCGAAATGGGTGCGGCGGGCGGCATGTTTTTGGATGACGAAGCTGTCGCCGCGTTTTCGTTTGGATTTGGGCTTTGGCTCCGGTGTCTTGGCGAAGTCGCGCTTCGCCTTATAGGCGGCGAGACGTTCCCCGCTTGCCGCCCGGGCCATCGGTTACGCCGACTTCCGCTTGGCCGCGCCCTTCGCTGTTTTCCTGCCGCGCGCCGCCGTGCCGCGTTTTGCTTGCGCTTTGGCGCCCTTGCCTTGCCCGACGCTCTTCTTCAGCGCATCCATGATGTTGATCACCTTGGCGCTGCCGGGCATCTCGGTCACGATCTCAGGCGCCCGGTCTTCGAGCTTGGCTTGGATCAGCTCCCACACGGCTTCGTTATACGCGTCCTTGAGCTGCTCGGGTTCGAACTTGCCGGATTTGCGCTTGATCAATTCCTTGGCGAGATCGAGCGCCTCCTTGTCGGTCTTGACCTCGGTGATCTCCTTCCACAGGGGCGCGGCATCGCGCACCTCGTTGGCGTGACGCAGCACTTCGAGCAAGAGACCTTTGCCGAAGGGCTTGATCGCCACGATGTTGCCGTGACCGCGCAAGATGAACTGGCCGACGCCGACCTTGCCGGTGTCCTTCAATGCCTTCTGGATGATGGTGTAGCCCTCGTCGGCCATGTCGCCGTCGGGCAGGAGATAATAGGGCGTCTCGTAGAAGCGCGCGTCGATTTCGTCCTCGTCGACGAAACGCACAAGTTCGATGGTCTGCTTCGCCTCGAGCTTGAGATCGTCGATCTCCTCTTGGTCGATCAGGACATATTTGCCCTTTTCGTATTCGTAGCCCTTGGTGATCTCCTCGTTTTCGACCGGGCCGACGCCGGGGACGATCTTCTGGTAGCGGATGCGCTTGCCGCTGGGCTTATGGATCTGATTGAACGCAAGAGCCCGTTCCGAGGTGGTGGCCGGGTAGAGCTTGACCGGAATGTTGACCAGGGAAAGCCGCAAATGGCCGGTCCAATACGCGCGCGGTGCCATACTCACTACTCCTCGAAAAGAACGCCAGTCTGGGCCATGATGCGGCCTGGCCGGGACCGGCCGCAAGCCGGATTCCGGCTGAAATCCTAGCGGCCTGGGATCATATTTCTATTATATCAACGTTTTCCTTAACCGTGCGTTCTCGCGTCAAAACGGCCCATTCGCTATCCTGGCCGGGAGACTTCGGCCGTCCCATATATCATCTCCCGTAGGCGAGGCGCTCGCGCCGATGGCGCGCGTGGCGCAAGGAGCTGAGATTCGGCAATGAACGACAGGAGCAAACGGGCGGAGCCGGCCAGACCTGCCACCGTCATCACGGGCGCGACCCAAGGTGTGGGTCGGGCGCTGGCGCACGAGTTCGCACGGGGAGGCCATACGCTCCTCCTCGTTGCCCGCAGCGAAGGGGCGCTCGCCGCGGCCGCCAAGGCGATCGCTGAAAGCTACGATGTCGAGGTGAAGCTTGCGGCAGCCGATCTGAGCACGCCGGAAGGGTGCGCCAGTATCGAACGGGCGCTTGAGCGCCACGGGCTTTACGCCGACATGCTCGTCAACAATGCGGGGCTCATGGCGGCCGGCTTCTTCCAGGACCAGGACCCGGCCAAACTCCGAACGATGGTCGAACTCAATGCGCGGGCGGTGGTCGATCTGACGCGGGCCTTCCTTCCCGGCATGATCGCACGCGGGGGCGGCGGCATTCTCAACGTCGCCTCGATGGAAGGTTTCATGCCGGTGCCCTATCAGGCGACCTATGCCGCGTCCAAGGCGCTCGTCCTGTCGCTGACCCAGGCGCTCGCTTACGAGACCATGGGCACGGGCGTGCGCGTCTCGGCGCTTGCGCCGGGTGCGGTCCTCACCGAGATGCACGCCAAGGCCGGCGCCGAATATTCCCGCTACGTGCAGCTCTTTCCGGTGATGACGGCCGAGGATGTCGCCAGAATCGCGTATCGCAAGTTCATGCGCGGGCGGACCACGATCGTACCGGGCCTGTTCAACCGCATCGGCCTGTTCTTCCGCCGCTTCACGCCGAATTTTCTTCTGGTGCCCGGGATGGGATGGCTGTTCAGAGTGCGCGATGCCGAGGGCAATCTGCAAATGCCGCGCGCGTTGCCGGCGCCCAAGACCGGCAGCCGGCCAAAGACCTGAAGCGAAAAAGAGGAAAAAGCTGGATGGTGGAGCCGACCGGGATCGAACCGGTGACCTCAGCAGTGCGATTGCTGCGCTCTCCCAACTGAGCTACGGCCCCATCGGATTCGGCATTTAGGGATCGGGCCAAAGCCCTGTCAAGCGAACCGAGACTTGCCCTGATCGCCGCCTGTCAGCTACATGATCTGGGCCAAACGACGGAGGTCACTGATGGATGTTATCGCGTTCTTTCTGATGAAGCTTATCGACGTGTACATCTGGGTGATTATTATCAGCGCGATTTTGAGCTGGCTCATAGCGTTCAACGTCATCAATACCCACAATCGCTTTGTGGCCACCGTCGTCGACACGCTTTGGAGGCTTACCGAGCCAGCACTTCGGCCGATCCGCGGCTTTCTGCCAAATCTAGGTGGAATCGACATTTCTCCAGTGATCCTAATAATCCTGCTTCTGACGCTTCAGTATATGTTGGCAAGGTACTTCCTCACGCCGTCTTCCCAGGTTATCGGCTATTAAGACGCTCCCCCTATTCAAACTTCGATCCTCCAAATCGGGCGTCATACTGAAGGTGCGGCTCACACCCAGATCGTCACGCGATGAGATCGTCGGCGTCGAGGAGTTTGGCGGCGAGACCGTGCTCAAGGCGCGGGTGCGGGCACTGCCCGAAGCGGGCCGCGCCAACGCGGCGCTGACCAAGCTGATCGCCTCCTGGCTGAAACTGCCGGCCTCCACCGTGGCGGTCGCGCAAGGAGCAAAATCGCGCCTCAAGCAGGTCGAAATCGAAGGCGACGCCGAGCGGCTGGTATCGCTGGTCGAAGCCCGGCTTGCGGCGCTAAGCGGATAGCGCGGCGTCAATCTCGCGAACGATGGCCAAAGCCGCTTCACGCGGGTCGGGCGCGCGGGTGATCGGACGCCCCACCACGAGATAGTCGGCGCCGGCGGCGATCGCCTCCTTCGGCGTCACCGCGCGGGCTTGATCTTGGGTGCTTGAGCCTTGCGGCCGCACACCCGGCGTGACGATCAGAAAATGGCCGCCCGTCGCAGCGCGGATCGCCGCCGCCTCGCGGCCTGAGGCGACCACGCCGTCAAAACCGGCCGTGTTGGCGAGAGCCGCTCGATGCAAGACCATCTGTTCGAGAGACTGATCGATTCCCTGCTCGACCAGGTCCGAAGGAGAAAGACTAGTCAGCACGGTCACGCCGAGCAGCTTGAGCGAACTATCGCCCCGCCCGCGCACCGCCGCGGCCAGCGTCTTGGCGTCGAGCGCATGGATTGTCAGGAACGCGGCTCCCAACCCCGCGATCGCCGCGGTCGCGCGCTCAACCGTCGTCTCGATATCGGAAAGTTTGGCGTCGATAAAAACCGCGCGGCCGTCTCGTGTAAGCTCCTCGGCAAGGGCAAATCCGCCGCAGAACAGAAGCTCAAGCCCGATCTTGTAAACACCGACACTGTCGCCAAGCGTCCCGATCAGGGCTCTCGCCTGGTCTGCACTTGGCACGTCGAGTGCAACGATGAGACGGTCCTTGGCCAGCATCGTTACGACACGAATCTCCTGGCGGCGATGGCGAGCTCCTCGACCACGTGTTTGCAATGTTTTTGATGCGCCTCGTCTTTGAGGCTGCCGTCGGCCTCGAATGCGTCCCTCGCGCGATGGACGGCGATCTGCTGGGGAATGACGGTTGCGCCGAGGCCGATCTCGAGGATCTGACGGAGCTGCAACAGGCTGCGCATCGCGCCGTAATGGCCGGGTGAAGCGCCGCCAATGGCGAATACGCGCGATTTGAACACGTCGAGCCCGCTCTCGCCTTTCTCGCGCACCCGGCTGACCCAGTCGAGCGTGTTCTTCAGAAGCGGCGTGACCGACGAGTTATATTCGGGACTAGCAATGAACACGCCTTGATACTCGTGAAGCAGCGCCTTGAACGCGCGCGCCCGCTCCGGCGGCCCGTCTTCGGCTTCGAGGTCGCCGTTATAGATCGGCATCGGGTAATCCTTGAGGCTTGCCAGCACCGCCTCGATGCCGTTCGCCTCGGCGATGTGGTGCGCAAGAGAGGCGAGCTTCCGATTGAACGAGCCTTCCCGCGTGCTGCCGGCGAAGAACAGGAGCCTTATCATCGTTTTCCTTGTGGTTTAGCATCATCCTCTTCGCCAATCCCGAAGAAGTGCCGCAACGGCACCGTGGCTGCCGCGGCGAGCGGCGTCGCGAGCGCCAAGCCGATAAGCCCGAAGACAGCGCCGAACAAGAGCTGATTCAAAATCACTACCGCGGGAGGCATCGACACGGCGCGCGCTTGGATCAGGGGCGTAAGCAAATAGCTCTCCAGGAATTGAACGCAGCAATAGAGCCCGAGCGCCCAGAACGCGAGGTCGAGGCTTTGTCCGCCGGCGACGAGGACGATTGGGATCGCGCCGATGATCGGGCCGAGATAGGGCAGGAAACACGCGAGCCCGGCAAACAGCGCGAGCACGAAGGCGAGCGGCACGCCGAGGATCAGAAGGCCGACATAGGTGAACCCGCCGATCACCGACATGGTGATCGACTGACCGATGAGCCAGCGCCTAAGCAAGTCTCCCGTCTCGTACATCAGCGCGAGCACGGTGGCCCGACGCTCTTCCGGCGCAAGTCGCATCGCAAGATCGACATAGGTGTGCGGATCGGCGGCGAGGTAGACGCCGAAGAACAGCACGATCAGCCCGGCGCTGAGCAAACCGAAGATGGACAGCGCGACGGACGTGGCGCCGCTGGCCACGCCCCATTGGCTCATGAAGTTCCCAAGGAGCTGAATGAGGTCGAGATTCTCGAGAAGCTTTGTGCGGTCGACGAAGCTTGCAAACCGTGTCGTGAACGAGGTCACGCCGGTCGCGAGGCCTTGGGCGAGCTGGCTGATCTGGTGGGTGAGCGTCGGACCTGCTTTCCAGGCGACCAGAGCAAGACCGCCCCCGATCAGCAGCGCGACCACCGCGAGCATCAAAAGGCGCGGCAGCCCGGTCAGCTCCGCCAAGGCTTTGCTCGCGCCGTAGAGCACGATGGCGAGCAGGATTCCGGCGAAGGTGAGCAGAAGCGCGGTCTGCGCGTACCACAGGCCGAAAGCAAGCGCGATGACGGCAAGGACAGTGGCCGTAACGCGGGCCGTGCGGGCCAGGTCCATGGGTTCGCGGCCCGAGAGCAGTTTCATTTGCTTCGATTTGGAGTCGCGTAAAGAGGGTTCGGCGGGCATGGTTGCTCTTCCGGCGCGGCGCGCGATCGGCGGCGCGAGAGTTGGCGCGAGGGAACGAATTTCGCACCCGATCCTACGTCAAAGAGGGTGCGAAGGGATAGCGCTACTCGCCGATACTCTCGAAGAACTCCTTGACCCTGGCGAAGAAGCCGGCCGATGCCGGGCTCGTGTTCGGATTGGACGCGTCCTCGAAAGACTTGAGCAGATCGCGTTGCTTGCGCGACAGATTCTTCGGCGTCTCAACCTCGACCTGGATATAGAGATCGCCCTGCTGCTTGGACCGCAACACCGGCATGCCTTTGGTCTTGAGGCGAAACTGCTTGCCGCTTTCGGTCCCTTCCGGAATTTTCACCCGCGTTCTGCCGCCGTCGATGGTCGGCACTTCGATCTGACCGCCAAGGGCGGCGGTGGTCATGGCGATCGGGACGCGGCAAAACAAATCGGCGCCGTCACGCTGAAAGAACTCGTGCGGCTTGATCGACAGGAAGATGTAAAGATCGCCGGGCGGACCGCCGCGCAGGCCCGCCTCGCCTTCGCCGGCCAGCCTGATACGCGTGCCGTCTTCGACCCCGACCGGGATCGTGACCGACAGCGTCCGCTCGCGCGTCACCCGGCCCGCGCCATTACAAGACGGGCAGGGAGTGTCGATGGTCTCGCCGCGTCCTTGGCAGGTGGGGCAGGTACGTTCGATGGTGAAGAAGCCTTGGGTCGCGCGCACCTTGCCCACACCGTTGCACGTGCGGCAGGGAACAGGCGCGGTTCCGGCCTTGGCGCCTCCGCCCGAGCATGCCTCGCAAGTGACGCTGGTCGGCACACGAATCTGCGCGGTCTTGCCCCGGTAGGCATCGGACAAGGTGATATCCATGTTGTAGCGGAGATCGGAGCCGCGTTCGCGGCTGGAGCGCTGGCGCGGACGCCGCTGTCCCATGAACTCGCCGAACAAATCCTCGAACATCGCCGACATCGAGGCGGAGAAATCGGCGCCGAAGCCATGGCCGCCGCCACCGAGGCCCGAATCGAAGGCGGCGTGGCCAAAGCGGTCATAAGCGGCGCGCCGCTGAGGATCCTTGAGCGCTTCGTAGGCTTCGTTCAGTTCCTTGAAACGTTTCTCGGCGTTGGCATCGCCGTTGCAGCTGTCGGGATGACATTCTTTGGCGAGGCGGCGAAACGCGGATTTGATCTCCCGATCGCGCGCGTCACGTGTAACGCCCAGAACGTCGTAATAGTCTCGTTTTGCCATCGACCCTCCGGACCTTGGCACCCGCATCCCGACCGGTTAAGCGCCTAAGCCTCTTGTCCTTAAGTTTCGGCGCCGGGTTTGTCGCGCCCGGCGCCGTACCGCACTGTATGAATGTCAGGCCGATTTCTTGTCGTCGTCGTCCTTGACTTCCTCGAAATCGACATCGACCACCTTGTCGTCGGGTCCGCCGCCGGATTCGGGCGGGGCCTCGCCTCCCGCGGCACCTTGGCTGGTCTGATACATGGCTTCGCCAAGCTTCATCGAAGCCTGGGCCAGAGCGTCGATCTTGCTCTTGATCGCGTCCTTGTCCTCGCTCTCGAGGACCGATTTGAGGTCGGCCGCCGCCGCCTCGACCGTGGTCTTGTCACCCTCCGGGACCTTCTCGCCGAGCTCACTCAGCATCCGCTCGGTCGAATGCACCAGCGCCTCGCCCTGATTGCGAACTTCGACCAGCTCGCGGCGCTTTTTGTCCTCGTCGGCGTGACTCTCGGCTTCCTGGACCATGCGATCGATATCGGCGTCGGTCAGACCGCCGGAGGCCTGGATCCGGATCGACTGTTCCTTGCCGGTCGCCTTATCGGTGGCCGAGACATTGACGATGCCGTTGGCGTCGATATCGAAGGTCACCTCGACCTGCGGCACGCCGCGCGGCGCAGGCGGGATACCGACGAGATCGAATTGGCCGAGCATCTTGTTGTCGGCCGCCATCTCGCGCTCACCTTGGAACACCCGAATCGTCACCGCGTTCTGATTGTCCTCGGCGGTGGAAAAGACCTGGCTCTTTTTGGTCGGGATCGTGGTGTTGCGATCGATCAGCCGGGTGAACACGCCGCCCAAAGTCTCGATGCCGAGCGAAAGCGGGGTCACGTCGAGCAGCAGCACGTCCTTGACGTCGCCCTGCAACACGCCGGCCTGAATGGCGGCGCCGATCGCCACCACCTCGTCCGGGTTCACACCCTTATGAGGCTCGCGGCCGAAGAAATTCTTCACCGTCTCGAACACTTTCGGCATACGGGTCATGCCGCCGACCAGCACGACCTCTTCGATCTCCGCCGGTTTCAGCCCGGCGTCCTTCAGGGCGCTCTGGCACGGGCCGACCGTCTTCTGGATGAGATCGTCGACCAGGCTCTCGAGCTTGGCGCGCGTGAGCTTCATGGTGAGATGCTTAGGCCCGGTCTGATCCGCGGTGATGAAGGGCAGATTGATTTCGGTCTGCGTGGTCGAGGAGAGCTCGATCTTGGCCTTCTCCGCGGCCTCTTTCAGGCGCTGGAGAGCGAGTTTGTCGCTGCGCAGATCGATGCCCGACTCTTTCTTGAACTCGTTGGCGAGATAATCGACGATCCGCATGTCGAAATCTTCGCCGCCGAGGAAGGTGTCGCCATTGGTCGATTTGACCTCGAACACGCCGTCGCCGATTTCGAGTATAGAGATATCGAAGGTGCCGCCGCCCAGATCGTAGACGGCAATCGTCTTGCCCTCTTTCTTCTCGAGCCCATAGGCCAGAGCGGCAGCGGTCGGCTCGTTGATGATGCGCAACACTTCGAGCCCGGCGATCTTGCCGGCATCCTTGGTCGCCTGGCGCTGGGCGTCATTGAAATAGGCGGGAACCGTGATCACCGCCTGCTCGACCTTTTGACCAAGATGAGCTTCGGCGGTCTCCTTCATCTTTTGCAGGATGAAGGCGGAAATCTGCGACGGGGAATATTGCTTACCGTGCGACTCGACCCAGGCGTCGCCATTGCCGGCTTTGACGATCTTGTAGGGGACGAGTTTCTTGTCCTTCTCGACCATCGGGTCGTCCCAGCGGCGTCCGATCAGGCGCTTGATGGCGAAGAAGGTGTTTTCCGGATTGGTGACGGCTTGCCGTTTGGCCGGCAGCCCTACGATGATCTCCCCGTCATCGGTGAAGGCCACCATGGACGGTGTGGTGCGCATGCCTTCGGCATTCTCGATGACTTTCGGATTCCTTCCCTCCATCACGGCGACGCAAGAATTGGTCGTGCCGAGATCGATTCCGATCACTTTCGCCATTACGAACCTCTCTTTCTGGCAGACCGTGCGGGCCCAGGAACGGCACCCGGCATTTGAGCGCTGAACAAAAGCGTCGGTCCCCAACAATCGGCGCGCCCGCCGACTCATACGGCAGGGTTCCCGCGGTTATATAGGTGGCAAGCCTATGGCCCGCAAGGAGAAGCGGGGATGATCGCGTGTATCATGGCCTCACTCGAGCTGTTCTAAGGTAGGCAGGATTTCCGACAGGTTTGAGATCGGACCACGACAGCACATGGACCATATTCGGCAACGTCTCGACCGACCGGCACAGACCGCGCTTCTCGCCGCGATTCGGGAAGTCATTGCCGTAGCGCCGCTTTTCACCCCGACCATGCCGCGTTCGGGCAATCCCATGTCGGTGCGCATGACCAATTGCGGTCCGCTCGGCTGGGTGACCGATAAGGCGCGCGGCTATCGCTACCAGGCCACGCACCCGGTCACGGGGACACCTTGGCCGCCGATCCCGGCGATGCTCATCGATGTTTGGCGTGAGGTCGCGGATTACCAAGCGCCGCCGGAAGCCTGTCTCGTCAATTATTACAATGACTGCGCCAAGATGGGGCTGCATCAGGACAAGGACGAGGAGGATTTCGCGGCACCCGTGCTGTCCGTGTCACTCGGCGATACCGGGCTGTTCCGCATCGGCGGGCGCACGCGCAAGGACCCGACGCGAAAGATTGAGCTTCAGTCCGGCGATGTCGTGGTTCTGGGCGGCGCGGACCGTCTCGCCTATCACGGGATCGATCGCATCCTCACCGGCACGTCCGATCTTCTTGCCGAAGGGGGCCGCTTCAATCTCACCTTGCGACGGGTGACGAAGCCTAAGTAAGCGGCCGCGCAATCTCGCGCTGAACCGCCCTCATGTCAGTCCGGCTGTCCGCCGCCTGGGACGTCGTCATTGGCGGCCTTGGGTCGCGTGGTGGCGGCGGCATCCTTTGCTTGCGGTTTTGCCGGCTTCTGTCCGCCTTTGGCCACAGCGACAAGGGCCGGCCGCAAACAACGGTCGCCGATCTCATATCCGGCCTGCATCACCTCAACCACCGTGCCTTCGGGCACGCTCGCATCTGGCACTTCGTACATCGCCTGATGGCAGTGCGGATCGAAGCGCGCACCGAGCGGATCGATGCGCGTGACGCCGTGGCGCTCGAGCACGTTCAGGAGCTCGCGCTCGGTCAGCTCGACTCCTTCGAGAAAGCTCTTGAGTGCGGGATCGTCCGCCGCCGCTTCGGGCGGAACGTGATCCATGGTCCGTTTCAGATTGTCGCCGACCGTGAGCACATCGCGGGCGAAATTGGAAATCGCATAGCGGGCGGTGTCGGTCTTTTCCCGCTCGGTGCGGCTGCGCAGGTTCTCCATGTCGGCCATGCTGCGGAGCAGCCGGTCGCGCAACTCCGCATTCTCGGCGAGAAGAGTGTCGAGATCGGCTGCCGGCGGCTTGGGCCCCGCGGCCGGGCCGGTGTTGGACGGCTCGGCCTTCGGAGAATCGGCGTCTTCCACCTGATCCCCGTTGGTCTCAGGCGGACGGGCTTTGTCGTCAGGCATATGAGGCCTTGGGCGATGCGGTTTCACTTGGAATTATTGGGGATATCGACCGTAGAGCGATAAAAATCAAGGGACAAGGCGCCCGAGCAGCTTCGCCGTATAGTCGACCATTGGGATAATGCGCGCGTAATTGAGCCGCGTCGGACCGATCACACCGAGCACGCCGACAATATTCTGCTCGGTGTCTTCGAAGGGCGACACGATCAGGGCCGAACCAGACAGCGAGAAAAGCTTGTTTTCCGACCCTATAAAGATCCGCACGCCCTCGGCCCGCTCGGCGAGGCCAAGAAGCTGGATCAGGTCGGTCTTGGTGTCGAGATCCTCAAACAGAAGGCGCACCCGCTCCAGGTCTTCCATTGCTCTGACGTCTTCGAGGAGATGCGCGCGCCCGCAGACAATCAGGCTCTTGCCGCCTTCGCTATCGCCTGACCAGGTGGCAAGCCCCTCGGTCACGATGCTCGCCGTGAGCTGGTCGAGCTGGGCGCGCCGGTCCTCGATCTCTTTTTCAATGCGGGCGCGGGCCTCGGCCAAGGTGAAGCCGCCAACGCGCGCGTTGACGTAGTTCGATGCCTCATGCAGCGAGGAGAGCGGGAGGCCGTCGGGCAAGGCGATGATGCGGTTCTCGACGTCGCCATCTTCACTGACGAGAACGGCGAGAGCGCGCCCACGGTCGAGATTGACAAACTCGACCTGCTTCAGCCGCTTGCTCTGTTTCTCGACCAGCACCACGCCGGCGCAGCGCGACAGCCCCGACAGCAGCTCACCGGCTTCGCCGAGCAGGTCCTCGACCGCCCGGTGCCGGCCGCTCCCGGCGATGCGGCTCTCGATCTGGCTCCGCTCCTCGAGGCTGATGTCGCCGATTTCCAGAAGTCCGTCGATGAACAGGCGCAAGCCTGTCTGCGTCGGCAGCCGTCCGGCGCTGGTATGCGGCGCGTAGATCAGCCCGAGACTTTCGAGATCCGACATGACGTTGCGCACCGAGGCGGGCGACAGCGCCATTGGCAGAGCACGGCTTAAGTTGCGCGAGCCGACCGGCTCACCGGTCGCAAGATACGCCTCGACGATGCGCTTGAAGATTTCGCGCGAACGCTCATTAAGCTGGCGCAGCGAGGCGGCAGCCTCGGCCGCCGCTCTCGTCTCGGTGGGGTTGGTATGGCGCATGTAAGGAATCTAAGAGCGCGGCTTGAGGGCGTCAAACCGGAACGCTACGGCCGGATCGGTGGCTAGAGCCCGAGTTTTTGGCGGTTAGTTAATTGGCGCGAATTCGGGCGCGAGCGACGGGCCGAGCTCGTCGCGGGCGCCGAAATGGTCCGCATAGCGCGATCTGATCGCTTCGACAGGCAGGATGATCAGCACGTCCGTGGTGCCAAACTGATGATCGATCACCGCGCCGTCGCCGATATAGGCACCCGCCCGGAGATAGCCTTTGATCAGTGGCGGCAGTGCTTTGAGGGCGGCGCGCCGGCATATCGCCTCGGCCGGCATCATATTCATGTCGATACGCAAACGGTCGTGCGCCCGCACCCTCCACTCCTCGGGGGCAAGCGCGGTGTGGTGAAGGAAGCTTAAGGCCTGGGCATGCGCGGCTGGATCGGTGCCCTCGAAGCTCGCGCAGCCGAGCATGACGTCGATCCCGTGCTCATGCACATAGGACCAGATCCCTTGCCACAGAAGTTCGATCGTGCGCCGGGTGCGATACGGCTTGAGCACGCAGGACCGGCCAAGCTCCATGAAACTGCAATCGGCTTTGGCCTCGATTAGCGGCGCGATGTCATACTCTCCCTGGGTGTAGAAGCCGTCATAAAGACCGGCGACGTCCTGACGGAGTACGCGGTAAGTGCCGACGATCTTGGAGCGGCGCCACCGTCCCTTACCCTGGTCGGCGCAATCGACCACGAGAAGATGGTCAAAGATCGGATCGTAGGAATCCTCGTCGCGCCGCGACAGTATGGCGAGCGCGTTAGGGGTGGCGGACATCTCTTCGTAGAAGACCTTGTAACGGAGCCGCTGGGCACGCCGGATCTCGCTCTTCTTGCGGGCGAGCCTGACCTCGAGCGGACCGATCCGCCCATAAACTTTCGATGCGTGGCCGTACCCGCCAAAGCTTCCGGCAGCGAAACGGCGCTGGCCCTTCAACGGTAAACCGGCCTGGCCCGGCCGGAACATCAATCCTGGGAACATAGCGCCGCCACCAAATCTGCCTGCAAGGCGTCCCGTACCTGACTTAAACGGCATGATCAGCCCAATCGGCCTTCCCTGTGGCAAGGATTTCGAGGGGTCCCGCAGGCGACCCTTTACGCCGCAGCCCCGCGGACGGCCCGATTCGGCCACAACAAAGCCCAGTTAGCAAACCAATTCGAACGCAGTGTGACAGGCTGGGGAAAGTGTCGCACAGGACGCCGCTCCCATAGCTCACCGCCTTACGCCAACCCACAAAAAGTTGTGCCGCCTGATTCGTAGAACCAGCCAGACGTCAAGCCGCCTTTTGGGCGCGGCGCAGAGTCTCGCCGCGATAACTCAAGGCCTCGGCAATGTGGATCCGGGCGACCGCCTCCTCGCCGTCAAGATCGGCAAGCGTGCGGGCGACGCGAAGCGTCCGGTGATAGCCGCGGGCACTCAGCGAGAGCGTATCGGCGGCCTCGCGTAACAGCGTGAGGCCTGCGCGCTCGGGGCTAGCGATCTCTTCGAGCAGCGCGCCGTCGCATTCGGCATTAGTACGAACGCGCGGCAATGCCGCGTAGCGCTCGCTCTGGATTTGGCGGGCAAGAGTGACACGCGCCCGCACGTCAGCACTTCCTTCGGAAGCCTGCGGCAGCACGAGGTCAGAGGCGGAAACCGCCGGAACCTCGATTTGCAGATCGATGCGGTCGAGCATTGGGCCTGAGATGCACGCCTGGTAGCGATCGGCGCAAGCTCTGCCCTGCCGGCAGACATAGCCGGGCTCTCCGGCACGCCCGCAGCGGCAAGGGTTCATCGCAGCGACAAGCTGAACGCGCGAAGGATAGCTGATGCGGTGGTTGGCGCGCGCGATCACCGTTTCCCCGCTTTCGAGCGGTTGGCGCAACGCATCGAGAACTTGCGGGTTGAATTCAGGCAGCTCATCGAGAAACAGCACGCCGAGATGGGCGAGCGCCACTTCGCCCGGCCGCGGTTTTGTGCCTCCGCCCACCAGCGCGGCCATGCTCGCCGAATGGTGCGGCGCGCGGAACGGCCTCGTTCGGCCGATGCGCCCGCCGGCAAGATCGCCGGCGAGGCTCCTGATCATGCTGACCTCGAGGATCTCGGCCGGTTGCAGAGGAGGCAGGATCGAGGGCACCCGGCGCGCAAGCATCGACTTGCCGGCGCCCGGCGGACCGATCATGAGAAGGTGATGACCGCCGGCGGCGGCGACTTCGAGCGCGCGCTTTGCCGTCTCCTGGCCCTTGATGTCCTTCAGGTCGGGCATCGGTTCATCGCCGGGATCGGGCGCGGGCTGCGGGCGCCGCAAGGTCTGCAATCCTTTAAAGTGATTGATGAGCTGGAGCAGGTTTTGCGGAGCGAGGATGGTCATATCGGCAGCGGCCCATGCCGCCTCCGCCCCGCAGGCTGACGGGCAGATCAGTCCCTTGCCAAGCGCGTTGGCGCCGATCGCCGCCGGCAGCGCACCGGCGACCGCGGCAATCGAACCGTCGAGCGACAATTCTCCGAGCACGCAAAAGCTTTCGATCGCGTCGCTGGCGATGGCGCCGGCCGCCGCCATCAGCCCGAGCGCGATGGGGAGGTCGTAATGACTGCCTTCCTTAGGCAGATCGGCGGGAGCGAGATTGACGGTGATGCGTTTCGGCGGCAGCGCCAGGCCGATGGCGTTGAGCGCGCCGCGTACCCGTTCGCGGCTCTCGGCTACGGCTTTATCGGGAAGCCCGACAATGGCGAAGGCCGGCAACCCAGGGCTGATCTGAACCTGGACGTCCACCGCCCGGGCTTCGATGCCCTCAAAAGCGACCGTGGTCACACGCGCGAACATCGCTTAAGACCCCCGTTCCCGGCTGCTCTTGACTGTAACCGACGGTGGCATCGGCCGCAAGAACAATTAGAGAACATTTATCGGCTGTGAAAAGGTGCGATGAGGGCTGCGCCCGTGAAGGCCTTGCTCCCGATCAAGGCGCTCGCACCGGCGCCGGATTAACCTCACCGGTCGTCTGGCGGTCACTGAAGGCCGGTAAAAGGGGCAAGGCATGGTCAAAGACTTAGAGGTGCGCGTCTTTCTCATTCATGTCGCGGCCTTCATCGCTGGCTCGCTGATTTGCGCCGCGATCAATCTCTGGCTGACCCCCGACAGGCTGTGGTTTCCCTGGGTGCTGCTTGGCTGGGGCGCCGCAATCGCCACGCATGCCTTCGCGCTTTACTTACGCAAGACGCACCGCCGCGAGCGCATCTTCCTCGACCCAAAAGCGCGCAAGTTCGCCGTGCACCTGTTTGCCTATGTGGCGACGGTGCTGATCCTCTTTTACGTCAATCTCACCGTCACGCCGAAGGTATGGTGGTTTTATTGGGTGGCGCTCGGCTGGGGTGCAGGCGTTGCCGCGCAGGGCTGGTGCACCTTCTTCAAGAAGCGGCCCAAACTGCCGATGCCTCAAATTCAGCAGCCCGCGAAGCCTGCGCCGAAGCAACGAGCCGCCAAGAAAAAATCAAAGCCGGCGCCCAAGAAAAGCCCGCGCACGCCGCGAAAGCGTAAAAAGCGTAGCTGAGCTTTTACGCTTTTCCCTTCCGCCTCTCCGCCTTCACTTTTCGCTCGACCACGTCCCAGATCATGGCGGCGATATCGGCCCCGCCGAACTCGGCGACTTGTCTAATGCCGGTCGGCGAGGTGACGTTGATCTCGGTGAGATAGGGCCCGATCACATCGATCCCGGCGAAGATCAATCCACGCCGCTTCAACTCAGGACCGAGCCGCGCGCAAATCTCCTTATCGCGTGCGTTGAGCGTTGCCGGCTCGGCCGTGCCGCCGACATGCAAGTTCGAGCGCGTCTCGTCCGGCGCCGGCACCCGATTGATGGCGCCGGCGATCTCGCCGTCGACCAGGATGATGCGCTTGTCGCCTTCACGCACCTCGGGAAGGTAACGCTGCACCATGATCGGCTCGCGGAAGGTGAGTCCGAGCAGTTCGATCAGCGAATTGAGGTTGGTGTCGTCAGGCGGGATGCGGAAGATCGCGGCGCCGCCATTGCCGTAAAGCGGCTTCACCACGATGTCCTTGTGCTTATCGCGGAAGGCTTTGATCGCATCGAGCGACCGGGTCACCAGGGTCGGCGGCATGAGATCGAGGAAATCGAGCACGAACACCTTCTCCGGTGAATTTCGCACCGCCGCGGGGTCGTTGACCACGAGCGTCTTGGGATGGATGCGCTCAAGAAGATGGGTCGTGGTGATATAGGCCATGTCGAAGGGCGGGTCCTGCCGGAGTTGGACCACATCGTAGCCGGCCAGATCGACGCCGCGCGGATGGGCAAGACGGTAATGGTCTCCGGGCCGGTCCTCGACCGTAAGGCTGTGCCCCTCGGCGATGAGCTTGCCGTCGACGAGCGAGAGACTGTCGGGCGTGTAGTAGAATACGTCATGGCCGCGCTGTTGCGCTTCGAGCAGGAGCGCGAAGGTCGAATCGCCCCTGATATCGATGCGCTCGATCGGGTCCATCTGGAAAGCAACTTTAAGAGCCATGGCGAAAGTATAAGGGCCGACGAGGCGCGACGCTCGCGCCAAATGCGGCCTCTCGTCAAATGGGAAATGCGTTGGCGATGACGCGCGGGAAGCTCCAAGGCGCCGCGAGAACAACATCGAAGGCGATATCATGTCCGGCAAAGCCGGGGTGGCTGGCAAGCCAATATTGCGCGGCCCTTACGATGCGGCGCCGCTGTTTGGCCGTGACCGTAAAGGCGGCGTCGTCCGCGGTCTTCCGCCGCTTCACTTCGACAAAGGCAAGCCGCTTGCCTTTGAGCGCGACCAGGTCGATCTCGCCGACCGGGGTTTCGTACCGCCGTGCCACGATGCGGTGGCCTTTCAAGCGCAACAGAAGCGCAGCAAACGTCTCGGCGGAGCGGCCGCTTCGATAGGCTCTGACCCGTGCTTGCCGCATGCTCATCCGCGGTCGAGCTTGAGCCCGAGCTCGTAGACGCGGGCGCGGCTGACTTGAAGCACTTCTGCCACGGAGCGTACGGCGTCGCGAAAGCTCTCGACTTTAAGTGCGCGCGTCAGCTCCGTAGCGATCGCCGCGTCGCTAACATCTCTCTCTCGCGCCGGCGCCGGTCCCACCACCACCACGAACTCGCCCTTCAGCGTCTCGCCGGGAAATGCGTTGCCGAGTCCATCGAGCTTCCCGCGCGTGACCGTCTCATGCAGCTTTGTGAGCTCTTTGGCGATGGCCGCCTCGCGCGGCCCCAGCACGTCGGCGAGATCGGCGAGGCTTTTCTCGAGCCGCGACGCAGTTTCGAAAAAGACGAGCGTCGCCGGGACAGTCTTCAGCGACTCAAGCCGCGTGCGGCGTGCGCCCGGTTTCGGCGGCAGGAAACCGGCAAACAGAAACGTGTCGGTCGGAAGACCGGAGCTCGTGAGCGCGGCCAGCGCAGCCGACGGCCCGGGGATGCTGATGACTGCGATCCCGGCATCGAGCGCTTCGCGCACGAGCTTGTAGCCAGGATCGGAAATGAGCGGCGTGCCCGCGTCGGAGATCAACGCCACCGACTGACCCGCGCCGAGCCGCGCGATCAATCGCGGACGCTCGCGTTCGGCGTTGTGCTCGTGATAGGCGCTCGTCGCGGCGCTCGCGCCGAAATGAGACAGCAATTTCCTCGAGTGCCTTGTGTCCTCGGCTGCGATCATGTCGGCGCGGGCGAGAATCGAAATCGCCCGGAGCGAGATGTCGGCGAGATTGCCGATTGGCGTGGCCACAAGATAGAGACCGGGCGCGAGCGGCCTTGCGAGCAGATCGCCGAGCGCCTCGCTCGCGCGGGTCACGATCGCACCCTGCGTCTCTTCGTCTGGTTGTCGATTTCGCTGGTCTTGCACGCGCGTGGCCCGCAAAGGACGGCTGGCTAGGCATGAAAACGTTACGTGATATAGTTGCCCCGCGTCCATCACGTTTGAGCCACGTTTGCGGGCAAGCTTGGTTTCCGGGGGACAGGGTATAGATGGACCGGGACCGAAACCGCAAACCCGTGATCGCCTCTGCCGCCGGCGAGCAGGCGCGCGAAAACGGCAGGCTCCCCACCCTTGAAGCGAAGAAGGCCATGCGGCTTCTGTTTAGCCTCGCACGTCATCTTGGAGCGATCAGGTTCGCGCTTGCCGCCATCACCGTGGCGGGGCTTGCCGCGGCATGCGGCGGAGGGGGCGGCGGGTTCGGCGGGTTTGGTGGATTCGGTGACTCAGGCCCAGGCATTGCCGGCTCGGACGGCACGGTGAAGGTGGGGGTTCTTCTTCCGCTCACCGCCTCGGGCTCGACGCCGGCCGTCGCCAAGGCGCTCAAGCAGGCGGCCGAGCTTGCGCTGTTCGACTTCGACAACCCGAATGTGAGCCTGATCCCTAAGGACACCAAGGGCACACCGGACGGCGCGCGGCTTGCCGCGGAGAGCGCGCTTCAAGACGGCGCCGAGCTCATCATCGGACCGCTGTTCGCCCAGGAGGTCACGGCCGCGGCGTCCGTGGCGCGGTCGCGCGGCGTGCCGATGATCGCGTTCTCCAGCGATGAAAAGGTGGCGGGCAACGGCGTTTATCTTTTGAGCTTTCTTGCCGGCCGCGATGTGCCGCGCATCGTCTCGTTTGCACTGTCGCGGGGAAAACGCAATTTCGCTGAGCTGATTCCGCAATCCGCTTATGGCCGCATCGCCGAAACGGCCTTCGCCAAGTCCATCTCCTCAGGCGGAGGTCAGGCGCCGGTCCGCGCGACGTTCCCGCCCGGAGGTTCGAACGCGATGCTCGGCGCGGTGCAGCAAGTTGCCAACGCCGTCAAATCGGGGCCCGCGGTGGACGCGCTATTCCTCCCTGCCGGGCGTGAGGAACTTCCGGCGCTCGCCGAGCGCCTTGCGTCCGCAGGCCTCTCAAGCGGAACCGTGCAGTTCATCGGCACCGGCCAATGGGACTATCCGAATATCGGCAACGAGCGGGCGCTGATCGGCGGCTGGTACCCGGCGCCCGATCCCAAAGGGTGGAGCGATTTTGTCGGGCGCTATTCAAAAACCTACGGCCGCGCACCGCCGCGCATTGCAAGCCTCGCTTACGACGCGGTGAGCCTTGCCGTCTCGCTGTCGTCAAATCCTCCCGGTCAGCGCTACACCACCTCGCAGCTCACGCGGTCGACCGGCTTTTCCGGCGTCGATGGATTGTTCCGGCTGCTCTATGACGGAACGTCGGAGCGGGGCCTTGCCATTCTCGAAGTGCGCCAAGGCGGCCCGCGCGTGATCGATCCCGCGCCGCAAACCTTCGCCACCGCCTCGTCCTACTAGGGGTGTGACGCCACGCCTTATTTGCGCTCGGCGTTCCAGAAACCTGAGCAAACACCTGAGGGCCCGGTCCCGGACCATGTCCCGGTGGCGCGGGTCCGGGTGAACCGTCCGGTGCCTTTGGCGACGCGCGGGCCGGCCACGGCGTTCAGGCTGGTGTGCCCCGACGGGGCAATGCGGCCGATCAGATGGATCCGATGAAAGACGAAAGACCCGCGCGTGGACTGAATGCGGTTGCCGTCAATGCCAAGGCCAATCTTGATTTTTCCGCAATGGCCGTTGGTCGTCACGGCCAGCATGCGCCAGCTTCCATCATACGGGCCGGCGATTGCGGGCGGAGCGGAACAGAACAATACCAAGGCGGCCGACAGAGCGAAGGCGCAACGACGATAGCCGATCATGGAATCCCTCATAGCTATGTTGTCCTCAGGAGCCGATACCCGCAAATTGCATGAAACGCGGTCATCGAGCAATGCGCTGACGCGTCTCACTCAAGCGGCGAGCTCGGCGATTAACCAGTCGAGCACGAGCCGCCCTTCGGCGGTGACGGCAAGCCGGTCGTCGGTCTGTGTGACGAGGCCCTCTTGCACAAGAGCGGCGACCCGCGCCTCATTGGGAACGCGGCCGCCGATTGCAGAAAGCCGCGCAAGATCGATCCCCTCGCTGAGCCTCAAGCCCATCAGCAAATATTCGTCGGCGGCCTCCTCGGCGCTCAAGATCATGTCGCTCGCGATCCCGTGGCCTGACGCTTCGACTTCGCCGAGCCAATCTTCCGGAAGCTTGATCGTGGCGAGCGCGCGCTTGGCGCCGTCCGTTTGGATGCGGGCATGGGCGCCGGGGCCGATGCCGGCATAGTCGCACCCGCGCCAATAGAGCAGATTGTGACGCGATTCCGATCCCGGCCTGGCATGGTTGGAGACTTCGTATGCCGGCAGCCCCGCCGCCTCGCATAGCTCTTGCGCCAGCGCATAGAGCGCGCGGGCTTCCGTCCCGCTAGGCGTGCGCAGCGTGCCGGCTCGATAGCGTGCGGCGAAGGGTGTGCCGTCCTCGATGGTGAGTTGATAAAGCGAAAGGTGATCGGCGGCATGGCCGAGCGCAATGCCTAGCTCGTCGCGCCATTGGCGCGCCGTCTGTCCTTCGCGCGCGTAGATGAGATCGAACGAGACGCGGCCGAAATGGCGTTTGGCCAGCAATAGCGCCGCCAACGCCTCTTCCGCACTGTGCTGGCGCCCGAGCGCTTTCAGACTTGCATCGTCGAGCGCCTGGATACCGAGCGACAGCCGGTTGACGCCAGCGGCCCGGTAACCGGCGAAATGCTCCGCTTCCACGCTGGTCGGATTGGCTTCGAGCGTGATCTCGGCGTCGGGTTCGAGCCGCCAAACCTGCGCGATGGCTTCGAGGATCGCCGCAACGGTCGAGGGCCGCATCAGGGACGGCGTGCCGCCGCCGAAAAACACGCTGCTTACGCGACGCCCCGGTGCGAGCGCGGCGAAATGAGCAAGCTCGGCGAGATAGGCGGCGAGAAACCGCGTCTCGTCGATGCCGCCATGCCGGACATGGGAATTGAAGTCGCAATAGGGGCATTTGGCCAGGCAGAACGGCCAATGCACGTAGACCCCGAAATCCTCGTCGCCGCGCGCGGGCGAGAGTGCGCGGACGGGAGCGCGGGGCCAGCGGTGAGCGAGATCAATCGTCGACATAGGTGTCAGCCATCAATTTCTCGAAGGCGCGCATGCGGTGCGAGAGCTCATTCTTTAGTTTAGGTGCAATTTCACCGAAGGTCTGAGTATAGCCATCAGGCACGAAAATGGGATCGTAGCCGAAGCCGCGGGTCCCGCGCGGCGGCCAGGCAAGCGTGCCGAACACTTTGCCCTCGAAAACCCGGGTCGATTCTTCCGGAGCGGCAAGTGCAAGCGCGCAGGTGAAATTGGCGCGCGCATCGGATGTGCTTCGTGCTTCAAGCTCGCGGTGCACGCGGTCCATGGCGAGACCGAAATCCCGCGCCTCTCCGCCCCAGCGCGCCGCATGGATTCCCGGCGCGCCGCCGAGCGCAGCCACCTCAAGCCCGGAATCGTCGGCAAGGGCGATCATGCCAGAAACTCGCGCCGCAGCCTCCGCTTTGAGAGCGGCGTTCTCGGCGAAGCTTGCGCCAGTTTCTTCCGGCTCGGCCAGACCAAGACTTGCCGCCGAGACACACTCCACGCCGAAAGGCGCTAGCAGCTCCGCAAGCTCTCTCACCTTACCTTCGTTGTGGCTCGCGACGACAATGCGGTCGCCACGTTTGAGTGTCACCGCCATGCTTCAGGCGACGGTGAGCTTCTGCAGGGCGACAAGTTCGGCGATGCCGAGCCGCGCAAGAGCCATGAGCTGATCGAATTGCTCCTGGCTGAAAGGTTCAGTCTCGGCCGTTCCTTGCACCTCGACGATCCCACCGGAGCCGGTCATGACGAAATTGGCGTCGGCATCGGCCTCCGAATCCTCGGCATAGTCGAGATCGAGTATAGCCTCGCCGCCATAAAGACCGCATGACACCGCCGCGACATGGTCGCGCAACACGCCGGTCTTGATCATATTGCGGGCGCTCATCCAGCCCAGCGCATCGTGCAGCGCGATCCACGCGCCGGTGATCGCGGCGGTGCGCGTACCGCCGTCGGCCTGCAGCACGTCGCAATCGACGATGATCTGCTTCTCGCCGAGCGCGGCAAGGTCGGTGACGGCGCGGAGCGAGCGCCCGATCAGACGCTGGATCTCCTGAGTCCGTCCCGTTTGTTTTCCGGCCGAGGCCTCCCGGCGCGTGCGCTCCGTTGTTGCCCGCGGCAGCATGCCGTATTCGGCCGTGACCCAGCCGCGTCCCTGGCCTTTGAGCCATGGCGGCACCGGCTCGCCCGCCGTCGCCATGCACAACACGTGAGTCTCGCCGAAGCGGACAAGGCATGACCCTTCAGCGTGGCGCGACACGCCGCGCTCGAAACTGATGGGCCTGAGCGCGTCGGGTGCGCGTTTTGACGGGCGGACGATTGCGAAAGCCTCCTGTTGAAATCGCGGCAACCCTAGAGGAGCCGCCGCTCACGGAAAAGACCTTTCCCCAACCAAGCCCGCGCAGGCGCTTGTGCCGGGAATGGGGAAAAGCTACCACCGTTAACCATGGCCGAGATGGAGACGAGGGCCGGGAGCGCCGACCTTTTGGGAGCGGTGCCGGGCGCCCCGCGCAAAGAGCAGGCTTCTCTCGCCACGCCCATGATCGCCCAGTATCTGGAGATCAAGGCGGCCAATGCCGATTGTCTCCTGTTCTACCGTATGGGCGATTTCTACGAGCTGTTCTTCGAGGACGCCGAGATCGCCTCGCGCGCGCTCGGGATTGCGCTCACCAAGCGCGGCAAGCATCTGGGCGCCGATATCCCCATGTGCGGCGTGCCCGTCCATGCCGCCGACGACTACCTCCAGCGCCTGATCGCCCAAGGCCACCGGGTGGCCGTGTGCGAGCAGACCGAGGACCCGGCCGAGGCCAAGAAGCGCGGGCCAAAGGCGGTCGTGCGGCGTGACGTGGTGCGCCTGGTCACGCCCGGGACCCTCACCGAGGAGAGCCTGCTCGATGCCCGCGCCCATAATTTCCTCACCGCGCTATTCCGGGCACCTGCGAAGGACGACGTCAAGACCGGTTATGCCGTCGCCTCCCTCGATATCTCGACCGGGGAGTTGGTCGCATCGTCGGTCAGCGCAAGCGATCTTCCCGGCGAGCTTGCCCGGCTCAAGCCTGGAGAGGTGCTTCTCGGCGACGATATTGCGGGCGATTCGGCGCTCCGCCGCCAGGTCGAAGACTCCGGCGCCGCGCTGACGCCGTGCCCGCGGGCTCATTTCGATTCGGTCAGCGGTGAGAGAGCGCTGAAAAGCCGCCTCGGCGTGGCTGCGCTCGATGCCTTCGGCGAGTTCACCCGGGCCGAGCTTGCCGCGTTCGCCGGACTGCTCACCTATATCGAGATCACACAGGTCGGCAAAGCGCCGCTGCTCAGGCCGCCGCGCAAGGAGCGCGTCGGCGCCTTCCTCGTCATCGATGCGGCCACCCGCGCCAATCTCGATCTTATGCGGTCCAACCAGGGCCAAGGCGCGCGCGCAGGCAGCCTTCTCGCCGCCATCGACCGCACCGTGACCGCTGCCGGGGCACGGGAACTGGCAAGCCGGATCGGCAGTCCTCTAACCGATCCCGCTGCCGTGAACGCCCGTCTCGATGCGGTGGCCTATCTCGCCGACGAG
>Ga0307425_1000172_pt1 | contig 39469 bp, 33 predicted proteins | sample SalMarWE160330MG_FD_202152 | JGI IMG/M metagenome (GOLD analysis project Ga0307425, IMG submission 202152) | Salt marsh sediment microbial communities from the Plum Island Ecosystem LTER, Massachusetts, United States - WE1603-30 | ecosystem: Environmental > Aquatic > Marine > Intertidal zone >... | reverse complement strand
TCGTAATGCGATTGAGGGGAAGTTTGGGCAAGGGAAGAGGAGGTTCAGGATGGGAAGCATACGAGGGAAGCTGGCAGAGACGAGTGGATCGATGATTGCGATGGTATTTCTGGTTATGAACCTGGAGGAACTTCTGAAAGAAGTTTTTTTGCACTTTTTGTGGGAGAGGATTTTGAGAGGGTTTTGCCGTTATCAGAGGCCCTTTTTGTACAATTTAGTCTGATATGACTTTTTCAGGAAACCCTAATTAATTACCCGTAAAGTTTCGTTCCAGTTGCTGTTTCCACCCTTCCGGATAATCTTTTGAAATATCCAGCATGTTGTACTCGTTTTTATGGTTCAGGTAATTGTTTTTGTTTGCAGGTAAATAAATCGAAATACCACCGTACGGACTACGGTTTGAAAATTTTCCTGCTATGAAACTGTGTTTTTTTCCCGGCATATACGATATGAGCCTCCGCTCCCTGCTGCTGTTGATAAACTGCACAAAATCAATCATATCTCCACTTGTATCGTTCCAGCGGGGCATTCGGAGGGCTGATTTTTCCATGCCCTCCAGCCTTTCCCTAGGGAATCATCGTCTGATTCGCCACCAGAAATTCTGTACTCGACCGCAACTGGTACAGGTTCTCGACATCCGCCATCAGGCACATGTCGAGCACGAGCACATCGGGTCTGTTGTGCTGCAGGGCCGTAGCGATATCTGTTGGATCGATATCGACTGGACACATATCCCCAGAACCCATGTCCACAGGATTCACATCCTTAAAACCCGCACGTGAACAGTCACCAGGTGCGTTTTCCGGACGTCCTTCTTTGTTATCAAAAAACCATCCGTTGCCGTGGCCGCTGATAAAAAATGCGTACCTGTCTGCAGGATACTGCTCCAAAACAAAGGAAAAGAATTTCTTCATCGTATCGCTCGAGGTGCTGTCCAGGTTTGAACCGGCTCCGCCTAAGCCGGGCATCCCGACTGAAAGGGGATTATTAATCGTGGTTTCATAATTCGAATTCACCTCGAAAACTCTGGCTCCGGTTCACACGGTCATCGGGTGATCATTGGAAAGCGTATCATCTTTATCAAGAAACACTATAAGATTTGCATTTTCAGCATATTTTTTGCCCCGGATAATCTCGATGAAGTTTTTCGATTCTTCACGCTCAAGATCATTATCACCGCTCAGGTAAATAGCGAATGTCCAGTTGGCATGATAGTAGTTTTTCAGGGGAAAATATGATACCAGCCCGACGATACACGAGATAGCGAAAATCAATACATATGGCCGGAATTTATTACAATTTTCATAAATTGGGACGGGGTTCACGAATTCCGGGGGAACCGGCATCGGAGTATATACGTGAAAGAATTTGTATTGAAACTGTTCACGATTGCATTATTGTATTTGTATGAACCACGAAAGAAGCATTTAATTCCTGCAGGAGGTAATTATCATGCCAAGACTGGAAAAAGGAGCGGATGCGCCCGATTTCGAGCTTGAGGATCAGGATGGAAACAGCGTGCGGCTTAAAGACTTCAGGGGGAAAAAACTTCTGGTTTACTTTTACCCCAGGGCGGACACACCCGGATGCACGAAACAGGCCTGCAGTATACGGGATTCGCGGGCAGACCTGCATGAAGCGGGCATCGCCTTTATAGGGATTAGCCCGGATATGCCCGATAAACAAAAAAAATTCGACGAAAAGTATAGGTTGTATTTTCCGCTTCTAGCCGATACCGATCACCGGGTCGCAGAGGCATTCGGCGTGTGGGGAGAAAAATCGATGTACGGAAAGATAAAAAGGCGTATTATCCGCTCATCCTTTCTGATCGATGAAGCGGGTAAAATCCTGGACCGGTGGTACAGTGTAAAGCCCCTTGATACGGTTCCACAAGCGTTGAAAGCGGCACAGGGCTGATACCCGGTCGTTCGTGCTGTTTAGTAATTCCTTCCCAGAGCACAGAACGTTAATACGGTATTAAATCCATATTTGTATCAGTTGGTTATTCCCTGTCTACAGTTCGAGGTTGACACTGCCCGGCAATATCTTCGACCTGCACCCGGTGGTCGAACAAAGCACATGCGTATCCATTCCTGGTGAGAAGCTCCGGACGCTCCCGTATTTTTTGAAGAAACGACGATCTGAAGGCCGAAACAAGTCCTCCCCGCCGCACATTGTCCACCGCAATGTCTACAAAGGGGCATGGTTCGACACCTCCCTGCGAATTGATATGGATGGATGTTTTTCCCGCTGCCGAACAGCGGCCGTCCTTGCCGTATTCGTCATCCGGGAAGTGAATGAGAACGATCGGTTTTCCGCGGCGAAGTTCGAGCACATGCCTGCGAAACATCTCCCTCTGCTCTCCGTTCATCAGGAGGTCGTAGGACGGATTTTCTCCGCACGGAATATACTCGACAAAATACCCGACAGCACAGCCTAGGCCTGTCATCGTATCTATGAAATCTTCCGTTATTATGTGCGATGAATTGTCTTTTGTTACTGTTGCAGCAAAGCCGTAGCAGGCACGGGAGGCCTTTAAAAGTCGTATGGCCTGCAGGGCTGTTTCATGTGTCCCGTCTCCGCGGCGTTTTTCCGTGTGCCGGTAAAAGCCCTCCATGCTCACAAGTGTAACGACATTACCGCTTTCAGCCAGACGGCGAGCGATCTCAGGTGTCATCAGCGAACCGTTTGTTATAAAGACGAACAGTATCTTCCTGTGCCGTTTCATCAGGGGGAGGATGTCGTCCCGAAGAAGCGGCTCGCCCCCGGTAATAATCATCGCAAGCACGCCGTAAAATTCAGCCTCACCAAAAAGGGTCTCGAGCTCTTCCGTGCTGAACTCATCTTCATCGGGGCGCCCCCGGGAGTAGCAGCCGATGCAGTAGTAGTTGCAGGCCATAGTCGGGCTCAGCGCAATGATCCTGCACACACTGCTGCCGAGAATACGGCTCTGACGCACCCTGCGGCGCTCACCCCGCCACATGCGCCATACCACATGCACAAAAAATAAAAACCGGCGCGGGCTCGATTTGCCCCACATACGAAGCGAGGCCTTCACGAGGCTTCCGACATTTTCGTCTTTATCTTCGACCATCAGCACACTCCTCCGGTGTATCTATACCCTGTTTTATTCCTTGAAATAGGAGCTGGGATTATCGGATACTTCTCTTTATACTATAAAGCAGTACTTATTACATTAAAAAATACCATTTGCCTGCAGACGGCAGTTCATACACTTATCTGGCAGAAAGGAACAAAGGCCTTTACATACTCGACATTTGATTGGGGTGGCTGCCGCGCCGGCAGGGACGGACGGGGCAGTACATCACATTTGTTTATACCTGTTTTGTATATTGAAATCCTTTCAATTTTTTACTAAAGTTTGACTATGGATAAGGAGGTTTCACATATTAGAGAAGAGGAAACTATTGAAGCGAAAACCAGGTGGTTTCGCTCGCTCAGTTTATCGGAAAGAATGGAGATGCTCTGTACCTTTACAGATCTTGCCCTATCAATAAACCCCGGAATAGTCGAAAAAAGATATGCTAAACAGGCTAAAAAAGGTATTGTCCTTAGAAAGAAATGAGGTAAAATACCTCGTGATCGGCAGTATTGCTTCTATATCCTATAGTATTATACTCGATACTCAGATAGAAATAATCTCAATGAGATACTGCACAATCATCTCAAATGTTTTTTCACCATGCTCCACTGTAGCTTTTACAGCATCCCCGGTAAACCACAGGCCGTCGTTTTCGAGCGCTGAAAGATCCACAGAATCAGGAGACGCAGCGAGCATCAGCGAGGTCTCGAGCATACCTGCATGGTCGTAGCCCATTTTCTGCTGAATTTCCGGATTCATAAGGGGTATTACCTGGATCCAGTTAAACGGGTTTTCAGTGCCTTCCAGCTTCTCATAGTAGGTTTTCATTTCTTCCGATCCCCACCAGCCCCTGCCACGCTCTTTCTCCAGGAACTGGAAAACCAGTGAAGCAGCAGTGTTCTTGAATGCAAGTGCTTCCGGCATGAGCTGGCCCATCTCGAACTGGTGATGTATGACGACGAAGATTCTTCTGTATCCGTTTTCAAGAAATGCCTGCAGTATATCGGAAACATGCTTTTCAAACCGATCGTTGTCTACATCGATTGTCCCTTTCTCAGGTCCGGCGACAGCATAACTGGATGGTCCATACCAGATCGTCGGCGCCATAACGCAATCGATCCTTTTCTCCAATTCATCCAGGGCATAGAGAACGGCGGTCGTATCAACACCAAGCGGGAGATGCTCCCCGTGGTATTCCACAGTCCCTGCAGGTATAAAAAGAGGCCATTCCTCCTGCTGGGCCTTTCTGCACTGTTCCGGGCGCATATTATAAAGCTTCATGACCCTTCACCTCCGGATTAGAAAGTTTTTTTGAAACATACTTCATATATTCCAGATCGGTATCGGGTGGTATCTGGTCTGCCGACCCGGCAATAAACGGTCCTTCATTGTGAAAGCATCCGAGAAAAGCATCGACCTGTCGATCGAGATCCTCATAGCTGAACTGATGTGTAAACATGCCGCCGGGAAAGCCGCCCCATAAAATTATCTTACTATTACTGGCCTCACGGCGCAATTCGTCAATTCCCAGGTCTCCGACCGGCTTCGGTGTGAGAGCCTCAGCTGCATCAGCCCCTGTCGCCGCTACCTGCCCCAGTATTCCGCGAACTGTCCCGTCTATGTGCACCGCCGCCTTCTTGCCATGCCGATGCAACTGGTGGAACCTTTTTTTATAGTACTCATCAGCGTATTCATGAAAGAACGACGCGCAATTGGACGCGGAAAGATTATCACAAAAATGGAAAACCTCCGCAGGTGAATCAAGTATGATATCAAACGCGGCGTCGTTAGCCCTATCGATATGTTCAAGAATTTTGTGGATTTCATCAGGATAATCGAAGCTTGCAAAAATAAAATTTTCTAGGCCCATCCAATCCGTAATAAGGGCGCTCATCGGCGACCGTGGAAGCGCTGCAATAGGCACACCGAGTTCTCCCCATTTTTCATTCAGATATTCATAATCATCAATGGTTGAATAGAAATTGTAACTTTCTACTATTTCATGAAGAAATTTCAGATCTTCCACTGATGTCACAGGATATTCGATGAAACCGTAACAGAAAGACCCGGGGAGCCACCTTTTTTTCTGAACAAGTTCTTTCTGTCCGACAATAAACCGGGTTTCAATTATCCCGTCTTTTTCAGAGTTGACAACTTTAACACCGTCATACTTTAAGCCGAAGACCCCGTTATACGGTCTTCCTGTACCGCCAATTTGATGTACGGAAACCCCGTCACGTTTAGCATCTTCAGGCGATTCACTATCAATTGCGTAAATGTAATAGGGCATTATCCCCAGATCAAGATGAAGCTTTAAAAATCCATCGTTTCCCATATACTCTGCAGGAAGTGTGCCCTGTACGAGCTGCGAATCCCTCCAGTAGGTAAGATCCGATACCCAGAGCACCCTGTCCGCAGGCTCCCCCCGAAACAAACGCAAAAAATTTTCTCTATTTGACAGCGCCATAGGTGAGACCTCTGACCAGATGCTTCTGGATTAAAATAGTAAAAATAATTATCGGTATGGATGCCGTAACTCCCACAGCTGCCATCGGACCCCAGAGTATGTCCCTGTCGGTCACGTAAAACGCAGCGGCAACAGGAAGCGTTGTTACCCTCCTGCCGGAAAGCACAAGGGCGAAGAGGAACTCGTTCCAGGAAGTTATGAAGCAGAAAATGGTGGTGGCAAGCAGCCCTGGTAACACAATAGGGAGTATAACCCGAAGGAATGCGCTGAAGACGGAACAGCCGTCTATCTTGGCCGCTTCATCGATCTCATTCGGCACCTCTCTGAAAAATCCACTCATCAGCCATACGACAAATGGAAGATTGACCAGGGTGTGCATTATGATAACGGCATAATACGTATCCAATAGGTGTAGTTTTCGCATAATTATATAGATCGGAAGAATGATGGCGATTGGTGGAAACATCCGAATTGATAGAATCCAGAAGGGAAGAAAATCGCCACCGACCCTGTACCTGGTCATACTGTAGGCGGTCATCGACCCTAAAAAAAGTGCAATACCCGTCGAACATACGGCAATTATCAACGAATCCTTGAAGAATTTATAAAAAGCGTCTCGAAAAAATACCGTGTAGTAGTTATCAAGGACAGGCCTGAAAAATATCTTCGGTGGAGTTGCCGCGATGAGGAACCTGTCCTTGAATGACGTTAAAAGAATCCAGACAAGAGGGAAAAGGACAATCAACACGACCAGTACCAGCACGATATCGATCCAGATGTGACCTCTGCCTTTTTTTCTCTCACCCATTACCTTTTCTCCAATTTAAGGAATTGCTGGCTCGCGAAGGTAATGATTATAAGTATCACATATGATAGTGTTGCAGCATATCCCATTCTAAAAAAGTTAAGCCCCACCTTATACGTATAGATACTGAGGGATTCGGTAGCATTCGCCGGGCCACCCCGCGTCATTACGAAAATGGTATCGAATATCTTGAATGAATCGATAAAACGTATTAGAAGAGCAACGAGCATAAACGGCATGAGAAGCGGCAGTGTAATATAGCGAAACATCTGGCGAGGACTTGCGCCGTCGACCCTGGCCGCTTCAAATACCTCTGGCGGGAGGCTCGCAATCCCCGATAAAAGTAGGAGAAAAACAAAGGGTGTCCACTGCCAGATATCGACAATCATCACGGCGGGTAGGGCAGGCGCAGGTTCTCCCAGCCAGATTGGTCCATTGATACCGATCAACCCAAGCAGATAGTTGATTATTCCATTTTCAGGATTGAACATGTATTTCCAGATCAACCCTAACACCACGGGTGTAATCATCATGGGAATCAGGATGATCGATCTGCAAACCTGCCTGAACTTCGTGTTCCTGCTTGCCGAAAGCGCGAGAAGCATTCCAATGCACATCTCTATAGAAACCACACCCGCAGTAAATACCGCAGTAGTCTTTAGAGAGCTCCAGAACCGGTCATCCCTGATAAGCTCCCAGAAATTACCGAGCCAGATCCATTTCGGCGGCTTGTTGGAAGTGAGACTCCATTCATTGAATGTGAGGTACAGAGAGTTCAAAAGAGGATAGATGCATATAGCAAGCAGGAACAAAACCGTCGGGATGGCCATTAACCAGGGAACCGAGCGATACTTTGTTCTTTGAGAGATTAACGGCATCGATACCTCCATACAGAGAAGCGGCTCCATCAAAGATTTGAACGCCGGTAGCAAAATCCAGGAGCCGCTCCGCACAACAATTTAATCGTAGTATCCCGCTTTTTTCATCAACGCTTCAACCTTCTTCGCCGCACCGTCGAGAGCTTCTTTTGCACTCATCTCACCCGCGATGACCTTGGAGCACGCAACACCGATAATATCATCGACCTGTGCGTATTCCGGAATCTGCGGTGTTGTTTTCACTCCCCCGGAAAGCAATTTCTCGATATTCGCATAGAACGGGAACTTTGCGAGTATTTCCGGGTCATGATAGGTCGACAACCTGCAGGCAACAGTCCCCAACTGGGCATCCAGCTTGTCGTTCTCCTTATTGGTGAGCCATTTAATCAGTTTGTATGTCTCTTCCTTATGTTTGCTCGCACTGGAGATGCCGAAAAACCAGTAGATACTCAGGGTTGTCGGGGTCAAACCCTCCCGCGCCACAGGAAACACCGTGTAGCCGTTTTTCCCTATTATCTTCGAACGATCGGGAAGTTCCGCCCATGAAGCGATATGGCTCCAGTGCCACATGAGAGCGGCATGGCCGTTGAGATAGAAGGGGCCGTTTTCGGTTTCGTCGTAGGTTGTGGAAGCTTTCGGTGTCACACCCCATTTGTTTCGAAGGTCAACATAGTACTGAAGGCCGTCGATTCCCGCCTGGGAGTTGAATGTAGGACGCATGGAAGCATCGAACACATCTCCACCGTACGACCAGAGCATCAAGAAAAAATCATAGGCCAACTGCTGCCCACCCTGTTTCGCTGCGATGCATGTGCCCCACAGGTCCTGATCCGGTCTTGTAAAAAACCGAGCCATATCAAGGAACTGGTCCCAGGTTTTCGGTGGAGCGAGCTCATACCCGTATTCGGCCTTGAATGCCGCTTTTTCTTTCGGGTCCCCGAATAGGTCCTTTCTGTAGTACAGCATTATCGGGCCATCATGATTTGGGAAACCGTAAAGCTTACCGTTAACCGTCTGGAAACGCAACAGACCCTTTGGAAAGGCGTTCGGCCAGTCTTCAGGTGGATCATTCTTGATATAATCGTCAAGAGGTTCCAGATAGCCGCCTCGCACAAACTCCGATACCCAGTCCGTCAGAGGCGAAACAAAATCATACGTACCGGCCTGACTGGCAAAATCAAGTACCATCTTCTCGTGGAGCTGGGCAAAAGGTACCTCTTCAAACTCCACCTTGACCCCCGTAAGCTTTTCATACTCCGGAATCTGCTTCTCCAGAGCAGGAACACGGGCGAACCCCTTAAAGACGACCGTTCTCAGCACGACCTGTTCTTCTTCTTTCGTCCCGGCACAAAAGGCCATGGAAGAAAAAGCAAGAGTCATAGCAAGAAGAACGGCATGAAAAACGATGAGAAATTTCTTCTTATGATGCATGGCTTTCCTCCTTTGCCAATAAAGTTTTTATAAAATCCACTCGCATGGATCTTATCCAATAACTAACCCCCGGCTCCTATTGGCCGGGTTGTTGCACAAGCGGTAAATTGATTCAGCAACGTGACCGGCCAGGCATTACGCCGTACAAGAATACGGGAGGCATCCACTTCTTTATATTCCGAAACCGTAAACCTACAGCTCGATGATCTCGCTTCGAGCACCTGAAAACGGCTCACAGCCGTCCTTTGTAACTCTGAACCCATCCTCCCAGCGGAACCCGTAATCGTTACAGGTGAAAAAAGTATCGGCCATGAAGGTCATATTTTCCTTCAAGCGATACTCCGATGTTGTTTCAAGCCAGGGCTTTTCAACCTCTATGATCCCCGTACCGTGGCATGGTCCGTACAGGTAATAATCACCGTAGCCATGCTTTTTGAAGTACTCAATGTATTTCAGTGCTACCTCTTTAGCGACAACACCCTCTCTAACCCAGTCATAAGTTTTCATATGCACATCAAGGCCGAACTGCACATGCTTTTTCATATCATCAGGCATTTTTCCGAAGATGACCGGGCGTCCAACCGAAGGCGAATACCCCCCGTACCGTGCACCAATACCGAGCGTTATCAGCTCCCCTACCTTCAGTTCATCGTACGTCGCTCTTGCAATTGCGTTTCTTGTTTTCCTCCCGCCGAATACATAGTTTGGAAACCCCTCCGCCTCTGCCCCGTGGCGATACAGCGATTCATACACAATACCGAGGGCTTGTTTTTCAGTCATCCCGGGCTGTATTTTATTGAGGGTATCTTCGAGTGCCAGTTCACTTATTCTGTGGGCTTCTTTTATCATGGCTATTTCATTTTCCGATTTGATCGTCCGCATATCAGAGATGATCCATTCCGCCCGGACGATTTCGCCTTCCGTGCCTAATGCTTCTGTCACCCCGTTGTACACAGGCATCGGAAGAATCGAATAATCACCAAGCGCCAGCTTCTTTATACCCCTGCCGCCGGAGACCTCGTCGAATACTTCACTAAAAGAAGAAACCGGTATGTCAGGATAGTCCGGTTCGGCCGATTCTCTGTACTCGATCATCTTTCTTATTTTCTTAATCCTGCTTCGATCCTCCGCAAACGGCTCCGCCTCCGGGCCGATAAGGAGTATCGGCTCACCCTCTCTGGGAACGATCACACCTGCAGTTTCAAAAATCGGCCAATGATCGCTGAGGTACCGAACGCTCGCCTGGTCGGCCTCATTGCAGTGAACGAGATATGCGTCAAAATCGTTCTCCGCCAGTTTTTGCTGGATCCTTTGAATACGGTCTTGAAATTCACTATCAGGCAGTTTGTGCATCATTTCAATCTTCCTCCATGTTGATTTTTCAGTTACATCCGCATGATTTTCTAATACATAAACCGGCTTTGACAAGATGTTCTCTGATCCTGTCTCCATCCCTGTTCAATATTATTTCACGTAACAGTTCCGAAGCCAGTCGCCCGACCTCGTCCTCGACACTACCCAGAGTGGTAAGCGGGGGATCAATGGAATCGGCGAAGTCCAGATTATCGAACGATACAACAGCCACATCATCCGGTATTCGTCTGTTCATTTTTTTAAAGGCCTTGTATGCTCCCAGGGCCATCTGGGAGTTCGCGTAAAAAATCGCTGATGGTGTTTGTGTTCTACCTTGGATCAATTCCATCGTCGCATCGAATCCCCCATTTACCCTCCAATTCGATACCATGATGAATTGCACTTCAATCGGTATTCCGTATTCCATCAATGCCTTTTTATATCCCTCCAGCCGTTCTTTTCCCGAAGTCTCCACCAGAGGGCCAGTTACACAGGCGATTTTTCTATGCCCGTGCTCAATAAGATGCCTCGTCAACACATACGCACCGTCGATGTTGTCGTGGAGCACGGTATTTGTTTTGATTCCTTCAGCCTTGTTGTCTATCACGACAACAGGGATATGATGCCGATTTATCATCTCCTGTAAAAAATCAGCCGTCGTTCCGACTGTCGCAAGAATAATACCGTCGACTCTCTTCGCAAGCAGGAGTTTCAGTGAATTGATTTCGTTTTCTTTGGATTCCTCCGTAAAACTGACAAGCAGGCTGTAACCGTGCCGCCGGAACTCTTTTTCAATTACAATTCCGACCTTTCCGTAAAACTCGTTTGTAATATCTGGCACGATGTACCCGATTGTAAAAGTCTTTTTTAATCGAAGGCTCTTCGCGAGAAGATTCGGGTAATATGAATATTCCTGTGCAACAGACAAAATCTTCTGCCTTGTATTTTCATTGACATCGGGATGATTGTTGATGGCCCTGGAAACGGTTTTAATAGAGTAGCCTGTTTTCCATGCAATATCCTTGAGATTAACGGCTTTTTTCATTAATCACCCCGCATGGCAAACGTTGTTTGGGTTGGTAAAAAGGGAAAATCTCTTTTCTTGTGGAAATTGTAATAAAATATATCTTCAGCACTCCCAAAAAAGGGAGCGCTGAAAGTCAATCTTGAACTCAAGTTTTTATTCTATTTGATGTTTCCCCACAAACCCTTATCATCGACATTTTCAGGAGTAATTATTTTACCCGGCAGATATAGTGTTGGTCCCCAGTCTTCAATGACCAGATCTGCCTTCACACCCTTTATGTCGTATGTCCCGGGTTTGAGGCTTTCTCCGGCAAGGATCTTATCCAGGAATTCATACATGCCATAGACTTGCTGGATCATGGGAACGCCGATGGTCACCTGTATCCATCCTTCTCTGATTTTTTCAAGAGCGGATGGGTCTCCATCCGTGCCGATCAATTTGATATCTCCCGGGCTATATCCTCTTGCTTCAAGGACTGGGATTATCGATGGAATCATAGAGTCAGCATGAACAAGGATAATATCTATATCTTTATTTGCGACTAATTGATCTGCAACGGTGTTGGCCTGTCCTTCCCATCCCGGGCTGTCTTTTGTTATTACTTCAATACCCGGATTCTGATTCATGATGTTCTTAAAACCCTCTCCGATCAACACAGAATACATATCGCCGAGATCACCCATAACCTGCAGTATTTTACCTTTCGGCTCACCGTACTTTTCTTCAAGCATCTTTACACATTCAGCACCGGCCAATTCACCGACCTTTACAGTACCCAGAACAGAGGCTAAATCAATTTTAGTACCGGTAATGGTATTATCGTAGGCAATTACCTTGATCCCCTTTTCCCTGGCCTTTTTTACGCTCTCAACGATGGTCTGGTTATCAACTGCCTTAATCATAATCGCTAAAGGACTAAGCGTAATTGCAGTCTCAACCTGATTGATCTGAGTATCAGGCGAATTCTTGGCATCCAGGACCTTCACCTCATAGCCAAGTTCTGTTCCGAACTTTTCAGCGTATTCCGCGGAACCGATATTGAATCCATTGACCATATCGGTAGCCAGATAATACAGTGTTCCCTTTTTACCCTCTGACTCTTTTTCTTTACCGCTCCCTGACCATGCAAATGTAACCGGGAGCAATGCCAGAATCACACACCCTATAAGTATCTTTTTGATCATTTTATCCTCCTGTATTTTTTTATCAGCTGTTACACATTATTGGGGTAGCCCCACACTAAAAATGTTGACGAAATCCGTACGTTCATCCTCCAACATCGGGGTATCATTTTGTAGAAATTCTGGATTACCGCCCCTTCACCATTGTTCAATACATTCAACCAGGGGTGACATACAACCTGAAGCAGCACGATATTAGAGTTCAATACATAAATATCGCCTCCTTTCCGGTTTTTATTTGTTTCCCTTACTCTGATTTACAAAAATAGCCCCTGTTATCAGGCTGACAATTTCATCTGTATTTGTTTTTACTTTCTTTCTTATACCAATAACCTCGCCATGCCGTAATACTATTATCCTGTCAACTATTTCGAATACCTGTTGTAAATTATGACTTATCAATATTATCGAAGCCTCTTTCCTTTCCTCCTTTGTCCTTTTAATCAGGTCAAGTACTTTTCTGGTCTCTCTTACACCCAGAGCAGCTGTCGGTTCATCCAGGAGGATAAGCCTTTTCCCCCATGCCAGGAATCGCCCCAGACTAATAGCCTGCCTTTGTCCTCCTGATAAATATTGAACTTTTTCATCAACCGATGGTATTTTAATACCTACGTCCGACAATATTTTCTGGGTTCGCTTTTTCATTTCCGCAATGTTCAACACACCCAGACCGAGTACTTTTTTATAGATCTCCCTGCCGATAAATAGATTTGAAGAGGCGTCAAGATTGTCGCATATCGAAAGATCCTGATACACCGTTTCTATCCCAACTTTTCTAGCATCCAAAGGGTCGCTAAATTTGATGCTTTTACCATTGAAATAGATATTTCCAGAATCAGAGGGAAAATTTCCAGAAAGTATTTTTATTAACGTCGATTTACCGGCTCCATTATCACCGACCAGACCGACTATCTCATTTTCATATACTGTAAAACTGGCATCCTGTAGGGCCGTGACGCTTCCGAAGTATTTACTTACTTTATCTACTTTCAATAAAATTCTTTTATCGTCAACACCCATCCGGCACCTCTATGCAATTATTTAAACATTTTCTTCAATGAATCCAATGAAACTGCAATAATGATCAAAAAGCCCTGTATTGCATTAGTAATAAATGGAGACATAGCAGTAATATTCAGAGCACTATGTATACTGCTTAATATCAAGGCACCCGCAAATACACCTACCAGTGACCCCTCACCTCCGGTAAGACTGACTCCACCTATTACCACTGCGGTCAATGCTTCAAATAAATAATTTCTTCCCATGCTTGCAACAGCACCATTAGCCCTTGCAGCCATAAGCCATCCGGCCAATGCAGCTACAACTCCCGACAGTACGAATACTTTATAAAGCAGCTTGTTAATATTTATGCCAAAATTCCGTGCGGCACTTTCATTTCCACCAAGAATATAGATGTGTCTGCCGAACCTGCTTCTTTTCAGAACAAATTCGAAAAATATGTATAATATTATCATTAAAAATACCATCAGCGGAATATCCAGAAATTTGGTCTTGTCGATAATCCTGAAAGTTTCGGGCAGCCCACTCATTCCGTATCCGCCGGTTACCCATATAGCAATAGCCCGCACAAATATGTAGCTGGAAAGCGTGACCAAAAATGCATTAATCTTCAGCTTGACTACAAAGAATGCATTAAAGAGACCGACTGAAGCTCCTATTGCAACAACAACTATGAAACCGATCCATGTCTGAAGCAATAATCCCGACGCATATTGTGATGTTGAACAAAGCCAAACGCTCATAATCGCAGAGCATGCAGCAACAGACTCAATAGATAAATCTAAATTGCCGCTTATTAGAACATACGTCTCGGCAATAGCGAGTATTCCAATAAAGACTGAGTGATAGATTATATTTATATAATTATCTATAGAAAAAAAGCCCTCTACCCCCACTGAAAAAGCAAATAGTAAAATTAAGAAAATGATCCACACTATATTACTTAAAAAAGCTCTGATTATGCTTTTATACTTGTCCTCCGTGGCAAGATACAAATTGTTTCCTCCAATTTAACTGTTTTTGTCTTGTATTTTCATGAGCATCCGGATGATTGTTGATTGTCCTTGAAACAATCTTGATAGAATGACCCAATTATCCGGCTATGTCCTCCAAACTATTGATTATTCCTGCCGCATGGCCACGGTAAACGTTGTCGGGAACGATTACCGTGGATAGTACCATACAGCATTCTATTGTCAAGGAAATTTTTCTGTAAAAATCAATGCATGGATTAGATTTGGCTAATTCCTAGTCGAAATGAGAACAGATACATAGTCAATTGCTAATAAATTATGAGTATTTAAATCGTAATATACAGGAAATGTGGAGGCTTATATTAGCCTTCAAACATCCCGATGACATCCTCCTTTGTAAGCGATTTGAAAAAGCCCGTCTCCGTTGTAATAAGCTCATTCGCGAGCTCCTTCTTCCGCTCCTGGAGAATGAGCATTTTCTCCTCCACCGTGCCTTTTGTCACCATTTTGTAAGCAATCACCTTTTTCGTTTGCCCGATACGGTGTACCCTGTCCACGGCCTGGCTTTCTACCGCAGGGTTCCACCAGGGATCGAAGAGGATCACGTAATCGGCAGCCGTGAGATTGATTCCGACTCCGCCCGCCTTGAGGCTCAGAAGAAACAGCCTGTACTCTTCGCGTTCCTGAAACTTCTGTATCTCCTTCTTCCTCTGCCCCGATTTTACGGAACCGTCAATATACGAGTGCTTGAACCCGCTTTTATCCACATACTCCCTGATTATACCAAGGCATTGAACGAACTGGGAGAATATCACGATCTTGTGATTCTCCTGAAGTATTTCCTCAACGATGTCCTTCATCTGCCGGAACTTGCACGACCGCACATGCCTGAATTTCCTGTCGGCAAGAACGGGGAAAAGAGCAATCTGCCTGAGCTTTAAAAGCGCAGCAAGTATCTCGATTGCCGATTTTTCGATTCCGTCACGCTCAATCTTGCCTGCGATCGCCTTTCGGTAAAACTCCTTGTGCTGCTCGTAAATTTCGGACTGCCTCTCCTCCATCTGCGAGTAGAGTACGGCCTCAGACTTGTCCGGCAGCTCCTTTACAACGTCCTCTTTTTTCCTCCGCAGAATAAATGGGTAGATTATCTTCCGCAGGTGCTCTGCCGCTTCGCTGTTTTTCTGTTTTTCAATTGGCCGTACGAATGAACGCATAAACGCCCTTCTGCCGCCAAGCATACCCGGGTTCAGAAACTCCATCTGAGACCAGAGCTCAAAGATGCTGTTTTCGATCGGTGTACCGGTAAGAGACATCCTGTGTTCGGACTGCAGGACGCGAACCGCCTTGAAAAGGAGGGAGTTGAAGTTTTTTATGTTCTGTGACTCGTCGAGGAGGACATAGTTGAACGTTATCTCCTTCAACAGGGCAATATCGTTACGCAGGGTCTGATAACTCGTGAGAATAAAATCATTTGCATCTATATCTTCAAGCATTTCCGCGCGCGCCGGTCCGTAGTACAGAAGATAGTCGAGTTCAGGGGTGAATCTGTATATCTCACTCTCCCAGTTCGCGATGGTGTTTACCGGCACAACAACAAGGGATGTTTTAAGCCTGCCTTCCTCCTTCAGCTTCTGAAAAAAGGCGAGCGCCTGTACTGTTTTTCCAAGCCCCATATCGTCAGCAAGGCATCCTCCAAGTCCATACTCATTGAGAAAAAAAAGCCAGTTATACCCGCCATTCTGGTAATCCCGAAGTATACCGTGAAAACCGCGTGGGAGTGCATGCTTCTTCATCTTCTTAAAGCTCTTAAGCTGCGCGCTGATCTTCCGTATGCGCTCGATCCCGGCATCGTGGTTATTAACGATGTCATTATAGAAATCATCGATAAAATGAAAACGAAACTTCGATACTTTCAGCTCCCCGGTTTTGTTCATCCCTTCATTAAAAAGCACCTCCAGTTTTGCTATATCTTTTTCCGTTACGATTATATACTGGTCGCCGGCCTTCACCAGACCTTCCGACAGGAGAGACGGGTCAAACTCGATGTCTTTCATGTTCCCGGCTGAATCCTGGTATCCAACCTTTACATCAAACCAGTCTAATTCCGGGCTTACCCGCAATGCGATGGCGCCCGTCAACGTGGTTATCTTTTTTTTCTTTCCCTTGAGCCGGATCTCTATTCCTTCATCAAGCAACGCTTTTCCGTAGGTCAGAAGAAACGTAGTCTGGTCGACAGGGACTCGAAACACTCTGAAGTAGTAATCCTGCTGGAAGTGTGTTTTAAACTTTTTTGTGAAAAACTGGTACACCTCCTTCTCGAACTCATAATTTCTTCTGTACACAGCGTATTCAGTGCCCTCATCTTCGGCCGGAATAAACTCCATGTCGGATAGTTCGGGAAGGTCTACACTGCCGTACTGAAACCACAATTCTATAAATACCCAATTATGTTTCTGGGCAATCTCAATAAAAGGCTTGGGCACAAAAGGCTTTATCCGCAACTCGCCGGGTATTTTTTCTATCCGGATGCCGCCCCTTCCACCGGTGAAAAAACTGCTCAGACGTTTTATTTCCCCGTAGATGTAGCTCCGTTTCTTGTAAAGCAGAAGGTCCAGAAGGTCAACCGCCGGCTCGTTGTCCCGGCTGAAAAAGATCCCGCCGTCATCACCGATAATGAAGACAGAAAAACCGCTGCTTACAAAACGGTTTCCCGAATCTTTTTGCAGTACAAACCGCTGTTTCTCTCCTGTAAAGACAATTTCGGGAACAAAGTACACCTGCTCTTTTTTTATCGAGTGTACTGCAAAACTGACATGGATTGAACTGATTTCAATAAACGATGCTGGCATAATGGACCGGTTGTGCTTTACAAACAGTGGCGAGGGCATATGATCGATCAGGAAATCCATATGGCTGTTCAGAATGTCCATATGGCCTTCCCGTCTTGAAAGCCTGTACAGGAGCATTTTTTCAACTTTTCCGAATGCTTCAGTAATCCACTCCTCCCTGTACCGGTCGAACCTCCCCGGCTCGCCGCTCGCCTTTATATACCGGGCCGACGGGTATATCATCCAGCCGCTCGAAGGGTAGTTGTCGATATTCTCGATGATAAAAACGAGTTTATACCTCTTTGAAACACTGCTGTCTTTCGGCAGGCCTGTAGCCCGCACCAGATGATTGACAAAATCAAACCCCTGCCTCGACTTTTTCTGCCCATCCCTCAGATTGATAACGATCTCTTCATTTATGTCGGAGCCCGGGGATCTATCTCCTTCGGGTTCAATGGGATTGGAAGGTGGAGTTTTTTCCGCATACTCCTCCATGAGCACGGCCGCGATATGCTTGCAGTTTCGAATCCCTCCGGCATGGGGACAGTTGCAGAAGGCTGTTTTAGGATTGCCCGCCTCGTTAAGCCTGACCTGCACAGTATAGGGTTTATACGCGTTTCCATTTACAAGGGCATTGATAACATTTCCACCTCTGTCGAATATGGAAACACGGTCCTGCCTGTAGTAGTCGACCCCCCGTTTGAATATCACCTCACTGTTGATGAATGTTCGTATTGTATCGATTGTCATTTTTTTCTTTATCTTCTGGCAGGAAATTGTTTACCGTTAGCCCATCCTCTGAATAACCGCATCGGCGAACCCGGAGCACTTCACCTCTTTCGCCCCATCCATGAGGCGTGCAAAATCATAGGTGACGATCTTCTCGCCGATCGTTTTCTCAATCCCACGGATAATGCAGTCCGCTGCATCGTCCCATTCCATATACCTGAGCATGAGCTCACCCGAGAGGATGAGAGATGTGGGGTTTACCTTGTCGAGCCCAGCGTACTTGGGGGCTGTGCCGTGCGTCGCCTCGAAGACTGCGTGGCCTGTTTCGTAGTTGATATTACCGCCCGGCGCAATGCCGATGCCTCCCACCTGTGCGGCGAGCGCGTCCGATATGTAATCTCCGTTCAGGTTCGTCGTTGCGAGCACATCGAATTCTGCGGCCCGCGTCAAAGACTGCTGAAAAAAGATATCGGCAATCACATCCTTGATCAGTATCTTTCCTGCTGTCCCTTCTTTATTCTCACTTTTTGTGTAGTCCTCCCACGTAATGACACTGTCCCCGTATTTCTCCTCTGCAAGCTCATACCCCCATTTTCTGAACGCCCCTTCCGTAAATTTCTGAATATTTCCCTTGTGTATGAGTGTAACGCTCTTCCTGTTGTACTTTATTGCGTACTGTATCGCCGCATCGACGAGCCGCCTGCTCTTTCTGATACTCACCGGCTTTATACCGATACCGGAATCTTCCGGTATATTCCAGCCGCACTCAACCTCCAGGTATTTGATAAGCGCTTTCGTCTTTTCATCGCCCTCTTCGAGCTCGAATCCCGCATAAACGTCCTCAGTGTTCTCACGGAACACCACCATATCGACGAGTTCCGGCCTTTTGACCGGAGAGGGAACCCCCTTGAAGTAGCGAATCGGTCGCAGGCACACGTAGAGGTCAAGGAGCTGCCTGATTGCGACATTGAGGCTTCGTATACCGCCCCCGACCGGCGTGGTAAGGGGGCCCTTTATACCGATGAGATACTCCCGAAGGGTATCGACTGTTTTCTTCGGGAGCCATTCACCCGTTTCTCCATGTGCCCTGCCGCCGGCAAGAAGTTCCATCCATTCTATCTTCCTCGTCTCACCGTAGGCGGTCTGAACCGCGGCATCGAATACCCGTACTGCTGCCCGCCAGATATCCGGTCCGATGCCGTCCCCCCTGATGAAGGGTATGATTACATAATCGGGCACAAACAGCATCCCATCCTTCATGCGGACATTTTCCGGTTTTTTATTCACTCTCCTGTACCTCCGGTTCAATATTACGTCAATGCAGCCTGCCTGAGCGTATTATCCCTATCAGGAGCCATATGCCCATGACGGCGGCGGCAAAGAAGCCGGCTAGGCCGGGCACCGGGTAGCCCTTTATAAACGGCCCTATACCCGCCTGCACGAGAATCGAGGATGAAAGCAAAAGGGCTGAAATTATAACCGCAAACGAAAGCCTGTTGCCCGCCCTGTCGATCTCACTCACCGCCCTGTCCAGGTTTTCATGAAAAATGGGCAGCCTCAGGCGTCCAACCGTAAACTTTCGAAGGACCTGGCCGAGCTCCGCCGGGAGAGATCGTATGAAGAAATTCAGATCATCCAGCACACTGAGCATATCCTTCATATACTTTCCTGGGCTGTACTGGGAAACGAGCCATTTCTTTACATAGGGCTTCGAAAACTCGGTGATGTTGAAATCCGGATAGAGTTTTCGCCCGAGTCCGTCGACTTCGAGAAAAGTACGAAAAATGAGCAGGTACTCACCCGGCAGGTTGATACGGTATTTTCGCATCAAATAAAAAAGACCGTGCAGCGAGGAGGGAACATCGAGCTTCGATATAGACCGGTCGCGGGCCACATCCATTATCTCGTACAGGTCTATCTTCAATCTTCTAATATCGGTATCCTCAGGAAGGAAGTTGTACCGCCTGAGATAACGTATCACCCTGTCCACATCCTGCTCGATGAATGCAGAGAGGATGTTCCCGATTAAAAGAACCCCTTCTTTATCTATGTACCCGGTGATGCCGAAATCAACAGGCGCGATGATATTTCCGGGAAGGACGAACAGGTTCCCCGGGTGCGGGTCTGCATGAAAAAATCCGAACTCGAACACCTCGCTCAGCGCCATATACCCGCCGTTCTCCACGATAGATTTTTTATCCATTCCCGCCTCTTCAAGAGCCCGGATATCCGATATTTTTATTCCGTCGATAAACTCCATCACGATCATACGAGCTGTTGTATGCTCCTGATATACGGCAGGGATGTGCACATACTCCTTCCCGCTGAAAAACCGGGAAAACCTCTCCATAACATGGGCCTCATGCATGAAATTCAGCTCGCCGAGCAGTATCTCCGAAAACTCGTGCAGCACCTCTTCGGGATGATACTGCCGAAGCTCCGGTATGTAGTGGATGGCCAGGCGTGTAAAAAGCCGCATTATGGCGAGGTCTTTTTCGATGATTTCACGGGTCTTCGGTTTGAGCACCTTGACTGCAACATGCTCGCCGCTTTCCCTCAATACAGCCGAGTGCACCTGCGCGATCGAACCGCTTGCAACCGGTATATGTTCGAAGTCGTCGAACATGTCCGACAGCGGCAATCCCATTTCATTTTCGACAACCTGCTTGATCTGCTCAAAAGGGACGTGCGGATTTTTGTCCTGCAGTTTTTCGAGCGCAGCTGCATATTCAGGCGGGATGATGTCCGGCCGAAGGCTCAGTATCTGGCCCATCTTTATAAAGGCAGGGCCGAGCTCCTCGACGGCAAGGCGCATACGCTCCGGCTCCGACAGCGTTTTTGTCGACTGTTCCTGCCGTATGTGGAAAATGTGTACCGGTACTGTGCCTAGTCCGCTTCTGAGCCGTGACAAAAAGGCGGAAAAGCCGTACCGGCCTATAATCGAAACGATTTTTATAAGGCGCGTTACATTTTTATAATTTTTGCCGACGCTGAAAATCTGCATTCTGGTACACTTCCTTCAAAAATACTCGAAAACGTCTTTCCACAGGTTTACCGCAGTTACGGTATCAAGACAGGTTCAAAGAAACCCTCCCCGACATGAGCATTCACTTTCGTGGAAAGCAATACCCTGACCTTCACTTTCGTGAAAATCCATTCGCTGAACTGCCTGTAGACGTACCTGTTACCGGGAGAAACGACCCTCTCGTTACCTTTTCGCCGTACCTGTCCTTCATCATGTCAAGAACCCTGTCCGCGCTGCGCCTGCCTGAAGCTTCGTGATCCTCGTCCTGAAAGAGGTCTGGCTGGGATGCGTTGTGGAACCGGAGGTTTGACACTCCTATACCGATAAGTCTGACCCTCCTTCCCTGCCTCTTAAACTCCCGGTAGAGCTGCACTGCAGTGGACCGAACCGTAGCGAGGTCGTTTACGTGGTCAGGCAGACTGCGGCTTCGCGTATGGGTTTCAAAACCGGAGAGCCTGATCTTCAGGGTGACCGTTCTTCCGGCAAACCACTTTTGCCGCATATGTCTCGTAAGACGGTCTGCGATCTCGAAGAGCACCTGTTCGATAAGACCGTCCTCATCCACATCCTGCCTGAAGGTTATTTCTTCGCTGATCGATTTTCTCCTCGCTCCCGTATGAACCGGCCGATCATCGATGCCGTTAGCAAGCTCATGGAGCTTGATGCCGTACTTGCCGAAGGGCTGCACGAGCTGTAACTGTACTGCTGATGCAACCTGGCCGATTGTATGAAATCCGAGGGATTCAAGTTTCTCCCTCGTTTTAGGTCCGGCGCCCCAGAGATACTTCAGGGGAAGGCCTGCAAGAAATTCCTGTTCTTTACCCTGCGGGCATATGGTAAGCCCGTTCGGTTTGCCTAATTCTGATGCTATCTTGGCAACAGATTTATTGGATGCAATGCCGATGCTTGCGGTAAGACCAGTTCCCTCTTTTATACGTCTCTCTATTCCTGCTGCAAGCGTTTGCCCTGAACCGTGAAGACGTTCTGTACCCGTGCAGTCTAAAAAGGCCTCGTCGATGCTGATCTGCTCGACAGCGGGAGAAAACTCCCCGAGGATGTTCATCACCTTTTTGGACAGCTCTTCGTAGCGTCTGAAATGCGGCCTGACAAAAACCGCATCGGGGCAGCGCCTGTAGGCTGTGGAAATAGGAAGAGCGGAGTGTATGCCGTATTTTCTCGCCTCGTAGCTTGCCGCAGCTACGACACCCCGTCCCTTTCCCCCTTCAGGGTCTGCGCCCACTACCACCGGCCTGCCCCTGTACTCGGGGTTGTCTAACTGTTCCACGGATGCGTAGAAGGCATCCATGTCAACATGCACTATGATTCTTTGCCTGTGTTGCTTCATGCGTCGAATATGCCCTGCAGTGTTTTTTCCCTATATGCTCTTCATTGAAAAATATACACCGAAAGCAGGACGAAATACAACAGATAAAGAGGGTCACTGATCAATGGTGGAGGAGGCGAGCGTGCTTAATAACATTTATTGTTCAGCCCTATGCAGTCGAACGAGTGCCATTCCCGGCCGGCCCAATGAACAGGCGAACCGTAATCGCAGGTTATAATACGGCCTGTTTACAGTAATTACATGATTTGTATGGAATATCTATATGCCGGAGGCCGGACTTGAACCGGCACGGGGTGTAAGCCCCGAGGGATTTTAAGTCCCTTGTGTCTGCCAATTCCACCACTCCGGCAATTGAAGTTCACCAATGGAGGATGAACCCATAAAGCCGTCAGCTGAACAAGGGATATAATAGTGAAGCGAAAACCGCCCGTCAAGCCATAAAACCACAGGGCGAGATATGTATTCCAATTGATTCATTTCCAGTTCCACCATCGATTGTATTATTCCTTATATGGCTGTAATTATCCTCTCAACTGCAAATAACACCTTCAGATTGGGTTGTTCCTGTTCCGCCAATTGTGTCACCGATCTCCTCACCACCATAAATATTATTATTTCTACCAGTTGTTCCATTATTACCGCGATTACATAAAGGGTGTGCCTTTTTGTTTGACATATCTCGATACAAAATTTATTATAAGAAAAAGAGGAATAAACAGTGCGTATTGCCAGATATACTTCCCCATTTGTTGTTTTCATTCTTTATCTGGTAATTCTCACATTCAGTGCGGGTATTCTATGGGCAGATGAATCCGAAAAAAGAGCAGTATCCTCATTCGATTCTATACACGTGACAGGGCCCATAACCCTCTATCTCGAGAAGGGAAACAGGGAGGGCGTAACCGTTGCAGTTGAAAATATCGGTCTTGAAAAAATCGTCACGGGAACAGACGGCCTTACCCTGCGGATACGCCCGCAGTCCGGAATCTTCAGTGAAGACGCAGGCGCAAAGGTTACCGTATCATACCGGGAGCTTCGTGGAATACGTGCAGGCGGTGGCGCTGAAGTAATAGGCAGAAGTGTTATTCAGGGTGATAAAATCGAAATCAACATCAATACAAACGCAAAGGCGAAACTCGAGGTAAATGCAAATATCCTCGATATAAAAATGACCAGCACCGGAGAGCTCGATATCTCCGGGAAGGCTGCCTCACAGGAGGCCACCATCAATACCGGCGCCCGGTTGAACGCCTTTGATCTGAACTGCGACAGCGTTTATATTAAAATCAATACAACGGCTGTCGGCAATGTCCGCGCGAAACAACTGATTGATGCAGATGTCAGCACTAAAGGTGTCCTCCGTTATAAGGGAGATCCCGAAAAGGAAAAAATTCAGAAGAGCCTCGGCGGCACGGTAACGAAACTGCTCGACAAATAGCATGTTATGGTGTGTCGCATTCATAAGTAACTTGAAACGAAGTCTCCTGTCGATACTCAAAATGCCACTTTTACCTGTCTGTACCCGCATTTCTCACCCGTGCTATATACACCCCGCGTGAAACAACAGCAGTGATGACAAGCACACCGCCGACAAGGGCCCAGCGCCCCGGCGTCTCACCAATGAACAAATATACCCACACCGGGTTTAGTACAGGCTCAATGGTAAATATAAGCATCGCGTCAATGGCCTTCACCTTCTTTATGGCATGCGAGTAGAGCACATATGAAAAGCCGATCTGAAATACACCGAGCGCACCGAGACCCAGCCAGTCGAAAAGTCCCGGCCTGCCCGACAGCATAAACGGGAATGTCACAAAAATAGTAATCAGGTTACCCAATAATACCGTTTCAATAGGGGATGCATCCTTCTGTTTTCGTAAAAAGAGACCGAGCCAGGCCATGGAAAAACCCGCGCAAAGGGCAAGGACATTGCCGAAGTATCCTCCCGGTGTAAGGTCATCAAGGAAGAAGAGGAATATTCCGCAGAGCACAACTGCAACAGCCGCCGCATCGAACCAGTGGATCTTCTCCTTTAAAAAACGACTGCTGAACAGCGCAACGTATATGGGGGCGGTGTACTGCAGAATTATGGCATTGGCTGCTGTGGTGAGTTTTGTTGCGGAGATGAAGAGAATCACCGTTGCTGCATAGCTGACCGCCCCGCCGATCTGTGGAAAAGAGAAGTGAAAATGCGGCTTCCTGATAACCGCCGTTAATACAACCGCTGCAATCGCACTTCTCATCCCCGCAATTGCGAGAGGGTTCAAGGCAACAAATTTGATGAGGAGTCCGCCACTGCTCCACAACACCGAGGCAGCGACAAGGGATGCTATGGCCGCGGGATATGTCATTTCCACCTACTCGAGTTCTTCGCAATATCAGGGGAAAATCATTGGATGAAGAGGACAAAAAAATGAGGCGGCAGTCGGACTCGAACCGACGTATAACGGTTTTGCAGACCGTCGCCTTACCGCTTGGCTATGCCGCCTGATACATTTAGAATAGCAACCTGCTTCATGAATGTCAATAAAATTTCCGGACCGAAGGGCCGGTACTGTTGGAGGCCTGGCAAAGGGCCGACATCTCCGGCTTTCTGACACAGAATAACTCCAGCCGTAGATGTAAAGTACCTTTTAAATCACCCGATAATCAAAGAGATAAAAAGTAAAGAAATCCTCATTTATCCAGCTGGACAATCCAGCAGGACCGGTGGGAAAAGGGCATATTCAGTTTTGAACGGGGACAATACGCATACCAGGGGGCGTCTCGAAGAGCTCATCAATATAAGCGGCATCCCGTCATTGCCGGAAGCCGCGAAGATCGCTATCTCTAAGACCCTTTCTATCAACAAGTCAGCAGACGATATTGCGGAAATCATCAAACAGAGCCCATCCCTTGCCCTCAAGATTCTGAAACTCGCCAATTCATCGTACTACTCGGGGGGGGCGAAGCTGACACAAATAAAGGAAGCGGTCGTTCTCCTGGGCTATAAAACGGTTAAAAGCCTGGTACTGAGTATTGCGATTAAGGATATTTTCAACGAAAAACAATCAAAATGGTTCCACTATAAATCGTACTGGCTTCACTCCATTGCAACGGCATTCATCGCACAGGAAATCGCAAAGACCCTCTCCATAAAATCCGAAGAGGAAATTTATTCGGCCGGCCTGCTGCACGATATAGGAAAAGCAGTCTTCCTCACCTCTGATGCCAGGGACTATAAGGAAGCGGTATCACTCGTCGAAAAAAAGAACTACCCCTTCATAAAAGCCGAACGGGAAATCTTTGATTTTGATCATGCCGATGTATCAGCCTTTCTGTTCCGCTACTGGGAACTCCCGGCATCACTCATCGAGCCTGTCAACAATCATCACCTGAGCACAGAATACCTTATCTCAAAAAACAACCAGCCTTCGTTTATCATAAAGATAGCAAACGAGCTCGCCCATTTGAGCGGCTTTACCAGCCATCCCGGAGAGCCGCCGTACAAAACAAGCACGCTCCTCATTAAGCGGCTGGGACTTGAAAAAGAGGACCTTGACAGGATCCTCTCGGAACTGAAAGTCTACCTTGAAACGATCTCCGATGCCCTGAATATCCCCAGAACAGACATAAAGGGTTATTTTCAGGTGCTCGCCTCGGCAAATGAAGAGCTCGGAAGAATGTTCATCAGCAATCAGCAGATGATGGAAGAAATCACCAGAAAGAGGGAGGAATGCAGGGGCCTTCATAACCTGTCGAACCTCTTTTTAGGTGAGAAAAAAATCGAGACCGCGACAAGAGATACGGTTGTATTCTTTGTTAAACAATTCCGCCTCGATTCAATGCTCATGGAAGCATATCTGAGCGGTGAAAAATCTATTCTCTGTACCGGGTTTTTACCTGAAATGATAAAGAAGAAAGGAAAACCCATCCAAACAGACGACATAGAACTGAACGACTGCATCATCAGCCGCGGTGGTGTTGCGTATGACAGGGACTCGCTCATCCGCCCCATATATGACGGCGATAAAAAAGAAATCGGGAAAATTATCATCAAGAACAGCGACCCTATCGATGAGGACGAGCTGAAGCCGTTTATCGACCAGGTTGCACTCGGGCTGACAAACACCCGGCTTCACACCCTGAATAGAATTAAAACCGAAAAGCTGAATATTGCACTCCAGCAGCTGCATGATGAGTATGAAAAAAGGGAACAGCTGTCAAAACTTAATGAGCTGATTCTCGACACATCTCCAATCGGCATCGCCATTGTTGAAACCGGCGGCACTATCATTCATGCCAATCGTGAGTCAGAACATATACTCGACGAAGCTCTTTCGGGAAAAAACATCGCTTCTCTTAAAATTTTCAACGATAAAAAAGGAGGGGGAAAACTTACAGCGCTCATCGGAAAAACAGGAAATGCTGAACTGACAACCGTATCAGATGACCGGCAGACATACCTTTTCGTCCAATCCGTTCCGATTGAAAATACCGGGCACACGCTCATTTTAATTACCGACACAACGGAAAGAAAGGAAAATGAAAAACGCCAGCTGCAGAGCGAAAAAATGGCCACACTGGGCGAGCTCGCAGCAGGAATCGCCCACAACCTCAGAAGTCCGCTCGCAGTAATCAAGGGAATCCCGGAGCTCGTTCTTTCAGAGATAGAGGACGGAAACCTGAAACCCGTGAGAGTGGCGGGCAAAAAAGAAACTGAAGATACCCAACTTTCTGAAAACATGCGCCTCGTTCAAAAGAGCATGGAGAAAACCTTTGCCATCATAGATAGTATCATGGAGTTTGCGAAAACAGAAACTACCCAGTTCGAGGAAGTGCGAATCTCCCACGTGCTTGACGATGTATTCCTGCTGCTTGAACACAGGCTGCACGGAAAAGATATTTCTTTTAAAAACAATACATATAACTGCATCGTCTTCGGCAATAAGAACATGCTCATCCAGATATTCGTCAATCTCTTCAACAATGCGCTCGATGCTGTGGGAAACAAGGGCAGCATCGAAGCGAAATGCATGCGTGAGAATAGGAAAGTAATCATCCATTTCATCGACAACGGGCGCGGTATAAAGGAGGAGCATCTGGAGAAAGTGTTCGAACCTTTTTTCTCGACATCCGGAAAGGCAAACGGAACAGGCCTGGGGCTCAGCGTAACGCGGAGAATGGTTATCCTGCACGGAGGGTCAATCAAAGCCCTGCAGAGAAAAGGCGGCGGAACCATCTTTGAGATTATTTTTCCGGACAGGAGCGCATAGGCATGGCAAATATACTTATAATAGAGGATGAAGATCTTTATCGTGATTTTCTTCAGAAAATCGTATCAAACAGACACCCATGCGACACCGCGAAACACGGTGAGGAAGCCAAAACACTTCTCAGCACAAACAGCTACGATGTCGTACTCTACGACCTTCGTCTGCCCGGATTATCGGGAAAAGACCTCATTCATTTCGTAAAAACCGAAATTGATCCGGATATCGTCAATATCGTAATAACCGGATATGAGGATGACTGGTCTCCGGTGGAGGCGACTGAAGAGAACATCTTCTTTTACCTGAAAAAAGGCTACTTCCATCCTGCAGACCTTCTCAAGATCATTGACAGTGCGCTGCAGCTCAGGAACTTCAGGCTCAACGAACGGGACTACATCAAAGAGCTTATTACATCGGAGAAGATCGTAACCGCCGGAAAGCTCGCCACGGGCATTGCGCACGAAATAAACAATCCACTCCAGAGCATGGTTCTCATAATAGAGCTGCTCAAGAACAAGGTTTCCGCCCTGCACAATGCTGAGGAACTGTTCGAAGATCTGGCGCTTATGGAAAGAGGCATTGAAAGAATACAGGGAGTCGTACAGCAGCTCATAGAGCTGTACAGAATCGACACAAATCCGACGAGTGTCGGGTATCTCGACGAAATCATCAAAAAAGCCATATCCTTTATCAGCCCGATAGCCAGAGAACAGAACACGCATATTTACTCTCATTGCCTCGAAGAACATGAATGGACTATTACGGTTGAAAACCAATTTTTTTATATCCTTATCAATACCTGCCTTTCATTTCTCGATTTTCACCATGAAACAATATCCATAGAACCGGAACGGGCCGATGATCACGCAAGGGTATGTGTCAGGGCTGTGAGAAAGGAGCCTATCGCAGGGGAAGAAGAGATGCAGCATTTTTCTCATTTTGAAGAAAGTTTCGGCCTGGGCCATCTGCTCAAGCAGTTCAACGGAAAAATAGATTGCACACAAAATGAGTCTGAAGACATCGCGACAATAACCATTCCCGCTGTCGAGCAGCTGGAAAAGGAATGGATAACCAACTGACTTCCCGCTGTCGTACTAGCCTGCCCGTTCGACAACTGACAGATGAGAACGAAGATATTTCCCTGTATAGGAGTGCTGGTTATCCCTTATCTCCTCAGGACTTCCCTGCGCAACGATCCGCCCTCCTTCGTCCCCGCCCTCCGGTCCGAGGTCGATGATATAGTCTGCGTTTTTAACGACATCAAGATTGTGCTCGATAACCACCACAGTGTTTCCACCGTCGACGAATCTCTGCAGCACTGAAAGCAGTTTCTTTACGTCATCAAAGTGAAGGCCGGATGTCGGCTCGTCGAGAATGTAGAACGTTCTGCCGGTGCTGCGTTTGGAAAGCTCTGATGAAAGCTTCACGCGCTGGGCCTCTCCACCGGAGAGTGTGGTCGCCGGCTGGCCCAGGCGAATATACCCGAGCCCTACTTCACGGAGGGTTTTGAGCTTCCGCTTGATCTGGGGGATACTTTTAAAGAATTCATATGCCTCTTCAACCGACATATTGAGTATATCGTTGATGTTTTTTCGCCTGTACTTAACCTCGAGTGTCTCCCTGTTGTACCGCCTGCCCTTGCACACATCGCAAGTTACGTAGATATCTGGAAGGAAATTCATCTCGATCCGAATCGCCCCCTGGCCCTGGCAGTGTTCGCACCTTCCGCCTTCCACATTGAATGAAAACCGTCCCGGCTGATACCCCCGCATCTTCGATTCGGGGAGGGAGGAAAAAAGCTCCCGTATCGGTGTGAAGACGCCAGTGTATGTGGCGGGATTGCTCCGGGGAGTTCTACCGATGGGCGACTGGTCGATATCAATCACCTTGTCCAGATGCTCCACACCTTCGATGCCGTCGTAATCACCCTCCTGCCGCGCTGTTTTATTCAGCCTGTTCGCGAGCACCGGGTAAAGTAGATCGTTCACCAGACTCGACTTTCCCGACCCGGACACACCGGTTACAGCAATGAATGTGCCGAGGGGAAACGCGACATCGAGGTCTTTCAGGTTGTGCTCCCTTGCCCCGCGCAGGGTGAGGAAGTTGCCGTTTCCCATCCGACGCCCGGACGGATAGGGAATAATAATCTCTCGATTGAGATATTGCCCGGTCAGAGAGTCGGGGTTTTTTCGGATATCATCCGGCGTGCCCTGGGCAACCACCTTCCCGCCGTGCTCTCCTGCCCCGGGCCCGAGGTCGAGTACGAAATCGGCGCTCAATATTGTCTGCTCATCATGCTCAACCACGATGAGTGTGTTGCCTATATCCCGCAGGTGAAACAGGGTGTCCAGAAGCCGCCCGTTGTCCCGCTGATGAAGACCGATTGTCGGCTCATCGAGTATATACAGCACCCCGACGAGACCGGAGCCGATTTGTGTTGCAAGACGTATCCTCTGAGATTCACCGCCGGATAGGGTCTCCGCCTTCCGGTCGAGCGAAAGGTATCCCACGCCCACATTCTTCAGAAATCCTAACCGTGCCCGTATCTCCTTGATTATCGGTCGGGAGATTATCTCATCCCGTTCCGAAAAAGAAAGCGATTCGAAAAACTCGAGTTCCCTGTCAATAGTCATCCCGGTAATATCGATAATCGATTTGTCCATTATCTTGACGGCAAGGCTCTCTTTCCTGAGACGCTTGCCTCCGCACAGGGGGCAGGGAATTTCGGTCATAAACCCTTCCATCCACTCCCTGATTCCCTCAGACTTGGTTTCCCTGTAGCGTCGTTCCAGATTCCGAACAATACCCTCGAACTTCCCGGTATATTCCCATCTGCCCCTGCCGTCCAGGTGGTTGTGGACGAAATGAAGCTCCTCGCTGGTGCCGTAGAGGAGTTTTTTATATATGTCTTGCGGCATCTTCTCGAAAGGAGTGTCGGTTTTCAGGCCGAAGCGTCTGGCAAACGCATTGAAAGAGGTACGCGCCCAGCTCGATCTCGGCTGAAAAGTCAGTATGGCGCCCTCTTCGAAGGAGAGAGATTTATCGGGTATAATGAGATCGGGATTGAACTCGAGTTTTAGCCCCAGGCCCATGCACTCCGGGCAGGCGCCGTAGGGGCTGTTGAAAGAGAACAACCGGGGCTGTATTTCCGGGTAGCTTATGCCGCAGTACACGCAGGCCAGCTTCTTCGAGAAGAGCTCCTCTTCCCCGTTTTCCCGCATGATGCCCACCAGGTCCTCGGTCAGGCTCTCCGCTGTTTCAATCGATTCCGCAATACGGCTGCGGTTCTCCCTCTTCAGCACGACCCTGTCGACTATGACGTCTATACTATGCCGTTTCTGTTTGTCGAGAATCGTGTTGGCCTCCTCGACACGGATAATTTCTCCATCCACACGAACCCTGACAAACCCGCTTCGCGAGATATCCTCGAGTACCTTTTTAAACTCTCCTTTTCTTCCCCTGACTACCGGCGCGAAAACGATGAGTTTTTCACTCTCTTTGAAGCTCATAACTCTGTCGACTATCTGGTCGACGGTCTGACTCTGAATTTTTCTTCCACAGTTGTAGCAGTAGGGTGTCCCAACCCGGGCGTAGAGAAGCCTGAGATAGTCGTATGTTTCCGTGATGGTTCCAACCGTCGAACGGGGGTTTCTCTGCGTGGTCCTCTGCTCTATACTGATCGCAGGCGAAAGCCCCTCTATATAATCGACATCGGGTTTTTCCATGAGACCGAGAAACTGGCGTGCATACGCTGAAAGAGACTCCACGTATCTACGCTGCCCCTCCGCATAGATCGTATCAAAGGCGAGAGAAGATTTCCCTGAGCCGGAAAGTCCGGTTATCACGATGAGCCGATCTCTCGGAAGCTCTACATCTATCGATTTGAGGTTATGCGCTCGTGCGCCTTTAATATTAATACTGTTTTGTCCCATATACCCTGCAACCTGTTGTTGAGTATTGACCAGGCAAGCCTCACTTACGAATTATTCTCAGCATAAAGATACCGACTGTTGAAAAAAGTATATTTCCAAGCCAGCCGCCGATCACCGGCGGTAGTCTGCCGCTGCTGCCGAAGGTATACCCGATTTCAATGACAAAGAAAAACACGAGAACGATGCCGAGTGTCATACTGAAGCTCATTACCAGCGCATTTTTAAACGACATGCTCCCCAGTGACAGCCCGATGATTATGACGAGAAAGTACGTGAAGGCGTTTGCTATCTTTCGGTGATAGCGTGTAAGCTCCCCCTTGTATCCGAAGCCCATCCTCTTCTTCATCATAATATAGTCATAGCCGTGTGAAAGCGTCATGTTTTCAATTTTCCGCACATCACGGGCAAAGTAGCGAGGCTCATCGTTTATGCTCGTCGGAAGTTCGGAAAAATCAACTATTTTGGAGAGCTCTCCATCTTCCATGAAACGAAGCATCACGCCGCTGTAAAATACCCAGCTGCTGCCGTTCCACGCCGCCTTCTGCGCATCGATACGGTACTCGACAGTGCCCTGTTCATCTTTTTTTATCACCGTCACGTCGTTCATCGCCTTTTCAGACGAAACGTAGCGTCCAATTTTGTACACCACATTGTTCTTACCGAATACAATCAGATTATAGCGGTCGGTATAGTAGGAAACAAACTGTTCGCCCGCTATTCTGGCATTGTACCTCTTTTTCAACTCATAACTCTTCACGACAACGAAATCCTCGAACACGAGGGAAAGAACGGATATGAGAAAACCAAGCAGAATAAGCGGCGTGATTATCCTGTACATGCTCACACCGCAGCTTCGCAGCGCAAGGATCTCCCTGTTCTTTGAGAGAATGCTCATGGTATACACCGCTGCAAACATGCTCGACGCAAGCAGGCATTCGCGGGATATAATTTCAGGGGCTTCGATGATGCGGAAAGTCAGAGTCTGGATAAATGTGTATGTTTTTGATGAATCCATTCTCTGCAGGGTCCGGACGATGAATGAGAGGCCCATGATAAAAATAATACAAACAAAGAATACCTTGAGGAATTCACGAACCAGAAAACGGGTGTATGTTTTGCCCGGCAACAGTTTCATGTCCGCCCCTTCAGTATCAGGTTCACCGAACCTGCGCACAGAAAAATTATGTTCGGCAGCCATACCGCTAAAACCGGGTTGACGACACCCGTTTTACCGACCCGTTCCAGGGTGAGAAGGAATATATAGTAGAAAAAAATGATCAGGACACCGACACCAAGGCCGAGGCCCCGTCCGCTCCTGCCTCTCGTTATGGCAAACGGGGTGCCGAGCAGTACGAAGAGCAGACAGGCGGATGGAATTGCGATTTTTTTGTGGTACTCCATGAGAAAGCTGTTGTACGGCCGTGAGCCTTTTTTCAGATCGGACATGGTCAGCTTCAGTTCCTGCAGGCTCATATCCCGGGCAGATTTCACCACCTGCTGGAGCTGCTTGCTTGCAACCGGAATATTCAATCTGAGTGTTTCAAAAACGGTGCTGTCAAACAATTCGTCAGTTCTATCCTCCGGCTCATGAATAGCCCCGTTTGTAAGCTTCAGTATGAGGTAGGACGAAGAAACTCCGGATGTGATGAACTCTCCGCGGCGTGCGGTAATGGTGCTTTCCGCTTCCCCCTCCTTGCGTTCGAAAATCGTTACATCCATCAAGTCCCCCGTTTTGTCGTCCACTTGATCGACGATCAGCGTAATACTGTCGTTGATTTTATTGATGCTGAGATCGTCGATCTGTATATCGGGACGGGCTATGGTAAGCCGCTGGTAGAGGGTTCGGAATTTAATGTTTCCGATGGGAACGAGCCGGTCTGTCAGGTAGAAGCTCGCTCCCCCTATAAGTATTCCGGCAATGTAGAGGGAGACAAAGATCGAGGAGAGACGTATGCCGCTTGCCCGCATTGCCGTAATTTCGCTGTCATGGGAGAGGCGGCTTACGGATATCAGGGCGCCCATGAGCGTGGACATGGGCATGGTGATGGCAAGAGTCGGCGGAATCGAATAGAACACGAGCACACAGAGGTCGAATATCGTGGCATACCCCCGTGCAACGAGCCGAACGAAACTCATGACTCTTTCGAGAAGGAGAAGCATGGTAAAAAATGACATGCTCCCCAGATAGGGCGGTATAAACTCCCTTATAATGTAGAGCTTGAGTGTTTTCACGAGAGACGTACTTCCGATGATATGCTTTTAAGTAACTTCGATTAATTTACGTTTTGATAACCAGTCCTGCCAAGGATCGGCCGCAAAGCGACTTGCGCCGCTTTTTATTCCCGGTACTGAGCAAAGCACACCGGCCGACGGTGATCACATTCACCCGCCTGTCTTTTCTTAACTGTAATGATAACCAAATCACACGTTATATGCAACAAGTTAGGGTTACCCGCGATTGCGTTACAGTATAGGGGGGACCTCTGCACAAAAGCCTCCAGCCGGTCAATTTTTATTGCGCCATACGGAGATTTGGGTTATCTTGCAGTAACTTCTTACAGGAGGAGGCTGAATGCTCAACCGCGCTGTCGTACTCGCCGCAGGAATGGGAACAAGGCTTAAACCGATAACCGACAATGCGCCGAAATGCCTGACCGAGGTAAACGGGGTCCCGATACTGCTGAATACACTCAAAAACCTGTATGCAGCGGGAATACGTGCGTGCACCATCGTTGTGGGCCATTTTGCCCATAGTATCATGGATACGGTCGGCAGTACATTTGACGGCCTAACCATTGAATATATCAAAAACGAGAGATACAAGCAGACAAACGATATGTACTCCCTGTGGCTAGCGCGAGACGTTCTCGAAAAAGGCTCTGCTATCATAGAAGGCGATATCTTCTTCAGGGCCGATCTTCTCCCCAATGCGATCACATATATAGGAAAGAAGTCGTTCTATATTGCGGGCAGATACGATGGACGAAGTGACGAGATACTGATTGAAACAGATGAGCAGAAGCGTATACTCTCACTCGATATACTCAAAAACCGGAGTGCACAGCCAGGGCCGGACCGCTACATGTCAAGCGGCATACTCGTTATCCGTGAAAATTACGGCAGGCGTCTATCCGGCTGGCTGACGCGGTCTGTTGAGGACGGCGATGTGCGTATTCTTTTCGATGATGTCATCAGCTCGCATATCGATGAGCATCCGCTTTTCGTGTACGAGATTTCTCACAGCGACTGGGTCGAGATAGACACACCCGAGGATCTCCGTCGGGCTGAACAGATTTTCAATCCCGCACGTTCTTGATCGATCGGCAAACCCGGCTAGGCTGGTAAGGATGCATCCTTGAAAACCCGCATCCGTCAGACGGTACACTCAATCCCGCACCTCTTTGATCGATCGGCAAACCCGGCTAGGCTGGTAAGGATAGCGCGCCACATCCTCCTGTTTCGTTACGCCGGTAAGCACCAGTATCGTCTCGAGCCCGGTTTCAATTCCGGACACGATATCAGTATCCATCCTGTCGCCGATCATGACGGTATTCTCGGAGTGTGACCCTAACTTTCGAAGCGCGGTACGCATCATAAGCGGGTTCGGTTTTCCGATGAAGTACGGCTTGACGCCGGTGGCCGCCTCAATCGGCGCTGCCAGGGCCCCGGCTGCAGGAGTAATCCCGAGCTCCTGAGGTCCTGTAGTATCGGGATTGGTCCCGATAAACCGCGCGCCGTTACGCACAAAATTGACGGCCTTTTCTATCATCTCAAACGAATATGAACGGGTTTCTCCCACTATGACATAATCGGGATTTATTTCCGTGATGGGATACCCGATGCCGTGCAGGGCATCGTACAGCCCGGCGTCGCCGATTACATACGCGGTCCCGTTTTTGTTCTGCCGCCTGAGAAACATTGCCGTGGCGATTGCCGACGTAAATATCCGCTCCTTCGACACCTCGATGCCGAGCTGGAATAATTTTTTACTGAGATCAAGCGGTGTCTGCTTTGAGTTATTGGTCAGAAACAGAAATTTATTTCCGTTCTTTTTCAATGTTTCGATGAACTGGCCAGCCCCATCTATGAGGACATTGCCCGAATAGATCACACCGTCCATATCCATAATGAAGTTCTTTTTTGCGTATTTCACAGTTACTCCTTTTTACCTATCTACGTAAATAATCACGACAAAGATACTATTATTTCATTGAAAGCGGCGAGAATAAACCGGTGTCAATTCCACCCGCTTTTTGTACATTACAGAGAGAACAATGAAAAATGACATCTCTCTTTTACTCATTAACCCGTGGATTGCTGACTTCGCTGCGTATAATTTCTGGGCCGAACCTCTCGGCCTCCTGTTTGTTGCCGCTGTCTTACGAGAAGCCGGAGCGCAAATCAACTATATCGACTGCCTCACAAGCAGGATACGGAAAAACCCCGGTCAGAAAATAAACGGCTGTTCAAAATACATGCGGACAGTCATTGCAAAGCCAAAGCAGCTCGATTTCGTCAATAGAGACTACGCGTTCTACGGAATCGACGAGGAAGAGTTTTTTAACCGTATCCAGGCATTTCAACACCCTGATGCGGTGCTCGTTACATCGATGATGACCTACTGGTACCCAGGAGTATTTAAAGCGATAGATGATGTGCGGAGTGTGTACGGAAAAACCATGCCGATTGTCCTGGGCGGATTATACGCACAGATCTGCACACAGCATGCCCGGACTTCAGGGGCTAACCTGGTATATACAGAACAGAGCCTCTTTCCCCTGTTCACCGCACTTGAAGATCTTACCGGCAAGAAATTCAGACGAGTGCCGGAGGCTTTTTCCCTATCTCAATTTCCGATACCCCTTCATGAGCTGCAGGTGTCCACATACAGTGGGTATGAACAGCAGCGTGCATCAGATAACATCAATCAGCAAGACAAAAAAACCCGTATTGAACGGCAAAACAGCATTCCCCAGGAGAGACTTCAGGGGAAATTGCACTTCTTCTGCGTTCTCACGCGTACCGGATGCCCGTTCAACTGCAGCTATTGCGCCACCCCACTTCTTCACCATACCGGTTCAAAAAGGAATATCACCTCGGTCATTGAAGAGATAACGACATGCTCCAGACTTTTCAAGGCACAGAACGTGGCATTTTACGACGATGCCCTGCTTGCCAGGGCCGAACAGCACTTCATCCCGCTCGCGGAGGAAATCATTAAGCAAAACCCGGGGGTCACATTTCACCTGCCGAACGGCATTCACGCATCCCTTGTAACCAAAAAGATTGCCGTTCTTCTTAAAAAGATGGGTGTGGAATCCATCCGAATCGGATTGGAAACGGCCGACCCGACGCTTCAACAGAAAACGGGGGGCAAAACATCAAATAAAGATTATCAGAGGGCGCTCTCACTACTGCGAGAGGCCGGGCATAGCCGGGAGCAGATCGGCACCTACATCATGATCGGATTTCCGGAGCAAAAACCAGGAAGCGTTGAACAAACGATCGATTTCGTGCACGAATGCGGCGGATCACCCCATCTCTCCTACTTTTCACCGATTCCGGGGACCAGCATATGGAATGAGGCCAGGCGCTTTATACCCTTTGATATCGATGAAGAACCTCTTTTTCACAACAATACGGTGTATATACTGGGAAACCGAAACTTTTCAAAGAGAACAATAGCCCGGCTCAAATCAAAAACTGTTGAGCTCAGAGGATAGCACCGCTGTTCCGCTGGCCCTATTTCATGGGAAAATGCCCCGTTCTTTGTAGACTTTCTCCAAACGAGACAGGGCAACAATATACGCGGCGGTACGCCAGTCTGTCTTATATTCCTCAACTTTTAACTGTACAGCCTCGTATGCCTGTATCAGTATCTGCTGCAGCTTTGCATCAACTTTCGAGAGGTCCCAGAACTCGCTTCTTTTGTTCTGAAGCCATTCAAAATAGCTAACCACGACGCCGCCGGCATTACAGAGTACATCGGGAATTATTTCAATCCCCTTCTCTTCCAGAATACGGTCTCCCTGTGCGTCTGTGGGACCGTTTGCGCCTTCGGCAACGAGCTGAACGTTCAAAAGAGGTGCAGTTTCCAGAGTTATCTGATTTTCCATAGCCGCCGGAATAAAAATATCAGCCTCTGTGGAGAGAAATGTTATATGATCAATTGCAGCTGCATCAGGATAACCCGCAACTCCGCCGTGACTCGTAACATAGCAGGCAAGTATATCCGGGTCTATCCCGGTATAGCTGTAGATTGCTCCTGTGTCGTCCTCTACCGATATGAGCTTTACGCCGTACTCTTTCAAAACCCTGGCAGCCCAGGATCCTACCTTTCCGAACCCCTGCAGAATACAGGTAGCTTCATTTAATGAGAAATGATGTTCTTTTGCCCATTTCTCAATCATGAAGACTATTCCCTGGCCCGTTGCTTTGTCCCGGCCGACGCTTCCTCCCGCTTCCAGAGGCTTTCCGGTTACTACATGGATACAGCGCTGACGCTCGTTCGGGGAGACAGTGGTCAAATAGGTATCCAGCAGCCAGGCCATGATCTGAGAATTTGTGTTCACATCCGGTGCAGGTATATCGTATTCCGGTCCGATATTATTACCAAGCGCATAGGTAAAACGCCTTGTAATACGCTCGAGCTCGGCCGGAGAGTACCGGGCTGGATCAATCTGTATCCCTCCCTTTGCACCTCCGAACGGAATACGGACAATTGCCGCCTTCCAGGTCATCCAGGTTGCAAGTGCCTTTACCTCATCGATTTTGATAGAGGGGTGGTATCGCAGGCCGCCCTTATATGGCCCCAGTATATTGTTATGCTGTACCCGGTAACCTGTGAACATCTCAACTCGGCCGTCATCCATTTTAACGGGAAAGTGGACGATAATCTCGTTATTGGTCATCGACAGTATCTTTCTTATGTCCTGGTCCAGCTCCATCAAGTCGGCAGCTTTATTAAACTGTCTGCGTGCGTTCTCATAGGGGTTTACTTTCATCGATACTGTGTTTTTAGGGGATACATCTAAAGCGGGATTTTCCAAAATGTCTCTACGTAGACTCATACAGCCCTCCTGTTTACCTGTATTCTTCGCAGTGCCAGACTCCGCCCTCCGTTGAAGCAAACATGCAACTCGAGCGGTTCTCGCAATTCATGCAGAGTCCCTGATAACGTCTATCCGGTATGGCGTTTATAGGTTCCTTGATTTCTTCCGTCGGATTCGGATCTGGAATCTCAATCACCTCGAATTCATTGCATTCACTAACCGGCCGAGTGGTATCTCCCGTGAATATGCATGTCGACGAATGCCTGCATGTCGAACAGAGCCCAGTGTAGTTCTCCTCACGGTCTTTCAGTTTTTTTCTCTTAAACTTTTTATCAAACTGTACAGGTTGTTCTTGAACCGGCTTTACTGCCATTTGCTGTGTAATCATTGTATTTCCTCCTGTGTTTCTTAAACGTCACTCAAGATAAATAGCTGCAAAGGGCGTGCCAGATTTTATGTCTGTTTGAAACGGGCAACCGCACTATCCGGGAAGGCGCAATTAATTATTTTAATTGTTTATAGGCAAGTGAACTTCCAAACTTAAAAGGTTCAAATCGGCACTTGCCTAGTGGTTTTTACCTAAAGAATGTAATAACAAGTAATTAACATAGTAAATCGGTTGAGCATTTAAATTCTGGTACTCGTGCCCTTGGTACTCGTGCCCTTGGTACTCGTGCCCTTGGTACTCGTGCCCTTGGTACAAAAACCAGGATTTAAACGGATAAAACCATAATTAAATCAATTAGTTTAAACAAAACAAATTCACCCGCATTTATATGGAAAAAAAGGCTGAAATAGATATAGCAAAAAGAAAGGAAATGTATGAGGAAGTTTGAACCAGCGGGGTATTTTTCCCCGGTCAAATAGACCGCAGGTGCCCATGGAGCAGCATTACGCAGGGGGAAAGGGCTCTATCCTTTTCAACTTTTCCCGCAGGGTCTTTCGGTCGATTCCCAATATCTCGGCTGCTTTCGTTTTGTTCCCCTGCACCTTATTCAGTACATTGAGAATATATTCCGCCTCCACCTCTGCAAGACTACGATTCAATCCGCTTTCACGCACAG
>Ga0307425_1000171_pt1 | contig 39489 bp, 33 predicted proteins | sample SalMarWE160330MG_FD_202152 | JGI IMG/M metagenome (GOLD analysis project Ga0307425, IMG submission 202152) | Salt marsh sediment microbial communities from the Plum Island Ecosystem LTER, Massachusetts, United States - WE1603-30 | ecosystem: Environmental > Aquatic > Marine > Intertidal zone >... | reverse complement strand
TGAAGATTAAAAAGGCCAGATAAGTCAAAGCGGTCTCTGTTTTCATCTTCTAAAAAATAGTTGATACGTCCCGGAAGGTATGCGATCTGGCCCTCAGGTGCCTTGATCTCTCGCCCAAACTTGTCAACGCAAGTCAACTCCAGCTCAAGGGTCTGACCTTCCTTTTTATCGAGGTTGAAGATGAACGCCCCTCCATCAGTATAGCTTCCTCCCCGCGCATTCCAGTACCGATCAGCCGCTGTCCCCACCCGGGGATCTTCCTCGGAAATGCTCTTCAGTGTAGCGTCAATGGCCTGCTTCTCAGAACAAATCAGGCCTAGCTGAACCTGACCATCGTGCAGCGCGAATACCTGGGGCCTTAGCATGGCCGTGTCCGTGATTCCCACGAGCTGAAATCGCTTATTTTCGGTGTCATTGCGCGCAATGATAAAAAACCATGGGCCGTCAGGGGATCCATGGATGTGGGTGGCCTGAATCGCCCTGTAAATCCTCTGCTTATCCGCAGGCAATTGATCAAAGTCCCTTTCCATGGTTGGTGCAAGGGCTTCGATCACATATTCAAGCGGGTACCTGTACACCCGACTGTAAAGGTCAAAAAGTAGAACAGACACCTCGGTATCTGTGAGGAAAAGTGGATAGATATTTCGTTGGCTAAGGTACTCAGCCACAGAATGATAGTTGGCAAAATCCCCGTTGTGGACGAGGGCCTCGTTTAGGCCAATGAAAGGATGGGCCCCAGCCGGGTGCCATACCCTCCCTTTGGTGGGATAGCGCTGGTGGGCAATCCAGATATGGGCCATAAAGTTATCAAGCTTATAGTATTGTACTACCTGCTCCGCATAGCCCACTATCTTAAGAATAAATAAATCTCGGCCATGGGATAACACAAAGGCCTGTTGCTTCCCGAAGGCATCATAATAGGTCTTGTTGATCTGAAAGCTGTTGTGGTAGACAAACTCATCCTCCGCCTGCCTCTCGCTAACCACTTCCATCCCGTTGTTGGCTATAAACGAACTGAGAACCTCATCCTTCACCCGCACGAAATAACGCCACACATCGGGAGGCCGCACCCACAGACCAGGGATGTCCCTATAATCATTTACATGGGGTATGCATTCAGAAAAATCTACCCTGAACCACGGCTTAATAAAGCGCTTTTCCAAGTCATCAATAAGGTCCTCATCAAGCACTGCTACCTGAAGGATATAATCTTCCTCTAGGATATCTTTGGAGACCCCCAACATCTCGTGATCGAAACCCATTGCGGCGATACCACCCCCACGGCCGTTACCTCTATTGTGCATCTGCCTTGAAGGCTCGAAGATATGCTTTCCCCTGACAGGGACACTGCATGCAAACCCGGTTACGCCACACCCACCTTCGGCCTCGGTTTCACGATAGGACCTGAGGGGAAGATCCCGCACCAGTGGTTCCCTAGATCGAATGATATTGTTGATTATTTGACTTCGTAACATGATAAAAAACCTATAAGCACCTGCATTGCATTACACTCTACTTCTCATATAATCAAGGTGGACCAGACAATCGGTCCTACCCACAAGCTCTTGTATGCTGGTCATTCCCAATTTTTTCAAGATCCGAATGAGCTCCTTGCGCCAGGCAAGGAAGAAATTTGTGATTCGCTGGGCACCCCAGTCGAGTTCAATCAAATCCATCAATTCCGGGTCTGTGGTGGCAATCCCCCTGGCACAACCTCTACCGCTTTCACAATTATGGCAGCGGAGACACCCCAGGGCCACCAGGTCGGCGGTTCCTGTACACACCCCATCTGCGCCCAGCGCGATAATTTTTGCCACGTCATGTGGTGTCCTGATCCCTCCGCTGGCAATCACTGTCATCTTATCTCTCACACCCTCTTCCTGTAAAAAACTATGTACTTTCGGTATGGCATATTCTATGGGCATGGCGATATTCTTTTTGGCAATATCGGGCGCAGCACCCGTGCCCCCGTAACTCCCGTCGAGGTGTATAATATGGGCCCCCGCATAATAACTTCCCACGGCAACCATATCCACGTCCGTGGGGGTCGAAACCTTGACAGATACCAGCGCCTTGGGGTTCACGGCCTTAATCCAGTCCACATGCTTCTTGTGATCCTCAACAGAGTAGACACTGTGAAAGGGAAAAGGCGAAAACAAGGGATAGCCAACGACAGCCTCACGCATACGGGCCACACCAGGAGTTACCTTATCCCCCAACAGATGTCCTCCCAGCCCCGGCTTTGCGCCCTGGGCATATTTGAACTCGACAATCTTGACCCTCTGGATCGTCTCCTCACTGACCCCAAATAGCCCGGTAGCCACCTGGGTAATCACATTGTCGTCGTATGGTTTGAGTTCATCGGGATATCCTCCCTCACCGGTACAACAAAAAGTGCCAAGGGCCTTCGCGGCCCTCATCCGGCTGAGCATGGTAGTAATACTCACCGATCCATAGGACATACCCCCGCCGTAAAAGGGGACCTGAATCCTTATCCTATGGGCGTTATCATTTCTTCTGTTCAGCTCAAGACCCACATCTAACTCATCATTCTCTGGATCTTCCGATCCGGACTTGCCACCTCTTATGATAATGCGTAGTTTGTCGAAGCCTCCACCTGACGCCCCGGTCTTATACTCAAGACCTGCAGGAGGGGTGTCGCCAAATTCTGCCATATACCACGAGCTGACAAGGAGGTCCGGGGTCCACCGAAAGTCACCCAGGGCATCAAAATCGGGATTTCTCTTGACTGAAAGGGCTTGAACCGGGCAGGCCTTATGGCACGGTTCAGGGCAATCGGGTCCTATACATAGGTAATGGTTTTCGACAAACACCTGTCCCTTTCTAATAACATGAACGCCGTAAGGGCAGATTTCAACACATTTTCCGCAGGCAATACAGTCGCTTGTCCGGTACAAACGGTATTTGCCAATCGGGTTCCTGAACCGCGATGGCGTCCTGACTACCTCCGGAAGTCTAAATGCCTTATGGCTACTCAATTTCACATCCCTCCTCCACCTCTCCCAGGGATCCAAATGTACTTCTATCTAAATCCTCAAAAAACATGGCTCGGCCTGCCTCTCCGCGAAGCCGCCTGGCATCTCTCATTCCCATTGCCCCCATCACCTCCAGGAGCTGGTTATGCCAAGCGCCAAGCAGATTCATGGTTCGCAAGGCCACCCATGAGGGAGTGGCGTTGTCTATCTCCACCGGGCACGAAAGACCCTTCGTGCATCTCTTGCACATCCGACACTCCAGTGCAATAAGCACAGGAAAATCGATGAAAACCGCGTCTGCACCACAGATTAAGGCCTTGGCAACGTGTTCTGCCATGGAAATGCCGCCACTAGCGAGCAGGGTCACCTCGTCTCTGATATGTTCCTCAACGAGCTTCAGATGTACTGATCTGATTGCGTCTTTCAATGTCCTGGTTCGATCATCCACAAGCCGGGCATCCTGACTCCCTTCCACATGGATGATTACTCCAGTCTTGGCCAAAGAAAGGGCCTTTTCCTCCATGCCCTCAGCGGCAGGGACGGAAATTGATATCAGCAGGTCAGGACGAGCACCCTTCAAACTCTCGACCATTCTCTGCCAGTCTTCCATCCAGGGGATCTCTACAAGCCTGACACCATCGGGAATAGCGCTGGGATCAAAACCTTCAGCGGAAAACAGAGGAGTCAACCACGGTGAAAAATCATCTGGCAGTTCATGGAATCTTTCCTGGGGAAGGGCCAACAGGGTCCCCAGACGCCTGGCAGCCATGGACCAACCCTTAATCGTATCTGAGCTTACCGCACCAAAAGGGGGAACCTTCACCAAGATTGGAAGCGGAATATCCAAAATGGACGGGGAGCCTCCAACTAGGTCCCCATTTTCATTAAACATCAGATGGTCGTGGGTTTTCCCCAGATCTATTGCCGTGCTGATATATTCACGGCCGTGAATCCCGTCCCTTGTGGGCCTGACGATCTCTGACATGTCGGTCCACATGGAATCGAATCCAGGACCACTAAAAGGTCCAGGATAACCAGCCCCGGAAACAGGTATTTTGCCTGTTTCCGCCTGATACCACAGACGGGCAATGATCTCCGGGCTCCAATAGGCGTCTCCTAATGCCTTGAATTGTGGATTAAGAGACTTATGGATGAGTTCCTTAGGGCAACTTTGGACACATCGAAAGCAATTCATGCACTGGTTATCTATGGAATCAATCATTTGATGAGGCTTGAGCCCCCGGTGCTCGTATACCCCATAAACACACCTCGTCTTAACGCAAACTGCACATTTAAGGCAGCCTTCCTCCCAGGCTATAATTCCGGATCGAGTGATTGGTTCAAAACGGTGAGGCACAGGCCTCGTCTGTATCACGTATTTTGCCGGCATCCTTACACCCCTCATTAACTCACTACTATAGGCCTCGGAAGTAGCCCTGCCCTTTCCACTATTTCTCCCACAGCCTCTTCCCATTCGATGGCCATAACGTGAATGCCCTTGACCCCCGGCATCTCTTTGAGTCTTTGAATCGTTTCAACACAAATCCTGATGCCCTCCTCTCGTTGCTTCTCTTTGGCCACCCCCTCCATTCTGCCTATGATCTCATCAGGGATATCCATCCCCGAGACCCTATTCTTCATATATTTGGCCATACCGGAAGATTTCAACGGAGTAACCCCCCCCAGGATAAAGGCCTTTTCCGTAAGCCCCCTGTCTCTGGCCATCTCCAGCCAAGTCCCAAAACGTTGCAGGTTATAAATGCATTGGGTCTGAATGAAGTTGGCCCCTGCCCCAATCTTCTTTGCTAGACGCACGACCCTGAACGCCGGTGGGTCAGCAAAAGGATTGGCCGCAGCGCCGATAAACAAATCTGGTGGGCTATCAAGTGTCTCCCCCCCGAGGATAGTACCCTGGTCTCTCATACCCCTTACGACCTGGACCAACTGTATAGAGTCAAGGTCAAAAACACCTGCTGCCTGGGGCTGATTTCCGAAGCTCTGGTGATCGCCCGATAAACACAAGACATTCCTTATACCAAGGGCTGACGCGCCTAAGATATCAGACTGAAGGGCTATTCGGTTGCGATCTCTCACCACCACCTGTAAGACCGGATCCAGACCCGCCGTATTGATCAGGCTACACGCCGCAAGGCTAGACATACGGACGATAGCGGTCTGGTTGTCTGTTACATTAAGGGCATCTACTTTTCCACGCAGGGTTTCCGCCTTTTTGAGTACGGCCTCTGCGTCAGCTCCCTTAGGAGGCCCGCACTCAGCAGTAACCGCAAATTCCCCTTTCTCAAGCACCTTTTTTAGCTGGCTTATATCGCTCACTTTTGCTGGTCCTCCCTGACGATCTTTCTTGGTCCTCCGCCCTGCTTCTTAGACCAATCTTTTGGCGGGTAGATCTTTTCAAGCCTTTCTAAGGCCCCAATTTTTGATAAGCGGTCAATAATCAGTTGCCAGGCGCAGTCAATCTCGGGGTTGACCTCGCATTTACCGTCCATGGAGCCGCCGCACGGCCCATTTAGAAGCTGCTTAGAACATCGCGCCAAGGGGCATACCCCGCCAAAATAATATAGCATGCAATCGCCACAACCCAGGCAGTTTTCCACCCACAAGCCCTGGTCCTTTGTCTCACCGAGGAACTCTGTATTTAGTGCCGGAATTATCGGGACATCCTGAAACATATCGGCAACTGCCTGGACACCGGCCCCGCAGGCCAATGAAAGCACCGCATCGTATTGATCAATAACATCATCCAGCCGGATATAGAATTCCTTTACGCACTGACGGTCCAAGGTCATCTCAGTGAACCCTACCTCCTCTCCGTTCATCTTTGCGGCCATGCGAAGCGTGGATGCCAACATGGCTGTCTCCTTTTCTCCTCCTGCCGCACATTCGGCCACGCAGGAGGCACAGCCCAGGACCAAGATCTTTTTATAAGGGGCTATCATCTCCCTAATCTCGTCAATGGGCTTTTGAACTGCAGTAATCATGGCTTCATTCTCCTCTAAACCCTTGGGTCTATACCTTTTTGTGAACCGGGGATGGGCCTAGTCCCGAAGTCCTTTTAAGTATATCATCGACTAATTCTCCCAGCGCCTTGGGCGCATCTTTTGAACCTACAATAATCCCGACTCGATCGACCTCCAAGCCGATCGAAGAAATAATGGCCTGAGTCCTCTGCACGCGCTTTCTTGCCCTGTAATTCCCCTCAAAATAACGGCAGGCCCCTTCTGGGCAGGTTATGACATAGGCCATATCAGCGAATTCCTCAAGGGCCCGCAGGAGATGAAGGGGTTCTAACCTTCCACTGCAAGGGATAGGAAAAAGTCGTATGCGCTGACCATATTTCAACTCCAGGTTCTGTCTTTCCTGCTCGCTGCTAACTGGAACGTTTTGGCAATAAAAAAGCCCCAGGGTAGTCTCTCGTTTGTTGGTCATTGTGAAAGAAAATCCTTTACAAGGGTTCTGTAGAGGCCGCTGGCCCCCAAGTGATTGCCCGCAGAGGCATTCTTAAACACCGCCGGCATAATCACGAGAGAAATAAAAAAAGACGCCCACCCCTTTAAGATAGGGATATAAACGTCTTTGTCTTTCCCTGCACTTTATTCACGCTTTTGTGCTCCTTTGAACAAAAGCGCTTACAAGTTTTCCTGTGTTATCTAGGTATATTTCGGTCACTTGTCAAGGAAAAAGCGTGAGAAAGCAGAAAGAAAAAAGGCAGTTAATTGTAAATAATGGTTTTGCTAGCAGTTTAATTTTAACTAAAGGGCTTTTACCAATAATTCATTAGATCTCTCCCGACTGCTCTTGACACAAACCGGGATTTTTTTTACCCTGAAAGTTATTCAAAAGAACTCTATGAATATCAAGAAATATAACGACTAGGCAAAAAGCCAATGGCTGACCAGAAAACTAGGGTTTCTTCAGGTATAAGAGAACTTGACCAGATTCTGGGAGGAGGCATTTTTATTGGAGATAATGTCATCTGGTATGATGATGTGGGTAGTCTCGCTCCAGTTTTCTGCCTAAATTTTATTAAGGCATCTCAGGCACAGAAAAAATCACTTATTTACCTCAGCTTTGACCGTTCTATAAAAAGTCTATTAGAGCAGCTGGGGGCCTTGGCTGAAAACCCCCTATTAACCATTCTCGATTGTTTTGCTTACGGCAAGGGAGAAGGTGCTGAAATATTTCTCAAATTCTATGACGAAAACGTCTCGGGTAGATCATGCCAAATCATCAGGGTGGATGAACCCCACAACCCTGATCACGTAAAAGGCGCCTTTTACGGACTCCATAAGACCATGAAAGGAGATGTCCGATTTGTTTTTGATAGTCTCACCGGGATGCAGGAGCTATGGGGCGGGGAAGATCACATCATTAAATTTTATTCACACTCCTGCCCGCGGTTGTACGAACTGAATACCATCGCTTACTGGATCGTTGAAAAAGGGGCACATTCTCAACGTTTCAAGGCCCATATCAATAAGATTACTCAGGTCGCCATTGACCTATCATTGAAAAGGGGTAAGACTTCTTTGACAGTGGTGAAAGCTGACAAGCGGGATATACGCATTCTCAATGAGCCTTTTTATTACTGGAACAAGGGCGTTGATGTCAAATTTGATTCTGAAAAGCGAACCACAAGTCGAATCGATTTAGGTAGACACTTGAAGGAACTTCGTTCCAAAAGGGGCCTATCCCAGACGGAGCTGGCTAAACTTGTCGGGGTAACTCCTAGTACAATCTCCCAGGTAGAAAGCAATCAGATATATCCCTCTTTGCCAGCGCTTATCAAAATGGCGGAAATCCTTACGGTCGAGGTGAGTTCATTTTTTCAGGGGTCAGGTGATGACCCAAGCCGAGTTGTTTTCTCGGGCTCAGAGGCCGTGGATATCAAACTTCACGCTCTATCTGAAGGGAATGTCTTTACTAAGCTGCTAACCCCTATGGATCTCAAACCAAAGGCCGAGCCCTATCTTATTGAAATTCCGGCAAACAATATACTGGCATCCCATTTTTTTGTCCATAAAGGGGAAGAGATCGGATACGTGTTGTCAGGAAAATTGGAATTCAAACTAGAAAACGTTACATATACCGCGTATGCCGGAGATGTTATCTACCTGACTTCTGAAATTCCTTCCCAGTGGAATAACCCTGGGCCCGCATTGGCCAAGCTTCTTTGGATCAAGGTCAAGTAATTCCAAATGGATTGGAGACAGGGAGATAGGATGACAGTTACGTCAAGTTTAGACCCTAAAATGCATTAGCTTTCTGCATTCCACATATTCTGAAACAACGTTCAGCCTCACGTCTGGCCTGTGCTTCACTGAACCCCAATTCTATCTCTTTGAAGGTTCGCATGCGCTCTTTTAGATGAATGCAAGGCATTGGTTCCCTTTCCCTAAGATCAAAATCTTTGGGTACAAACTCAATGCCCTTCCAATTGCCCGTGTGTCTGTTATGGATGCCCTCACCTTTTAGATATTGATCTATAGCTATTGCCGCCTGCTTTCCAAAGGCAACCGCTTCCACGACAGTCCTTGGCCCTGAGACAACATCACCCCCTGCGAAAATCCCCGTGATATGAGTAAATGCGGTCAAAGAATCGGCCAGTATGAGGCCGCTTTTTGAAATACCTATTCCGCATCTATCAGGCAAATAACTCAAATCGGGCGCCTGGCCGATAGCTGACACGATCATATCCGTATTGATTTTGAATTCAGACCCTTTCACTGGATTTGGCCTGCGGCGCCCTGATTCATCGGGTTCTCCCAAATTCATGCGTATGCACTCCAGTCCGCACACCTTGCCATTTTTCGCCAAAATTCTTACTGGTGCGGTCAAGAACTGAATTTCAATTCCTTCCTCGATGGCATCGTCAATCTCCCAGGTGTTGGCTGGCATCTCATCACGGGTTCTTCTGTATAAAACACACACCCTCTTATACCCCAAGCGTTGCGCAACTCGCGCGCAATCTACAGCGGTGTTTCCGCCGCCTACAACGACCAGCCTGCCCTTGGAGACACGAAAATTTGCCAGGTTTATGTCTCTCAAAAAAGTGAGGCCGTCGATAATGCCAGTCAATTCACTTTCACCTGGGAGACCGAGCCTCAGGGCCCTATGACATCCTGTACCCAAAAAAATCGCTTCATAATCCTCTTGTAGCTCCGCGAAGCTGACGTCTTTTCCTACCTCAAAATTAAGCCTGATATCTATGCCTAAACATTTAATAAGGTCAATTTCTGCCTGGAGAATGTTTCGTGGCAAACGAAACTCTGGAATTCCTACAGCCATCATTCCACCAGGCACGGGAAGTTTTTCAAAAATCGTAACAGGATAACCTTCGATAGCCAGATAATTGCCTACAGTAAGCCCTGCAGGTCCCGCACCGATGACAGCGATTCTCTCCCTTTTGCTCCCCTTTTTTTTGGGAATATCGGGTGACCCCGAGCAAAGGCCAATATCCGCGGTGAACCGTTTCAGGGACTCAATTGCTATAGGCGCGTCCATTCTGCCCCTGTTACACCGTGCTTCACAAGGATGGGGGCATATGCGACCACAAACGCCTGGGAAAGGCATGTCTTCTTTGATCAGTTTCAAGCCCTCTTCATATCTTTCCTCCACGATAGCACCCACAAAGCCCTGGATACTGATGTGTGCCGGACAAGTCGCCTTGCACGGAGCAGTCCCCCACATTTCAATTCCCTTCACATCAGAATACCCCTGGCTGATGGCCATTTCTCGAAGCACATCCACAATAAGGCTGAACCGCATATCCTGAGGACATACAAATGCGCAAGTATCACAATGGGTACAGTGCCAAATGGTTGGGGAACTCAAGAGTTGGTCTTTGAGCCCTAATTTGATCATGTGAAGAATTTTTCTAGGATCAAAACCCGTCCCTAATTCACTCACTGGACATACACTGGCACATGTCCCGCAATCGAAGCACAGGTTAGCCAGCTCACCACCCGGCATAGCTGCCACCTCAGACTTAAATTGTGGCCGAAAATCACGCCTTGTTAAGGTCACGGGGTTCTCCTTTTTCGATCATGCCTGACTATTCAATGCGATAAAGTAAAGTCAATCACCGGCTGCACAAAGCGATTGGTCATGAGACGTGAACGAGATATATTTTTACTGTTTTCTTATCTCGCGCAGGATAAATTCATCCAGATCTTCGGACATCCTGGCTTCGATCGCTTGGAGGGAATAGTCACTTTCATTTCTCAGTTCCTGGGCGAGTCTTGCAAAGCGCATCCGGAGCTTAACACTTACTGCAGCAGCTCGAACAACGCCCAACCTTGACTTGAGCTCTTCCAAGGATATACCTTCAGCCTTTCCCAGTGGGCCCAATGTCTTAATCTTTTTTGTAAATTTGGTTATCAATTCCACATATAGAGGGGCCTCAGCCGCTGAAGCCCAAGCAAGGGCAAACCTATTCTCATTAACACCTGCCACTCTTAAAAGTCTCCGGCCAAAATGTGCTGTGACAATAGCGTCATAATTACCAGCCTGGTAATGGCATTCCCCAAGCTGTCAGCCGCCCACAAATAGACCATCAACCCCTTTATGGAAGGCGTCGACCATGAACAGCGGATCTATTCTACCGGTACACATGATCCTTATTACCCTAATATTAGGTGGGTATTGAAAACGCGAAACTCCTGCGGAATCGGCTGCCGCATAACAACACCAATTACAAAGAAACGCCAATATTCTTGGTTCAAATGGTTGTTGACTCATCATCTCATCAATCTTTGAAGTTAAATATCGATTACTAATGAGCAATGATTGGAGATTGTCAAATTTCAGCGAACGCCTTGATTTGAGCCATGATCTGGCCGTTACTGAAGCCCCCCATATATATCGCCATGGCAGGACAGTGGGAGGCACATATGCCACATCCCTTGCAAGAGGCCGAAATAGTCTCCGCCTTTTTCCTTTTGCCCACTCTTATTATCCGAATAGCTGCATAGGGACAAAGGTCCTCGCATATTCCACATCCGATACAGTCCTCCTGTACTACAAAAGATACAATCGGTTCAACCGAGACATATCCCTTTGCCAACTGGATGCATGCCTTACCTGCGGCGGCCTTAGCCTGTGAAATCGATTCCGAAATATGCTTTGGCGAATGCGCAAGGCCGCAAAGATAGATTCCATCTACTGAAAACTCAACCGGCCTAAGCTTAGGATGGGCCTCTAGAAAAAAGCCATCGTTAGTAAGTGGGATTTTGAGAATCTTCGCCAGTCCTTCAGCTTTAGCGGGTACGATCCCTACACTCAAAACAAGGAGGTCCGGATCAAGGATAATCTTTTCCCCCAAAAGCCTGTCAAGAAATCCAACCCTGAGCATTCCATCTTCTTCCATCACATCCGGGGCGTGGCTGTTTTCAAACCGAATGAAATTTATGCCCTTTTCTCGAGCCAGTCTATAAGCGTCCTCCATGAATCCATAAGTACGCATATCTCTATAGAGAATTGTTATGTTTGCCGCAGGGTTGTGTTCAAGGACCTTTAAGGCATTCTTAACCGCCTGACCACAGCACACCCTGCTGCAATATGACAGGTCTTCTCCCCTGGACCCCACACACTGTATCATCACAATGTCATTTATATTTTTGACCCGATTAGACCCCCTTAGAATCCTTTCCAGTTCAAGTTGAGTAACGACTTGTTTCGATTTACCATACAAATACTGCTTCGGTCGATATGGCATACCACCTGTTGCAACAACAATCACCCCATGTTGCACATTTTCGAGGGCTTCTTTTGTGCGGAGTGTGGTAGTAAAGTTGCCCACATAGCCTGATATCTCTTCCACAGAGGTATCAGTATACACGTGGACAAGGTCATGGGACATCACCCTCTCCTTCGTGCTCTTCAAAAGTTGGCGCGGATCGTTACCATCGAGCGTAAACTGTACCTCCCTCAAGTTACCTCCGAGATCTGACGATTTTTCCACTAAAAAGCACTCAAATCCCTGACCAGCAACGCTCAAAGCGGCCGTCATCCCTGAGACGCCTCCACCAATGATTAGAGCCCTTGGGTTAACCGGAAGGGTCTGTTCAGGGAGAGGCCGAAGCAAACGGGCCTTGGCCACAGACATTTTCACCTGGTCCTTGGCCTTTTCCGTCGCTTCTTTGGGTTGATGGGAATGAACCCAAGAGCAGTGATCTCGGATATTAGCCATCTCAAAAAGGGACCTGTTCAATCCCGCATTCTTTAGAGTTTCCTGAAACAATGGCTCATGGGTCCTGGGAGTACAGGCAGCTACAACAACACGATTTAGTCGATTTTCCTTAATCTTTTTGCTAATGAGCTCCTGGGTATTTTGTGCACAGCTATAAAGATTTGTATCAGTGAAGACTACATTATCCAGTGTCGCAGCATAACTGGCCACATGAGGGACATCTACAACTCCTCCAATATTACTCCCGCAAAAGCATACAAACACTCCTATACGAGGCTCCCCTTCTATCTCTATTTCATCTGGGTAGGATTTAACCTCTACTTTGGTGTTTCGGACTTGTGACAAGACTTCAGCGGCTAATGCCGCTGCGCCGCTCGCATCTGTGACACTTTCAGGCACATCCTTTGGGCCCTGAAAAGCACCCGCCACAAAGATACCCTGACGGGAGGTCTCAAGAGGCGAGGACATACGGGTCTTGCAAAAATCATATTGGTTCAGATCAATTCTGACCGCCTTGGCCAGAAAATTGGCGTCTTTCGGTGATTCAAGCCCCTCTGGAAGCACAACCATCCCAAAAGCTTCTCTACAATGTTTTCCATCTTCATCGATGTATTTAACATCAAGGTCCTTCCCCCTTGTTTGGATACCTCCAACCCGGCTCCTTATAAAACGTATTCCCATTTGTTTGGCCCGTATTCTGGAATAATCGAACTCCTTTCCATGAGTACGCATGTCCATGTAAAAAATCGCTATATCCAGATCAGGATCATGGTCTTTTGCTACTAGCGCCTCTTTGATGGCATACATGCAGCAGACCGAAGAGCAATACCCATTGCCGCTAGGTATATCCCGGCTTCCAATGCATTGAAGAAAGGCTATCTTTTTTGGATGTTCTCCGTCGGAAGGTCTAACAATTTTTCCCATTGTGGGACCAGAGGCCGATGTCAAACGCTCGAATTCCATCCCAGTTATCACATTGGGTGATCTGCGATACCCGTATCTTGACAGAACCCTTTCATTAATTCGTCCGAACCCTGGAGCCATAATTACTGCACCAACATTGATATCTATTTCTGTCGCTTGCTGATTAAAATCGACAGCCCCGGCCAGGCAAACCCTCTCGCATTGTTTACATTCTTTTCTGGTCAAAAACAGACAGGCCTTCTCATTGACATGGAAGGCAGCTGGTATGGCCTGCTGATAATCTATGTGCAGGGCCTTTGTTGAGCAAAGTCCTTCATTATAAGAATCCCTGATGGGGGCAGGACAGTAATCGGTACAAGTACCACAGGCTGTACATAGATGCTCGTTCACATAACGGGGAAAACGGCGAATCTTTGCGGTAAAATTGCCCAATTCGCCGTCAACGGACAACAGTTCCGCCTTTGTAATGATTTCGATGTTAGGAGACCGACCGGCCTCTACCAGCTTGGGGGCCAGGATTCAGATAGCACAATCGTTTGTTGGAAACGTCTTGTCCAGTTGCGCCATAACGCCGCCCACCGATGCGGCCTTCTCTACCAGATAGACGTAATAACCCGAATCCGCCAAATCCAGAGATGCCTGAATACCAGCAATTCCACCACCAACGACCATCACGGCTCCGATGGCACTTTGGCTATTATCATTATGATTCATAGGTCGTCGCTTCCAACTTATGAAAAGGGGATCAGATAATATAGAGATTTATTCGTCTTCTACCAATTCAAGAGCTCCACTGTTGCACCACCTGACGCAGGAGGGGCTCGGCGGAATACCACAAAAATCACACTTCAAGGGAAACCCGGTTTCGGCCTCCATAAAAAAAGGTTTCTCAGGACAGGAGGCGCGGCAGATCAGGCACATGTCATAAATTTGCCCGGAGATGACAAGCTCATTTTTGGATGTGCATGCAGCATCCACAAAAGGACCGGCAATGGTAGGGAAACAGGTGTTGCCATCCGTAAATACCCTGATTCGGGCCCTTCTGGGGTTGGCAACTCCTGCTACATGGTTTAGTGAACAGGCAGTCTCACAGTGCCTGCAACCAGTGCACTTGCTATGGTCTATCTTTATCCGTGCCATGCCTACCCCTCTAGCTCCAATGCCTTCAAGGTCTCGGGGCGCGGCCTGCCCTCCTCGTCCCAACCTCGAAGATCATAGTACTCGTCCAGCATTTCATGGAGCCTGCTTGCCTGCCCTTTTGCCGGCCCATCCGGCATTGGCTCTTTTAGAAATCTCTCAGGCAGTGTATCGTGGCTACGACCGAATCCTGCGCTCATGTTAAAAAGTCTTTCCTGGTTCCAAATCCGTTCGCCGAAAATAAGCAAGTCGTCAGCCCGATAATTTGTGCCCATGCAACTATTTACCATAGGGACAAAATTATTGAATTTGAGTCCCATCATTGGCCAGTTACAAAGTCCCAGTGAATCCATAACGGCTGTCATGTCCTGGTATCGCTTGACCAGTTCAGGCTTGCCCTGCGTAGTCCAGGGGTCCTGACTCTCGTGAACCTCCAATACCTCATCAATAAAAGTGTACGCATAAAGGTGATGGGGGCCATAGTTGCATGTAGCAAAATGGAGCCCCATTCCCTGTATAGAACGAGGATCAAAAGGGGCCATGGGTATGCCTTTTACCCCCATAAGGACCTCTGGTCTTCCATATTGATCAACCATGGCCTTTGCACCCTGGCCTATTCTCTTGGCGTGGCCCTTTTTTGTCGCCATCAGCGTCAGGGCCTGGAGCAGATCTTCCCCATAACCGAACCTCAGTTCCAGTCTTAGCGAGTCCTTCAAAACGGTGTCTTTTTCGACCAGTTCCATTGACGTCGCTACCGTCCCTCCGGCTGCGATAGGGTCCAGACCCATTTCAGCGCAGACCATGTTGGCCATGCCAATGGTCGTCAAGTCCGTAATGCCACAGTTAAGACCCAGTGCCCCGATCGCAAGGTATGTGGGGGCCATACCCTTTCCCTTGAATAGGGGGTTATTTACATCGGTCTTCTTGATGCAGGCAATGGGGCAGGCGAAACAGCCTCGGCTTCGCAGAGAAAAGGAGTTAGACAGGGCCTCAGTTCCAACGCTTTTTGATTCCCCAAAAGAAGAAGCCTGAAAGTTTCTGAAAGGTAATATGCCCTTTTGCATGCAAAGGCCTACAAAAAAAGCGGATCCCCAGGAAGACATGGCTTGAGAGGTCAAGGGGGCAGTGTTAAGCTTATTAATCAGAGTTGTAACCACCTGCACAAAACGGTTTCCGTCAGCCACTGTAACAGAGTGGTTCCCTTTGACGGCGATCGCCTTGAGGTTTTTTGAGCCCATTACAGCCCCGATCCCCGCACCCCCAACAGAGAGAAAGCCATCATTAATAACATTGGCCAAAGGGAGCAGCCTTTCTCCTGCGGGACCGATACACAAGAGGTATGTCTCACGCGCCGCCCACTTGTCGTTGAGCCCTTTCTTGAACATGTTTTCAGTCTCGGAGGTGGTTCGACCCCAGTATTCCGGCCCAGGCTGGATGCTGATTTTGTCATCTAGAATGCAGAGTATCACTGGAGATTCAGACTTACCTTCCACGATAATCATATCAAGTCCAGAGTACTTCAATTCTGCACCGAAATGACCTCGCAACTTGGCACATGCGACAGTCCCAGAGAGGGTACTTTTTGTAACCACATTGCATGAGGCCCCAGTAACTGCACCAGTCCCTACCAGTGGACCGGATACAAATATGAGTTTATTATCGGGCGAAAGAGGATCTACTAAAGGATCAACTTCATTGGATAGGACCTTCACGCCGAGACCACGCCCCCCAAGAAACTTCTCCATGAGTTCCATAGGGACTGACTCAAGCTGAAAGTCTTTTTCGGTAAGATTGACCCTGAGACACTGACCGGTCCAGCCGTTCATACCTTCACTCCCACAAAAGTATTTGGTTTCGCTCAGGGATTAAACTTAGCCCTGCATCAGGCAGCCCCTTTCAACCACTCCGGTGTTTTGTCTTCTAAGGCCTTATAACCAAATGTTACACAGGATGTCTTACAGCAGCCGCAGCCTATGCAGTCATCGGTTTCTACGTAAATGGACCCTTGCTGGTCTTTGATAGCATGTACCGCGCACACTCTGAGTGCATAACAATCTTTGCAATTATGTTTGCAGATAACATTAAGCATTTTTATCTCCTTTCAGTTATGGAGTCTAAATTTAATTCATTGGAATAAATCAGTTGCAAGCAAGAAACGCCAAGTTACCCCAAAATCTTGTCTATCTCTTCCTGGTCCGATTCCATAACATATGGAATGCCGGAGACATCGGCTGCCTCTCTGGTCAAGGCGACCAAATCATCCCGCTCGATGTACTTAAGGGCGAATTTTCTTTCACCTGCCATGAGCTGCTGCAGTCCCTGGCGCAGGCGATCTATGTATGAATAGAACCCTATGGCCCCCGCAGGAAGCTTGTCGAAGTCTTTCCCAAAACGTTCCTTTAATTGGGAACCCACGGCAAAGAGCTTCACATAGCCCTCGGCAATGTCTTCGCCTTCCAATTCCATTTTTTCGGCCATCAACTTACCATGGGTCTTCCCGACCATGGCCGCTGTCATAATGGCTCGCCCCAGACAGATGGCCTTTACATGGGGTGCGGCCAAGGCTAAGGCCTTAAAGATGTGATCCTCTAAGGACAGGCCGCCAGCTATGGCAATTGGAGGGATATAGGCCCCCTTTGCCTTGAGGCGTTCGCATATCTGATATGTCAGGCATTCCAGCTGGACTGTTGGAATTCCCCACTCGTTCATCATCCGCCAGGGGCTCATTCCGGTTCCGCCACCGGCCCCATCAATAGTAAGCATGTCTATCCCTGCCTCTGAGGAGTATTTGATGGCACGGGCAAGATCGGCAGGACGATAGGCGCCTGTCTTCAAGGTCACGTATTTTGCCCCAAGACTCTTGAGGTGTTTTACGGATTTGTAAAAAGAACCTTCGTCAACCATTCCCAGTCTTGAGTGTCTTTCGAATTCAGAGATACCACCTGCCTTGAAGGCCTCCTGGGCAGCAGGATTGGTTGGGTCTGGTAATACAATGTAGCCACGCTCCTTAAGCTGCAATGCCCGCTCCAGGCTCGGCAGCTTTACCTCACCGCCGATATCCTTGGCGCCTTGCCCCCACTTTAGCTCAAAAATCTCAATGCCAAGTTTTTCGATCACGTACTCCGGAACCCCGATCTTGGTGTCTTCCACATTGGCCTGCACAATCATGCCGCCTTTGCCGTTGTACCATCTCTTGAAGGCCTCCACCCGGCGCTCCATTTCAGGCGACTTAACGATCTTTCCGCCACTGAATTCTGCCTGCGGATCCATGCCGCAGATATTCTCGCCCGCCACGACAATGACTCCAGAGATGGCGGCCCCGACCGCCATTTCTTCCCAATTGATCCGGGCGATGTCGGTTGATCCTACGGCGCCTGTAAAAACGGGAAAATCAAGCTTTATTCCCCCATCCGCTCCAACGGCGGTGGCACAGTCTACTGCCGGAAACGTGGCAACGTCAGGATCCGCATCCACCCCTACAGCGCCAACACAAGTCCCCTGAATGTTGAAATGGGAAAAATCCACGGGGTAATCCTTATCAGCCCCTGCAGTGACCTTGCCAAAGGGCTGAGGATAGATCATCTCCCGACCCTTTAAGGCGGAGCGCCCTATTTCACAGGGCCCCTCACACCCGTCCAGACAGGTTACGCAGATTCCTGAAATGGGTGCAGGTTCCACTCGTGTTGTGGTCACGGTTGCGGCACTACGGTTCGGCTTACTAAATGACATAATTTTTCCTCCTTGTTAGCTGTTCATTTAGAAATAAAAGGCGTCTATCCCTAACAGGAATAGACGCCTTTGTCCCCCCATCGCTTAAAGTTCCGCACGCCATTGTGCGAAGTTTCATCAACAGTGAAATAAATGCTATTTATTTTAGTTTCACTAATTTAATTTGTCAAACGCTTTTTGTTTAACTTATTTTAATTTTTGATCATTAATAAAGATAGACGACAGTGAATGGCAGGTGACTTTGTAAAAGCGGTGTGGTGGGCATCAAATCTCATCAGACAAAAGAATCGCTTCAGCGACACGGCGCAGAGATTTCCTGGAATCCATACTTCTTTTCTGTATCCAGCGATAGGCATCACCTCCAGTCATATTGCACCGACGCATGAGAACCTCTTTGGCCTTTTCCACGAGTTTTCGAGTCTCCAGTTCTTCCTGGATTACCTTTGTCTTTACCATAAGCTCGGTGTTGAGGATTGCCACTGCGGCCTGGTTGGCCACAGTCATGAGGAGGTTTATTTCTGTCTCGGAAAACTCATAAGGCTCGAACGTGAAACAGTTGAGAACCCCAATCACTTTTTCGCCTTTTACCTGAAGCGGCACGCCAACCATGGATACCAGGCCGATCTTTTTTGCCATATCCTTTTCTTTAAAGCGGGGGTCTTGTAACACATCCCTGACAATGAGCGGTTGGTTGTGTGTGGCCACAAAGCCGACGACACCTTCCTCCATATTCAGGGAACGGTCCTTTATATAATCAGGGTCAATAGACTGAGTGGCCTTCAGCCGGATCTTTTTTGGATTTTGACTTTCGTCTATCAACCACAAAGAGCAGATTTCAACTCCCATCACCTTTGCAGTGACCATCACGATAAGCTTCAGGATATCTTCCAGATAGAGATCCGAACTAATGGCCCGGCTAATATCCTTGAGGGCCTTGATATATGTATCGTATGTTTCAGGCCTGATCTTTTCCATTGCCAAAGCCTCCTCAGCCCGCCCATCTTCATGGTTGGGGAAAAGTTGAGGCGGGGGGCAAAAAGCCCATAACATGGGTCAGCCCCGCCAGACCCGGGTCACGGACCACTGAAATAACTTAACTGAAAACCGGGAAGGTTTTCAACAGAAATCAGCGCAAACACCGCGATACACATATCATGCGTTGCTTAGACCCGGTCTGGGCCTTATCTTTGGCAGGAAATCTTCGGAGTGGTAGGGCTCAGGCAAAACGAATAATATATATTCTCGCCTCTGTTCCTTTTGTCCCTGTATTTACCGAAAAGCATAAAATGCAGGAAGCCGGACCATGAACCGAATGGAGGCTCAAAACATATATATCTGGTGGCTATCTGGATTCTTGCCGAAACATGTGACGTCATCGATTTTGTCAAGGGCAGGCCCCCGGCCAATGGTATAAAGTGTCCTTTCCACCCCAATGCCACCCCCAAAGGTTTCAGGAAAGGTTGATCGGCCTTGTCCGTCTTTCTTAGAGGCCATCATTAAGAAAGGTCCATAACCCCCCAGCTCATCAATATTTTTGATATTCCCCTCATAAATGACTGGCCTTACGGGGATAATGCCATTATCAAACAGTCTTTCCACAATTGCCTCATATATCCATTCCCGCACGGCACCGGATAAGATCTCAAGGGCCGGGGTCTGTTTACCTGTGTCTCGAATGATGCTCTTGGCGCACATATCATAATTATAGATCATATCCGAGCTTATCTCGGATAGAGGGGTTTTTCCTTCCGGCCTCAGGTAAGGATACACCAAATCGTAATTCTCTCTTAGGAGACCCGTAATCCAGAAAAATGGCTCTTTGATCTCTTCTCCCAACTTCGCCTCATATCCACGACCATGCCTCTTCCTGCTTTCATCGCACCTGAAACGTGGGAAAGGCTGCTTGGGTACTTCAACAGCCACGCCAAAGGTTTTTAGGTCGTCCTCGTTTTTTTCCACAATCTTCGTCATGGCGTGGATGATTAACCGTTCGAACAGATCTATACCCCTCTCCATATCCTCAGACAAGACCTTCTTCACCTTGGCCGAATCCTTCAGATAGGTCTCCAGGTCAATACCCCGATTCCGCCGCATCTCCACATCCATCTGGCTGAAGTCTATCAAATATCTGCCCCGCTGTATTCGATCAGGGCTTTCTATTTCCAGCCTTATGTTGGGCGAATCCACAAAAACGCCTTTAATCTTGGGGTTCTGGCAGGCCAAAAATTTGCAATAGATCATGCTATGGGTCATGACATAGACCTGCCCCTTGTAGTGGATATTTGGAACACACTCCACATCGTGGGCCAGGGGGTCAGTCACCGGGCTCATCTGCACCCTTTCCAGGTTAAAAAGCCCCTCATCGGCCAGAAACTGGTGCATGGCCGCAACAAAGGTAGTTCTAAGTGACATCGCCGCATAAAGCGAGTCTCCCATCCATTTATTGTAATAATACTTATCCAGATATTCTTCCAGGTTCGATCCGGCCTGTTGCAAAGCGGCCTGAAAACCAAACAGACTCTGCCCAATAATGTTCATGGTCTCGTCTTTCATGCCTTTCTGTCTCCTTACCTGACTGCACTTTACCTGTAATGATCACAATTTTGGCAAATACTTGTCAATCTCAAACTGGCTCACGTGTGTCCTGTATTGATCCCACTCAATCTTTTTATTTTCAATGAATTTATTGAACACGTGATCACCCAAAATCTTATTCACCAGTTGACTTTTTTCCGCCTCTAGAATGGCCGCATAGAGATTCCCTGGTAGGTCCGTAATCCCGTGGGCCTTTCGTTCCTCTGGATTCATCTCAAAAATATCTTCTTCAATGGGGTCCGGCAATTCATATTTTTTTTCAATTCCTTCCATTCCAGCCCCTAGCATCACCGCAAAAGCAAGATAAGGATTACATGAGGGATCTGGGGACCGGAATTCGGTACGGGTGGCCGCCTCTTTCCCGGGTTTATACATAGGGACCCTGACCAGTGCTGACCGGTTCCTCCTGGCCCAGGATACATATACGGGTGCCTCGTAGCCGGGAACCAGGCGTTTGTAAGAATTGACCCACTGGTTGGTAACAGCCGTAATTTCCGGCGCATGACGCAGCAGGCCTGCAATGTAATACTTGGCAAGGGCGGAAAGATTGTACTTGTCATCGGGATCATAAAATGCATTCCTATCACCTTTGAAGAGTGATTGATGCACATGCATACCGCTTCCGTTTTCCCCAAATATAGGTTTAGGCATAAATGTCGCGTAATAGCCGTGTTGTCTGGCAATCTCTTTTACGACCAGACGGTAGGTCATGGTCTTATCGGCCATCCTCAGGCCTTCATCATAACGAAGGTCAATTTCATGCTGGCTCGGGGCAACCTCATGGTGACTGTATTCCACCTGAGTGCCCATTTCCTGCAAGGCAAAGATAGTCTCTCGCCTCAGGGTACCAGCCATATCCAACGGTCGGGTGTCAAAATATCCGCCCGCATCAAGCTGTTGTGTGGAAATATTATCTTTGAAATAGAAATATTCCAGCTCTGGACCAAGATAAAAGGTGTATCCCTGTTCAGCAACTTTTTTTAGCAACCGTTTGAATACATATCTGGGGTCCCCCTCATAGGGCGTCCCATCCGGGTTTAATATATTGCAGAACATACGGGCCACAGGCCGATCAGCGCCTCTCCACGGAAGCAACTGAAATGTGGTAGGATCTGGTTTGGCGATCATATCGCTCTCATGAATTCTTGCAAAACCCTCAATGGAAGACCCATCAAATCCCATGCCCTCGGTCATGCCCTCTTTCAATTCCGACGGTGTAATGGCAAAGCTCTTCAAAACACCCAAGACATCGGTGAACCAGTATTGAATAAAGCTGATATCCTTCTCCTTGACTAGCCTTTCAACATCATCAATGGTCTGACAGTTCATTATGTCCCCTCCCGAAAATTAGAATTTTTGATAAGTTGATGAATATACTGGTATCAGCAAGACTAATGCCAAGGCACAAGGAAGGCTCTATCACGGTGTAATTTCAGCATCTTATCATGAATAACCACATTGACAACTGGAGCCCTGGAAATACAATTTTGTAGCTTCCTCCTGGGCTATAATACAATTATGTGGAACCCCACGGGCAAGCCCGAGGCACCACTTGGTTTCGCCGGATTGTTTCGCAATCGGCGGGACTTAGTGGTATTGCATGAGCGTCTTGATTATACTCAAAGTCTAAGGATATAATCAACCCCAATGGTTTAGGTGCAACAGAATCTGAAAGAGTACAAATGAAATCGAAGCGAAAAGATTATAGGGGTCCTTCTCTCAAAGAGAGCCAAAGGATCACCGAAAAAGAGGTCCAACATATCGCCAGGCTTGCCCGTCTGAGGCTCGAGGATTCTGAGGCACTTCTATATCAGAAGGACTTTAACGCCATATTAGGTCACTTTGAGACATTGCAGGAATTAGACACGGAAAAGGTCGAGCCAATGAGCCATATTTTGGAGACAAAAAATGTATGGCGTGAAGACGAGCCGGATAAGTCAAAAAATACAGAAGCCTTGTTGTCAAACGCCCCAGACAGGAAAATAGACTATTTTAAGGTCCCGAAAATATTAGAAGGCTAAAAAATGGAATTGTGCGATCGAAGTGCAGCCGAACTGGGCCAGATGTTAAGTAAGAGAGAGGTCAGTTCAAGAGAGATCACGGAGTCGGTGTTTAGAAGGATCGATGAGAGGGAAAAAACTATACACGCCTTCATCACAGAGACCCGTGAGGAGGCCCTCAATCAGGCGGATCTTGCGGACAGCAGGTTCGGCAAAGGAAATGCGATTTCCCCGATCAACGGTATCCCCATTGCTATCAAAGACAACCTTTGCACCCAAAACATAAAAACCACGTGTGCCTCAAAAATCCTGAATAACTATATCCCCACCTATGATGCCACAGTGGTGAAGAAGGTCTTGGAGGAAGGCGCCGTAGTAATCGGCAAAACAAACCTGGATGAATTCGGCATGGGATCTTCAACAGAAAACAGCATCATTGGCCCCACCAGGAATCCTGTCGATCCTGAAAGAGTTCCGGGGGGCTCCAGTGGCGGCTCAGCCGCTGCTGTCGCGGCAGGCGAAACGATCCTCGCCCTGGGCACAGACACGGGTGGCTCGATCCGGCTTCCTTCATCCTATTGCGGGATAGCAGGCATAAAACCCACATACGGCAGGGTATCCCGCTATGGTTTGATTGCCTATGCATCCTCATTGGACCAGATCGGCGCACTGGCCCGAACAGTTGAAGACTGCGCCATACTGCTCAATTGCATTTGCGGGCATGACCGTCTGGATACTACATCCTCCACTGTCAAGAGGCCCGACTTCCGACGGTGTTTAAAAAATGGGATTAAAGGCATCAAGATTGGCCTGCCCAGGGAGTATTTCGTAGAAGGATTGGATTTTCAGGTGAAAGATCAAATCGGCAAGGCGGTCAACCTACTTAAAGAAAATGGCGCTGATATCGTCAATATCTCTCTGCCTCATGCACGCTATGCGATCAGCACCTACTATCTTATCGCAACGGCAGAGGCAAGTAGCAACCTTGCTCGGTTTGACGGCGTAAAATATGGCTTTAGATCTAACAGCGATGCCTCTGATTTGCTTGGGATGTATGAAGAGACGAGAAGCGATGGGTTTGGCAAAGAGGTTAAGAGGAGGATTATGCTGGGGACCTATGTGCTTTCAGCCGGATATTATGACGCCTTTTACCTGAAGGCCCAGGAAGCCAGGGCACTCATAAAAAAAGATTTTGACACGGCCTTTGAGGAAGTGGATTGCATGATTACCCCTGTATCACCTTGCATTCCCTTCAAACTGGGCGAAAAAATTTCAGATCCCCTGCAGATGTATCTTGTGGATGTATACACGGTTTCATTAAACCTATCCGGCGTGCCCGGCATGAGCGTAAACTGCGGGAAGGTAGATGGCCTGCCGGTCGGCATGCAAATTATTGGTAGGCCATTTGACGAAGAGACGGTGCTTCGCGTCGGTTATGCTTACGAACACATGGCATACTGACCCATTCCCATAACCATATCGCAGGGGAAATTATACTGCTTATAAGATCAGGAGTAGATACCCACGGGCTCACGCCCACGGTCCTCTGCCAATTTCGGATGGTAAAATGGAATTCGACGTTATTATCTGTTTTGAAACACACGTGGAGCTGAAAACAAGGTCAAAGCTCTTTTGTGATTGTCCCGTAGATTATGAGGGCCGGCCAAACAGCCGAATCTGCCCGGTATGCACAGGGCAGCCGGGGGCGCTTCCTGTCCTGAACAAAAAGGCCGTCGAGTACGCCGTCCGGGCAGGTGTTGCACTTAATTGTACGATTGACACAGAATCTCGATTTGCACGCAAGAACTATTTCTATCCTGATTTACCCAAAGGATATCAGATCTCCCAATACGAGCACCCCTTTTGCGAAGATGGATATCTGGAGATCACAGGTGATGACGGCCAGCCTTACCCTGTAGGAATCAAGCGCATTCATCTCGAAGAAGACGCCGGAAAACTTGTCCACTCATCCAGCTCTTTTAAGACTGCCGATTATAGCCTTGTAGACTATAACCGTTCCAGTGTTCCCCTCCTTGAGATCGTCGCTGATCATGAACGAAACCCTCTGCGTTCAGTTCCGGAGACCCGGACCTATTTGGAAAAGATGAAACAAACACTGAAATACATAGGGATAAGTGATTGCATGTTAGAGAAAGGCCAGTTCCGCTGTGATGTCAACATCTCTCTTCGTCCTCGGGGTTCTCAAGAATTTGGTAATCGTGCGGAGATAAAAAACATGTCATCTTTCAGGTACATTATGGACGCGTTGAGATATGAAATAAAAAGACAATCAGAAATTCTCCGATCAGGGGGCAAACCCTCACAGGAGACAAGGCTTTTTGATGAGGGGAAAAAGATAACCCTACCTATGCGGAGCAAGGAAGATGCCCCTGATTACAGATATTTTCCCGATCCTGATCTGGTGGATGTGGAGATTGGCCAGGGATTAATCCAAGAGATTATGGCGGATATGCCCGAACTCCCGGATCAAAGGGTGAATCGAATCATTCTGGAATATGATATACCAAAAGTCGATGCCCTTATATTGACGAAAGATAGGGATGTGTGTGACTTTTTCGAAAGCTGCGCCTCTTATTGTGAGGACAGAAAAAAATTAAGCGCCTGGATCACCAAAGATCTGTTTGCACTCCTTAACAATGCATCCATGCCCATGGCTAGATGCACAATTTCAGCCAAGGATTTCTCTATCCTGATTAATCTCCTTTCCAAGGGTGATATTACCGACGCAATAGGCAGGACCGTATTGGAAGAGATGTTTGAAACCGCAGAAGGTCCCGACGCCATTATTGAATCAAAAGGGCTCAGGCCTATTCAGGATGCAGACACCCTTGGAAGAGTTTTACATGAAGTGGTTGCAGAAAATGCCGATGTCGTGGAACGGATAAAAGAGGGAATGACAGGGCCAATAGATTTCCTGATTGGCCAGGTGATGAGGAAAACAAAAGGCAAGGCTGATCCGAAAAAAGTTAGAGAGTTAATCGAAGTGATGCTGGCGAGGTGAGGCTTTGAGGCCTTTTCTGAGTGACTGACGGCCTCCGGCTCAGATAGCTTACGCCTCGGAGAGGAGGCCGCCGTGCTTTTCGCAGATCTAGTTAGTGCCCATCCACAAATAGATTTTGGCCACTAGTGCGTTTCCAATCCAGAAATGAGGCATTTTTTACAAGATCAAGAAAATCAAGGGATTGCGCGGAGACGTACTTTAGTACGTCGCACAAGGAATCCCGCAGATTGACGCAGAGATTGTGAAAAAGGGCCATTTATGGATGGAAACTAGTTAATCCTGTCAACAATTTTCATGGGTTGGGCGGGTCGTTCGTCACTCTCACCCCTCCCGTCATTGGCTATATAGTGGTGGTATATAAGCATGGTTGACAGTATCGCCACTATGCGCATGTTATCTGTATTGCTCATCTTCATGCCTTTGACTTCACGGCATTTCGCCATCAGCCCCTCCACGGCACCGGGAGAAAAAATAGCCGCCTCCCTTAACGTCGATTCACTCGTCACGTCCCCTAACCACTCCAAATCATCTCCGTAGAAAAAGCTTGCCGCATCCGGCGACCTATATGGTTGTTTGGGTCTGTTCCGAATGGATTCAGGGATCAGGTCGCGAAAAGCCACCTTGAGGAGGTGTTTCTCCTCCAGGGCAAGAAGTTTATGCCTTGCTGGGAGTTGGTTTGCAAAGTCAACAAAGCCGCAATCTAGGAATGGAAAGCGACCCTCTACAGAGTTGGCCATAAGCATTCTGTCCCCCTGGGCCGAGAGGATATATCCGGAAAGCAAGGAGACCATTTCCAGCCATTGGGACCGGCAAAGCGGGTCCCACCCCCCGTGAGAATCTGGCAACTTGGATAACAGGTCTTCTACCACGTCTGTCTTCTCCATCTCCTGTCTCAAATCAGGGCTTAACATCAGCTTTACACACGAGGTCGTATCCCATCTGGGGCGGTGAGAAAGTGCGGGATCTGAGGGATCAAGGCCCTTGCCAAAAAAGGCCCTGGCAAAGGCAGGTGCACCACCAGGCGACCTCCCCATCCATGGGTACAGCCGCAGAACAATATTTGCCCTTTTTGTGGATGTTGGATTCCGTGCCAGAAAAAGGCGGACCTTGGCCTCTCTGTAAATATCATAGCCCGCCATAACCTCATCTGCCCCTTCTCCCGTAACAACCACCTTATAACCCGACTCCCGCACGAGCTTGGAGAGGAGAAACAGTGGCGTTGGTGCCGTACGAAGAATCGGGCGTTCCGCATGCCACAAAACAGCGGGAAATGCCTCTCCAATATCCCTGTGCGACACCTCAACATCCCTGTGATCTGCCCCCAGTGCGTCTACCATCTCTTTCTGATAGGGACCCTCATCAAACTCTGAATCAGAAAAACGGACTGAGAAGGTCTTAAGAGGGGCATCGGTATATTCCGCCACAATGGCGGATGTAACAGATGAGTCAATTCCCCCTGAGAGATATGCGCCAACGGGGACATCGCTTCTGGTAAAGCGCAATCTGGAGGCCTTTATCAGGTGATTACGGAGGAGATCGGCATTTTCTGTCTCACCCAAAGATACTTCACTCCCCTTATCAGGGAAGGATATGGACCAGTAAGGCCTGATTTCAATATGTCCTTCCTCCAAAACCGCGTAGTGTCCGGGTCTCAGCTCTTCTATTCCCCCAAATGCCGTCCTTGGCGCTATAGGACTCCAGAAGGTGAATGTTTCAGCCAGACCGGCGGGATCCAGCCTGCGTTCCACCCTCTTGTCAGCAAACAGGGCCTTTATCTCGGAGGCAAACAAGAGCCTGCCATAAGATTTGGTAAAATAAAGGGGCCTTATACCAAGACGGTCACGGGAAAGGATAATCCGCCCTTTTCCCTGATCCCATAAGGCCAGGGCCCACTGCCCGTTAAAACGTTCAAAGCATAATGTGCCCCATTCCTCATAAGCATGTACAATTACCTCTGTATCGCTTTTTGTTTGAAAAACATGGCCTCGATCCCGCAGCTCTGAGGCCAGTTCTATATAATTATATATTTCACCGTTATACGAGATCCATACAGATCCATCTTCATTGGACAAGGGCTGTGCCCCTGTCTCCAGGTCGATTATCGCCAGCCGAGTATGTCCCAGCGCTACGTGTTTGTCACGATAGTAGCCACTGGAGTCAGGCCCCCGGTGTCGAAGTCTCCCCATCATACGAGCAAGGAGAGATACATCCGGGGGCGAACCAGCATGGATATTGACTATTCCACAGATCCCGCACATGCCTAACCCAGACCCAGTTTTTTGATTACAAGGCTTTCAGTAGCCTGATGGCTGCCAAGGTTCTCTTGACAGATCTCATCATCAGAAAGAATAAGCCCGAACTCATCTTCGACAAAGAGCGCGACCTCAAGAAGGGCTGCTTCATCCTTGCCAGCACCCTGTCTTATCCTGCTAAACTCTAAAACACGTTCATGAACGTCTTCTGGATTCATATCATCACCTGAGAGGATCCTTGCCCTGCTTCACTCGATAGAGCAGGGCATTTTTGATCTCCCGCACTCGTTCCTCGTCCCATATCTTCTGTCCCTCAAGGTCACGCACGTAAAACACGTCGGCTATCTGATCCCCCTTTGTGGCAATCCTGGCGACACGGATATCCAGCCGAAGATCATACAGCGTGCGTGTAATCAAATATAATAACCCTATGCGATCATCCGCAAAGACCTCGATAAGGGTGAAAAAATCGGACGAATCATTATCTACTATCACCTGCGGAGGATGTGATGGCCTTCTCGGATCCAAAAAAAGAGATGGTGCAGATATCTCCCCAAGACGATACTCAAGGGAAAGCCTGCCTGAGAATATATCTCGAAGATCCTTTCTTACCGTCTCCCAAATCTCACCCGCATGAATGGGGTCCAACGGGCTGGTTACCTTGAAGATATCTACGGCAGTCCCATCCAGCCAGGTATATATATTAGCTGAAAGGATATTTATGCCCTTAAGGGCCAAAACACCCGCAAGATCAGAGAAGAGCCCTGGTCTGTCTTTGGCCATAAATGTGACTTCCCAACACCCCCCCGAGTCGTCCTCCCTTGCCTCAAGCATAAGTTGCTTATCCTTGTGACCCTTCAATCGCTCTTGAAAGTCCTGGGACATGGCCACATGACGCATAATTTCATGAGCTGTCGTATTCAGGATATACCTTGAGGACATATTTTCGAAAAAGGCATCAATATCAAAACGTCCTATTTGGTCGGCCATCAAGTGTCGTACTTGCGATCTGGTCTTCTCTGCCATCTCCGATGCAAGTGGTGTGGCCAGTTCTTTCCCTTCAAGCATATGCAGTATCTTGAAAAAGAGCTCCTGAACCAGGCTGGCAATCCACTCGTTCCAGGCCCTGGGGCCTGTCGCCTTTGAATCGGCCCATGTCAATAGGTATAGCATCTTGAGCCGTTCGGCATTGCCTACGGTCCTGGCGCATTGTACGACGATCTTTTCATCGCTCAAGTCCCTGCGGGTAGAGGTTTCAACAAGGAACAGGTGGTTTTTGACAAGGAAGACGACATCCTTGGTTGCCTCTTCATCATAGGCAAAACGTGTCAGGATAGCGCTGGTTATGACACCCCCCTTTTGAGCATGCCCTTTCCCTATCTTTCCAATGTCGTGAAACAATCCAGCCAGGAAAAGGGGTTCAGGATCTGAGAGATCCGAAAAAATATCAGGGAGTAGCACATCTTCTGCGTCAGAGACCTCCTTTAGGTACCTGACCGTCTGTAGGATATGCCTGCCAACGGGAAAAATATGATACGCATCATGCTGAACCCGATCTCTGATCTTGTGGAATTCAGGTATAAAGGCATCCAGAAATCCTGTTTCGTACATCTGTTCAAGAGCCCCAAAGGTATATGTGCCGTTCATAATATCAAGAAATGCCCTTACTGCTTTCTCCGACCCTCTAAAGGCATCATCAACAAGAAAGAGGAAGTCCTGGACAAGCCTCCTCGCCTCCAGGGAAAGGGCACAGCCTAACCGAGAACACTGTACAAATATACCTACCAATAGAAAAGGGTTCAAAAGAATAGCCTTCGCAGACTCAAAATTTAGTTCGTCACGATCAAAGATAAAACCGTCTTCCAGGTCCACTCTCTTGAACCTCTTTTTCTCCCCACGACTTCTGGGGAGGTAACCCCGGGCAAAAGACCGGTAAAGAGACTTTATGGAAGCCATACACGCATGGAGTCTTCCCATGAATTGTTCCACGGCCAGGGCCCCGCTTTCATTTTTGAATCCCAGTGTCCGGGCAATCTTCTCTTGATATTCGAAGCCTAACCGATCATTTTTCCTCACGGACATATAGTGGAGGTGGTTTCGAACAAGCCAGATGAACCTCAGATTGGACCTCAGGGTCCGGTATTCATTGTGGGAAAGCTTCCCGAAATACTCCAGGTCCCTTGGGACCCTGCAATTAAAAAAGGCCCTGGCAAGCCACAACATTTGATGATAATCTCTCAACCCGCCAATACCTTCCTTAAGGTTCGGTTCAAGTAGGTAGCTCGCATCCCCAAATTTTTCCATGCGGTCCGTATCTCGATCTTTAAGCCACCTTCCAAAGACCTCTGTCCTTTTGGTAATAGCATTTTCTCGCAGATCCTCCGTCAGGGAGAGGTAGAGAGGGGAATCCCCACATAGAAAACGGGCATCCATCATGGAAGTGAGGACCTCAAAATTGTCCTTAGATAGTTTCAAACAATCTCTGATATTTCGTATCCCATATCCGAGGTCAAGCCCAAGGTCCCAAAGCGGGAAAAAGATGTCATTGGCCAATTCTTTTGCCAGCGCCGGTATCTTTGAGTCAAACAAGACCATTATATCGATATCCGAATAAATACAGAGCTCCGCCCGTCCATAACCTCCCACAGCTACAAAGGCAAATGGGCTTCTCTCCCTAAATAGCTCTTGACCGATCCGACTTTCCTGAAGACGCCTTCTGAAATATTGATCTATGATCTCCGTATAGTCTGACAGAAACTTCTCCGAGACTGTCCCTTTAGAGAAAAGGGAGAGGAGACGTTCCCTGGATTCTTTTAATTCTTCATAGGCAGCCCTCATTTTGCCTTCACCCTAAGCTCCGTTTTCTCCTCTCACCTAACCAGCTTGGCAAGGCCGTCTAGGTAAAGCTCATCCTGTCCAAGGCAGTTTTCACGTATCAGCTCAATAAATAGGGGTTGATCACCAGACGATGAATAGGCCAGGGCCGGCAGTGGGACCTTTTTTAAGGCCAAAAACCAAGACAAACGCATCATTAATACCCCCCTGTCATCACTGTCATCGCGCGGCGATATGCCCCACTGCCGGCCTTGGCCTTCTACTACCATAGTTACCCTCAATTATTGAGCTATTGCGTTTTCACTTACCAACCATTGGCTATATGGCCTCTTTCCCTGTTTCACCGGTACGTATCCGGATGACATCCTCCACCGGAATGACAAAAATCTTACCATCTCCGATCTGACCGGTATGGGCCTTATCCTTTATGATTCTCACGGCCTCAGTCACAAGGCCGGATTCCATGACCACCTCAATCTTGATCTTGGACACGAAGTCCACTTGATACTCAGCTCCTCGGTAAATCTCCTTGTGTCCACGCTGGCGTCCGAATCCCTTTACCTCTGTAACCGTGAGGCCCTTGACACCCAGGCCTGAAAGGCCATCCTTTACGTCGTCCAGCTTGAAAGGTTTGATAATTGCCTCTACTTTTTTCATAACCTTTTCTCCTTCTTTCCTTTCTATTACTGAGGGACCCTATTTATAGATTATAGGCCATTTCATCGTGTTGACTCAAATCCAACCCACTCATCTCTTCATCTTCAGGAACACGCAAGCCCAAACACTTGTCAATGGCCTTAAAGAGGATATAACTTGCAATAAAGGTATATACTATTGTTACCAAGATGGCCAGACACTGTATGCCTACCTGAGATGGATTCCCAAAAAAAAGCCCATTCCTGCCGTCCGGATTGACTAGCGTGCTCGCAAAGAGACCTGTGGCAATAAGTCCGATAATTCCCCCAACCCCATGAATACCAACCACATCCAGGCTATCATCATACCCAAACTTGTTCTTGGCCAAGATTCCGAAATAGCACCCAATTGCGGCCATCAGGCCTATTAGTGCGGCAGGGATAGGGCCCACGAATCCTGCGGCCGGGGTTATTGTTGCAAGGCCGGCAATAGCACCACTAGCCGCACCAAGGGTAGTTGCCTTGCCGCTAAACTTCCATTCCATTGCAACCCAGCCCAATGCCCCTGCAGTTCCTGCCACATGGGTCGCCACAAAAGCGCTTCCCGCCAATGCCCCTGCGGACAAGGCACTCCCTGCATTAAAGCCGAACCAGCCGAACCAGAGAATACCGGCCCCCAGAAGTGTCATAGGAAGGTTATGAGGTCGAAGGTTTTCAGTGCCATATCCCTTTCGCTTCCCCAAGACAATTGCAGCGGCAAGAGCTGCTACGCCTGAACTGACATGGACAGCAACGCCGCCTGCGAAGTCAAGGGCACCTAGATTTCTGAGCCAGCCGCCATTACTCCATATCCAGTGGGCAAGAGGGTTGTAGACAAGTGTGGCCCACAATACGCTAAAAAGGAGAAAAGGACCGAATCGCATCCTCTCCGCAAAGGCACCTGTTATGAGGGCAGGAGTAATGATCGCAAACATGCATTGATAAATCATAAAGACCTCATGAGGCACCGTAGGGGCGTATACAGGGCTGGGTGTTAGCCCCACTCCCCTCAGACCAAACCATTCCAGTCCTCCAATAAGCCCAAATTTATCGGGACCGAAGGCCATGCTATAACCCCAGAGAATCCATTCAAGAGTTATGACACCAATTACGATAAAACTCTGCATAATAGTAGCTAGGGCGTTCTTAGAGCGAACCATCCCGCCGTAAAACAACGCTAGGCCAGGAGTCATGAACATGACCAGGGCCGCTGAAATCAAGATAAAGGCAGTATCCGCACCATTCACCATATTTCACCTCCAATAGTATTTTCTTCGAAATAGAGCAAAACACATGCCATATCGAACAAAGATTTTATTAAATGAAAAAACAGTAAGTTACAGGCTAATAAAAACAGAGATGCATATAACTATATGACAATTTTGTAGTAAATATAGCGGAAATAGTAGACCAAATTTTAGACCCTGAAAGGGTTTTGAGGAAGTCCGTAGGGCCTTTTCTAAGGTACGGATTTTCGTTGACACAGTTCAAATTTTTTGATATGATTTCAAAAGCTTATTCTGGTGATTACAACCACCTTACCCTATATCTAGAGACACCTTGCTTTGATGACCCCCCAGAGGGCGCCCTTGAAAGGGCAAAGGGAATGAATAACTATTCAATATTTTTGATCTTACTTGTAGTTACCTTGATTACGGCCCCTTTTTCTTCTCTTGCCATGGATTCCATGACAGACAGCGAAATGGATTCCATTATAGGCCAAAGTGGCGTCGAGATTAGGGTCGTGGATTTCTCGGTGGATCTGCACATCATGAATATAGCCTGGGCCGACTCGGATTGCGGGACCCTGATGGTATCGGGTGTCCCAGTTACCTATGGACCAGGGTATGTCAACATTAAGGATTTTTATGTGAAAAATCTTTATATTACCATGGACACCAACGCATCAGGCATCACGTCAGACGCAAATGGTACCTTCGTCCAATACTGTGCTCAACCCCTGACCCTCGACGTGATGACGTCAAGCACAAATCCCAGAGAAAATACCTTTTGCGTGGACCGGGGCAAGACCATGCTGGTGATCGGTGTGCCCGACATGTACATTTCTGCAGAAGTGTTTCATTACCTGCTGCTCCCACCCGCCTTTCCCCTTAAGGACAGTGACCCAATCACTTATTCGTTTGAAGGCCACACCTGGCTCGGCGGAGATATGTATTTAGATGATGAGGCCGACACAGTAGAGACCGCCAAATACCAAGACAATGAAAAATGGGACTATACGAGAGAACCGCCAGAGAAAAAGAAGCACCTGATAAATATGATGGTTTCAGGCGTGGAGCTGTCCCTCCATGCATATGTCGGCGGATATGAGACCGCCAATTTCACACCCGGTCAGAGCATCCATCCTTTCAAACCAAATCACAGGGCATTGATTCTGCTTTCGACCCACTAGGCCGTCTATATAACACAAGATCGTAAATTTTGAGCCAAGCCCGCCCTGGCGCGACGAGAGACACGTTTGCAGGAGAGGCTGGTTTGTAATTATCTCTGGAAAAGTTTTGCAATGCCTCAATTCAGCCAGGTCTGGGCCAGGGTGTTGCGAATCGTCAACGATTATCAGCCCCTGGAAACCGATGCCAGATGCTGGTTCCTGGGTGCTGGCCGAAGATTCCGGTCCATTCTGTTATGTAAAATTTGGCCGATAAGAACACATTGAGCGCCATGTTGTCATTGCAATGTAATGGCCCAGCCATTATAATCCACGCCAAAGGTTATATTAACAACTGGTAGTGAGAGTCAAAGGGGGAAGAATATGCAGAGAATTTTGATCATTGGTGCTGGATTCATGGGGTCAGGCATTGCCCAGGTCTGTGCGCAGTCAGGCTTTAGTGTTCACCTGGCCGATACAAAACATGAGACACTGGACAATGCCTTAAGCGGGATAAAGTGGACCCTGGAGAAGCTATTTTCGAAACAGATTATCAAGGAATCTCCCGAAACTGTCCTGGCCAGGATCACTCTCGAGGCGGATTTCAATGCTGTTACAGATGTAGATTTAGTAATTGAGTGCGTCTTCGAGGTCGAGAGTCTCAAGCGGGAAATCTTTCAAGAAATAGACAAACTGGCACCAGAAAAAACAGTGTTGGCAACCAACACATCATCCATACCTATCTCTCGAATTGCACAGGCCACAAAGCGCCCAGAACGCGTCTTGGGTCTCCATTTCTTCGGACCTGTCCCTCTGATGAAACTGGTGGAGGTGGTCAGCGGTGAGAAAACTTCCCCTGAAGTCTTTGAAAAAGGGGTCTCCTTTGTCCATTCACTGGGTAAGACACCCGTCCGAGTGAGGCGTGAGATCCCCGGTTTCGTTATGAACCGAATATTTTCAGCGGCCTTCAGGGAGGCCGTTGACCTTGTGGCCCAAGGCGTAGCCAGTCCGGAGGATGTAGACGCCGGTATGCGATTGGGATATGGCTGGAACGCGGGTCCATTTGAGATTGCCGACAACGCAGGACTGGACACCTTTCTGTTGATAGGTATGGCAATGAAAGACATGGGGGTAGAAGATCTGATCCCACGTTCTGACCTGATTGAGAGAATGGTAAGGGAAGGTCGCTTGGGTCGAAAGGCGGGAAAGGGCTTCTACCGATATACTCCAGAAGGAAGGCGCATTCCCTTTGGCAACGAAGGTTGATATATCTTGACTCTCACTCAAAAGCCTGCTCAGCGGCAAGAGCTCAAAAAGCCCCGGCTCCCGGGGTACCATGACTCCAGAGAGGAACGGTGATTCTTGAAATTTAAATATTGGCCAGTAGTAGATTTACCATGGATAATCAGGAGGTAAAATGCAAACAAAATCTGAGCTGGACGTTTTCCTTAGTCCAGAGTCAGTGGCAGTTATAGGCGCTACCGAGAGGCCAGGGTCTTGGGGTTCCTTTATTATGGAAAGCCTGCTTTCCTTAAATTTTACGGGAAAAATATATCCTGTGAACCACCAGGCCCGCAGGGTTTTTGGCCTCCCCGCATTCACGGATATAAGAGATATAAGGGCACCCGTAGAGCTTGCTGTACTAACCATTCCAGAGGAATCTGTGGAACAAACTATCATTGCCTGCGGACAAAAGGGAGTCAAAGGGATCACGATGATTACCGCGGGATTCGGCGAGGTTTCAGATGATGGACGCCAAAGGCAAGTGGCCCTTGCACAGATTGCCCGATCCAATGGTATGCGCCTGCTCGGGCCCAATGTAAGCGGAACATTCAACCTCCACGCCGCATTCAATGCCTCCGCCACTTCCTCCGACAATCTCCTGGCAACTCCTATTGCCGCTGTCTGTCAGGGTGGATATGCCTTTTACGATCTTTTGTCGTCTGGCAGGGATAAGGGCCTCGGGGTCGGAAAGTTTATCCATACCGGAAATGAATGTGATTTGACAATTACCGACTTCCTTTCCCACTTCGGCACGGACCCTGATGTGAAATGTATTGTTATGTACATTGAGACCATCCGCGACGGAAGACGATTTATTGATGTGGCGAGCGAGGTATCAAAAAAAAAGCCGATAATAGTTTACAAGGCGGGCAGGACCCCGGGCAGTGCCCGCGCTGCACAAAGCCATACCGGCGCGCTCGCAGGGAAAATTGACCTATACAAGGGTGTCTTCCATCAGGCCGGTATCATCACTTCGCCCGCCATGGAACTCCTACTCCCCCTTGGGCATGCGTTGATCGAACACCCTCCCATGAAGGGGCCACGTGTTGGGATCATCACCATGGGTGGTTCGTGGGGGGTCTCCCTCTCCGACGCCTTGGAGGAGGCCGGACTCCTGGTCCCAGAATTCACCCAAAGATTACAGGGGGCGTTGCGGTCCCTGGGCATGCCAACCAGGGCCTCAACAAGAAACCCGGTTGATCTTGGCGCTTCCGGGCTTTTCCTCTCCGTTGATATACCTTTAGCACTTGGTCGTGAGATGCTCTCTTCCGGTGAGGTGGATGTGCTAATTTTGCATGGCATAGGTAGACCGGGAATGCACACGGAAGATACCCCGGATGAGTGGAAATTTTTTCTGGAAATTGAAAAAAAACAGATCACGGGCCTGTCTGCACTTGAAAAAGAAACTGGCATTCCCGTGCTGATAGGAAGCCATTACAACCCCTGGGAGAGCCAGGCGGTCTGTGATCTCAACAAACAAGGCATAAGAATATACAACCGCCTTTCAGAGATCGCGCAACTGCTTTCTTTGATGTATGAATACCGCCAACAGTTCACGGACTAGGGGGATCAGGGGTAGGGAGGAGATGCCGAGACATGTCGAATACGCACTATTTGAAACTGCGCGAATTCCTGGATCAATTCCCTCTGGGGTTTCCTAGGACGCCTTCAGGTGTCGAGATCAAGATATTGAAGAGACTATTTTCAGAAGAAGAGGCCAAGATGGCAGTACTGCTGACCCCTTTTCCAGAAAAGGTCGACCAGATTGCGGACCGGGCCGGGATTGAAGAAAAGGGGCTCAAGCAAAAACTGGAATCTATGTCCAAAAAAGGTCTCATCTTTCGGATCCGACGCGATGGCGATACCTTCTATAATGCAGCCCCGTTTATGATAGGTCTGTATGAGTATTCAGTAAAAAAAATAGACAAAAAATTGGCCTTGCTCTTCAAAGAATATTACGACACGGCCTATCTCAAAGAAATGGGCGCAAGCAATGTGCCTGGCTTCAAGGTTATTCCGATTGGAAGAAATATTTCTGACAAAATGGTTCTCCTGCCATTTCATAAGCTTGAACAAGAAATCAAGGCGGCCAGAAAGATTTCTGTTACTGATTGTATCTGCAGGAAGGAGGCACGCCTGAGCGGTAACGGTTGTGATTATCCCTTAGAGACATGTCTGAGTTTTGGTGTTGCAGCGGAATACTATATCGAAAATGGAATGGGTCGTGAAATCGACGCTGAAGAGGCAATAAGAGTCGTTCAGGAAGCCGACAGGGCCGGCCTGGTCCATGCCGGAGCTAACGCCAAGCATCTCTCAAATATATGCAACTGCTGCCCATGTTGTTGTGCATCCCTAAAGGGGATAACAAAACTTGGGCATGACAAACACAAATACCTCAATGCACTATTCAAGGCAGTCATAGATGAAGATGAATGTGTAGGCTGTGGAGAATGTTTTGACCGTTGCCCGGTCAAGGCCATAATGCTCGGAGATAGAGCTTCTGTGGATACCAAGAGATGTCTTGGATGTGGTTTATGTGCAAGCACTTGCCCTGCCGAGGCCATCTCATTACACCTGAGGGAGGACAGTGATGAGCCGTTTGACAAGGTGTTGGGCATGGCCATGGCCATCCTAGAAGGCAAAAGGGGAAATGCCTAACTGCTGCATTCTGACCATGACGTGATCATGGCCACAATAACCATAATTATCATTATGGCAGCTAACCACCACGGTGTATAAAGGCCCATGCTGATACTCAAAAGCATTACGGGGACAAGAGACAAAAGCGTTAACGCCAAGATTATCCACCAGGCCCAAATATCTCCTTTATTGAATGGGCCCTTGACTAACAGCGCCAGTGTTATACCGCTAGATAGCGAAGCAACGCCGGCTCCTTTGATTAATATAAGCAGAAGGGCTCCAACTTTGGGTGCTAATTGTTCATGAGTCATCCCCAGGTACCTTTCATGATAGGGCATAATCCTGGAAGAACCAAGATAGACAATGCCGACAAGTATCGCCAAAGCCGAAACCAAGTACAGCAGAATAGATGCAATTTTTAATCTCTTGCTCACTGTTTCGCCCTCCGTTCATGTCTTCGATTTCAAGAAAAACCCTGGACCTCCCTTTGACCCCCAAACGCCCATTTCGGGTTGCCGTTTCCTTACCCTGGGGAACTTACCACTTTTGGTATGGACATGCAAATTGGACCATCCCCCGATGGACAAAAAAAGAAAAATTCGACCGGACTAATCATGAATATCAATTGCCAAGATCACCGGAAATCCATGGAGCTCCTTGAGCTCAAGCTGCGCCTAAAAAAGGGCATAAATGACTCAAAGGCATTAGAAGAGGTACAAACAAGGATCAAGATCCTTGAGAAAGAACTAAAACTCGACTGAGCACACAAAGTTAAGAAAGGAGGGTCCTCTCCAAAAGTGTTGGTGAGACCCTAAGGGTTCTAGGGGTCAAGGATTCAAGGATTCGAGTGAAGTGCTTAAGAATTACAAAGAACTGAATATTTGGCAAAAGTCCTATCAGCGTGGCCACACAGGTGTTTAGTCGGCCTTCTACCTTCAGTCTATCCACCTGAGTTACTCTTTGGAAAACAAACACTTGAACCCTTGAATCCTTGACCACTTTCTCCCAATTGATTGAGAGAAGAGCCAAAAAGGAACGCCCCCAGGGACAAGGATCATTCCCTATATCCAGCGGTTAGACAGGCAACTCAAAATTCCTTTGCACTATCCACCATTAATGTAACAGGGCCATCATTTATCAAGTAAACATCCATCATCTCCTGAAACCGGCCGGTAGCTACCTGGATGCCTTTTGTCTTCATTAGCCCGATAAAATGTTCATAAAGCCTTATTGCCTTTTCAGGCCCGGCAGCCTTGGCAAAAGAGGGCCTGCGCCCCTTTCGACAGTCACCCCACAGGGTAAATTGAGAAACAACCAGGGCAGCCCCACCTGTTTCCAACAGCGAGAGGTTCATAAACCCCTTTGCATCCGGAAATATCCTCATATGGGCGATCTTGTTTACCAAATAATCACTGTCCTTTTCCGAATCATCCTTGCCTATACCCAGAAAAATCAGGACTCCAGACCCTATCTCTCCTACTGTTGCGCCCTTGACCTTTACCCTAGACTCCTTTACCCTCTGTACTATGGCCTTCATGTGTCACCCTTATTCCAGTATATACCCACGGGATTACGCCTCTGGTCCTCTGCCAACTTTCGATAGATTGAATGGTCATCGCTGTCTTTAGAATGGCCCGAGCCAGGCCTATGATATCATGACACCCTCACTAATACTCATCAATCCCTGGATTTACGATTTTGCCGCCTACGATCTATGGGCCAAGCCCTTGGGATTGCTATACCTTGCAGGATATCTAAGGAATTGCGGTTTCAAGATACATCTGATCGACTGCATGGATGTTCA
>Ga0307425_1000170_pt1 | contig 39572 bp, 35 predicted proteins | sample SalMarWE160330MG_FD_202152 | JGI IMG/M metagenome (GOLD analysis project Ga0307425, IMG submission 202152) | Salt marsh sediment microbial communities from the Plum Island Ecosystem LTER, Massachusetts, United States - WE1603-30 | ecosystem: Environmental > Aquatic > Marine > Intertidal zone >... | reverse complement strand
GATGACCATACGCCAGATGATTTTTTAGACAATATGGTTTCATCATCTAAAGATTCCAAGGTTTTAATAAATGGTTCATAATCGGAAAGCATTTTAAGAGGTTCCTAACCAGTGATTGAGCAGTTTCTGCGTATCTCCAAAAAGTTGAAAAATCAGCAAGCCATTTTCGAATAATTCCCCCAAATGCTAACTGTATAACTCCGCATATGAATGCTATGCAGAAAACTGTGAGATTACATGTGGGATAAAGGGGATTCTTGGGTTTACAGTTTTTACGATTTAAGGTTTTGCACTTGTGATGACGGTTTTTTCTCCCAACAGGAAAACAAGCTCCTGTCGGGAGATGGGTAGGCCGAATTTGAGAGGGTGTTCCATGGGAACCTCGGTGAGGTCGGTAATGGGTAATGGGTTAATTGTTAGGGATCTTACTGAAAATTAAGCGGAAGTCAAGAAAAATCGCTCTTATTTGTCTATTGATTTCCCCCGCTCAAAGTCACCCTGCGACTTGCCTTTGGCTCCGCGAATACCGGGTACAGGGACTTTGACCCTGTCAGCCAACCCAGTTTTGGACCTTCAAACCCGGTACGCGTTGAAATTCCCGCTCGTTGTTGGTCACTATGGTAAGGCCTTCCGCCTTGGCGTGCGCGGCGATCCACAAATCATTGTTTCCGATAGGCATCCCTTTGGACTCCAATGATGCACGGATGGCTCCATAAGTTTCCCCGGTATTCTCCGGCATTGGCAAAACAGGAATGAAGGTTTTGAATTCCTCCAGCAACTGCAAGGCCTTTTTGCGCTGCCGACTTTTCTCGGCACCATACAGCAACTCCCCCCACGTGATGACCGAAATCGCAGCATCCCCGGGTTTAAGCCTCTGAAAACGCGCTAACACCTCCCCAGGCTTCTGACGCTGGATGTAAATACAGATGTTGGCGTCCAGCAGATAACGAGGAGGCATTACAGTCCCTCGCGATGTTGTGGCGGCATATCCCGGCGGCCTTCAGCAAGAAAATCTTCGGGAAGACTGGTCAACAGCTCAAAGGCCCGCGTTAATCCCTTGGCCGGTTCTCGAAGCACAATTTCATCGCCACGGCGGAAGATTTCAAGCAGCTTGCCCCTGACGGAGAATTCCTTTGGCAATCTGACGGCCTGACTGTTCCCTGATTTAAAAACTCGAGTCGTCGTCACAATGGTCTCCTTTTTTTGAAGCACGGGTCATCCCCATACCAGATTGTATGCGACATTTCCGCTGTTTTGTATACACATCTAAGTATATACTTACTAAAAGACACTGTCAACTTATTTATAGCGAAGCTTCGCCTCGAATCACGCCTGGGGCGTGACTGCGCGATACTGGATACTGGATACTGGATGCTTGATGCTGGATACTGGATACTGGATACTTGATGCTGGTCGAAGATCCCGTTTTTATCGGGGATAAAGATTTGGTATCCACATTTGCCCAGAACATCATCAGTTAAAGGGTTCTCTTTCTAAAAACTGGGCTTAAAATTCACGATCTTGATCATTATAGACGGATAGATGATGCGAGGCGGTTTCTCACGGTCCGAGTGAATGAAGTTGGACCACTACCTCTTGATATAGGGTGCCTTCAAACCCTTTAACATTGGATAGTGTTTTGTGTTCAGAGTCTTGAGTTCGGCGTCTTCAGTCACTGCCGTCGCAGCCATGAGAGCATCGGCCAAGCCGATTCCGTACGACTTATGATAGTCGCGTTTGAATAATCCCCCAGTCTTGGCTATTTCGGATGTGATCGGTAGAACAGGAAACAGTGCAACAAAATCGTCAAGTCTCGCTCTCTCATCATCCCTTACCCCGGCATAAAGCTCTGCAACAACAATGGAAGAAAGGACTATCTCGGCAGAATGCTTTTCAACGTAGGAAATCGCTTTTGTATAGCCTCGAAGGAAGTCAACAATAACATCAGTGCCAATTAGGATCTGTTTCTTCATGATAGAGAGTCCCTATCCCATTCGGACCTGATAGACCTGAAGTCAGGAAGATCTTTTCTGTCTTTCCACATTCCCGCGACTCGGCTAATAACTGCCTTTCGTTGTTTTGTACTTAGCTTCCCTATCAAACTGTCAATAGCCTCACGAATCAGCTCGCTTTGTTTTTTCCCACTCTCCGCCGCAAGTGCGCGCAAATCGTCTCTTTCCTGTTCGGTCAAGTATATCTGTGTTCGGATCATGATGCACCTCCAATGTATACATCATACACCACACTAACCATCGAGCCAAGCCCAACATTAACCCTCGCTCGGATAAACCGGAGAAATGCCTAAAGTTAAAGGGAAAAGCATGAATCGATGGGCAGGGTCTTCCATTTCGGAGTTGGGTGGACGGGCAGGCGGTTTAGAATCCTGGAAAGATAGCCATATTAGTGTTGCCTCGGGCCTTTTTCAATACTATATATGGTAGATTGCCCATTCCTCATGAATTTTGGTCCATTTCGGGGGCAAAATATTTGACAGGATAACAGGATAGACTTGATATCAATTTACCATTTTGAAGAGAGAAAAGTTGAAATTAAGGCCTGGCAAAAAATAACTTATTAGAATTTGCGCCCAGATTTAGGTCAGATTCGTTCGATCCGAAAGCTCAAAGCCACAGGAATAGTGAGCTATTTCGAGGACTTTGAGATTGAGGAGCGGATGAAGATGGCCTGAAGATGGGATGCTAAAATGACAAGTTATTTTTTGCCAGGTCCTAAGCGTAAGGGCAAGGATTTGAACTTAACGATAAACAGGATTTATAAATAGTGCCTGAACGAAAACTGTCTTTTTCGCCCATATCTGCGTCAGACTCAAATTTTAATCCTCGAAATACTCAATGTATTCCTGCGGTTAAAATTTTCGTCTTCCTTGATCTGAACAAAAGATCCTAGTTTTCGTTCGGGCACTAAATAATCAAGTCAATCCTGTTATCCTGTCTAAGATAGCTGAACTGTTACACCTGAAAAATCCTATATGGAAAAAGAAATTATAAGGCTTGTGGAAGAGAAAGGGCCGTTAACCGGGGCTGAGATATTGGAGGTAATCGACAGCGACCTCCTCATCCTGTGGCGATGCTGCAAACTCTCCAGGCGCCTAACCATCCGGACCATAGGCCGACAATATTTGAGGCTGGATCGCAGGATTGAAGGCTTTGCCCGGCTATCACCTTCTATTTTGCGGGAATTCTTGACCTATTCGGTAATCGGACTCACAGGGGATCACGATGCCCTGATTCAACGGGCCAATGAAATCAATTCACACATTGAGCAAATAACCAGGGTAAAGTCGGAACTGGCCTACACCATCCTTTCAGCAGTGGTGGGCCGGTTTGGAAACAGTGACCTGATCAATCGACAGGCCTGCATTATAATCGCAGGGGATATCGTTTATAATATGGCCCACGATGTTCCCCGTCCTGAAAGGAGTACCGGCAAACTGGTAAAAGGGTCGGATATGGACATCGTCGTTGTTGTGGATGATCTATTTCCAGAGCGGTTGTCAGAGAGGTTAGACGAAATAATTTACCAGGAAAAACAGAATATTCTGATAACGCCCCACCTCAGAGAGGAGATAGACTATATTGTTAAGGATATGAATCGTGTAAGGGAGCAGATAAAGTTTGAAACCTTCAAACATATGGTCGCTTGTAAGATTCTCCAGGAAGGGACATTGCTTTACGGGAGCGAAGATCTGTTCAGCGCCATCAAGGAAATGCTGCGAAGAGAGGGGATCACGGAAAGGTTGAATGACCTGGAAAATCGGGCCAGGCGCTTTCGAAGGGATGCCGAAGCCCACCTCCTGAAAGATAGCCCCGAAAAAATCAGATCGGAATATCAGCATCTTTTTTATCCAACCGAGGAATCAGAGGAGTTTGAGTGACACTACTCAGACAGTTCAATATCCCGGTGTTTCAGTACTACCTCCCTCTTTTCTCCTCGCAGATGCTCATAGATATCTTCAGCGATGGTCACTGAACGGTGCCTCCCGCCTGTACAGCCTACCGCAACCGTTAGATATGATTTGCCTTCCCTTTCATAAAGGGGAAGCAGGTGCTCAAGGAGAGAAAAGTATTTTTTCAAAAACTCCCGGGTTTCATCCCATTTCAGTACGAATCTGCGTACCCTCTCATCCTTTCCATCTAATCTTTTCAGTTCGGGTATAAAGTAGGGATTAGGGATAAACCGGACATCTATCAGCAGGTCCGCCTCAAGGGGAATACCGTATTTGAAACCGAATGAGATAATGGATATCCGCATCCTTTCAACCCGGACACCCTGCAATGCATGCTGAATAATGACATCTTTCAACTGGTGTACCGTTAAATCGGAGGTGTCGATAATCTCATCTGCGATCTCTTTTAGCCCCTTTAACTGCCCCTTTTCAGACCTGATGGTGCCAATCAGATCCGTTCCTTCAGAAATCGGATGTTGTCGCCGGGTTTCGCTGAACCGTTTTACCAGCACCTCTTCAGAGCACTCCAAAAAGAAAACCTCGAAGTGATAACCCTCACGGCGCAGCATATGGAAGATTTGGTGGTAGTTTTTCACGAATTCCTTCTGTCTGAGATCCATGCCAAAGGCGACTTTCTGAACTTGGGAGGCGCTATTTGCATGAAGTTTCAAAAACTTCGGCAAGAGCAAAACCGGCAAATTGTCGACACAGAAGTACCCGGAATCCTCAAGGGCATCTATTGCAGTGCTTTTTCCGGAACCGGAAAGACCGGTAATAATGATGATATTAGGATTTTTCATAGGCCAGTGTTATGATTTTCGAAACGTTTCATTAATAGTGCCAGCGATTGCACGACTCGTCAAGGGGAGACTTTTGAAAAACACCCCCTTTCGCCCAATCTCCGCGTTGCATTCAGATTTTAATCCTCGAAATACTTCAATGTATTCCTGTGGTTAAAATCTTCACGCGCCTTGATCTTGGACGAAATTGAGCATTTTTCAAAGGTCTCAACGGATAGAAGAGGCAAAAACGTTTGAAAAAAATCTTGATTGGTTGTATAAGAATCTGCACAGATGACTGAAGGTGAGATAAGGAGCAGGAATGAAAGGGGAAAAACTTGGACCTAACACCCAAGAATAACGAAGCGATCATCGAGTTAATAGAGAAAGGCGTGGAGATCCCGAACCCCCTCACCATTGATATTGGCGAAGAAGTCAAGGTTTCTCAAGTCTCCGGTAACGGGGTAAAGATCTATCCTGGATGTCGCATTTATGGAGAGGAAACGGTCATCGCGGCAGGAGCCCAGATTGGCCACGAAGGGCCGGTAACCATTGAAAACTGTCAGATCGGCCCAGGTGTTGAACTCAAGGGAGGATATTTCAAAAAGGCAGTTTTTTTGGAGAAAGCAAGCATGGGTCTTGGAGCACATGTTCGCGAAGGGTGCATATTGGAAGAACAGGCCAACGGTGCCCATTGCGTGGGTCTCAAACAGACCATCCTTTTTCCTTTTGTTACCTTGGGGAGCCTGATCAACTTTTGTGACTGCCTGATGGCCGGGGGGACAAGTCGTAAAGACCACAGCGAGGTGGGCAGTTCATATATCCATTTCAATTTCACTGCCGATGGGGACAAGGCCACGGCCTCGCTTTTTGGCGACGTCCCGCGAGGCGTTATGCTCAACCAGCCGGGTATCTTCTTGGGAGGCCAAGGAGGTGCGGTTGGACCTGTGAGATTGGGCTACGGCAATATTGTCACCGCGGGCACTGTTCTGAGGAAGGATGTCTTAGAGAGCAACAAGATGATCATAGGGAAATCCTACCGCGGAGGAGTAATCCCTTTTGTTCCCGATCTTTATGCAGGCCTGTCACACATGGTGGAAAATAATATCCTCTATCTGGCAAACCTGACAGCCCTTGAACAGTGGTATATCCATGTCCGGCAAGGGATTTTCAATACTCATGAATTGGGCGATCTGATCTATACGGGCGCGCTTGAAAAATTAGCGATGGCCAAAAAAGAACGGATTAAACGACTCAAGGCCGTGGCTGACAAGATGCCCGATTCCCTGAAAAAGGATGGCGGCGGGGAGCGTACCAGTACCGGCAAAATTGAGCTGCACAACAATGTCGGGCAGGTCTGCGACTTATTTGATTCAGACATGGCAGCCGAAATCGGAGCTGAGCATCGGGACCCTTTCCTGGCCGGAGTTCATAACCAGATGAATGATAATAATGCAGATTATTTGAAGCTCATTCAAGGCCTCCCCGCAGACCTCTCCCGCAAGGGCACACTCTGGTTAGATGGGATCATTCATGAGCTTTGCCGGAAAACAGCGGGGCTGCTTCCTTCCATGAATCTGTTCAGAAAGTAACCGCGCGTTCTCTGGGAGGCCGTCCGAGAATGGCTATTTTCCGCAATCTCCGCGTCAGGCTCAGATTTGAATCCTCAAAATACTTCAATGTATTCTTGCGGTTAAAATCTTCGCCTTCCTTGACCATGCAAAAAATCTCTCATTCTCGGACAGCCTCCTAGGGCGAGGATAGAATCCTATGGGTAAATTATTCGGGACTGATGGAATCAGGGGTGAGGCTAATCTCTACCCGATGGACGGGATGACTGCCTTTTCCGTGGGCCAGGCAGTCACCCATCTCCTCAAAAAAGGAGGTCGCAAGGTACGGATAGTCATCGGTAAAGACACCCGTATTTCCGGTGACATGTTGGAGAACTCGCTCGTGGAGGGTATCGTATCTATGGGTGGTGATCCCTGTCCTGTGGGCATCCTTCCCACCCCCGGCATCGCATTTGTCACCGTGGATACAAGCGCTGACGCAGGGATTGTGATCTCAGCGTCCCACAACCCTTACCAGGACAATGGGATTAAGATATTTTCGGGGGACGGATTCAAGTTGTCCGACGACCAGGAGGAACTTATCGAGAATCTCATCCTGACGGACGATCTCTCCCGAATAGCGGCCCCGGCAAAGGAGATGGGGCAGACAACACGGATTGATGATCTCTTTGACCGCTACATATCTTTTCTGAAAAAAAGCTTCCCTCACGATCTGACCATGAAAGGGATTAAGATAGTTATCGATACGGCCAACGGCGCCACTTACAAAACCGCACCAGCCCTCTTTGCTTCTTTAGGCGCCGATGTTGCCATGATCCACGATTGCCCTGACGGGATAAATATCAACGATAACTGCGGTTCGCAATTTACGCAAGACCTACAGGAACATGTGAGACAGACCGGGGCCGCAATCGGACTCGCCTTTGACGGGGATGGAGACCGTTTGATTGCAGTAGATGAAAAGGGCAAAAAAATCACCGGCGACCAGATCATGTTGATCTGCTCGAAGGCCCTCAAGGAACAGGGCAGATTAAAGAATAACCTCCTGGTCACCAGCGTGATGAGCAATCTCGGCCTTAGCGTGGCATGCAAAAGAGAGGGTATCAACCGCCATGAATCTAAGGTTGGCGACCGACATGTCTTAGAGGAGATGCAGCGTTTGGGGGCCGTGATCGGCGGGGAAGAGTCGGGGCATGTAATCCTGTTGGATCACCATACCACAAGCGACGGTGTGATCACCGCCCTTCAACTGATCGCAGCAATGGTAAGGGAACAGAAGACCATTTCCCAACTGGCGGCCATGATGGATGTTTATCCACAAAGGCTAATCAATGTGGAGGTCAGGAGCAAGCCTGAGATATCTTCAGTCCCACAGATGATGGAGGCAATCAAGGATGTTGAAACCCGACTTGGCGATCAAGGCCGCGTACTGGTGCGCTACTCCGGCACCCAAAACCTGTGCCGAGTAATGGTTGAGGGGCCTACAGACGATGTGACCGAAAAACAGTGCAGGCGGCTCGCCACCGTGGTAGAAATCGCCCTGGGCTGATTTCAGCTCTCTCCCAAGAAATACTCGTTCATCTTTCCCCTGACCTCTACTATTGTCTCCTCAAGCCAGAGCACATCGGCAATACTGAGCCTGCCAGCCTTCTTAGCACCGCCCTTGGTTCCGTCTTTTTTGGTATAGGTCCTGGGACCTACCTGTAACTTGGGTTCCCCATCCCCGTAACGGTTTATGGATATTTGAAGCCCTGTCTCCTCATTTTCCCAGGTGTCCAACACCTGGTCTTTATTTGCATCATAAGCCATAGATAATCCTTACTATAATTGACCATTGATCCCGCGATGCACGGGATTGACCATTGAATATTTGAGATCCTGCCTATCCATGCCTGCCCCGCGGAACGTGGGGTTATCCTGTCAAATGTTTCCCCAACCGAACTCAGCGGCCTCCCCCAACTCCTCTTCTATCCTCAGGAGCTGGTTGTACTTGCATATCCTCTCGGATCGGCACAAAGAACCGGTCTTTATCTGTCCGGTTCCTGTTGCAACGGCGAGGTCGGCAATGAATGCATCTTCTGTTTCTCCTGATCTGTGTGAGATAACCGCATTCCAGCCGGCCCGGTGTGTCATCTGCACCGCCTCAAGGGTTTCTGTCAGGGTCCCTATCTGGTTCAGTTTGATCAGGACCGCATTGGCCGATTTTTCCTTGATTCCCCTTGCAATACGCCGGGTGTTTGTGACAAAGAGATCATCACCCACAATCTGTATGCGATCTCCCAATTTCTCTGTCATTATCTTCCAGTGCTTCCAGTCATTTTCATCCAGACCGTCTTCTATGGAATAAATCGGATAACGATCCACCCAGTCCGCATAAAATTGTGTCATCTCCTCACCGTTTCTGACCGATTGATCGGACTTTTTAAAGACATATTTACCTTTCTGGTAGAATTCGGATGAGGCCGGATCCAAGGCGAGAACCACGTCCTTACCAGGCTTGTACCCTGCCGCCTTTATACCGGCCAGGATCATCTCAACAGCCTCTTCATCAGATTTCAGGTCCGGAGCGAAACCCCCTTCATCGCCTACCGCCGTTGAAAACCCTTTTTCTTTCAAAACACCGGCCAAGGCATGAAAGACCTCAGCACCGATCCTCAAGGCATCCTTAAATGTCTTACCGGCAATCGGCATAATCATGAATTCCTGCAAATCCACGTTATTTGCCGCATGGGCCCCTCCGTTCAGGATATTCATCATAGGCATGGGAATACGGCACGCATCGGTTCCCCCGATATATCGGTAGAGAGGCATAAAGAGAGAGTCGGCAGCGGCCCTTGCAACGGCTAAGGAAACCCCTAATATGGCATTGGCACCCAACTTCGCCTTATTGCGGGTCCCGTCCATTTCGATAAGAGTCTTATCAATGAGACGCTGATCAGTCGCCTCCATATCGAGAAGCGCGGGAGCGATAAGGCCGTTTACATTCTTCACTGCCTGCTCAACCCCTTTTCCTCCGTAGCGTTTCCTACTCTTGTCTCGCAATTCTACTGCCTCATACTTGCCGGTGGATGCACCGGAGGGCACTGCCGCCCTTCCGAAACTGCCATCGCTTAACCCTACATCCACCTCCACGGTGGGATTACCTCGAGAGTCCAGGATCTCGCGCGCAATAATAGCCTCTATTCTTTCCATAGCTTCCTCCTTCATACCTTGTTAAGCGGTTAAGTAGTTGTCATTTTTGGTCAACGACTTATTATCCCTATAGAAGTTTCTCTGCTCCTGTATAGAACTCCTCCACTTTCAATGCTGCTGCAGCATGACCTGGATGCTGTTTAGGATTCCATTTCTTCATATCCTCGAAGATACTACCTTCTTTGTGGTATTCAATACTTCCCTTGACTTGATAGGATTTTCCTTCTTTTGTTATAAAAAGAATCGATCCTTTGCTGCTTGCAAGTATGTTTTCCAGTGTTTTAGAAAAATAATTATTCGCAACCACTATGGTATCTTCGCTGAATTTTGAAACGCAGGTAGCGTATATAGCATTAGGAATTCCATCGCCATTTACAGTTGTTAAAATGATGGGACCTTCCCGGTCTTCCCATGCCTTACTCGCTTTTTCTGGTAATGCTGCCATAATATTCCTCCTTAATAATAGTATAACCCACAAAATCGATAATTCTCTTATGATTGCCGCCAAAAAAAAGATGAGATAAAAGCATCTGTATCAGTAACAACCTTTATCATTTTTCAGCTCTAACCTTTTGGATAATTGAATCAATATCATCAGAGCCGAATCTTTGTATGATATATTATATTCGCGACATATACAACAGGCAGAGGCGGTCAAACGAAATAATAGGTCAAAAATATTTTTTTGCGGGCTTCCTGCTTCATGAAACCACCGCCTTTTTCCCGGCAGCATAGAGCCATAAGAAACCGGTTATCCCCGCAATGACGGAAGCGAGTATGATGGCTATTTTTACCTTTACGAGATAGTCTATCTGGCCTTCAAAGGCAAGGCCCGCAACAAAAATGGACATGGTGAATCCGATCCCGGCAAGGAGGGCAACACCCGCAATTTGAGACATGGACACTGATTCCGGTAGCCGGCTTATGCCGGATCTCACTACGATCCACGAGAAAAAAAGAACGCCGGCAAATTTCCCAAAAACCAACCCTGCAGTGACCCCCATGGTGAGCGGGTGAACAAAGACCTCACCCAATGATCCAAAATTGATAGGGATACCCGCATTTGCCAGAGCAAAGAGTGGGACAATCAGAAAGGAGACCCAAAGGTGAAAGCTGTGTTCAACCCGTTGTAAGGGCGTTTCCATCCTGTGCACATAGTTTTGAAGCCCTTGCAAGACTGCATGCTGTTCAGCGTTCTCCAAGATATTTTTCCCTGGTTTGTGGACCTTGTCGAATCGGATCATCAGCTCATGGATCCGGCCGCTGAACATGCCCATATCACATCTTGATATGGCCGGAATAGTCAGGGCGGTAAGCACCCCTGCCAAGGTGGCATGAACCCCTGATTTGAGCATGCCGATCCATAGCAGGATGCCTAAAAGATAGTAGGGCAGAGTTTTCCTCACCCCACCCAGGTTCAAGACCATGAGGGCAATGAAACAGGCAGCTGAAAAGCCCAATGCGCCAAGGTGGATCTTGTTCGTATAGAAAAGGGCAATGACGATAATAGCCCCGAGGTCATCTACAATCGCAAGGGCCAGGAGAAAGCTCATCAGGGTCCTGGGAATGCGTTTTCCCAGAATCACCAGGATGCCCACGGCAAAGGCAATGTCTGTGGCCATGGGGATGGCCCAGCCTCTCTGGGCATCGCCACCGTAATTGATAACGATATAGATGATCGCAGGAATAAGCATACCGCCAATGGCCGCGGCAATGGGAAGCGCAGCCTGGCGAAGGTCAGATAGTTCACCGACCAGGATCTCCCGCTTGATTTCAAGACCAATGATAAGGAAGAAAAGCGCCATGAGCCCGTCGTTGATCCAGTGATGGACCGATTCGGTTATGGTATACTCGCCGAATCCGATGCATATCTTTGTGTGCAGTATTTTGTCGTATGCCTCAAAAAGGGGTGTGTTGGCAATAATCAGGGCTGCCACGGCGCAGAGCATGAGAAGAATCCCGCCTGCAGATTCATCACGGATAAACTCCTCAAAAGGAGTTAAGGCCTGCTGAAAAAGCCTTTCAAACGGTGTATTAAGGCCTGAGTCACCTCACTGGAGCGCTTCCTGCCCGCTTTGATTTGACAAATTATTTTCCTCGAACAGAACACATCGCAGGCATCTATTAAGGGTTCGCTATCAATGATACCCGTTTTTTCAGGGATAGACAGGTACTCTTTTCAGAAGAAGTATGGAAAGGATTGCCTTGTATGTCAACAGGAAAATAGGCGCAAAACATAAGGCATTGCTGTGACCTCAAGGTGCACCGGACAATCTCCTGAACATCCCTTGGGTGACTCAACTATCCGCTTTACATTTTTCTTCGAAGCCGTTAACCTTTTTCTCAACACCTGTAACAGGAGAATACCATGGCCAACAATCTTTATATCACCTCCACTGAAGCAAGAAGCGGGAAATCAGCCATTAGCCTGGGAATAATGGAGATGTTGCTGAGAAAGATTGGTAGAGTCGCCTTTTTCCGTCCACTTATTACGGCCATCGATGATCGCAATGAATCGATTAAGCTGATTTCCTCGCATTTCAACCTCAAGATCCCATACGAACAAATGGTCGGTTTTACCGTAAAAGAGGCGGGTGACCTGGTTTCACATAACAGAGAAGCAGATCTGATTGAGGGAATAATCAGGAAATATAACAAGATGAAGAAAAACTGCGATTTCATCTTGTGTGAAGGTACCGACTTTGAGAGTTCCACTCTTGCTTTTGAATTGGATATCAACGCAGAGATCAGCAAGAACCTCTCCTGTCCGGCTCTGTTGGTTGCCAGCGCATACCGGAAGACAGCGGATGCGATAGTCCAGTCGGTCGAGCTTTCTTACGAGTCCCTTGCTGAAAAGGGTTGCCACGTCATTGCCACCATCGTTAACCGAATAGATCCAAAAGATCAACAAACCATTATGGCGCTGCTCAAAGAGAGGGCTTCGACCGGTAAACAGTTGGTCTATACCATCCCGAATGATGAGTCCCTCGCGAGACCCACGGTGCGTGAAGTTGCTGAAAACCTGGACGCAGAGGTGTTATATGGGGAAGAACAGTTGAACCGGCACGTGTACAACTTTACGGTCGCAGCCATGCATCTTCAAAATTTCCTAACGAGAATCGAATATGGGTCCTTGATTATTACCCCAGGTGACAGGGCGGACGTGATCGTAGCCTGTCTCGCTGCCGTCTCTTCAAATTCGATTAAGAACATTTCGGGGATTGTCTTGACGGGCGGCTTGAAGCCGGAAAAGTCCATATGGGAATTAATCAGAGGTTTCCCCAAAATGGTCCCTATTCTCAGCGTCAGAGAGGATACCTTCCCCACAGCAAACAATGTCAACAGGATACACGCCGCAATCTCGCCGGATGATTGCCGAAAGATAACACGGGCCTTAGCTATTTTTGAAAAACACGTTGATGAAAACCAATTGGGGGAAGAGGTTGTTACAGCCCGGACCGCCACTGTTACACCAAAGATGTTCGAATATGAGTTAGTGAAAAAGGCGAAAGCAAACAAACAACACATCGTATTGCCAGAGGGTGAGGAAGAGAGAATCCTGAATGCCGCAGAGACATTGCTTCGTCGGGAGGCGGTGGATATCACTCTCCTTGGCAATGAAAATCAGATCCATAACAAGATCTCCCAATTGGGGCTGCAGATAAAAACTGCGAATGTTATCGATCCCCTGAAATCCGAGTTTTTTAATGACTACGCACAAACCTATTATGCTTTGAGGAAGAACAGGGGGATCACAGAGGAAAATGCATCTGATGTCATGAGTGATGAAACCTATTTTGCAACCATGATGGTTTATAAAGGAGATGCCGATGGAATGGTCTCAGGGTCTGTTCACAGCACCGCATCTACGATCCGTCCTGCCCTTGAAATCATCAAGACAAGACCGGGCTTTTCTATTGTTTCGAGCGTATTTCTCATGTGCCTGAAAGACAGGGTCCTCGTATACGGGGATTGTGCGGTGAATCCTGATCCGGATGCGAATCAATTGGCTGAAATCGCCCTTAGCTCGGCACACACTGCCATCACCTTCGGCATCGAACCTGTTGTCGCCATGCTGTCCTACTCTACAGGGGAGTCGGGAAAGGGCGCGGATGTGGACAAGGTTCGTGAAGCAACCAGGGTCGCAAGACAAATGGCGCAGGAGTCATTTCCGACACTTAAGATCGAGGGGCCTATCCAGTATGATGCGGCGGTTGACCCAGGGGTGGCCAGGACAAAGTTGCCTGAAAGCGACATTGCGGGAAAGGCCACCGTATTTATCTTTCCCGATCTCAACACCGGAAACAACACCTACAAGGCAGTGCAGAGGTCTGCCGGGGCAGTGGCCATCGGCCCTGTCCTTCAGGGGCTCAAACATCCTGTAAATGACCTGAGTCGTGGATGCACAATAACGGACATTGTTAACACTGTTGCAATTACCGCAATTCAGGCGCAATCGGAGAAAGGTTAGCAGGGAAAAGCTTATTATGAAAATACTGGTCATCAACACGGGAAGTTCGTCCATCAAGTACGAGTTATTTGACATGGCCGGCCATGAGGTAATGGCTTCAGGAATGGCAGAAAAGATCGGTGAAGAAGAAGGCCTGATCATCTATAAGAGAAACTTGATAAATGGTGAATCAACAGAAAAAAGAGAAACAGGTGTAATCGCTGACCATCATGGGGCTATGAATCGTATCGTTGCCCTCTTGGTCGATACGGAACACGGAGCGATTCGAGACAAAAACGAGATTGCGGCTGTTGGCCACCGTGTGGTTCATGGTGGGGAAGCCTTTCACTCCACCACGATTATTGATGAAGAGGTGATAGCGGCCATTAAGAGAAACATTCCCTTGGCCCCTCTCCATAATCCTCCCAATTTGGTTGGAATTGAGGTCGCAGGATCGGTATTTCCCAACGCCCTGCAGGTCGCCGTATTTGATACGGCCTTCCACCAGACAATTCCCATGAGGGCATTTCTTTATGCAATTCCCTTTGACTTATACGAAAAGGAGAAGGTGCGGCGATACGGTTTTCACGGCACCTCGCATGCCTATGTTGCTGAAATGGCGGCAGAGTACTTAAGCCGGCCCTTAAGCGAATTGAACCTGATAACGATCCACCTGGGAAACGGGGCCAGTATGGCTGCCATAAAGAACGGCGAATGCGTGGATACGACCATGGGCATGACTCCCCTTGCGGGCCTGGTGATGGGAACCCGTTCGGGGGATGTGGACCCGGCACTCCCCTTTTTCTTAGCAGATCACTTAAAGATGTCGCCCAAAGAGATTGACGCGCTTTTAAATAAAGAGAGCGGGCTGAAGGGGATTTGCGGAACCAATGACATGCGGGAAGTTATTACGAAAATGGGCGAGGGTGACAGCCGCGCAAAGATCGCCCTAGACCTCTACACCTACAGGATAAGGAAGTATATCGGCGCATATTTCGCGGCCTTAGAGACCTTGGATGCGGTGGTTTTTACGGCAGGCATAGGAGAAAACTCGTCATATATCCGCGAAATGTGTTCACGCGGCCTGAACAGACTCGGCATGGAGATCGATTTAGATCGGAATAAGTTACCCGGAAGCGGAATCAGCGAAATCAGTTCTCAGGACAGTCAGGTCAAAATTCTGGTAATTCCGACAAATGAAGAACTGAAAATCGCTCAGGAAACAAAAAAGGCGATTGCAAATTCTCTCAAATGACCTATATTATTAGGGTAGGGGATACGCATCCCCTGAACAAATTTTGAAACCTTCTCTCTTATTTTGGTTCTATATGATTTGATAAAAAATTTGGACGCTCCCGTCCGCCTCGCGAGGCTCGGCAAGCAGGCGGAGATGAACACGGATTATCTCTGATTCTTTTTTTAGTGATCTGCGCTTATCTGTGGAAATCTGAGTAACCAAAACAAAACCTACAAAGCATCAAAAATCGGTCTTAAGGAGAACAAATGCCTATTTATGAATTTAAATGCAAAAAGTGTGGCAACATCTTTGAATCCCTCTGTTTTCGGAGCACCGGGGAAGATAAGGGCCCCTGCCCTTCCTGTGGCAGCGAGGAAAGCGAAAAACTCTTATCCACATTTTCATCTGTTGCTTCCGGTTCGGGCCTGGGCCTGGGAAGCAGCTCGGGGTCAACATCATGTGCATCACACGGCGGTTTTTCGTGAGCTTGATCTGTGCAGCCGTGCGCTGTATTAATCAGCTCTGGAAAGGAGATGTGCATTGGAACAGGATGAAACTCAAAAAAGAGGGGGCGGCATGAGTATCTGGATCTTTGTTTTGATTATAGTGGGGTGGGTTGTCTTGCAGGCATACGTCCTCCCCAAATTCGGAATTTCCACATGACTTAAAAACAGTTGTCAGGTAGACAACACACAGAAGAAAATAACCGACATCCAGCAGAAGCGCTAAGACCATCACTTTGGCCGCCAAGCTTGGCACTTTGCCTTGCCTCTGAAAAAGGCCAATATCATAATCACCATTCACCTTATCATGGTGGGTCTTACCTTAACGTTGCATAAACCTTCTGTCCACAAACGAACCCAACATGGATAACTTTGGGAACAGGAGACTGCCGTATCTTCTGCGGCAGCCATCACAGGTCGGCTTCTCAACAGGAATAGCAGCATATCCAACCTGGTAAAAAAGGCACCCCTCCATTTGTTCAGCATCATAAAAATCTTTTCTCGCAGATTGTTTTAACCGCGCCAGAGGAGCGTGCTTGACTTCGGTAATTGGGACCTGATAATATAAAATATTCATGTTCTCGAAGTTTCTGCCGAACACCCGGGCGTTTGGTCCATGCCCAAGTATAAAAAATGGCTTTACTGAAGAAATTCAAGCCGAAATTCTGGGATTATCAAGACGTAGCGGCTGCCCCTTATAGGGCCAAATGCCAATTTCGCCGCCTCTGGTATGGAGCGATTGTCCTCACGTCCGTGATTGCCGTTTCTCCCCTGATCTTCATGGCCGTGATCGATTACAGGGCCACGCAGCATGACCTCGAATCCGAGATCCTTCTCCGCACCTCCCGGCTGGTATCCAATACCCACAGGACCATCTTCTACTTTCTGGAGGAACGCAAATCCGCGCTGGACTTTATTGTTCATGACAACAGCTTTGAGAAGTGCGCAAAACCCGGTAGGCTGAGCGGAATACTCAGGAATCTCAAGAACAGCTTCGGCGGGTTTGAGGATCTTGGGTTGATTGATCCTCTCGGCATTCAAAGGGCCTATGTGGGCCCTTATCGTCTCAAGGGCAAGGATTACAGTGATCAGGAGTGGTATGAACAGGTGGTCGAACGCGGCGAGTACATCAGCAATGTATTCCTGGGCTTCCGCCATGTCCCCCACCTTGTTATCGCCATAAAATACGCCTCGGAAAGCGGGAACTATTGTGTGCTCAGGGCCACCCTGGATATGGAAAAGTTCAATGAACTGCTCTCCCACCTTGAGATGGCCGGTGAGGGGGATGCCTTTGTCATCAACCACCAGGGTATTCTCCAGACCCCGTCACGCTTTTATGGGAAGGTCTTTCAAAAGATCTCTTTGCCCATACCGGAGTACGCCCCCAAGACCCGTGTGTTTGAAAGGGAAACCCCAGATGCTGCCCCGCTCATTATCGGATACAGATATATCCCAAGCACCCCTTTCATCCTGATGGTGGTCAAGCAAAAAACAGAACTCATGAAACCCTGGGACAACACCCGGAAGAAGTTGATCGGGTTCCTGCTCATCAGTATCACAATTATCCTGTTGGTCATTTTTGGGGGGGCCACATATCTCGTGAACAGGATATATGTGGCAGATCAGAATCTGATCATGACCCTGCACGAAGTGGAATACTCCAACAAAATGGCCTCCATCGGGCGATTGGCAGCAGGGGTGGCCCACGAGATAAACAACCCCCTGGCCGTTATTAACGAAAAGGCCGGACTTATCAAGGACCTGCTCGCCTTTAAAAAGGAATATGCCGAGGACGATACCCTGATGGAGCCAATAGATGTTATCATCTCTTCAGTGCACCGTTGCGGGAGGATAACCAAGCGACTCCTCGGTTTTGCCCGCCACATGGACGTGAGTATACAGTCAATTCATGTGGGAGAAGTGATTCAGGAAGTCCTTGAATTCCTGCACAAAGAGGCAGAGTATAGGGCTATCGTGATTTCACTAAATATCCCGGACGGCATCCCAAAAATAGAGACAGACGCGGGTAAGTTGCAACAGGTCCTGTTAAATATCATGAATAACGCCTTCGCAGCCATGGGAAACGGCGGTCATCTCGACATTACAGCCAAAATGGCCGGGCAAGAGATGGTATCGGTCTCGATCGCTGACGACGGGTGCGGCATCCCCGAGGCAAACCTGAAACATGTCTTTGAGCCCTTTTTTTCCACAAAAACCGTTGAGGGAGGAACGGGGCTTGGCCTGTCCATAACCTACGGTCTTGTCCAGGAACTGGGAGGGTCGATTGATGTGAAGAGTAAGGTGGGTGAAGGAACAGTCTTCACCATCGTTTTGCCGCTTATAATGGGAGAAAAGGAGAAGATAAATACATGCGAGTACTCTTAGTGGACGACGAAAAAGAACTGGTGAGTACCCTGGCAGAACGGCTTGCTATCAGGGGCATCGACTCGGACTGGGCCACAGGGGGTGAAGATGCGTTGAAACTGGCGGAGACGCATTGTTATGATGTGGCTGTGCTGGATATAAGGCTTCCCGGCATCAGCGGGATAGATCTACAAAAGAAAATGAAACTAAAATGTCCCACCCTTAAATTTATGTTTATGACCGGGCATGGCTCACAAGGCGATTTTCAGGCCGGCACCACAGAGGCTGGCATAGATTACTATCTCGTAAAACCTGTCAGCATTGATGAACTTCTCGAGAAGATGAATATGCTGATGACCGCATAAGGAGATCAACGATGAATGACAGTCTGGACGTCAGAGAAACAACCGCGCTTCGGTTTTTTGGAAACATAAACGCCTCTATCTCCCACGAAATAAATAATGTCTTAGCCATTATCAACGAAAATGCCGGGCTCCTGCAGGACTTCACCCTCATGGCAGACAAAGGGATACCCCTTGACCCAAAACGGCTGAATAGTTTAGCCGAAAAGATTATACAACAGATCCGGCGTGCAGAAGGGATTGTTAAAAATATGAACAGGTTCGCCCACAGTGTTGATGAATCGGTAAAAAGCATCAATCTTAGGGATATCGTCGAGTTTGTGGCCGCTCTTTCAGGCAGGTTTGCCTCCATGCGGGGCGTGACAGTAAAACCTAAGCCTTCCGCAGACCCTGTTACGATCACGACAAATCCCTTTTTCTTGGAAAACCTCATCTATCTGTGTCTGGATTTTGCCATGGATGCGGCCGGCCCGGGCAACACCATAGACATTATTGCCGTGAAAACGGAAACCGGCACACAGGTCAGGTTCGCACAGCTTGCAGACCTTGCAAAAGCGCCGGCAGATAAGTTTCCTTCGGAACGGGAAAAAGCCCTGTTAGATGCGCTTAAGGCTGATCTCGTTGTCGATGCCGGGGTCGGAGAGCTTGTCATTAACCTACCTCGAGGTATTGATATGTGAATTTCTTCTGCCAGTTATGGTGGGGATTACATCTCGCCACTCTAACAAGGAGGACAAAATATGAAAACAAGGATATTAATGGTAGATGACGAAAAGGAGTTTATCCAGACATTGTCAGAGCGTCTAACCCTTCGCGACTATGATGTCACAACAGCCTTTAACGGTGAAGAGGCCATTGAAAAAGTGAAACATTACCTCTTCGATGTGATCATCTTAGACGTGCTTATGCCGGGCATGAGCGGAATCGAGACCCTGCGTGAAATAAAGAAAATAAGACCCTTGATCGAGGTTATTATGTTGACCGGCAATGCAACCGTGGAAACGGCCATAGAAGGGATGAAACTGGGCGCCCTCGATTTTCTTTTAAAACCGTGTAAAACCGACGACTTGGTCGACAAGATCGATAAGGCCTATCAAAAGAAGGCCGAACAAGACGAACGTATCCGCGCAGCTAAGGTGGCGGAGATTGTAGCTTCACCCAGATCTGTGCTGAATTAGAGCTAATAACCCCTTCGAAAAAAAGAAGGCCTTGTATCTCATCCCTCGAGGGTGTGGTATTTGACAACAGTAAAGGACGAACGAAATGAGAAAAAAAACAGTGCTTTGTGTCTCCTTGTTTTTACTAATACAGGTCTCAACATCCCTTGCGGCGTCAGAAAAAACCCGCAATTTGCTCTATTATCCGGAGGACTATGAGGGAAAAACGATTGTCTTTAAGAAAGCAAAGATCGGGGCATCGACTGTGAAGCACCGGCATACCGGCGTTTATTGCCTTCATGTTGAAATAAACGGTAAATACATACCTGGGGCTCTTTACAAGAGTCAGTTGAACTTTGTAGTCGTCTCTCCCGGGTTAGCCGACAGGTTGACCACCCAACTCAGCCGACATTTGAAATATCATAAGCCAAGCCACGAGCAAAACCTGATGGACCATTTGAATCGTGGCGGGGCTTGCTCGGTCAGGTTGACGGCGAAGATCCAAAAACTATTCGGATATTGGATGGCTGTTGTCTCAAAAGTTGAATTTTACGGTGAAAAAGGAACCATAAAAGATACCGTAAAATAATTCCCACACCTTGAAGCAGGACTCGTACGAACAACGAAATGATCTTGTGCTTTGATTTTCGTGCCCTTGGTGTGCTTGGTGGTAAAATCTTTGTTTGCGATTTATCGGCAAAAGCGTCGAAGATTCCTGGCCTTTTATTTCGTTCTCTTTTGGGCCTTCATATCCTCTATGGCGCCTCCAATTTTCTCAAGAAGATCGAGGCCGTTATTCCGGCGCACCTTCATGCTTTCACGAGCGGCTATCCTGATAAGGTAGAGTTTTTTCATTTTTCTTATGCCTGATAAATGGGTCTCGACCTTCCATGGAGAATCGATCGGAAGCAGGTCGTTTCTTAGGGAGAGGATCCCATAGTTCAGGCGAATGCCCTCAGGACTCACGGACACGGCGCTGAAACCAAAAAAAGGGCTGTTGAAAAACCAGACGACTATAATTATCCAGAGAAAAGAGGCAATCAGGTGTTTTGGCTTTTTCTTAGCCAACGAGTAAACCAAAAAAAATACCACCACCCCTAAGACAAAGAGCATTATGGTATTTTGGATATAGAGAGATTTGATTACAAAAATTTGCGGTGCCATGGTTTGAGTCATCATGTAGCACAGGGACTTAAAGGGTGTCAATTATTACGAAACAGTTACCCACCTTTTCCTTGACAGATCAAACGCGCTTTTGCTAAGTTCCCTCTAAATTTCGATCCATGACAGGGTCTATTTTCTTGTTATGTAAGAGTTTTTTAGCCATACTTAATAGGAGAAATTATTTTCATGCAATCCTTAAAACATCTGTTTACCGTTACAATTATTCTGATTATAGCCCTGATGGCGTCCCCGGCCCTTTGCGGTCATGGCGCCAAGGGTGGCCCCCCAGGGGCGATCATTCCTGGCGGCGACAATATCAACATATCAGGCCTTGTCCTTGACAGCCATAAAGAACCGATTGATGAAGCAGAAATTATAATTTCAGTCAACGGCAAAGAGGCTGACCGGATAATTACCGCCCACAACGGCAAATATGTATCCCGTTTTCAATTGAAAGAGGGTGAGATCCAGACATCTACTATCCAGGTAGAAGCCACCAAAACCAGCTTCGCATCCCGGACCCTTGAATTCAAGGGAGCGGGACTGGCGCAAAAAGGGAATCATTATTATATCAGCGAGGATCTCAATCTTGACAGGGTCCTGGGGCCTGCCTTCTGGATATCTACCGTTGTCTTTATTTTGGCCTACGTGCTTATTGCCTTTGAGCTACTTCACAGGACTATTGCCGCCATGTTGGGGGGGGCCTTGATGTTGGTCATTTCCTACACCATCGGTACCATTAACCCTGAATATCATATTTTGTCCTTTGACAGCGCGATTAATTCCATTGATATGAACGTAATTTTTCTCCTGATGGGGATGATGATCATCGTCGGGGTCTTGAAACATACGGGGGTGTTCCAGTGGTGTGCCTACATCTCCTATAAATTAGCCAAGGGGAAAGTTTTCCTCCTATCAGTTTACCTGATGATATTCACGGCAGTCGCCTCCGCCTTCTTAGACAATGTCACCACCATGCTCCTCCTAACAGGAGTGGCCATCGAAATCGCCGTTTCGCTCTCCATTAACCCTCTTCACCTCCTGATACCCCTCGTCCTGGCCTCTAACATCGGGGGGACCGCTACCCTCATCGGCGACCCTCCCAATATCATGATCGGATCTTACGCAGGCCTGACCTTTATGGATTTTGTGGTTGCACTCGCCCTCATCTGTCTTATCAGCATGGTGGCTCTGATCATATTCAGCAAATTCGTGTGGGGAAAATCCTATGCGACTGCAAAGGTCGACAACGTAACGGAATACATTCAGAAATTAAAAGAAGAATATCCGATCACAGACCCGAGGCTGCTTACTTACGGATTGGCTGTTTTAGGCTTTGCCGTGTTCCTTTTCCTGAGTCACGGATACTGGCATATGGAGGTCAGTGTAGCAGCCCTGATGGGCGCCGCTGTCCTACTGACCATTGCCATGCTGACCGAAAAGGTCAACCTGATTGAGCTGATCGAAAAGGATATCGAGTGGCCCACCCTCATGTTCTTCATCTTCCTTTTCATGATCGTCGGGGCAGTGGAGTCGAGCGGTCTGTTGGCCTTGATTGCAGATTGGATTTTGGACCTCTCAGCGGGTAATTTTGTAATGGCCTGCAGCCTGATCCTCTGGGTATCTGCCATCATGTCCGCCTTTGTGGACAACATCCCCTTTACAGCCACCATGTTACCGATTGTCGCCTATCTCAGTAACGTAATCCCGGGTGCAGAAAATACCCTATGGTGGGCCCTGGCCTTAGGGGCATGCTTTGGTGGAAACGGGACCATTATCGGGGCATCCGCAAACGTGGTAACCATGGGGATCGCAGAATCAAGGGGTTACAGGATCAGCTTTATCGGTTTCATGAAAACCGCTTTCCCATTCATGATCATCACCATCCTGGTCGCCCATGCCTGGCTCCTTATTTTCAAGCCTCAATAGGTAGCTGATTTGAGGGAGATTCCCCATTTCATAATAAAGCGGAATTGCGTCCCGCGTACCGCGGGATTAGGGATTGAGGGATTAAGGGATTGAAAACAATGTCCTCTTATAATAATGCGGAATTCCTAAATCCATGTAAAAAGGATTTTTTACATGGTCTTCATGATTAAGAGTACGATTAAGAGTATGAATCTAAAATCGTATATTAATAGGGTTTTCGTTCAGGCGCTATTCAATCCTCTTTTTCAGGCGGGAGTTTTATCCTCTTAAAGACCAGGTCATTCATGGTCTGTGGTGTAGCGGCCCTCTGGGAGATTAATTCCTTGATACCTGCCTTGAATGCATCCGGGTCATGAAACGGATGAGTGCCCTCCACAACCTTGAGGTCCGGGTTGCGGCCATGAGATTCTCATAGGCTGTCAGGTTTTCGAACACACACCGCCCCTCCATGACCTGGAATATGCCTAAACGAACAATCTCTTCCGGTTCTTTGTCGTTTATGCGCTGCCCCATAAATTCTATGGTTCCGTCGGTAACTTCCCCTTCCTCTACCTTGAGCAGTCCGGAGATGGCCTTCAGGGTGGTGGTCTTGCCTGCCCCATTCGCCCCTAAGACAGCGACAATCTGTCCCTCTTTCACCTCAAGGGACATTCCCTTCAGAACCAGAATGACGTCATCATATATGACTTCGATGTTGTTGACATTGAGCATAGTTTGTCTCAGATGAATTCGACTTCTTATAGATTCATCAATATTCGTAAGCGACTGACATTACGCAATGCATACTACACTTTTTGTGTATTTTGCGCCTTTTTGCGGCTTCATCAATATTCAATCTTCAATATTCAATTCATTCACCCTTTCCTGCAGGACGAACCGCTGCACCTTCCCCCCCGAAGTCTTGGGGAGTGCTTCTATGAAATCAATCCATCGGGGGTACTTGTAAAGGGATATCTTTTCCTTAACGAATTCCTTGATCTCCTTTTCTAATTGATCAGATGGGGAATGACCGGGTCTTAATACGACAAAGGCATAGGGTTTAACAAGATCGTCCTTGTCCTGGCGACCGACCACAGCGCTCTCCGCCACTGCAGGATGCTGGCTAAGGGCACTTTCAACCTCCTTGGGGGCTAACCACTTACCTCCTACACGGAGCATATCATCGCTTCTACCACAAAAACAGTCAAATTACCACTATCGGAGACACAGTTAATTTTGCAAGTCGGATAGAAACTGCGAATAAGGATTTCGGCACAAAACTGCTGATCTCCCAATCTGCCTATGAGGAAGTACAAGGGTTGGTGGAAACCCATAAAATGTATCGGGCCACAATAAAAGGCAAGTCCGGTGAATATGTCCTCTACGAGATTGAAATCTAAATTAGGGGAAATCAAAAGGACGCATTACCAGCGGCTTAGGCGGAGGCCAATTGGTCCGTTTGGACGTGGCCCAGCGTTATCATCCTTATGTGGGGGAGCAAAGGATCCTTTCCCAAAAGGCGTTCTTTTTGCTCCGGATGCTACATAACTGGCATCTGCTTTGTTTTGCAGTATTACTTTGCCGGATCAACGCATATAGGAGGTCTTCTCCTTCACATCCTTCCGGGGCATGGCGGTCGGTTTGCCGTCGGGCGTCCCAAGACATATAAGCGCCACGGGCGTCTTCTTTTCGTCGATATCGAGGATCTCCCGCATCGGATTTTTGTCGAAGAAGGTGAACCAGAGTGCCCCGAGGCCCAGGGCATGCGCTGCGAGAAGCATGTTCTGTATGGCCGCTGCACAGGCATGCTGATAGCCTGTACTCCCCTCTTCCATAAACATGTCGACACCGCTCTTTTTGGAATCGCCTATTACCGCGATGATGACAGGTGCAGACTTCACAAAATCGATCTTGTAACCCCCTAACCACTTCCAGCCGCTCTTCTCAAGCGCCCATTCCTTACATCTCACGGATTCGGCGAAGATCTTGGTCCTTACCTCACTATTGGTGATCACGATAAATTCCCACGGCTGCATGTTGAGCGGAGACGGGGCCCATGCGGCCGCCTTAAGGATCTTTTCGATCATATCCTCATCCACCGGTTCCGGCAAAAAACTTCGGCAGCTTCGTCTTTCTTTCATAGCCGTAAAGACATCCATCAGCCTACTCCTTTCATCAGATCTTTGGGTTAGGATCCCTTGGAATCCTTGGTCATACGCCGTCTCTCCTCGTCACGGATCTCTCTTCGTAAGAGTTTCCCGACCTTGGATTTCGGGAGCATATCCCGAAACTCAATATATCCGGGGATCTTGTACGACGCTAACCGGTCACGACACCACTTGAGGAGTTCTGCACCACCCACCCCTCTGGCATCTTCTTTCATGACAACGATCGCCTTGATGCGCTCGCCTACCTTAGCATCAGGGATGCCCACCACACAGGCCCCAATCACCGTGGGATGGTCCTGAAGGATCGCCTCCACCTCGGAGGCCGAGACGCGGTACCCTTTGTGCTTGATAATATCTGCCGAACGCTCCACATAAACCAGTTCTCCATCCTCATCCTGTTTGAGAAAGTCGCCCATCCGGCAGTAGATCTTTCCCTTCAACTCCACATAAGATCGCTCGGTCTCATCCGGCTTTTTCCAGTATTCCTTAAGGGTGTAAGGAGATGTGACCAGAAGCTCCCCGCTCTCACCGGGGGGAACCGGTTCGAGTGTCTCAGGGACCACAAGAAGGCATTCTCTGCTCTTGAGGGGTAAACCGATGGAACTGCCCTTGGGTTCTTCACCGATTCGGCTGTATGTCACGTGACCCGCCTCGGTCGAGCCATAGACCTGATAGATGGGGATGCCGAACAGTTCTTTCCACCGCTTGGAAACCTCCATCGGGAGGACATCACCCCCGCAGTAACAATAGGTAAGGGAGCTGATGTCATAACGGTCCAGGCGGTCGTTTTCGAGGATCATCCGGTAAAGCGCGGGAACACCCAAAAACCAGCGGACCCTGTAACGCTGGATAGTCTCCAGGATGGCATCCACCTGGGGGACGGGCATCAGGATGGTGGTGTTCCCTTTATTAAGACCCAAGGCCATGAACAGACCCAGGGCCATGATATGGAAAAGCGGATTTACCGCGATATAGGTATCCTCTGCCTCCTTTAGGTGCCCGCAGGCCACATCCTCGGTAACATCATTGACATAAGACGTCATCCCGATGTGATTCCCCGGTACGCCCTTGGGGAAACCGGTTGTCCCACCCGTATAGAGGATATACGAAAGATCTTTTAAGGGGTCTAATGCCACCTCAGATTTAAGCGGCGGGTGTTTCAGGAGTGATCTGAAGGAGTGAACCCGGTTTTCCCGATCCACCTTGCCATGGGGGATCTTGTCAAACAGGACCCCGAGAGACCGTTTCCAAGCCGGAAGCAGATCCACTAAGTTGGTGACGATGGCACGTTTGAGTGGTGTTGTGGAAAAGGTCTCCTTGACATAGCAGAAGTTGGTGTCCAGACATATAATGGTCTCTGCCCCCGAGTCCTTGATCATGTACTCGATTTCATATGAGGTGTAGATGGGAGAGACCGGGACGATAACCGCCCCGATTTTCTGGATGCCCAAAAAGGCGACGACCCACTGGATGCAGTTGGTGATATAGATCATCACCCGGTCCCCTTTTTTCACCCCCATATCAGACAGGGAACCGGCAAACCGCTCACCCAGATCACGCAATCGGGCATACGAAAACGACTGCCCCAGATAGACCACAGCGGTGTGGTCCGGATAGAGTTCACTCATCCGGTCAAACCGGGTAAAGGTCAACTCTTTTTCCCATGCATCTTTGTTAGCGTTCAAATGTTCAGGGTTCACTGTTCGGGGTTACCTCTCTTGTGTTCAAAATCACAATTGGTCTCAAAAAATCCCTGCAATCCCTATCTTCAATCTTTAATCACACCCCAAAATATGCCGATCTGACATCCGGGTTGTCCAGCAGCTCATCCCGGGTGCCCTCCATCACGGCTGCCCCGTTCTCCAAGATAAAGGCATAATTCACAATAGGGAGGACCGGTCGCGCATACTGTTCCGTCACGATTATGGAAATCGATTGTTCATCCCGGATCTCTTTTGTGGCTTTGATTAAGGTCGCCTGGATCAGAGGGCTCAGGCCCAACAACGGCTCATCTAAGAGAAGGAGCTTAGGCTGGGCCATCAGGGCCCTTCCTATGGCCAGCATCTGCTGCTCGCCTCCGCTCAGAAACCCCCCGACCCCCTTTTTCAGTCGTGTCAGGGCCGGGAATACCTTGAAAACATATTCTAAGGTTGTTTTGGCCTGGGACCGAGATGCAAGATAACCGCCGATCCGGAGGTTTTCCAAGACACTGCTCTCTTTGAAGATCCTGCGTCTCTCCGGGCACAATACAATCCCCTTTCTGGCCCGGCGACTCGGCTTGAGATGGCTTATATCCTCACCCTGATAACTGATCTCACCCAAGACCGTAATCCGCTCACCGCCGGCCATCTGCTCCTTCTTTCTGATATCCTCCATTATCCCTGAGATGGTATACATCAGCGTGGATTTACCCGCGCTGTTGGCCCCAAAAACGCCCACGATCTTATCTTCCCCGCACCTGACACTTACATTATTAAGGGCCAACATGTTTTCGTAGAAGACCATCAGGCCGGTTGCCTCAAGCATAGGTCATGACCTCCTCAACCTCCTGTGACCCGAAATAGGCCTCCTTCACCTTCTCATTTGCCATCACTTCTTCGGCGGTCCCCTCCACAAGCTTGACCCCAAAGTTCAATACCATAACACGATTGGCCACCTGAAAGAGTTCACGCAACCGGTGTTCGATCATGATGAGGGTGATCCCGTCCATCTGAAGCCGTTCTATCAGAGGCACCATGCTCGCAATTTCACTCATGCTGAGTCCCGAGAAGACCTCATCACACATGATGATATCCGGTTTCAGGGCGAGACAGCGGGCCAGTTCCAACCGCTTGAGGTAGCCGGTCGGCAGGGTAGAGGCCATTTTATACGGTACAAAGGAATCCCGCTCGAAACCGATCTCTTCCAATATATCGATGCTCACCGTATTTCTGTCCCCTAATTTTCCCCCGCCTCTCCACCCGCCGGTTCGTTTGGCCCGGGGAGAGAAAAGCGGGATTACCAGGTTCTTGTAAGCAGGAAGGCTGTAATAGGGTCGCATGATCTGAAACGTCCGCGTGACCCCCATATCCGCGATCTTGTGCGCCTTCTTCCAGCTGATATCCTTCCCCCGGAACATGACCCTGCCGGAGCTCATCTTTATGAACCCCGTGATACAGTTGATGAGAGTGGTCTTCCCCGACCCGTTGGGGCCGATAACGCCTAATATCTCCCCCGCATTCACATGGAGGCTCACCCGGTTCAGCGCCGTAATGCCGCCAAATGCCTTGCTCACATCCTGTACTTCAAGGATCGGTTGCTCGCTCATACCTTTACCCACTTTTGAAACTGGTGGTACTTCCGTTCGCCGTAAACCATGATCCCCTCACTTCGAAAAACCACAAACCCCACGAGTATCAGGGAGTAAAATACAATCCGCAGGGTTCCGAATTCCCGCAGCAGCTCGGAGATGGGAACCAGAATGATACACCCTAACACCGGCCCCACCAGGGTGCCTGCACCCCCGATTACCGTGGCCGCAATCGGCAGGATAGAAAAATCGAGGGCAAAGAGGGAGATGCCGGCCCACATATAGATATGAACAAGACAGGCCCCGCCCAGGCACCCTAAGGCTGAGGCAATAAACACGGCGATCGCCTTATAAAAGGAGATGTTCATCCCCGAGGCCCTGACCGCCTGATCATTGTCCATCACGGCACGAAAGACCAGACCGATATCCAGGTTGACCAGACGTCTGATCCCGAAAAGGAATAGAAGGACCAGTGCGATTACGGCATATTGCTCCACCCACCGGTTGGCAAAACTATCGACCCCGATAACACCATCCGTACCCCCAAAGATATCCAGGGCCTCGATAATCCTGGCCAGGACCAGGGGGTACATGAGCGTGACAATCGCAAAATAAACGCCCCGTAACGGGAGGCAGGGGAGGAGAAGAAGCGTACAGATAACGGCCCCGATCAGAGTCGCAACCGGTATGGTCACCACCGGGGGAAGACCCAGTGAGGTATTCAGGATAGCGGCAATATACCCCCCAACGCCCACAAAGAAGGCCCCCCCTAAACAGACCAGCCCCAAGTAGTGGGCCAGAAAGTCAAAGCTGAGGGCCAACAGGGCGTATATGCAGACGATGGTGATCACACGCTGCCAGTACATGCCGGGCATAACAAGGGGGAGGATGAGCATGCCAAGGATCAGAACCAGCCTTGGAACCGTCAAATAGGCCAATTCACGCCAGGACATGAGGGCGTACACCCCGTCTGCCCGGACCTTGATACCCCGGTCCAACCTTTCCCTTCGACGCTGCTCGCTGTTTGCCATTTAGACCCTTACCCCTTAACGTTCGTCAAAAAACAAGATTTTGTCTAATCATGATCCGAAAACTCAACATCAACTTTAGGCATTTTAGTCATCCCGCCTTGCGGGACTCACTTTAGGCACTTATTTTAGACCCTTTCTTCCAATTCTTTCTGCATGCCAAATAACCCGGAGGGTTTCAGAATAAGCGTAAAGATGATGGCCAGCAGGGCAACAACCATCTGATAGTGGCTTCCTAAATATACCACCGTAAGGATTTGGGCAAAGCCGATGAGAAATGCAGCTATGACTGCGCCCATCCAGCTTCCCAATCCCCCCACAATACAGACGGCAATGGCCAGGATAAGGACATTATACCCCGACTCTACCACAACATTGCCGAGAGGGAGCAGGAGGACCCCTGCGAGCCCGGCGAGCATGGCGCCGATGGCCATGGCCACCAAGGCCATCAGGTCGGAGTCTATGCCCAACATGAGTGCGGCACGTTCATCCTGGGCCATGCCGCGCAGGGCCAGCCCGATCCGGGTATAATGCGTAAAAAGCCAGAGGGCGACGATAATCAACGCGCCCACACCCACCACAACGATCCGCTGAAAATCGATAGGAATCCCGCCAATAGAGATGCTTCCCTCCATAAAAACCGGCAGGGTATAACTCATCCCCTTAAAACCACCCCACCGCAGCCCCTCTAAAATGGCCAGACCAATGGCATAGGACGCGATAATCTCCGAGATGGCCATCCCTCTGACGCGGATCAGCACAAACTGATACAGCAATGCCCCCAGTGCCCCGATGATAACCATGGTTGCCAGGATGCTGATGGCGTAATTGAGGCCGAGGCTGCGCAGGAAGGTCCAGGTGATAAAACCGCTCAGCACATAAATGGCCCCATGGGCGAAATTGGGGACACGGCTGATCCCGTAAACCAGTGCAAACCCTAAGGCCATTAGGGCCAGGGCAACACTGTTTATGGTCCCATAGATCAGAATATCCATGATAAGTTACCGGTACGGATGATGAAGGCGAAAAAACACACAGAGGTTGAGGAATTGAGAGAAGTTCAGTGATCGAATCCCTCAATTCCTGAATCCATGTATAGCGGATCTGTTACACGGGTGTTATTTTTTCATCCAGGGTGGCAACTGGATGGTTCCCTTGGCGATCGACTTGGGAAAGACGACAACCCTCTTTCCGTCCTGCCACTGGAATATGCTCCCCACGGCCCCTTCCTTTGGATCAAAGCTCGATATGATCTGGTGACCCTTGGGGGTAAATCGGATACGACCGTAGGCGCTCACCATGTCGGTCTGCTCAAGGGCGGTCACAACGGCGTCCGAGTTGATGGTCCCTGCCTTTTCAATGGCATCTTTCAGGACATAAACCGCTGTATAGCTGCTGGAGCATCCCAAACCCTCGGGCTCGATGTCCCATCTTTTTTTGTAGGCATTGTAGAACTTCATGGTCAAGGGGGTTGCATCACTGGGTGCATTTCCTGCATTGACCACACCGGCCAGACAATATTCTCCCTTTCCTTCTGTGGCCTTCCAGAATCCCGGCTGTTCTGCAGCGGCCAGGGTGGAACCAAAGGGGAGCGCCGGTATCTTCATATCATACCACTGCTTGAGCAGGATCGAACTCTCAGGCATATCCATCCAGAGGCTCAAAACCTGGGAACCGGTCTTCTTGGCCTTGATAAGCCCCATGGAAAAATCCGTTGTCCCGGTAGGATAAATCTCCATACCCGTTACGGTCCATCCCTTTTTCGCGGCCACTTTGCCCAAAATTTTCCCGGCGGCCCGGGCGTGGGAAACATCCTGCACCATGATAAAGAGCTTGTCCAAGCCAAAGCGCGCCTTGATTTCCATCAAGCAGGTCAGGATTTCCTTGACAAGCCATTTGGCCTCTCCATGTATACGAAAACAGTACTTTAATTTATCATACTGCTTTTCCACAAGCACATGATATTTGGGTGTCAATACGCCTGTACTGAGGATGGAAACCTTCTTGTATTTTGCCAAGAGGGACATGGCGGCCAGGGCGGCCTCTGAACGGACCGGGCCCCCCAGGATAAAATCGGCCCCTTTTTCCAGGATAAGCTTTTCCACGGCCAGGAGGGCCTCACTGACAGGCACACCCGGTTCCAGGTCCCGCGTGTCCATCACCTCTACCTTGAATGGACGCATGGTGCCGCCCACGTTGACACCCCCCTTAGCGTTGATTTCCTCAACGGCCAGCCGGATGGCCCTTTCAGCATCCCATCCGTAAAGATAGGCGGTGGAAAGTGGACAACCGAGGGTAATCGGCTTTTCAGCCAAGGCATTGCTCCCGGGCAGGATCAAAAGAACTGCAGCCAAAATAGTCACCAAGATTCCAAAACCTCTGATTTTCATGTCTATCCCTCCTTTGCTCTGTGTTCAAATGGATTAAAAGTTAAAAGATCTCTTTGAAAAGGATGCTTCAAACCCTTTTCCTGGATCTTAGCCCTCACCTGTGCCCGAAAAACATACCTCGAAAGTAACATGTTCTACTCGACCAGGTTCAGGGTTCAATGTTAGGGAGAAGGACAAAATTGAAGACCCGAAGTCCTCGTAAAAAATGTTGGGTTTGGCATATAATTGCCAAATACCATTTTCGAGATTTGTTGGGATATGGAAGCGGTCGGTTTTCCCGTACAAAACGTTTACAAAATGACGTATGGTAACGAAAATACAACCTTTGAACCTCTGAGCCTTTGAATCCGTGAACGGTTACAAGATTTCTAAGCGGTATTCATATTTGAGGTGATAGTCAATATAGGTGGGCGAAGAGTTGCTTGTCAAGGAGAAAAAGGATAAGATCTTTCTCCTTGAGTTGGAATTATCTGTTGAATATCAGACCCAAATCCTGATATCATGGGAGTATGCCATGGCAAGTAACAGCAACTATGGGAACCACTTCCACCAACATATGTTAGAGGCATCGTGAAACAGCAAAAAGAGTATCTGCAGGCCTACCGCGATTTCAAGGAATCTGTTGATTTTACAAAGGGCGGATTCTTGCCGGACCTTGATAATCTAATCTGGTATCTTCTTGCAGGAGTCCCTCCGGTTCCTGCTGACGAAGATCATTCAGAGAAAGGGCAGATAATAGCCTTGGATCAGCGTTTGAATATCCTGAAGGCAGTATTCGTCGAATTAAATAAGAGTATGTCGGACAACTTCCTTGATCAAGGTCTCAAAATCTATGACCAGGCCGGAAGATCCGTCAAGGCCATGCTACTGGAAAGCGATAATGGTTGAGTAAATCTATATATCACAATAGAGGTCGTGGCAGTGGTATTGCTTTTTCCCCCGGAGAACCCGCCTCGACATTTCCATCTGAGCGCCCATTATGACTCGGCCTCAGGAAATGTGGGGCATACGATAATGGAAACACAGACATCGACGACAGTATATCTCCCTTTACGATGTGATAACCCGTTCCCGTTCTTCCCGCCTGAGTTCCCGGCGCAGATACTTGCCGACCTTGGATTTGGGGAGCATGTCCCTGAACTCTATGTATTCAGGCACCTTGTAAGAGGTCATCCTCGATTTGCACCACCTGATAAGCTCGCTGCCGGTAATCCCTCTGGCATCTTCCTTTAGTACAACAAATGCCTTGATTCGTTCCCCCACTCTCTCGTCCGGCACACCGACCACGCACGAGGAAATGGCCGCAGGATGGTCTTTGATGGCTGCTTCGATCTCGGACGCTGATATACGGTACCCTTTATGCTTGATTATATCCGCAGTGCGGTCTACGAAATACATGTAGCCCTGCTCGTCAACCCTGACCAGGTCTCCGGTTCTGTACCAGAGCTTACCGTCGATTTCGACGAAACAATCTCGGGTTTCGTCCTCCTTGTTCCAGTATGCCTCAATCATAAGCCTGGAACTGACAACAAGTTCACCGGTGCTTCCCGGGGGAAGTTCTTCCATGGTTTCAGGATCAGCGATCTTTATCTCCTTTTCAGGCATGAGCGTGCCGATGGTGTCTAAGGGCGGATTCCCGTCACGCAGACCATGGTCACGCCGCCACAGGTCTCGGTAGCCCCGTACCCCTGGAAAATCCGTGTGCCTAAATGGTCCATCCACCGCCGCAATACTGATATGATTTTAGAATTAGCGGATGAAGAACAAAACAGAGATGAAAATCAAGAAAAGAGCAGCTTTTCGGACACGCAACAGCAGGAGAAGGCTGCAAGATGTAACCCTCTGTTTTTCTGGGGATAGCCTCGATGCTGGGGTAATATCGGTAAGTCAGCATCATGTGAGGATCGTCCATCAAGGGGACGACCACAAGATGTAGTTTCTTCGGATCGTGACCAAAATGGGGAAATAAATTGTGCCCAAATAAGATATGTGGCTCATATACCTACCGACGGTCACCTGATATACCAAAAATATTAACAGGTCTGCGTCCATGCAGAAAGCCTGAGATCTTTGTGGGTTTTGGTAAAATCTCAGACGTCTGTTCGATGATATCACACTATTTGCTCCGGTTGACCTTTATAGCAGTTACATCAGGGTGGCATTTCTTTTTCGATCCATATAGAATGCAGCTCCCATGGCAGGTTGGATCGCCGTAACCGGTTCAATTGATATAGCCCCATTGTTCTGGGAATGGGCGTCGTCTTCTGGACCGCGGGATTCGACATCCTTTACGCCTCTCAGGACGTTGAATTTGACCGCAAAATGGGGCTGCACTCCGTTCACGCCAGGTTTGGAACCCAGAAAGCGCTTAAAATAGCCGCATTCAGCCATGTTGCAGCCTTTGTGTTTTTTCTGGCCATGGGCACACTAGCATCTCTGGGCTGGGGTTCTATCTGCTCCTGATCATCACCGTGGGGCTCCTGCTCTGGGAACATCGAATTGTCACGCCGACTGATCTCACGCGTCTCGATCTCGCCTTCTTCAGGGTCAATTCTGTGGTGTCCACCAGTCTTCTTCTGGCGCTCATTGCGGAGATTTTTTGATTTGGTTTTTGCTCAGAGAATCATTTTGACCCTTAGTGCAGGAAGGACAGTCCATGCCAAAAAAGCCGGCCTGAGCGCATGAGGACCTGTGCCAATCACCTCCAGCCTGTGCCTGTTCATTCAATACCACTGCCTAAATATGTGGTGGGTGCGGGTCTGAAGCAGTTGACTCAAAAGCCTATTCCCCCTATACTCATCTAACAGAAAACAACGTCTTATCACCTCACCTTTTGTTTGCAATTTTAAGGAGCTGCTCATGCATAAATGGACATGAGAAAATTGTTCCCGGAATACCATCAAATTGCTATGGACAAGCCCGAACGAAGCGTAAAATCCGTTTTCATCACAACGATATCATGCCGATTCGAAATGAAAGGGGGATCATGATGGCCAGACGTATTGGTACCTGCTTGATTTTTATTGTTCTGTCCCTTTTGTGCAACCTGCTTCCAAATTCCAATAGCCTCGCCGGTCCCGCATCCGCTGTGGACAGGAGCAATTTTGAAGTGATCCTGCAGAGCGGACATTCCCGTTGGCTCTCATGCATGGTCCTGTCACCGGATGAGAGTTTAATGCTGACTGGTGGAAGGATAGACAAAGCGGTAAAGCTGTGGGACGTGGAGAAGGCCAAAGAGGTCAGAACGCTTGCGGTTCACGAGGCGCCGCCCATCGCTTTGACATTTTCAACAGACAGAAGAAAGGCTTTTATTGTCTGGTTCGATGGGTTGATCTCCGAGATCGATATTACTACGGGAAAGCGAATAAAGGACACACCAACCAACCTGTGGACCCAGCATTCAGCCTACGGCATGACGAGGGAAAACCTGATCCAGTTTTCAAAGGACGGTCGTTTTGCCCTGTTTGGAACCCGCTATTCAAAAGAAAAAAGTCCCGGATTCTTTATCTTCTGGAATTTGAAGAAAGGGTGTGAAGACAAAAGGCTCCGCGCACAATCCGGCATGAACGCTCTGTGCATGTCCCCGAACGCTCGATGGATTGTCTCTGCTGCCGATAATAAGCGAGTGGTTCTATGGGATATAAAACGCCAGAAAGCCGTCGCGAGGCTGTCAGATCTAAAAAATTCCGTCACGTTACTGGCCTTTTCCCATGACAACCGTTTAGCTGCCATCGCCTGCGATGACGGCAGCATTTTGATTTGGAACATAAGCACAAAAAGAATAGTTCATAGAATGGACGTGGGTGCTTACAAAACCATCAAACAGATGGCGTTTTCAAAGGATGATCGATATCTCTATTACAGCCTCTCGTGGCCGAACTCGAAAAGGGGACGGAACAACCCGCTGTTAATCTGCGTAGATATCAAAAACGGCAGTCGGAAGTGGTCGTTTAAACGCAAGTCTCTGGAACTGGACGCAATGGCGCTCGCTGCCAACAATCGATACCTGGCAGTCTCTTATCTTGGTAAAAAAGAACGTATATCCCTGCTGGACAGCAGTACGGGGCGGTTAGTTGAACGTTTTAGAGGATACAGGAATGTTATCCAATCCGTCAGTCTGTCCAAAGATGGAAGTCTGGCTGCTTCGGCGAATTACGAGTCCTATTTTTCCCCCAAGGGAGGGACACCGGAGAGCGAATTGAACATCTGGTCGCTTCGAAAAGGTGCCCTGAGCAAGACTATTGAAGGACTGAGGGGAAGCATCGAACCGTTGGTTTTTTCTTCGAACGGAGCGTATCTGGCCTGCGGTGCACCGAATGCGTTTATTGAAATCTATGATGTTAGCACCGGAGAAAAAAACAGGACGCTGAAGGGGCCAAAGAAAATGCGTCCTCACTATATTGCGTTCAGCCCGGACAACAAACTCATTGCGGCAACAGAACAGGCACGCAATGCGCACAGTGCGAGCGCCAACGAGGCGGCATCCAAGGGAGACATCAGAATCTGGAATGTTCGAACAGGCAAGCTTTATAAGGAGCTGAAAGGCCGCGTCAATGCCTTCCATTTTTCAGGAATCGCGTTTACGGCAGACGGCCGGGGAATCATCTATAAAGGAATGGATGACGGAATCTACACATGGCATTTCAAAAAAAACAAGACGACCCCGCTCTTTTCCTTCAAAACCCCCCATAGAATAATCGGGGCCTCATCAAAATATCTGGTGTTATCGGATAGCAATCGATATGTAAGTATCTGGGACATAAAAAGTCATCGACTGCTTTTAAAAGTACCGCCCCATTTAACCGATGGCAACACGGTCGCTGTTTCTTCAGATGGAAAGCGACTTTTGACCACACAACACGGTCGAATATTTCTATGGGACCCAAAAGGCCGCCGCCAAATCCGATCCTTTGAGGGCCACTCAAGAGACGTCACGGCCCTGGCGTTTGACCGCAAAGAGAAGCGGATCATTTCCGCGAGTAAGGATGACTCGATCCGCCTATGGAACATGGAAACCGGCCGGGAAATCGCTCAGTGCCTCGGCACCGTCGGCGGCGGCTGGATCTTCATAACCGCGGAAGGATACTATAACACATCGCTCCACGGTCATGAATTTCTAAACATCGTACAGGGGCTGAACGTTCATGGAACCAATCAGTTTTATGATGTGTTTTACCGTCCCGATTTGGTTGAAATGAAACTTAAGGAAGAAGATATATCCGAATATTTTGATGGTCTAACTCTTAATGAGGCACTTAAAAACCCACCGCCCGACGTTAAAATTCTCGATCCCAAGTCAGGCGGCAGGGTGTCGGATCGAAAACTGAAAATAGTCGTGCGTATAAATGACACAGGTGGAGGCATCGGTGATGTCCGACTTTATCACAATGGTAAGCTGGTTAGTTCAAAGGGTGTTTATAGAATTGCGAAATCAGAACCTGGTAGAAGCCAGCGAAAGACAGTTACAACTTCTGCTGAGTCACCATATCAAATTGCTAAACGGGGGATAGCAGTTATAGCCATTGGATTGCAGAATGGCCAATGGGCGCACCAGAGGTTTAAAGCAATACCAGAGAAGAGATCAATCACAAAATCCTACGAAATTAGCCTTATCAACGGTGAAAACACCATGTCGGTTTCAGCGTTCAATGGCCAGAACACTGTGATGAGTGCCATAGAAACGATCACATTAAATGCAGATGTCCCAAAAAGAAAACCGCGACTTTTTGCTTTGATAGTGGGCAACAATGATTTTGCTGGGGAGGATATAGATTTGTCTCTTGCTGTTAAGGATGCCAAGGATTTTGCAACAATCCTAAGAACCTATACTTCCCCACTTTTCAGTGATATCAAAATAAAGGTTCTAACAGATGCAAGAAAATCTGAGATCGTTTCTGCTTTGAATACCATGTCACCACAAATGAACCCTGAAGACACTTTTGTGTTTTATGTAGCTAGCCACGGTATTGCACATGATGATCTTTATTACATTTTAACCACTGACTATAATGGGAATCTGAATTCAGGAATCGGGACCATATCGTCAATTGAACTAATGGAATACTCAAAAAAAATACCATCATTAAAGAATATCTATGTTCTGGATACGTGCCAATCTGGTGGTATAGGCAGTATAGTATCAGGACTTTATGATGCTAGGATTTCAGTTCTTGCAAAATCTCTTGGTATGCATGTGCTGGCTGGCGCAAAATCATCTGAGGATGCAATAGACAATTACAGAGGCAATGGTCTTTTTACCCATTTCGTTTTGAAGGGCCTGAAAGGGGATGCCGACAAAAACAAAGACAAGCAGGTTTATGTTTTTGAGATGGGTCCTTATCTAACTGAATCAGTTAAGAAAGCTTCCAAGGGTCTGCAGTCCGCGTTCATCAGAAACTTTGGCGATGATTTTGCAATTTCAAAATTGGATGGAACGAAATCTCTGGCAGAAAAAAAAGAGAAATCTGCCCTTCCGAAGTCGGGGCCAAATTCGACCAACGGATGGAACGTATTGATCGAAAAACTATCGATAGATGGTTTCGATCGAGATCAACTTAGTAACCTGTTTTCTCAACCAGGAGTCCTATTTGATCCCTCCCCGATGGTTAGCAAAATGCGTGCACTATATGGGGCAAAACTACGATCCGAAATTATCAAGCCTATCCAAAAAAGGCTTGCTGAACTCGGTTATGATCCTGGTCCTGCTGATGGAAAGATGGGGGGTAAGACCCGAAAAGCTATCATGGCCTTCCAGTATGTGCACGGACTTCCTATTGATGGAAGGCCTAATCAAGACTTGCTCCTGCGCATCCAGGATGAGCACAGAAAAGCGCCTCCAAACATAAAGCATTTAGATCTACCGACCAAAGTAGCACCAAAGGTTTATAAGAGCGTTCTAAAACCTGAACGTATAAAAGAAGCTAAAGATTTCTTTAGCCAATACGAGAACCTTTTGCAGAGAGTCCACAAAAGGTACGGCGTGCCTCCAAAAGTCGCCGTTGGCCTACTTGCTCTGGAGACACGCGTCGGAAACTATCTTGGGGAGAAGAGCGCTTTTACGACTTTGGCGAGCATGGCATCATGCGAGGACTTTAAAAGGATTGAGCCTTTTCTTAAAGATCAACAAATCAAGCCCAGGCTCCAGAGCTGGCTTCAAAAACGTTGTCAACAGAAAGCCGATTGGGCGTATAAGGAATTGAAAGCATTGATTCAATACGCCAAAACGAACCAACTGAATCCTGTTGGCCTTACAGGTTCAAAATACGGTGCCATTGGAATCTGCCAGTTCATGCCGACTAATGCTTTGAAATATGGTGTCGATGGCGATGGAGACGGAAAAGTGAATTTATTTGCCGTTGAGGATGCTTTGCCCAGCATGGGGAATTACATGCGGCATCATGGTTGGAAACACGATCTAAGCGCCCGCAAAGCGCTTTATCAATATAATCATAACCAAACTTATGTGAATACGATCTTCGCGCTGGCTGACCAATTATAGAGGCATTGGAAAACAACAACTGTTTAGGCGTGTGGAACTGATTAAATGACATATTTTGACAGTACCGCAAAGAATTCATGCCATCAAAACCTTGGAATATACTTTAACCCAAGTAACTGGTCAAATCGGTAAAGTCGCAGCAGAAATTCTTAAGACCACAACATATAGGGGTTGGTCAGTTTTTAGCTCATCCGGTCTCGGGAGGGGGTTTCGTGCATTAAGTCAGCCTACCACATCCACCAAATCCATGCAAGAGTGCCAGACGTAAGTTAGCCTTTTTGCATGGAAAATCCAACGCGCACTTAATATCGGTAAGTCAGCTCTGGGTAAAACTTAGTGAGACAAAAGTATTCAAACAGCAGTGTTGCATTTCAGCCAACACTGAGGTGAAAACGGGAGAAGTTTTTTTGCGATCTTCTCAAGATACATCAGAGATTCAAAGACCGCCTTTTAGACCGGGAGATGTTCATATAGCGCCAAAAACAGGCCCTCGAAAAATTGTCGCGGACAAGCGTCCAGCTATAACTGCCACTACGCGGCCAACA